>ERZ791617.33-NODE-33-length-110151-cov-81.7624_pt1 | contig 110151 bp, 93 predicted proteins | sample MGYA00510272_ERZ791617 | MGnify/ENA primary metagenome ERZ791617 (study PRJEB30046, sample SAMN00715200) | human gut metagenome | study: EMG produced TPA metagenomics assembly of the A metagenome-wide association study of gut microbiota in type 2...
AGAAAAATGCCCAATTCAGTTGTTTGCTTCCCTAATTAAGTTTTCGGACGGCCTCCCCCATAATTCCCCTAAAATCCGCAAACAATAAGTTTTGTAGGAGTGTAGGTAAAAAACGATTCTCGATTCCTGATAACGTTTCTGCTCCAGTTTTGGTATCTGTCAGGACTGCACACTCAGGTCCGTATCCCATAAAGCCTTTGTAGGTAGGCTTTGCCTCCCAAGTTTCTGATTCCAAGAACTCATGGTCAAAATCAAAGTCATATTTCTTGCCTGGAGAAAGCATGCCACTCTTGATCGCTGTATATACAAGAAGACCCACTTTTTCAAGTTGACTCTTCTAATAATTTCACAGACAAGAAAAAATCACCACATAAAAGAACGTCAGATTGAATGTGAGTTTTATTTGTAGTAATCAAATCACAGTCAAAGCTATCAACATATAAATTATTTTCTTTCAAAATACTTCTTATATCCTTTAACAAGTCGCTTTCTTCCAAAACCGTCTTTATTGGTAAAGTGTTATTAAAATATCTGTACGACAGTTTTGTACTTTCTTCTTCCCAATATTCTAGTTTTGTATAAACTTGCGTTATTTTTGACTTCTCTTTTTCATTAAAACTACCTAGTACCTTGGCAAAAAACGACAGCATGATGCCTGAGGACATATTTTTTATTTTTTCTGGAGTTCTACTTAACTCTAAAGATACTATATTACCTTTAAAAACATGAGCATAACAATAAACAGGAACGTTTTGATTGTCAATTTGCAAAGTATATTTTATACTTTTTTCAAAGGGATTCTTCCCTAATTCTTCATGTTTCACAAAGTTTATTCAAGCCTCTTTCTTCATAACTTGCCCATTATAGCAAGCTATGAAGAATAAGCAGATTATAAATATAACATTTTTCATTATCAATTATAAACTCTATATTTTCACAAGCAGCTGAACAACTAGAAGTTACTCAGAAATTTCTACTTTTTTAATTTCCTTACTCACAACAGATATACATTCTGCCTTATTTGCATCAAAAAGGACTAGATTTATACCACCTTTATGCAAAGAACTCTCAAAACGAATTCCATCTATACCATTCAGCTTGCAATATTCACAAATCAACTGAGTAGGAACATATTCCAGTTCTGTATCATATCGTCTCAATGGTTTTGACAGGTCATGGCTTATCGCCTGCAGCAACTTCTGCTTCACAATAACATCAGACAAAGATTCTGTTGCATTTGAGAATGCAACATACAAGCTCAACTTTGATGTAAAATCAAGAATATCCAGATTCTCTTTTACTCTAAACTGAGCTACACTCAACCTGTCTAGATACAAAGCTCTTACTTCATAATATGTAGTTTCTTCATCTTGACACAAATACAAATACGGAATTCCCAACGGATTTGCCCGTCCTGCCGTAGCCTTGTTATTAGGAGGACACGACATTTCTTTCGTTGACAGCTCTTTCACTCCAGAAGGTATCACTCTTGCCCTATAGAATATGCTTCCTTCTAATATTGAAGCATTAGATTCCATAAGGTTCATTTCATCAAAAGCCAACAAATCAGCAAAGAAACGTCTTGATTCACGAACTTGTTTTTTAACTACATTCCACACGTTCAACTTATCCTCCATCAATGCTGAGTAAGAAACGTTATCATCAACTGAATAGCCATAGTCTTTCAATGACAAAAAATAAGATAAAACTTTCGTGCCAATTTCTACTGATGAGAAGATATCCCAATCCTGCTGAACTAAATCGGCAACTCTTGTTCCTGTTTCCGAAGGTTCGAACAAAGCCAACACTTCCTCGAAGAAATCAGAGAAGTATCCTATATCAAGCAATCGACCTTCTTGACCACAAACTTCACAGATTCCTTTGGTATCGGATTCATTACAAACCGCAGCTTGCATTTCCACATCAACAAAACAATTCTTGCAAATTTTCATATTGACCAATTATTCCGTTATTAACCTATCAATAAGTTCTAGATGATTCTTTATTGATAATTTCTTGATATAGCCTAAGCCTGGATAACCAGCAGAATCATTTGCTTTATCCACCAATTCCATAACAGCTGCAGTCTCAGTATACCCTCCATTTTTATAAAAAGGATCTATCTTAATTGCTGCCTCACGGAATTTTCCACGAATATTCGATTGGTCTAAGTTACTATCAGACACAAAATGATGAACATAAACCTCCTCATCTGATTTTTTGTAGGTCAAATGAATAGCAATTGCATACGGCAACATTCCTCCCTCGACAAAGTTCTTGGGAAGTGCGGTATAATCCGCAAAACCATAAAACCCACTGTCTTTATAATATAAGAAATCATCACTAAAGAACTCATCATCATTACTTGCATAATCAGCATTCTTATTCTGCGAGTTAAAATGGTCTTCCAACGAAATAACATTTTTGCCCAAGGCTCTCAGTTTAGCTATAGCAGAATTAGAAGAGTTACCATTAACAACATACCGGACTCTTTCGTTTGACAAGAAATCCATTATATTATTATCATGGACATTAGTTCCTTCTGGGAAAACAACCATCAATTCAGTCAGGTTATACTTCTCTGCATAAGCAAGCAGTATATCTGCATTATTCTTGTAAAAATATGCAGGTATCCAATGTTCTCTATCTTCTTGTAAGCATTTTAGTTTAGGCAGCATATAATTGTCTGCATTTCTCTTGAAATCTCCATCTTTCGGATTCAAGATAAGAGCAAAGCGCATACCATTTTTTATCATAGTTTCCAATGCTGAATTCAAACCATTAACCTGATTTTTCACTGGTTCTATGATAGGAACAATCTTAGCATTATTAGGGCTCATCTGAGAAAAGTCTTTCAATGCCAACAACTCATATTGTTTACCTCTTAAATATGGGAAATACATAACTTCAACTGCGATTTTATAGGATTATTTAAATATGTTTGCAGAATATCTATCTGCCCTTTAGAAAGTCCTAGCTGGAGGTACATTTGTCGTAACTCACGAGGAGCCTTTTTCAAAAGACACATATTATTCTTTCTCTTCTCTATTTCTTTCAAGAAATATTGATGTAACTTGTCTGGTGGCATATCATACAGTTTTTCCTCACATGCCTCATACATTTCATAATAAGGCACATCAGGAAGTTTACCAAATTCTTCAATGACCATATTCTCATATTCTTTGGTACGTAGACACTTCATCATCATACCCGCATCTATATTCTTGTTTTCAACAGCAGGTCTTGCTTCATCCAGTTCCAAGGCACCACCACTTTCTCTCATAAGGACAATTCCTATATAAGGAGGAATGTCCTTTTCGTAAGTTTCGAGCATATTTGCTGGTATAACAACATAACATAGCTGAAACACACGAGTGTAATCAACCAGCTGTCCTATTAACCTACGAGTTGTATCATACTCCGTCTTTATCTCAAAAGCCCTACTATTTCCATTAAACATTGCTAAATCAACTATGGACTTTTGCATTCTAAACTCATTGAAAATGACGGTATTAGAATGGGCATATTTTTTTATCAATAGTTCAATAAGCTCATTCTTATAAACATATTCACACCTATAATTGATACTAATCTGACGATATAGATACTTTAAGTATGAAAAATAAGTTTTTTCTTTCTTTCTCTTACCATCATATCTGTCATGAATTGCATCAAGTCGAGAACAATCTCCATATTTGATAATGTCAGTAAACAAGGCACGACTGAATGCGGAAGAATAACTCCGCATTCTATCCATAATATTATATGTCTGTACGTCTTGTTTCATCATTTTCTTTATTTATATGGCAAAGATACTATTTAATTTTTATTCCTCCATGTTTTATCGCATAATTTATGTTTTTTTCAACTTATTCTGCATATAATAGCTAGAAACTCTTTCATTTCCAACTTTAACACTCCTTATTTTTTCTAGAGTCCCATTTCCGAATTACTTGGACTTACCGATTTAAGATATAAGAACACATCGCCTGAAAGAATGCATCTTCAAAAAGCAACACCGTAATTCCTCTTTTAAAATTTGGTGGTTTCAATTATTTGCCGTATCTTTGTGCCATATAAAAAAAGGAGAAAAGATTATGGCAAACAATGAATACAGAAAACTGCCTACAGGCATACAATCTTTCTATATCATCAGAGAAGAAGGGTATCTCTATGTTGATAAGACTGACATGGTTTGGATATTGGCGAACAAAGGTCTAAAGTATAATTACTTGAGCCGCCCTCGCCGATTCGGAAAGTCTGTGCTCATTGATACGCTACAATGTTACTTCGAAGGAAGAAAGGAACTCTTCGAAGGACTCAAAATCATGGATTTGGAGAAGGATTGGAAGGCATATCCTGTGATTCGACTCGACATGAGCCGTGGAGGCGCCAATGCAGAAACCTTGCGTTCGTACCTGAATCTGCGATTCGGATACTACGAGGAGAAGTATGCCATCACTCCCGACCCTACCGCCCAACTTGCCGACCGCTTTGATGCCATCATTACGACGGCATACAAACAGACGGGCTTGAAGGTTGTCATCCTCATCGACGAGTATGATTCTCCACTCCAGCACTCTTGGAAAACCCCGGAACATGAAGCATGCACCGAGGTATATCGTGAAGTCTTTGCCATTTTAAAGGCAGATGATGAATACGAGCGTCTGGTCTTTATCACGGGCATCACCAAGTTTACGCAGATTTCCCTTTTCTCCGTGCTCAACAATTTAACCAACATCAGTTTCCTCCCTGAATATGCGGCCATCTGCGGCATCACTGAGGAGGAGATAAAAGAGAACTTCAAGCCTGAACTTGAAAAAATGGCAGAGGTGAACGGATGGACTTTACAGGAAACCCACGACAAACTGAAGGACTACTACGACGGTTACCATTTCAGTCGCCGAAACATGGTTGACGTCTACAATCCTTTCAGCCTTATCAATGTGCTTGACACCCAGGATCTTAACAGTTATTGGGCATCATCGGGTGCCACATCCATGCTGCAGAAGTTCATTAAGGATGCAGAGTTGCGCCTACCTGATTTTGAGGATTGCATGATTCTCCGCAACACATTGGAGACTTCCGATGTCACTGGTGGAGGTCCAGAACTCTTCTTATATCAATCAGGTTATCTCACCATCAAATCGTGCGTAGGAAATGTCTATCACTTAGGCTTCCCAAACGAAGAGGTAAAACAGGCACTCTACGAATGCGTACTGCCTGCATTAACCATGCGACAAGAGGCTGATACACAATCTCTGCAAGCGCAGTTGTACCAATATTTGGAATATAAAGAGTTAGACAAGGCGATGAAAGCGCTCAAAGCATTGGTTGCCGATGTGCCTTACAGCAACAAGAAGTTGGCATCCATGGATATGGAAGAGCGTTACCGTCTGATCATCAGTACCATCTTGAACGCCATCGGTTTGAAGGTGGAAGTAGAGCACATGCTTTCTGCTGGCAGAATCGACCTCGTTGTCAAAACAACTCATCACATCTACGTAATAGAGTTGAAGTTGAGAAACAATGGTGGTAAAGAAGCTGCCATCAAACAAATTCAAGACCGCCAATACCTGGCGCCTTTCAAGGCCGACAAACGAGAGGTAGTAGGCTTAGGCATAGAACTAGATGAAGAAGGCAAAGGCATTTTGGATTGGGAGATGGTAAATGAAGAATAAAGCAACAGGGGACATGTCGTTACGTGATACGGCATGCCCCGAATAAGACCGCTCAGATCAGCTATACTGACGAACAGAAACAATTGCTTTTTCTTCACATCATTCAGCCACCACAGAAATATCCTTTCGCCCTAAACCAATTTATTACTCAGTTTCAAACAATATGCTGAGAAATAGAAAAATAACAAAAAACAAGATACAATGAATAAGTTTTTTAAACTCATCTTCGTGCTCTGCTGCTTCTGCGGCATCGCACAGGCTCAGCCTCAACGACCAAAACTGGTTGTGGGCATCGTGATTGACCAGATGCGATGGGACTATCTCTATCGCTACTACGCCCGCTACGGTGAAGGCGGATTCAAGCGAATGCTCGGCGAAGGATTCAGCGTAGAAAACTGCAAGATTCCTTACATCCCTTCGGTTACAGCCATCGGTCATTCTTCTATCTGGACCGGCTCCGTGCCTTCTATCCACGGAATCGCTGGCAATAACTTCGTGAAGGATGGAAAGATTGTGAACTGTACCGCCGACGACACCGTAAACCCTGTGGGCACAGACAGCAAGGCGGGCAAGATGTCGCCTCGCAATCTGTGGGTAACTACCATCGGAGATGAACTCCGTCTGGCTACCAACAACCGCTCTAAGGTGGTGGGCGTGGCCTTGAAAGACAGAGCTTCCATCCTCCCTGCCGGTCATCACGCCAATGGTGCTTACTGGTTTGATGATAAATCGGGCAAGTTCATCACCAGCACATTCTATATGGAAAAACTGCCAGAGTGGGTGAACAAGTTCAACAAGCAGAAACTGCCCAACAAGTATCTGTCACAGAAATGGGAGACGCTCTACCCTATCGATTCCTATAAGGAGAGCACCAGCGATGACAACAACTATGAGAACGGAATCGCTGAGGGCGAGAAGGCTGTGTTGCCACTCGAGTTGCCTACCTTATATAAAAAGCATGGCTACAAGATTCTCCGCAACACTCCATTCGGCTGCAACCTGACCTTCGATATTGCCAAGGCAGCCATCGCGGGCGAGAACCTGGGTAGAAACACAGATACTGACCTGCTGACCATCAGCTGCTCCAGCACCGATTACATCGGTCATCAGGTGGGCGTGAACGCCATAGAAACAGAAGACTGCTATCTTAGACTTGATAAGGCCTTAGCTGATTTCTTCGCTTATCTCGACCAGACCGTGGGCAAGGGAAATTATCTCACCTTCCTCACCGCCGACCATGGAGGCGTGAACAACGCTACCTTCCTGCAAGACCAGCGAATCCCTGCCGGCATCTGGAACAAAAAAGGATTGGTAGAAGAGCTGAACCAGATTCTGAAGACGAAATTCAACACTGATAAGGACCTCGTGAAGACCATTATGAACTATCAGGTATTCTTCAACACCAATACCATCGAGGAACTCGGTTTGGATTACGCAGCCATCAAACAGGCGGTGGTAGATAGACTGAAGAAAGACAAGGATGTGCACTATGCCTTCGATATGGAGAAGACCTCTATCGAGAGTATTCCTGCAGAACTGAAGTTCCGTGCCATCAACGGCTACAACCGTGAGCGCAGTGGAAGCGTCCAGATAGTACTGAAGCCTGCCCACTACGATTATGGCAACGGCAAGGGAACTACCCACGGGGCATGGAATCCATACGACATCCATATTCCTTGCCTATTTATGGGTTGGGGCATCCAGCACGGCGAGAGCGCCCAGCCTCACTATATGACGGATATTGCCGCTACCGTCTGTGCCCTGCTGCATATCCAGGCACCTAACGGTTGCATCGGCACACCGATATTTTAAATAAAGTAAATGCTAAAAAATAAAGGCTAGTTTTTCCTGTTTCGGGAACCTAGCCTTTATTATTTTTTTACCAAAAGAAGAAAGTCGTCTTTTTACAATAGAGACGCTACTCACTTTCAGCAGGAATTATTCTTCATTCATGATTTCCATATATTCCTCGTAGGAAATATATCTGCCACCCATCGACTTGAGATGCGGGGTTTCCAACTGGCAATCTATCATCTTGCCTCCATGCTCCTGCAGATAATTAGCCAGGAAGATGAGGGCTATCTTTGAACCCGACGGAACCTTGGAGAACATGCTCTCGCCAATGAAGACCTTGCCGATGGTGACGCCATAAAGTCCGCCCACCAACTCACCAGTTTCATTATCCCATACTTCCACGCTTGCCGCAAAGCCCTGCTCATGAAGGGCGGCGAATGCCTGAATGATGTTTTCACCCAACCAGGCACCCTCTTCCTCGTAACGGCCGTTGGTCTTGCTGCAGGCACGAATCACAGCATCGAAATCCTCGTTGATTCCCACGCTGTACCTGTTCTTTCTGAGCAAGGTTCTCATGGAATGACTGATGTGGATTTCATCTGGGAAGATGACGAAGCGCTTCATCGGACAGAACCAGAGAATCTCCGGTTGGTCGCGAAAACTATACCAAGGAAAGATGCCGTTGCTGTAAGCCAGCAGCAGACGGTCGATACTTAAATCGCCTCCTATTGCAAAACAGCCGTCGTCATCGCCATAATGCGGATCGGGAAAATAAATCTCTTCCGCAGTTTCATCAATTGCTAATATCATCGATCTTAATAATTAACCACCAGTTCCTTGCCATCGAAATCTACACAACCCTTGCCAGCCTTCTTGAGCTTGCCGAAGAGCAACGCCTTCATCAGGATTGGCTTCAGGCGATTGCCGATGACGCGATCCATCTCGCGGGCTCCATATTCCTTGGTAAAGCCCCACTCCAGAATCTTCTCGCGTGCCGCATCGGTAAGCGTGACAGCTACTCCCTTTGCTGCCAACTTCGCATCGAGCTGACGAAGCTTCTTGGCTAGAATCAGTTCTGCCATGTGCTTATCCATATCGTTGAACACCACGGTATCGGAAAGACGGTTGATGAACTCTGGCTTGAAGGTCTTCTTCACCTGTGCCAGCATCGCCTCACCACGGGTTACATTGCCACCGAAACCTACACTTGCCTGGGACGCATACTGCGCTCCTGCATTGGAAGTCATCACGAGGATTACGTTTCTGAAATCTGCCTTCTGACCCTTGTTATCGGTCAGGCGGGCATAATCCATCACCTGCAGCAGGATGTTGTAGATGTCGCTATGCGCCTTCTCAATCTCATCGAGCAGGAGCACGCAGTTTGGTGTCTTGCGGATGGCATCGGTCAGGAGACCGCCATCTTCATAACCCACGTATCCGGCAGGCGAGCCGATGAGTTTAGCCACGGTATGCTTCTCGGTGTATTCACTCATGTCGAAGCGCACCAACTCGATGCCGAGTTCCTTTGCCAGGACGCGTACCACCTCGGTTTTACCCACTCCCGTAGGACCCACGAAGAGCAGCGAAGCCATCGGCTTGTCATCATCTACCAGACCAGCCTTTGCCATCATTACAGCCTCAACCACCTTATCCACAGCCTTGTCCTGTCCGTAGATTTTGTCGAGTATGCGCTGGCGGAGCGTAGCCAGAGAGTCATTGTTTTCATCCTTGATGGCAGCCGCATCTATCTTGCATACCTTGGTAAGAATCTGCTGGATAATCGCCTTGGTAACGTAAGAACGCTGGCGATATTCCACAGGATGCACCTCCAGATAAGCACCCGCCTCATCCATCAGGTCGATGGCCTTATCAGGCAGACAGCGGTTGCTGATGTATTTGGCACTGGCACGAACGGCATACTCCAGGGCATCCTTGCGATAAGTCACGTTGTGGAACTTATTGTATTTATACTGCAAGCCCTCCAGTATCTTGATAGCCTCCTCCTCGGTAGGTTCCTTGATGTCAATCTGCTGGAAGCGGCGCACGATGCCCTTGCTCTGAGCCATGTAGCGGTTGAACTCCTCGTAGGTGGTGGAACCGATGAATCGGATATCACCAGCCTCCAGATATCGCTTCAGCATATTGGAAGCATCAGGTCCGCCATCAGAACCACGACCAGCACCTATCACATTATGAATCTCATCAATGTAGATGATGGTGTTTCCTTCCTTGGCAGCACCCTCCATCACCATCTTGATACGCTTTTCGAAATCGCCACGATACTGGGCACCGGCAAGCATCTGTCCCATGTCCATACCATAGATGCGGGCTCCCTTGAGACGATCAGGTACCTGATTCTCGTTGATGAGCTTGGCGAGACCGTAAACCAGGGCAGTCTTACCTACACCCGGTTCACCGATGTGAAGCGGATTGTTCTTCTCGGCACGGCAGAGCACCTGAATGGTTCTATCCAGTTCCTGCTCTCTGCCGATAAGCGGATTATGCTCCTCTACCTGATCAGAGATGCAGGTAACCAACTGATGCCAATCCTGAGGCTGCCGGCTTCTACCCTCCTCTTCTTCATCATAATCGTTATCATAGTCGTCCTCATCATATCCATCGCCCATCACCAGGCTTTCATCTCCCGGTTCATTTTCCAGCGGATAATAGCTATCCACGCTCGCCAGGAACTCACCCTGTCGGTCTCCTACGTTCTTGCACAACAGGAAAGCAGCTTCAGAATTCTGTAAGCCAAACATCGCCTGCACGAAATGAGGTACATTCACAAGTTTTCTATCAGCGGCAACAGCCAGGGCGCACGCCGTTCCAAACATAGTCTTGAAGAGTGATGATGGTTCTGGCAGGAACTTGATGTTTTCAGGCACACGTTCCTGCTTGGCGAGCCACCCCACCAAGTCTTCGTGCATCTTGAGGCTATCCACGCCTTCCTCCTGCAAAGCCTGGCAGAAGGCATATTGGCGGAGCAATGAAAGGAGCATGTGCTCCGGCATCACGAACTCGTGGTCGAAAAACCGAGCCTGCTTCATCGCATCATCCATCAAGACACTCATATATCGGGTTAATCCCATACTATCCATTCTATTCTTTCCTTTCTTTATTATGGGGGGAAGCAAAAGGGCTTATTTCATCCAAAGGTTATCAACCCTTTTATTTTTCTCCTGCTTCTCTTCAAATACCCTCTAAATTTCCATTCTTTATTCTGGCATATAAGTGAGCTTCAGCGGATACTTCTGCGTACGGGCTTTCTCCATCGCCTTCTCTACCTTACTCTTGGCGATATCGTAGCAATAGGTACCCACCACGGCTTTCTCCTCGTGGTGAACCTTGAGCATGATCGCCTCTGCCTCTGCCTGCGATTTGAAGAAGATGGTTTCGAGGATTTCCACCACGAAGTCCATCGGTGTGAAGTCATCGTTGAACATCATCACCACGTAACGCCCCGGCTCCTTGAGCCTGGTCTTCTGGCGTTCACGAATTGCAGTCTGTTCTTGAGCCATATTTATTGATTACTTTATATAAGCATTCGTAATTTCCACAACATAGACATCGTGGAATCCGCCCTTGGCACCATACCACTGCAGAAGATCCTTATCGAGGAATTTTTCTGCCATCATGTTGTCCTTATAGAGTTTGCGGCATTCCAGGGTGAGTCGTGACTGCTCAAAGGCGATGCTGCCGTTATCGGTTTCCACAGGAGTCAATCCTGTTTCCTTTGCCTTATCCAAATCGCGACCGCTCTTGGATCCGCAGAAGTTATAAATCTTTCGAGCCTCCTCGCTATTGCCGAGGAAAGAGAGGGTCATGAATTCATTCTCCTCGATAATGCCGTGGGTGTAGCGTTCCGGACGGATAAACACCACAGCCACCGGCTTGTTCCAGAGCCATCCCAGGCAACCCCAAGAGGCAGTCATCATATTGAACTTATCCTTGTTGCCGGCGCAAACCAGCATCCACTCCTTACCAATAGTCTCGAAGACATTATCATTCAGTTCTTTTACGTTGATTTTCTCCATTTTATCTTTTCCTTTCTCTGTATATTTTTAATTAATGAAATATTGCAGCATTCAACAAAAGTTATGCCAACCCAGCACCGAACACCGCATATCACCTGCAAAGATACAAGAATAATCTGAAAAAGCAAATGTTTCGATAAGAAAATGCTTTTTAAACTTCCCTTTTTCGCCATTTATAACAATTCAGCCTCTCTTGATTTAAATTAAAACTTTAGATGCAGAATAAAAATAAATCACATTTTGCTTTGTCATTTCGAGGAAAGGCAGTACCTTTGCACCCCGAATGCCGAAAACCGAGCAGGCTTGCGGCTTCGATTTATTATTCATTTATAAACATTTTATTTAATGTACAAAACAATTTTCAACAAGCGCAACAGCTTGAAGTTCAACCGATTCTCTAACAAGAACTACTCACTCTTCGCAGTTTTGGGAAGAGAGGTACTTGTTGGCGCACTCAGCGTTGCTACCCTGAGCCATGCTAAGGCAGCAGGCGTAAGCACAGAGGGAGCCAAGGTTGATTCTACCCTCTACAAGGGCGGAAAGGCTTACGAGCTAGATGCGGTGAGCGTTACCGGATCTCGTGCGCCGATGACTGTAGAGCAGTCACCTAAGATTGTGTCTGTCATTACCCGCGACGATATTCATCGTGCGGCTGCACAGACTATCAACGATGTATTGAAATTAGCTACCGGCGTGGATGTCCGTCAGCGTGGTGGCTTTGGTGTTCAGACGGATATCTCCATCAATGGTGGAACCTTCGACCAGATTACCATTCTCCTGAATGGTGTCAACATTTCCAATCCACAGACTGGTCACAATGCTTCTGATTTTCCTGTTGCTCTTGCCGACATCGACCACATAGAAGTGCTCGAGGGGGCAGCATCGCGCGTATTCGGAACTTCAGCCTTCAATGGTGCCATCAATATCGTGACCAAGAAGGCAAAGAATGATGGAGTATCTGCAAGTGTAGAAGGCGGAAGCTTTGGAAGTTTCGGAGCACAGGGACGTGTGCAGACGGCTTTTGAAACGGGCAAGTGGACTCAGGCTTATTCCGTAAGCGGAGGCTACAAGCGCTCGGATGGCGGCACGAAGAACAGCGACTTCGAGAAGGGACAGGGCTACGGCAATCTCTCCTTCTCTTACGACCAGCGTTTCGACATCATCGCCCAGTTGGGTATTGCTACCCAGAGCTACGGTGCCAACACTTTCTACAGTGCCAAATACAACAACCAATATGAGAAGACAGACCACGGTCTGGCTTCGCTTAACCTGAGTCTGCACAACCAGGAGAAGACCTGGGAGATTGCACCTCAATTCTATTATAACAAATTCAAGGACCACTATCAGCTGATTCGCGGTATGGCTGGAGCCAAGGCAGGCGAAAACTATCACAATCTAGATGTATATGGTGGTGGACTGAATGCCAACGTGGCTTGGGCTTTGGGTAAGACTGCGGTAGGCTTCGATATCAGCAAGGAGTGCATCTACTCTACTGCATTGGGCGAGGAACTCGCAGAGAAAGACAACAAGGACATCTCGGGTTCTGATCGTCAATATACCCGAAAGGGTGAGCGCACCAACACCAACATCATGTTGGAGCACAACTTCATCTTCGGCGGCTTCACCTTGTCGGCTGGTGTCTTGGCCAACAAGAACACAGGTCTTGACAACGACTTCCGCTTCTATCCTGGTGTAGATATGAGTTATCGCCCTAACGACAACTGGAAGTTCTACGCATCCTGGAACAAGGCTCTGAGAATGCCTACTTACACCGACTTATATATAAGTAATGTAGTGCAGCAGGGCGACATCACCCTGAACCCGGAGAGGAACTCCACCTTCAAGGTAGGAACCCAGTATCGCCAGACTGGTTTTGCCGCAACCGTAAGCGGATTCTATGCTCACGGCACCAACATGATTGACTGGGTTCAGACTTCCGTGACTGAGCAGAACGACAGCAAGTATCATGTGATGAACATCGGAAAGCTCAACAACATGGGCTACAACGTGGATGCAACCATCTATATGAGAGAGTTGGTACCAAACAGTTTCATTACCCGCATCAAGTTGGGTTATGCTTACATCTATCAGGATCATAAGACCGAGACCAACATTCTGAAATCACTCTATGCATTGGAGTATCTGAAGCACAAGGCAGTATTCGGGCTGGATCATCAGATATGGAACAAGCTTTCAGCATCGTGGAGCGTAAGATGGCAGCAGAGAATGAATGGCTATCATCCATACACCAAGGTGGATTGCAAGCTGATGTGGGACGAGAAGAAATACAATATCTTCGTGAAAGCCGACAACATCACTTGCCACCGCTATTACGACCTCACTGCCGTTAAGCAGCCAGGTTTGTGGATTATGGCAGGAGCCAGCGTAAATCTTGGCTGGTAATCTGACGGGATATCAAATAGCAAAATAAAACGAGCCTTGATGGAGGATTCATCCTACCGTCAAGGCTCGTTTCCATTTATTTCAGCTATTCTTATTCCGGCTCTATCTATTATCTTATTTCGGTTTCTGATATTTTCCATTCACTTTAATCGGTTCGAGATGGATTCCCACATGGGTATCTGCCCCGAAATGCTGCTTCAATCTTCTTTCGATATGAGTAGCATGTTCATGCGCCTCATAAAGCGAGAGAGAACCCGGCATGCGGACGTGCATTTCTATCGCAATCTTGTTTCCGATGCGACGGGTACGCAGGTTATGAATCTCTCCAACTCCCTCTTCTTCATTTGCAATCTTCAGGATTTCATCTTCCTCCATTTCAGAAAGACTGGCATCCGTCAGTTCCTTTACAGATTGCATCACCAGTCCCCAGGCAGCCTTGATGATGAACGCACTCACCACGATGGCAGCAAGCGGGTCGAGTACCGCCCACTTTTCTCCCAGGATAATGGCGCCACCGATTCCGAACATCGTTCCGATGCTCGATAAAGCATCGCTGCGATGATGCCAGGCATTCGCCACTACAGCCTCGGAATGATATTTCTTGCCGGCTTTTACCGTAAACAGATAAGCCCACTCCTTCATCACGATACTTACGATGGCAGCTATCAAGGCTACAACGCCCGGCTGCTGGAGTGTCTCGCCGCAGATGGCACGATAGGTCTTAGTAACGCCCGAATAGCAGATCATCACACCCACCACAAAGAGCGAAATACCGATGATGGCTGTGGCAAGCGTTTCGTATTTGCCATGACCATAATCATGGTCCTTGTCCATTGGCTTATTGCCTAACTTTACGAATACCAGCACCACCACATCGGTGGCAAAATCAGTAAGCGAATGGATGGCATCCGCTATCATTGCTGCAGAATGTCCGAGGATACCTGCAGCAAACTTCAATACGAGCAGCACCACATTGATGATGCTTCCCGCTATCGTAACCTTATATACTTCCTTTACTCTATCCATTTTATAAAATATAACGGAAGTCCTTTGCTTCCTCTTATTATGTTTTTGTATAACCAAAATCCTTTCTTTCCTGTCTTTCCTGAATTGAGCGGCAAAAGTACATCTTTTTTCTGAAAGCAGATAAAAAAGGAGATTAAAAAAGTATAACGAATAGGGAATAATGTAATGACAAAGTGCAAATCTCTCGGAATTTTGTGACAAAACACCTTAAAACAACAGGAATTTTGTGATTTTTAGTCCGAATTCCTTTGGAATTTTGTGATAAAGTTGTATCTTTGCACTCGAATAAGAACTATAAACATATTGATTATGAAGCTTTTGCGCAGAAAGATTGATAATTATCTCAAGGAATGGAAAAGCGATAAGGAGAGAATGCCCCTCATCGTGAAGGGAGCCCGACAAGTAGGAAAGACCGCTTCCATCCTACAATTCGCCCATGACAACTATCAAAATGTGGTTGCCATCAACTTCGTATTGCAACAAAAATACAAGGCAATCTTCGAAGAAGGTTACGAGGTAGATAGCATTATCCGGAACCTCACCCTCATCAATCCTTCTCTGAAGATAGAAGCAGGTAACACGCTCATCTTCTTCGATGAGATGCAGGATTGTCCTGCCTGCGCCACCAGTCTGAAAGCCTTCAAGATAGATGGCAGATACGATGTTATCTGCTCCGGTTCGCTTATGGGCATCAATTATCGCGAGATAGAATCGAACAGCGTAGGATATAAGGAAGATTACACGATGCACTCAATGGATTTCGAGGAATTCCTATGGGCAAAAGGTTATGATTCTGCCTTTATAGAACGCCTTTACGAAAAGATGGTCTCCATCACACCACTTTCCAATATCGAAATGGATGTTTTGGAGAGGCTATTCCGTGAATACATGACCATCGGAGGAATGCCTGCCGTAGTCAATATGTTCGTGAGCAACGGAAACTTCAGCGGCACGCTCAAGATGCAGCACCAGCTTCTTCTAGACTATGAGGAAGACATTACGAAATATGCACAAGGACTCGACAAAGGAAAAATCAAGAACGTGTACGACCATATTTCTGTCTTCCTGGGACAAGACAACAAGAAATTTCAGATAAGCAAGATTGCCCATGGAGCAAGAAACAGAGAATACGTTGGTACCATCGAATGGCTTCGTGATGCAGGTATCATCAACGTTTGCTATTGTCTCGCCCAAGTATCCTTACCTCTGAAAGGCAACTACGACCCGAAATCATACAAACTCTATTATAAGGACACGGGCTTGCTGGTTGCTTCGCTCGATGAGGAATCGCAAGAAGATATCAGAGTGAACAAGAACTATGGTACCTATAAGGGTGCCATATACGAAAATATCGTTGGCGACATGCTGGTAAAACAAGGCTACAATCTTTACTTCTATCGCAACGAGAAATCTACCCTAGAGATGGATTTCTTCATTCGTGACGCCCAGTCGCTCATCCCCGTTGAAGTAAAAGCCACGGATAATGCCACCCGATCACTCGCCAAACTAACAGCACAAGATGGTAAATATCCCGATATCAGATACGGCATCAAGCTCTGCAATAAGAACATCGGTTTCAATGGCAAGTTTTACACCTTCCCCTACTTCCTCACCTTCCTGCTCAAACGATTTGTGAGAAGAGAAAGATAGAAATGCCGAAAATCCGCAAAAATCCTACGCAGAATCAATAAAAGTATTCATTCTACGAAAGAAAACTGCGGAAATCCGCAAAAATCTTTCCTGTTATGATTGTAAATAGAGACAAACATCCACCTTTGCTACGTATAGACGATAGTTTTATGAAGTATGTGATAACAGGCGACATCATCAAGAAATACCAAAACGATGACGGCATCGTATTTATGGACGTATTTGATTTCCTGTAGGATAAAGAATCAATATAAACATGAAACACTAAAGGCTAATGGATTTTTACATTTCCATTAGCCTTTGATGTTATTACTCTTTCTTCAATAAGGAAGCAAAGATGAAGACAATTTTACCATCACTTCGCTTGAAGTTGGTCAGTTGCTCCATTGCCTTGACATACCCCACTGAATTTTCACGAATATTCTCAATGATTTCCGTATCAGAAGTACCATCGGACTTTTCCGTAGTATGAATAATCATATCTTGTGTGATATTAGAGCCATTCAAGTATCGAGAGGCTTGCGCCATTGCCTTCACGGAAGCCACACGATTGATAACGCTTTCATTATTTTTGTACTTAGCTGGTTCAAGTGCCAAGACAGAAATCAAATAAGCATTATCATAATCATTCACTGCACGCACACCTTCAAAGGGCGCGTTGTTATACATCCGGACAAGAAAGTTAGAAAAAGCTACTTTGTCGCCGGAATTTCCCTGGGCATGCAAGCCCAAGGATATTATTGTTAGCACGGATACTAATAAAAGTTTCTTCATCTTTACATTATTTGTTCTTAGGCATCAACTTGAAATCAGAATACTTCGAAATTTCAGAAGCAGGGATTCTGAATTTTATTATCCAATACGCGAAATTGTTACCCGCATAAAAACTAATATTGCTACTTGCTGACCAGAAGAACGGAACGTTTGGTTGAACCAACACTCCTTCTTTAAACAGACCAGAACCTTGATTCGTAAAGTATGTCCGACCATCATCGTCAAAACATATCGTTCCGTTTTGTCTAAACAATTCTTCATCTTCACTATGCATTCCACGGTACGAGCCCATCAAGAGTCCATTGAACGAAGAAGAATTGCCCAAATTATCTACAATTTCAAAATTAGCGAACTCGTCCAAAAAGATCTTTGTAAATTCAGCAAACACCTTGTTTATATCTTCTTCTGAATTTCTAAACCTTAGGCCCATACGGTATGCTTGAGGCTTATCTCTATAGAAGAAATCTGGCCATTTAATACTTAACCTTGACAGCTTCATATTCATCTTCTCATACTCTGTTCGTTCTTCACTACTCAACGCAATGGCTTTTAAGGTATTGTTTATATTCTCCAATATATGATTGGTATTATCATTTGGTACTATAGAAACACAGAACTCCATTTGATAATATCCATCTAATAAATTTAGATAGTTCCTATAACTCTCTATGATAGCATCTGCCCCTACAGCAGGATGTACATATATAGGATTTGCTTTAGCATATTGTGGATCTGCACGAAAATCTTTTTCAGGAATGGTAGGATCTGCTATAGACAACTTTTTATCAAATGCTACTGGTAACAATTCCTTTGCCATAGTCACCATATTCCGTAAAGCTTGCAATTCGTTTTTCTTATTCAGCTCTTTCATCTTCATGTTTTGAGCAAACGTAGCTCCAGCAAACTCGGTTGATGCACCTTTCGATTTGGCATAGCTAATAAGTTTAGAGATGCATACTGTTGCTTTGACCGTAACCATCTCTTGCCCGTCTTCGCACTTTACATCACTAAGCACCTTATATGACTTTATGTTGCCACTCGATATTGTCACAATTTCATCCTTTACAAGGTCATCGTTGAGAATCGTTGTATTAGCAGAGACAAATACACCATAAGCTTGCTCTATTGCACTTCGCAAGGCTACAACTGTAGCTTTTTCACTATCAACAGCTTTACCAAAAACAACCAAAGTAACCTCATCGTTTGAATTTGTTGAATTATTTTCCTTGCCACTATCATTTGTAACATCCAGAGCCTTAGCGTTATTCCTTTTCTCTACAGCTTTACGCAAAAGTCCACTAGCCAACCCACGCAATGCGGCCTGTCCATAAGAAACTGTGCTAAATGTTGGAGCTAAAGCCAACAACACTACAAAAAATAAAATCTTTGTTTTCATAAGTTCATTATTTATTAAAATTATTATTAATCACCTTTATAATAGCGTTTACATAATTTTCTCTTTCAATTGAACGTTGGGCAGGATGGTATGTATCAAGACAAAGTCTGCCATCTTTACGATAAACAAACATATATTTATCATTGCCCAAAGGGACGGTTTCATGTTCTGTATGCTCGTCTATTCCCCAATCCTTCTTGAAAAGCCACATCGTATTGGCAAAACAAATTACTTGTGGGTCGTACAGACGTATTTGCTCTTCGACAATATCTTTCCATTGGTCATAGGCTTGAGCCAATTCCTTGTCGGAAGTGGTTCTATAACCTGGCATCTTGTCAACATTGATATAAGCAATATCTTTCAACACCTCCAACATAGACTTGTCATCACGAATGTACGGCATGTCATTATATAATTTGTTTTTGCGTATACCAACAAGACTATATACTATGGGCTGCCAAGTCATATTAGTATGGGCATCGCTATTCTCGAATGCTCCATAAACTTCCCATCCGCCACCATGCGGTTTACCTTTCTTCATGTCATCATACGGTTGCTTCAATATCCACATGATACGAGGCGAAGACTGACAATAGCCTTCGATATTGAATACTCCATCAGGCAATGGGCAAAGGTCATCTGTCGAAATGCCCAGTTCTTTTGCCCTTGCATAAATCTCTTCCTTGATTTTCTCCTGTCCCTTGCGAACGTCTTCTGGAGATAACACACCTGTATTTACCATATATATTCACGTTTTATATTATTAAACCTTACCACCACCCTCGGATGATGTTTTTTACTATACTTTGAGGTTGATTGTTTGCCCAAGCCATGCCTACATCGCGGCAAGCCTTAATCATGCTTCGTTTGTTTGCTTGGCTGTCCTCGTATTGTTTCATTTGGAAGTTCCATTCACGAAGTTCATCAGCTTTCAGCTTGGAAGCCACTTCTTTACGCAGATTCTCGACATCAGAGTAGCACGAACTGTATGGCGATATAGTATTGAGGAACTTTGCAACTTCTATGGCTCCTTCAACATCTGGACATTTCATCCACACATTGCGTGCCTTGTTTAACTGCTGCAAGCCTTTTGCGTCTATCTTCTGTTGGTATAAAGATGTGGCTGTTGACTGGCATTGAGCATAACAATCCCCACAAACATTAGGCACAGCCATCATTCGTGATATCGCCTCGTCATAATTACCGATGGATGCCATTGTGCGAGCCTTGCTTATCTCTTCTGCGCAATGATTAGTGTAAAAATCAATAATTTTGCTCTTTGCCTTTTCCAGCATCTCGCCAAAGTCTTTATGATTAGGGTTTAGTTTGCTAAAAGCACTAATCATAGCCTTGTTTTCATTGGTACCAATTCCTTGGAGCGATAACGTGCACGACGCATATAGCTTGTTTTCTATCACATCGCCCACAAAGAATGTTACTTCCATTTTCTCAGAAACTCGTGCGGGGGTGGAGGGTACAATATCCTTGCTCGTAATATCAACCTTAGCAGTCAAGACGAAACGTTCTACATAGCCATTATCGCCATAGCCATTACTAACAAGCATACGTTGCATACGTGTGGTTAGGTTCTTGCTTGCCTCCATTGGGATTACATCATCGGGCATCATAGCCTGAATTGAGATTCGCCCCTCGTCTGATGTCTGTGCAAAAGTTGTTATCGACATCATTAATGTTATTATAAAGAATAGTTGTCTCATTTTATTTCTCTCCTAATACAACAATAGCTTCACCCAAACCTCTCACCATTACCTTTGATGTAATATTGAAAGGCGGTTGTTGCAGAAACTTTCTCAACTTTGTGGCAAATGCTCTGGCATCCATAGCCTTGCCTTTATCATCAAACAAAGGAATACGCACTTGTTCAAACTGGGCAAACGATTCTGTTCCGTCACTCAGATTGAATGTGCCGTTCACACAATTTTTCTGTAGCCAGCTTTGTATGCAGTCTGTCAATTCCTCACCATTATATTCTTCTTCCAAATCCTTGTCCCAACTATCCCAGCATCTAACAGTAAGGCTTATTTCCCTTCCACGCTTAGTCTGATCGGCAAACCAATCATCCATTTGGTGGTCGAAAGGTTTAATGTTTTCTTTGACAGCCCTTGCTAACAATACGGGAATAATATCCGACGAAGGCTTGGTGGTACCTGTAGATGTTGCTATACGTTTATTAGTATAGGCATCAAAGGCTTCAAGAGTAAATGATGCAGAATTGCCACTTCCTGTACGATTCACTTGCCACCAAAGTTGAATGATTACATCAGACTTCACTCTACGTTTCAGTTGGTCAAGTGGGGATTCCACAAGTGAGGCTCCACTCTTTTTGCTGGTCGTTACATTTTCTTCTGCGGTCTTCATGCTGATGCTTTTGATTTCTTGCCCAGCATCTTTCAGGCTATATCCTTGCTCGGTAAGCACTTGTCCAACCTTACTGATAACCTGTCCCAGTTCTGTATCCTCCAGAAATGCCTGCTGATAGTTTGGAACCTTCACTGTATTCCCTTGATCTGAGAAGCTGGTCATAAAATACCGCTGATTACACCAATTGTCACTTGGCAGAATCATGATTGTAGGCTTCTTGGCTTGCTGTGCAAACAACAAGAAACCATACATACTAAGAGTTAATAAGATAAATATCTTTCTCATATACCTATAGTTATTAAATGTCGGGGACAAAGATAGTTATTCTATTTGAAACTATCAAGTCCATAATGGTTCATAAGCGAAATTTCTTGATTTCGGCTTAACAAAAGTAGTAAAAATCGTTCTGTTTCATTGGTATATTATCATTTTGCCAGGTGTTCCCGAGACTTGGCGGGTTAAGATTTCGGTTTCGGCAAAATAAAAAAGCGTGGGAACTTACCTGTCACTCGTCCCACTCTCTGAGGCCTTCGCATTGCCCTGCACTGTTGAACGAGCAACGTCGAAGCCCACGCCGATATGTATACACTTTTCCCTATACGGATATAAGACCTATCGCTTTGACGCAATAAGCCATACCAGTAAAGGGATGTGAATTAACACATCCCGAGAGCACCTACCGTTGCTATGTTCATTGACAGTGCATGAAGTTTGCGAAGTTTCAGAAAGTCAAGAACAAAGCGCTAAGTATGCGCCTTTTCCATTATGTCGTGATCCTTACTCAGAATCATCGGCAAATATACGAATAATGTTTGAAAGAACAAAATTTTTTAGCAAAAAATCCTCATTGAGGGATAAAAATCATCAAATTCCTCCCTTTCTGAGGGATTTTTCTGTATTTAACCACGCTATGCGAAATTTTTATTGTACTTTTGCACCCGTGCTTGGAAAAGCAACAAATAAAACTGAAGAGTAAACGATATGGCAGAAAAGAATAGCATACCCCAATTCGTGAATAGCGAATCTATTATGTCGGATAGCAACTATGTGAAGTGGCTCTCCGATTTGAAAGGTCGTATTCGCATCGCCCAACTCAAAGCGGCTATCAAAGTCAATGAAGAGTTGCACAAGCTTTATTGGAGCTTGGGAGAAGACATTTGTAACAAGCAAAAGCTATATAAGTGGGGCACTAATTTTATAAAACAGCTTAGTTTGGACTTGCGTTCTGCATTTCCAAATGTAGAAGGTTTTTCTTGGTCAAATCTTTATAAAATACGCAAGTGGTATCTCTTCTATTCTTCGCAAAATGAATTTTTGTACCAAGCTGGTACAAAATTAGAAACCTTAGAAAGTACTAGCGTTCCTATGCCTGCGATTTTGCTTCGTGTACCCTGGAGGCATCAGACTGTCATAGTCTCGAAATGAAAGAGTAATCCGCAAAGAATTCCACTAGCAATAACAACGATTAAGAAAGCATAAACAGAATATGGTTTTAAATTACATTTGGATAGCATTTTTCGTGATTGCGTTCATCTTCGCACTCATCGGATTGGCAATGGGAGATACAACTATCTTCCAGAAGATTGTAGATTCCACCTTCGATTCTTCCAAGAATGCCTTCGAGATTTCTCTCGGACTGACGGGCGTGCTCGCCCTCTGGCTTGGCATCATGAAGATTGGAGAGAAGGCGGGAGTTGTGAATGTGTTGGCACGAGCGCTCAGCCCGGTCTTCACCCGTCTCTTCCCTGACATTCCGAAGAACCATCCGGTGATGGGAAGCATCTTCATGAATATCGCTTCGAATATGCTGGGACTCGATAATGCTGCGACACCTACAGGATTGAAGGCGATGCAGCAGATGCAGGAACTCAACACGAAGAAGGATACGGCGACGAATCCGATGATCATGTTCCTGGTTCTGAACACTTCAGGACTCACCATCATCCCTACCACCATCCTCGCCTTCCGTGCCTCCTATGGAGCAGCCCAGCCTACGGATGTCTTCATCCCTATCCTGATAGCTACGCTCGTGGCTACGCTTGCCGGCATCATCATCACTTCGCTCTGGCAGCGCATCAACATCCTACAGCCGGTATTGCTCGCTACCCTACTGGGAATGTGCGCCTTCGTAGGCATCATCATCTGGGGATTCGGACAGATGGACAAGGATACAATGAACACGGTTACCACCTTGGCTTCTAATATGATTCTTCTGGGCATCATCCTCTGCTTCATCCTGGCTGGTTTCTGGAAGAAGGTGAATGTATATGATGCATTTATCGAGGGAGCGAAGGAAGGCTTTACCACAGCGGTGAAGATTATTCCTTATCTCGTGGCTATCCTTGTGGGCATCGGTGTGTTCCGTGCTTCGGGAGCGATGGATATGGTGATTCAAGGCATTTCGTGGTCGGTAGAACAATGCGGCTTGAATGCTGATTTCGTAGGTGCCCTGCCTACCGCCATCATGAAACCGCTGTCGGGAAGTGGTGCACGAGGCATGATGCTGGAGGCGATGAAGAACTATGGTCCTGATTCGTTTGTGGGCAGATTGAGCTGCATCTTCCAGGGTTCCACCGACACCACCTTCTATATATTGGCTGTATATTTCGGAAGCGTAAGCATCAGGAATACCCGCCACGCCGTAGCTTGCGGCTTGCTCGCCGATTTGGCAGGAGTCATCGCAGCAATCACTATAGCATATTTATTCTTCGGATAATAAAAAACAAATTAATATGGCAAACCTCAAAAGTTTAGCAAAGGATACCGCCATCTATGGTTTGAGCAGTATCATCGGCAGATTCCTCAACTATCTGCTTGTGCCACTCTACACGGCTTCCATCAGTGCAGCCAGTGGTGGTTATGGTGTCATCACCAACATGTATGCCTATACGGCTTTGATTCTCGTCATCCTGACTTACGGTATGGAGACCACCTTCTTCCGCTTTGTCAACAAGGAGGGAGAAGATGCTCACAAAGTATATACCACAGTCTTGAGCATGGTGGGCTGCACCTCCTTGCTCTTCGTGGCCTTGGTATTCATCTTCTTGCATCCATTGAGCAGTGCCATGGGATATGCCGACCATCCGGCATACGTCTGGACCATGTTTGTCACCGTGGCTATCGATGCCTTCCAGTGCATACCATTTGCCTATCTGAGATACCAGAAGCGCCCATTGAAGTTTGCAGCCTTGAAGATGCTCTTCATCATCGGCAATATGGCGATGAACATCGCTTACTTCGGCTTCATGGGTGGAAGTGATGTGGAATATGCTTTTTACATCAACATCATCTGCACCTCTACCATGACTATCTTCTTCTATAAGGAATTGAAGGAAGGTTTTTCTGGTCCTTACGCCTCTTGGGCTGAGACCAAGGTGCTCATCAAGAAGATGCTGGGCTACAGTTGGCCTATCCTCGTGCTTGGTATTGCCGGTATTCTGAACCAGACAGCCGATAAGATTCTCTTCCCTTACATCTATGAGAAGGGCGATGCTCATGCGCAGCTCGGAATCTACGGAGCAGCCAGCAAGATTGCGATGATCATGGCGATGATTACCCAGGCTTTCCGCTATGCTTATGAGCCGTTCGTTTTCGGCAAGGCGAAGGATAAGGACAACCGACAGACTTATGCTTCGGCGATGAAATATTTCGTCATCTTCACCCTGCTTGCCTTCCTCGTAGTGGTAGGCTATCTGGATGTATTGCGCCACATCATCGGTCGCGACTACTGGGATGGATTGAAGGTCGTACCTATCGTAATGGCTGCCGAAATCATGATGGGAGTATATTTCAACCTCAGTTTCTGGTACAAGCTCATCGACAAGACCATCTGGGGTGCTTACTTCTCAGGCATCGGTTGTGCGGTATTGATTGCCATCAACGTTATCTTCGTACCTATCTATGGTTACATCGCCTGTGCCTGGGCTGGTTTCGCAGGATATGGAACAGCCATGATTCTCTCCTACTTCGTGGGGCAGAAGAAGTATCCAATCAACTATCCGGTGAAAGAGATTATGATTTATGTGGTTCTCTCCCTCATCCTCTTCGCAGGAATGACCGAGACAAACAAATACTTCTCTACCGCCATCGCCTGCCTCATCAACACGGTACTCATCCTCATCTTCGCCGCTTATCTCGTGAAGAAGGATTTCCCTTTGAAGAGTCTGCCAGTAATTGGAAAGTACTTTAGGAAATAGAGCATCTTATGATGTTATGAGAACAGAATAAGAAGTTATAAGAGCTGAAATGATGAGAAATCAACTCCTAAACAGATTAAGTGTAAATGATATTTATTCTCTTTGCCTTCAGACGCAAGGCAAAGAGAATAATTGTTTAAAGGAAGAGCTTTACCAGCTCACCTTTGATGAGAACGACCGCGTATCGTTCAATGCGCTTTGGGCTTTAAGCCATTTCGATGAAGCCAACAATCCGTGGCTCTTTCAGAAGCATGATGACTTGATAGATAGGGTTCTCGTAGAGAAGAATGAGACCAAGCGCCGCCTGATGCTCCAACTCCTTCTCCGTCAGCCTTTCGAAGAAGAATCACTCCGTTCCGATTTCATCGATTTCTGCATTGCCAAGATTACAGCATGTTCCCAACCCTACGCCATCCGCTGCTACTGCATGAAGCTCGCCTATGAGCAGATGAAGTACTATCCCGAACTCCTTGAAGAGTTAAGAATAGCATTGGATATGCTGGAACAGGAGGTTCTATCCCCGGGAATGTTATCGGCAAAAAGGCAAATTATGAAGAAAATCAAGCGAAGCCTTGGAAGTTTCGGGAAATAGTCGTAACTTTGCAAACGTAATATTCTAACAATATAATACATTAATGGATGGAGATACAACTGAACGATTATCACAAGAAAGTCAATGCCCAAAAGATGGCTTCAATGGCTTATTGGCGAGAGCATCCGCTTTCGCTGGAGGAGTGCTTAGCTCAATTCAAGCGCTTGCGGGAACAACGGCTTGCAAGGGAGTCCAAATTGCAAGGCTAAAAGACTGGGCTAAGGAGAATGATTGCTGGATTGAAGATCCGGAATCATTAGGTGTGTTCTCTGACCGAGGTTCAGAGAACGAGGTTTATATGGCCTATGATGGAATACACGTTTATAAACTTAACGACTTCCGTTATTCAGACGACAACCTTACTCCTTTCTTTGAACGCATTCCTACCCATAACCAATACTTTCCTGATTGCGCCTACAATTTCATCGGTTTCTCACAGAATCGAGATGGAAAAGTTTGTGCTGTTCTTCGCCAACAACTTGTTGTAAATGCGAGGGAAGCTACTCCCGAAGAAATCAAGGCTGAGTTTGAGCGTATCGGTTTTCACGCAGAAGACAATGGAGAATATTTCACCAATGGTATTCACGACATCTTCGATGCCGTGCCTAATAATGTTTTGGTTGGAGATGACGGCAACTACTATTTCATAGACACCATCATCTTCAAATCGGATACAGATGGATTAGATACTTACAAGAAATACTCTCCGAACTATTCAAAAAAAGAGTGAAGCTTATGCCTCACTCATTGTCTCTTCTACGTAAGTAAAACTTTGCTCAACTAGTTGCAGAGCAAGTTATTCGGGAATTAATGCAGTTGTTGGAATTATCATATTAAAAGCTTCACCCTCTATATGAACAACAGCATCTCCCCGTATAATTTTAATAAATCTTGCCCGACGTCCAGCAGGTATCATTTTTGCCCTACCATCAAGTAACATCTGGGTAACGCCCATATCATTCTGATCCACAGAATATTGTATTAAAAGCGCATTGCTTTCCTTATCATAAGTAGCTATTGTGTTCTGTTGTATGACATATTCTTTGTTGGGAATTAATTCTTCCATACAACCTATTGCATCAAGACTCGGTTTACTTGAAAACTTTATCAACAGTCCCAAGACAATACATAGTAAAACTATCACATAAAACTTTTTATTGTTACTTTTGCTTTTACCTTTTGTTGAGTTTTCGTTATCAACTATAGGCTTTATTAATTCTCCTTTTTCTCTATCATTTAACACAAAATCATCCGACGCAGGAGTCTTAACCAGATTTGCTTCCACCAATATAGCTAGTGCTGGAGATTGCACACCACCAACATAAGGCTTGAGAGTCGTTGTATTGATAATAGGTAAATCTATATAGGCATTATATAGTTTTGCCAATTTAATTTGAAAAGAGGTTCCGATTCCTCTTTTGCCGCATATCAAATTATCAATGATATGAATATCATAATATTTCTGACCAGTCACACTTGTCGCACTAGTAACCTTAGATAATGTGCAGACAAATTCGTTATAAGATAAATACATTATTACCAACTATTTTGCCAACTGTTTCCCAGAAGTATAGCGGTTAATAAATAGGAAAAGCGTGGGAACTATTGCTTATATGCCAGGACTGAGGTTGTGGAAGGACCTACTTGTTGACAATGAAACAATAGCCCACGCTATGAGATATATTATGCCCTAAAGAAAAGGGTACAATAATCCTTATGCGTGAGCTGGATTGCCATTATCCAAACAAGTATTGAAACTTCCACATTTCAGTCCTTGGATAATATCAAAACGCTCTATATTAAATTGAGCCTTCATCACGACAAGTCTTTTCATGCCGCTCCAACTCGAATGCAAAGGTAGTTATTATTTCTGAAAATCGTATCATTTTAAATAAGTTTTTTCTAAGAAAATTAATGTTTAGGCATACAAGTAAGCTATAAATGGGCAATTCTTTAATATTTTACCCTAAATCATTGGTAATCTCGGGAAATAGTCGTAACTTTGCAAAGTTAAATATCAAGCATTACATCTATGAATAAAGATAATATCAACGAGTTCGCATCCTTCGATGAATATCTTCGACAAGGAGAACCTTCGCAGAAGGAAAGTGCCGAGAACTGGAAGACGGCTATCGGATTGCAGGCTGTAGATGGGCTGCAACCATCGGCGTATCTCATAGATGTGGCTAAACGAAACATCGAAGGAGAAATCTCTCTGGATGAAACCAGAAAACTGATTGACTCTTACTATCAGAGCAAGACGGTCCGTACACCTAAGGATGAAGACGAGGAAGAGGCAGATAAGGTTTCAGCCAACATCGCGAAGATTCTCGCCAGCAAGACCTTTGCCTTCAATACCAACGGATATGTTTCCCTGCACCGAAGAATTTTCGAGGGGGTATTCAAGCACGCAGGAGAAATCCGCCAGTATGATATTTCCAAGAAAGAATGGGTGCTCGAAGGAGATTCCGTAAACTACCTGAATTGGGAAGACTTGCGAAGAGCATTGGACTGGGATATTGAGCAGGAGAAGAACTTCTCATATAAAGGTCTGACGGATGATGAGAAGATTGAGCATATTGCCAAATTCATTTCAGGCATCTGGCAAATCCACGCTTTCAGAGAGGGAAACACCCGAACCACGGCAATTTTCACCATCCAATATCTCCGTTCGTTAGGATATGAAGTGAACAACGAAATGTTTGCCAAACATTCCTGGTATTTCCGCAATGCCCTGGTTCGTGCCAACTATCGCAACATTCAGAAAGGCATTGATTATTCTCCTATCTACCTGGTTCGTTTCTTCAGAAACTTACTCTTAAAAGATGGTTGGGTTCTCAAGAACAGATATTTACATATCCGGCCGACCGATGATTGGAAAGAGCAGCCGAACTTAAATTCTCAAACAGGAAGTGGACAGAAAAACAACTTCATAAATAAAGAAGGAGAAGAAAATGTCCCAAGTTCGTCCCAAGCTTGTCCCAAGTTCGTCCCAAGTTCGTCCCAAGTAGAAGAACTCATAATACGTATAAATAAAGATTATCTATCCATCGGCGATATAATGAACCTGTTTGGATTAAAGAACAGAACCAGATTTAGAAAGGAATACATTACCCCAGCCCTAGCCGAAGGAGCCTTGGAGATGAAATATCCAAACACCCCAAGACATCCACGCCAGCAATATCGGATGACAGAGCTGGCAAAGACTTGGAAAGAAGGGTATGAGAAAAAGAATAAATAACATCATAATAAAAATAGAAAACAAAAACAAGTAATGAAGAAAAAAGCAACGGTCCTTATCGCCTCTATCATGGCGTTCTGCGGAATCAACACCGCACACGCTGACGAGGGAATGTGGACGATTTACAACTTACCTAACGCTGTGTATGAGATGATGCAGCGCGAAGGTTTCAGTATGACTTACGACCAGCTCTACAACGGCGAGAACGCCTTGAAGAATGCTGTGGTTAATTTCTCTGGCTACTGCTCAGGCGTAGTCGTTTCTCCAGACGGTTTGGTATTTACCAACCACCATTGCGGTTTCGAGGCTATCAGAAGCCACTCTACCGTAGAACACGACTACATGCTCAACGGATTCTTTGCAAAATCATACGCAGAGGAATTGCCTAACGAGAATATGTTCGTCAGCTTTATGGTTGAACAGAAGGATGTAACTGATAAGGTGATGAGCCTCGGATACGAGAAACTCGACAACAAGAAGCGCGATGAGCTCATCGATTCTCTGGAGAACGAGATGACTAAGGAGGTGAAGAAGAACGATTCTACCCTTCATATCACCGTTCAGCCTTTCTACGAGGGCAACAAGTGGTACGCTACTACTTACCGCGACTTCACCGACCTGCGTCTGGTTTTCACCGTACCAAAGTCTATGGGTAAGTTTGGTGGCGATACAGACAACTGGATGTGGCCTCGCCAGACCTGCGACTTCTCTGTATTCCGCATCTATGCCGACCCTAAGACCAATGGTCCTGCTGCCTACAGCAAGGATAATGTGCCTTACAAGCCAAAGCGTTGGGCTCAGGTTTCTCTCCAGGGTTATAAGGATGGCGACTATGCGATGACCATGGGTTACCCAGGCAGCACAGAGCGCTATCTTTCAAGCTACGGAATCCAGACCATGCGCGATGCAGAGAATGCTCCTCGTGCCCAGGTTCGTGGCGTAAAGCAGGAAGTAATGCAGAAGCACATGCGTGCCGACGAGGCTGTTCGCATCAAGTACGACAGCAAGTACGCCAGCTCTTCCAACTACTGGAAGAATGCCCTCGGTATGAACAAGTGTATCGACTCTATCGGCATCGTGAATCTGAAGCGTGAGTACGAAACCCGTCTCCGTGCTTGGCAGGATACAGCCAAGGCAGCCAACGACCTTGCCCACAAGGTAGATTTCGACAAGCTCGCCAAACTTTATAAGGAGAGCGCAGACGTGAAGTATGCCTGGACCAACTTCGCTGAGTCTTTCACCAGAAGAAGCAACATCGAGTTCTCTACCCGTGCCATCAAGCTCCAGACCAACATGGAGGTGAAGGGTCCTGAAAAGAACAAGAAGAAGCAGTATCATGAGTTTGAAGATAACTCTGCAGAATGGGATATGGCGCTCGACAAAGAGGTGCTCGCTACCCTCTTGAAGAACTACAAGGAGCACGTAGATGCAAAATGGTTGCCTAAGTTCTACAAGACCATCGACGCTGAGTTTGGCGGCAACTACGCCAAGTATGTGGATTATCTCTGGGAGAAGTCGCTCATCATGAAGAAAGGTGCCAAGCTCTACTTCAACAAGAAGGGATATGAGAAGGATCCAGGCGTAAGCTTCGGTATGGATCTGAACGATGTATATGGTGATTTCGCTGCTCAGATGGGCAGCATCAACGACAGCATCGCCGAGCAGGAGAAGTATCTCTGCGCTGCCAAGCTCCGTATGGAGGAAGACATGCCTCACTACAGCGACGCCAACTTCACCATGCGATTGAGCTATGGTCAGGTAGGCGGTTTCGACCTCGGCGGCAAGCCATCTGGTTATTACACTACAGCCGAGAGCATCGTTGAGAAGATGAAGAAGGGCGATAAGGTTATCGATTACTACGCTGAGCCTATCATGCACGAGCTTCTCTCTGAGAAGGATTTTGGCAAGTACCAGGACAAGACGACTGGCAAGATGCAGCTCTGCTTCTTGACCAACAACGACATCACTGGTGGTAACTCAGGTAGCCCTATGTTCAACGGCAAGGGCGAGTTGATTGGTCTTGCCTTCGATGGCAACTGGGACAGCCTCAGCTCTGACATCAACTTCGACAAGCGCCTGGCTCGCTGCATCGGTGTGGACATCCGCTATGTGCTCTACCTGATGGATAAGTGGGGACACGCAGACCGCCTCTTGAAGGAGATCAATGCGAAGTAAATCCTATCTCTGAATCAACAGAGATGATATAAAGGTTTATTCTGGAATAAAGATTAGTCTCAGGATGATATAAAAAGAGCGGAAAATCAGCTGTTAACTGTTAACCTGTTAACTCCTGGCTTTCCGCTCTTGTTTTATTTAGTCATCCTATTCTTGTTATCTTGCTGAATTTCAACTTATTTTATCTTACAGATTCGCAACTTACAGAATTCCTATTAATATTGCGAGATATTATTCAGCTCCTTCAATGAAACCTGACGAGGCTTCTCGGCGAGTTTCTTCTTCAATTCATCCATCGTTATTTCTGCAGGTGGATTGAACTCATCTGATTGCATATAACCCAACACGCTCTCGTAGAAAGCCCTACCCTCTGGATATTTGGCAGCCTTCTCCAAATCGCTCATGCAGACGAGGAGCTTTCCGGCTCCCACCTTCCATTCCATCACTAAGCCAAGTTTATGATTCCGCTCGATATTATCTATCACCTGAACTATCGGGCGATAATCCTTGGCGAAATTGTCGAACACCAGCGGATGCGACTCCTTGATGACAGGGAACCATTGCCAGTTGGTGTGCATCTCCGTTGGGAATCCCTTGAATAATGGGTGCTGAGGATTGGTCAGGATGCCCAAAGTACCAGGAGACACAGTCTTCTTGTTGTTCTCGCAGATGGTCTTGAACATGCGATAGTTCCAATAATCGGTTTGGAAGAGTCCTCCTACGGTATAAGGAAGAGAATCTGGCATCCAAAGCACTTTGGCTCCTTTTTCCAGTGAAGCCACAACTGCATCTGATAGTTCCTTAGCAATCACCACATTCTTCTTATCCACTGCCTTGCGAGGATAAACCTACAGCTCGTATGAGTTTCTTGCATCCGTACCATCAATACTCAAGGTAAGGTTCACCTTGGCAGGCTTATCGGCATGGAGTTCCAAGTTGAGTTCGCCCGCATCCAGCAATCCCTCATTGTAAGTAAAGATGTTGATCTTGCCCTCTTCCTCATTAAAAGATGGCTCATCAGAAGAGATACGCCAAGTCATCTTCTTGCCTCTGAGCGATGTGGCACCATAATTGGCTATCAGCACCTTGCCCTTGAAAGTTTCTCCTGCCTCATAGCAGAACTTATCCGTTTCTATCAGCGGAACAATAGGCGAACACCACTGTCGCCACTCCTCTGGCGTGGTGATGCCCTTGCTCTCCATAAAAGTATCGAGAATGCCCACGAAGGCACTGCCCTGACCAGGATAATCCTGAATATCGAGGAGCTGGAAGCCTGCCATATTCTTGGTTCGTAGATCCATCTCGATATCCGCCTTATAGAGTTTCACGCTCCATAAGCCTGATGCCTTGTGGAAATCATCTGCTTGCGAAAGCATTCCGGCTGCGGCAAGGCGACGACGGAAAATCTCGAAGTTATAAGGATAGAGCACGCCCGTGTATTTCTTGATTTCACGGAAGTCGGGATAGGTTTGGAACTGTCCTGTCTCGTGAGAGATAATCGGGATGCCTACCTTGCCATCTTTCTTCTGCCAGGGCTGAGGAGAAGCCCACTTATCACAAGCCTCATCAAAATTCATGCTCGTATTCGGATGGAAATGATTGATCATTCCTCCATCATAGGCATCGGCAAAGGAGAAGGAACCACGGGTATGGGTATTGTATTTGCCCCATCCCTCGCCACCAATACGACAAGTGGTGAAGTAATCCATTCCTTCTTTTACTCCCTGATAACCGAGATAGTAATTGCTGCCAAAGGTGTAATACTTATCGGGAGCTATCTTGCGGAAATCATCCACAAACTCCTTCATCTTGTCGATACTTCCCCATAGTTCATTGCCCAAAGCCATCATGCAGAAAGATGGATGATGCCCATATTCTCGCAAGATATTTTCTCCTTCTTGATGTAGGAACTTCATGAGCGTCTCATCCTTATCATCGAACGAACCCCAGAAAGGCAACTCTGGCTGCAAGTAGATACCTAAACTATCAGCAGCCACAAAAGCCGCCTCTGGTGGACACCAAGAGTGGAAGCGCACATGGTTGATGCCATACTCCTTGCAAGTGCCGAGATACTTCATCCAGCCCTCCACGGTCATATCCACATGTCCTGTGAGTGACCAAACCGCTGCATCGTGCTTGCCACGGAGGAAGACAGGATGCCCATTGGCATAGAAATGTGCGCCCTCAATATGGAAGTCTTTGAAGCAAGGGAGAACTGTGCCTGTATAAGTTTGAACAGAAGCAGGAGAAATGACATTTGAATTCTTCACTCTTCGTTCTTCACTCTTCACTTTATCTGCTCTTCGTTCTTCACTCTTCACTTCCAAAAGTATTTCTCCAATAATTCCATTCCAGTTGGTCTGCGTATCCTCGGTATAGGCATGGCTGGAGCCATACACTTGCTCAGGCACTCCCCGAGAATTATCCACCACGATTTCCAACTGGTGCTTGCCTGATTTCATTTTTGGCAAGATGTATCGCTGAGGGGTGGAGATAAAGTTGCAGGAATCCACCAACTTTCCATCCAGATACACCCACGTAGGTTTGGTTCGCTCCAAGAAGAGTTCTACCGCCCCCTTCTTCCACTGTCGCGGAATCTCGATGATGCGAAAATAAGTAGCCTTGCCTTTATAGGCATAGAGGCGAGTGAGATGCGTGGTCTCGGTAGTATCACTTGGTGCAAATCCCAAGTGATTGGTGTCGATAGTACCTGGGAGCATGGCACGCTTCACCTCCTTGACATCGCCAAGCATCACCTTCCATTCTCCTGCCAGGGACAGCGACTGCCCCACCCCATTCGTTTGCGCTTGCATGCCCAGGCTTATCAAGCCCAAGCAAGCGATCAAGATTTTAGTTCTCATTCGGTTATTTAATTAGTTGTTATGTTGTTTCATTAAAATATTTCATCCATATTTTCATTCGTTATTTTATCCGAAAATCTCTTTCAATTCCTTATTGCTCAACTTACCTATCCAGTTCTCACCCGTAGATACAGTCATCTCAGCAAGCGCACGCTTGTTGTTGATCATGTCATTGATGCGCTCCTCAAAGGTGTTCTTGGTGATAAAGCGATGCACCATCACATTTTTCTTCTGTCCGATACGATAAGCTCGGTCGGTAGCTTGAGCCTCCACGGCAGGATTCCACCAAAGGTCGTAATGCACCACATGGGTTGCTGCAGTTAAGTTGAGACCAGTACCAGCCGCCTTCAACGACAAGATAAATACACGGTCGGAACGCTTGTTTTGCTGGAATCTATCCACCATTTCCTTACGCTGCTTGATACTGCATCCACCATTCAAGAACATAGGTTGCACACCAGTTCTCTCTTCGATGAACTTCTGCAACATATCTCCCATCTCCTTAAATTGGGTGAAGATAAGCACCTTTTCTCCACTCTCCACGATAGAATCCACCAAATCAAGCAGCATCTCCGTTTTACCAGAAAGTGATGGAACAAACTTGCCATCTTTCAAATATTGTGTAGGATGATTGCACACCTGTTTCAAGGCAAGCATCATCTGCAAAATAATGCCCTGACGCTCAAAGAACTGTTTGCTATCCGTCTCATCAAATTCCTCGATGGCCTTCATGCTCTCATCCAGCACCTTCTTATAGAGGGCAGCTTGCTGTGGAGTCAGCATGGCAAACTCATCCTGCTCTATCTTGTCTGGCAAATCGCTGATAATCGTCTTGTCTGTCTTCAATCGGCGCATCATCATAGGCGATGTAATCCTGCGGAATCTATCGGCACATGCCACATCACCAAAGATGTCTTTCCCCATCTTCGAGGTGAGATGATGATGGTATTTGCCAAACCACGGAAATTGTTCTTCAGTTTCTCCGTATCAACAGCTCTGTCGGTAAAGCCCTCACCATCTGCTATTTTTCCAAAAACGAAAGGTATGTCCATATTGTTTATATTTACTATTCGGGTGCAAATATAATCAAAATATTTGAAACAAAATCATTTCAAACCATTTTATTTCAAATTAATTGATTTGAAATGATTCTATTTCATCCTCCTACAATCTCTTTTATTTTATATATCTAACAGCTGCACCACTACCAAAAGGATAATCACTGACATCCTTATTCATATATGGCGAATCAGGACACAAATCGCCTTCAAAGCAACAACGAGGTTTCTTGAAGATACTACCATCTTCTGCTTTGGCAACCCATTCATGTGACTTAACCTTTATGACACATCTAACGACCTTTCTGTACACTCCCAACACATAGTTTACTTTCTGTGCTTGCTCTGCTCCAATAGCCCAATATTTTCGTGTTGACTCATAGACGTCAAACCTTTTATATACTCCTTTAGCTTTTGCTTGATCAAAACTCCGATTCAGGCTTACCAATAGAAGATAGCTTCCATCTTCCACATCAATCTTTGAACAATCATACAAAGCATTTACCTCTTGGATGCTCTTAATGCCCTCATCCCATTGATGGTAACCAGCAACAAGATTTGTCAATTGATTATCATGATTGAATTGAGGATATGTCAGCATATCTATCAAGGACGATTCCACAAGATATGCTTCTTTTTCATCAAGATTGTGGCGCATTATGTAGTATTTTACCTGTCTACCCTCCGAAATTATGTTACGGATGGTCTCAAGTTTCAAACTATGATCGTTTTCTACAAGTGCTGCTTCTGCATGTTGAAACACCCTATCTCCTTTACCTTTTCCTATGTAGAAAATTTTATTATTACGTGGATCGACCAAAGCATAAACATAATATGCTAAGGCTTCTTTTACACTTTGTTTAAACTCCATTCTACAATACTATCATAAATTATTAATATATCTTTTACTTCACCCAATCCAACCAATTCTCTGGCGTAACAATAGCCTTTTCCTTCACATCGTATGCTGTAAGGAAAGAATTAGGGAACTGGGTGTTGGCACGCTTGGGATTCCATTTCATCTCAAAGAGAGAGAATTGTCCATCACACTCCTCTATGTAATCTATCTCCTGTTGTTGATTGGTGCGCCAAAAATAACTATTCACGTATCGACCGTTATATTGATTAGCCTTAATACGCTCACTGATAAAGAAATTCTCCCACAAAGCACCCACATCTTGGCGAAGAGCAAGGGGAGCGAAATTCTGCAAGATGGCATTTCGGATGCCATTATCATAGAAATAAAACTTCTTGGCACGCTTTAGCTCTGTACGAAGATTTCTACTGAAGCCATTCAGCTTAAAGACAATGTAGCACTTCTCCAACAAGTCGATGTACTTCTCCACAGTCTTGTTATCCGTACCCACCGTCTGAGCCAACTCATTATACGACACCTCGCTTGTCACCTGCAAAGCCAAAGCCGTAAGAAGTTTGCCCAATAATGCCGGGCGACGCACACTCTCCAAGTTCAACAAGTCCTTATACAAATAACTGTTGGAGAGATTATACAATAAGTCCTTGGCATCCTCTTGATGATTGAAGATGTCTGGATAAGAGCCAAAAACAAGACGACTCTCCAAAGTTTGCTTCACAGAGAGCAACCCCTGCGCATTCAAAAGCTCTCCCGTTGACAGAGGAAAGAGATGATATTCAAACTTTCTTCCTGTCAAAGGTTCGTTGAGTTTGTTCTGGAGTTCAAAAGAAGAAGAGCCTGTCACCAACAATTGCACATCAGGGAAATTATCCGTAATGCGCTTCAATGTCATACCGATATTCTCCACCCTCTGAGCCTCATCGATAACAAGTATCTTGTTCTGCCCTATCAGCAATCTCAACTCTTGCGTATTCATTGCAGACAGCATCTCTTGCACCTCAGGCTCGTCGCAATTCAGTTGCAAAGCAGGTTCCTTACGCCCCTCCAACACCATATTGAAGAGCGTACTCTTACCCACTTGCCTTGCTCCTATCACAATAATCGCCTTGCCTGCAAACATTCGAGCCTCTATCACGTCTTGTAACTGTCGTCGTATCATACTATTCTTTTTTGCTTAAAATCTGGTGCAAAGATAGCAAAAAAATCTCCTAATCCCAAAAATTAGGGTGATTTTTGGGATTGTAATCCTAAAATTCATACTGATTTTTGGGATTAGGGCATATTTTAGCTCCTAAGGTTATATGTAGGCCAAACTTTATTTAAATATCATTTTTGGCAAAAAAAGTGCGACCTTCTCGTACCTTATCTCGTTTTTTTCATAGATAAGGTACGAAAAGATCGCACATTTATAATACAGTTACATTTCTTACTTCTTCTTAGGACGTCTTCTTGCCCAACCTTCTTCCTCGAAGTTTGGCTCCTCACCCTTGAACTTCACGTTGTCGTTGTTCTGGAAGAACTGGCGCCAATCGCCTGTATCCTCCTGAGGGCGAGACTTTCTGCCGCCACGAGATTCACCACGGCTTCCACGTCCTCCCTTTCCACGAGAATCACGAGAATCTCTTGCATCATCAGAAGAACCTCTGCGGCTGCGTCCGCCTCTTTCTGAAGAACGACCGCCTCTGCCCTCAGAATCACGACCGCCACGGGCTGCTCTGCCATGACCTTCCTCATCAGCATCATTACATCTCACGGTTCTGCCCTTGTACTCAGTACCGTTCAATGCCTTCATCACGCGCTTAGCATCCTCCTCAGGCACCTCGATGTAAGCAAACTTACTCAGCAGGTCGATGTGACCAACCTCCTGACGACCCTTCACGTGCTTGTTCAGATACTGCATGATTTCGCCCGGATAGAAACCATCCGCCTTACCCAGATTGATGAACAGTCTCTTGAAACCAGCCTCAGTCTCATGCTTTCTGCGGCCATTGGAAACCTTGCCACGGCCCTCGCCACGGCTTCCACGACCTTCGCCGCCACGGGAACCCTTGCCGGTCTCAGGCTTGATAATCTCAGGAGCGTTCTTATAGTAATCGAGGAACTTACCGAAGGTGATAGTTACCATCTTCTTGATGATGTCCTCCTTGTCGATGTACTCAAACTGGCGGTTGATTTCTGCCATGTATGGTTCAATCTGATCCTCGTCCACATCGGTCTTCATAATGTCGTCCATGGTCTTGAAAAGCTGCTTCTTGCAGATTTCCTCTGGGGTTGGCAATACGCCGTCCACGAAGTCCTTGCCAATCTGCTTCTCAATCTGGCGAACCTTGAACTTCTCTCTGGTATGGATGATAGAGATGGATGTTCCCTTCTTTCCGGCACGACCCGTACGACCGCTTCGGTGGGTGTAACTTGCCACATCATCAGGCAAACCGTAGTTGATAACGTGAGTCAGATCATCTACGTCCAGACCACGGGCAGCCACATCGGTAGCCACCAGGAACTGAACGGTATGGTTGCGGAACTTCTGCATGGTGAGGTCACGCTGCTGCTGGCTCAAGTCGCCGTGCAGCGCCTCTGCATTATAACCATCCTTAATCAGCTTATCTGCAATATCCTGAGTCTCCAGCTTGGTGCGGCAGAAGATAATCGCAAAGATGCGTGGATAGAAATCCACCACACGCTTCAGGGCGAGATACTTATCCTTGGCATTTACCAGATAGTAGATGTGGTTTACATGCTCAGCACCCTCGTTGCGCGAACCCACTACGATTTCCTTGTGGTCGTGCAGATAGTTGAGGGCAATCTTCTCGATGTCCTTGCTCATGGTAGCCGAGAAGAGCAGGGTGTTTCTATCCTCTGGTACGTTCTCAAAGATGGCATTGATGCTCTCAGAGAAGCCCATGTTCAGCATCTCGTCAGCCTCATCAAGCACCACGTTGTTCACGTTCTCCAACTGAGCCACGCCACGATTAATCAAATCGAGCAGACGGCCAGGGGTAGCCACGATAATCTGCACACCATGCTTCAGGGTGCGAATCTGGCTTCCTATGTCGGTACCGCCATAAACAGCGGCAATATGCAAACCGTCGATGTACTTGGCAAAACTGTTCAAATCGTCTGCTATCTGGAGACAGAGCTCACGTGTAGGACTGAGGATGATAGCCTGTGTCTGCTTGCTGCTGGCATCAGTTTTCTGGATAACCGGAATACCGTAAGATGCAGTCTTACCCGTACCGGTCTGCGCCAACGCAATCACGTCGTTCTTATTACCAAGCAAATATGGGATTACTTCTTCCTGAACTGGCATTGGATTCTCAAATCCAAGCTCTTCGATGGCACGGCGAATCTCCTCGCTCACGCCCAATTCTTCAAATGTCTTCAAATCTTTTTAACCTTAATTCATTATAATCAAAATGGAAGGCCGAATTCACCCTCCCAGCCATGAATTAGGGTGCAAAATCCTTCCGAAACGCTTGCGGCAATCCTACGCTTTTATTAAGATTGCCTAAATTCGGGTGCAAAGATACGAAAAAAATGCGAGTTTCTTGCATTTTTTGCGCAGAAATCATTATCTTTGCATTATCTTTACAGATAAATCGGGCGACATTCTATGCCGAACGACTAACAATTGATAATAACAAACAACGAGAATAACGACCCTCGCACCTATACGATGCATCCGTTATAACCTCGAAACAACAAAGAATCAAACGATATGAAAAAGGTAATTTTCACCCAAGAGTGGATGGCAATGCATCCATACGAGAAGCCAAACGACGTTGACCAGTACTACACAGAACTTGCCAACGAAATATATCACGCCCTTGACGAGGCATGCTTCACCCACCAGTTTCCCAACGTGGAGGAAGCCAAGCAGCTTGCACTCAGCATCGCCGGCTACTTCGAGGACATCATCTCAGGCACCTGCATCTGGAAGACCTTTACTGCCGAATGCAAGAAGCGCTACGGCTCCTACATCCCTTTCTATGAGAACGAGGACGATTTCATCCAGAATACCCTAAACGAAAATATGCCTCCATACGACCCGGACGAAATCAACTTTGCCGACATCAAGTTCCTCTGCTGGCACCATTATCAGCAGAGCAGTCATGTGCAGGGAGCCGTGCCTTTCCTCTTCAGCACCGTAGAGCTGGCTGCAAAGCTTGCCTACAATGTGCTCGACAAGGAGTATGAAACGGCACCAGAGAACGACCGCCTCTATGAGTTCCTCTGCGAACTGCCTACCGATGAGGATAAGTTCTATGAATATCGCGATGCACTGGCCTGGTTCCATTATGGCTGCTACTTCAACGTGGGCAACCGCTTCCGCCTTCAGATGGAGCTGGAGCGCCTCGCCCACTCTCCACAGGGCTTCAACGACATCATCGCCTACTCTATCCAGATAGAACAGACGATGAACAGCCGCAACAACCTGCTCGCCCTCACCTCTGCCGAATGGCTTGCCAAGGTGAGCGAACATCATCCTGCCCACAAGCTCTGGACAGACATCGACTACAAGAGCACCCGTGCCTTCAAGATGATCAAGGAGGATGATAACTTCTTCTATCTGAAAGATGTATATGATGCGAAGGAAGAAGAGAATCTGCTCAGAGTGCGCAAGGATTCTACCAACATCGAGGATGCGAGCGCATTCCTCAGCGGCGAACAGCTGATTGTTACCAACCTCTTCTACTTCGGTGGTGACTGGTGGCAGACGGGTGCCTTACTGAACCCTCCTTACGAGGAGAACAAGGAGCAGATTGAGGCTGAGAAAGACCGCCTGAACCGCAAGCAGCCTATCCACGATTACAACCTGCTCAAGGCGAAGGATTTCGGGGATAAGTTCATCTTCCTGGAGGATGTCAAGACCCTGAAGGAGTTCTTGCAGGAGGTAGGTTTCGAATTACCTGCCAACATCAAGTTCCCTCCAAAATACGAGAAGGGAATCATCGTTTGCGGAAGTCCATATACGGGCATCAATATCTGTTTCGGTATGGCTCATTGCATTGCAGCTCCAGAGAATCCATATTACAACGCTGAGCGTGCGGAGATTGATGGTTTCAACATCATCAGCGGCAACGGTCGCCCATTCCCTTACGAGATTGTGTGCAAGCTGATAGACAACAACATGTTGCCTGATGCCAACCTCTTCACCAGCCGATACGTAAAGGAGGCTGGCTTGAAGATTACCCAGGCAAACCTCCAGTTCCTTGCCGATTACTATCTGATGGGCAGAAAGGACAAGGATCTGTCGCCAGCAGAATTGTGGTAAAATCATATTGAAAAGAGCGGAAAAACAACTGTTAACTGTTAACTCTGTTAACCCCCGGTTGTTTTCCCGCTCTTTTTTATTTTTAGTAATTTCTCAGTTAGTTATTCCAAAATCACTAATTTTAAATTTGCTTGCACTTGATTAACCAAGCCGCATAATCGGGAATAATGGAATAAGTACACAAGTAAAAATACAAAAGTCTACTACGCTAACCCCTTAAAAAATGGCGTTAGCGTAGTAGACTTTTGATATTTAAGAGGAGAAGGTACAGAAAAACAGCTGTTAACTGTTAACTCTGTTAACCCCTATTTCAAATTCTTATCCAGAAACTTCAGCATTTTCTCCTGCGCCTTCAAACCGCAGGAATGAGGAATTTCCCAAAGCTCCGTATCCAACAGATTATCAACGCCCTGACTCTTCCAAACCTTGTGCATTTCGGCGAAAGCATCTTTTACGCCAGGCACTGGGAAGAGCTTGTCTTTTGTGCCATTGATGAAAAGCATCGGTTTCGGACAAGCGAGAGAGGCGATGTGAGGATAATCGAGATATTGGCGAAGACCGGGGATGCAATTTGCAAAACCGCCATTTTCCTTTCTTCCGAATCTCCGGGTCAGCTGAGCATCGGTGGTAATCATCCAGCAGATGGAAGCACTCGCCTTGATTCTATCCGATAATGCAGAGAGCATCCATGAGCGATAGGCTCCCATCGAACAGCCTACGCATCCGATACGCTTCGCATCTACCATCGGCAGAGAAGCCAGGAACTCGGTGCTGGAAATATCATCGTAAGTCATGAAGGCAGAAAGGTCTCTACCCAGCATCATCATGTTGCCGGCTATCAGGTCGTATTTGTTTCTATCCACGCCCTCCTTTCGGCCTCGTTCTCCCCACATCGGAGCATCAATCGAAAGCACCACGTAGCCATGTTTCGCCAGGTAATCGCCCACGTACTGACCCTCGTAAAGTTGGTTTACCCACGCATCTGCATCATCCAGAATTTCCTGACAGAGTGCATGCTTCTTCCGTCTCTCGTCTTCCTCTTTAATGTTTGCTGTTGTTTCTTCCTTGTTTTTTTTCAGTTCTCCCCCTCTTTCTTCCAGCGCTTCTTTTCTTTCATTCTTCTCTTCCGTTTTAGTTTCTCCCCATTCTTCCGGAGTAAAGAAAGGGCGAATCATCTTCTCCTTTCCGATAAAGAGATGAGCACCATGGTCATGAAGCGCATTCACCGTTGGGAATGGACCCTTGCCATCCGGAATCAGGAGATAAGCCGTAATTCGGGAATAGGCGTTGATATTAAAGGCGATTTTCTGCGCCTTATACCCGTCTCTCTGCTCCTCGCCCAATACTTCCATATCCCAAACTGCAGCTGCTTTCGGAGGCGTCATCATACATTCAAAAACCTTTGCCCTTGCCGCCTTCTTCCACTTCTTGAAGTTCCTGATAGGGCTGTTGCCCCAAGCCATCGGATAGGTCAATTCCTTCTTCAGCATTTCTACGTAAGTAGGAATTTCTCCCTGCCATTCATACTTCTCCCGCTTCTGAAGCTTCGGCTTCGAAGAGGTCTTAGCAGGCGCCACAGGGGGTTGTGCAAGCGTCACAGAGGTTTGAGCAAACGCCACAGATGCCTGCAACAATGCAATCATACTATATGTGATAATTCTTTTCATTCTCTTGTTTTGTTTATAATTTATCGATAAGAAATCTATCTTCCTGTTTATAAGATTAGTTATAGTTTGCAAAATTAAGAAATTATCCGCAAAAAGAGTCCAATAATCTCGAAATTTTTGCGTACCTTTGCCTAAACATCTATAAATAACGGATAAAACATTAGCAAATAGAAGACAAAACATTCATAAACAACAGATAAAACATCATCAAATAGAAAATAAAGACATGAAAATAGCAGTTTTTTGTTCAGCAAATAAGAATATCGACCCCGAGTTCTTCACGATGACTGAAGAGATGGGAAAGTGGATGGCAGAGAACGGCCACGACCTGGTTTTCGGCGGCTGCAACTCTGGTCTGATGGATTGCATTGGCAAGGCAGTGAAGGCGAATGGCGGCAGAACCATCGGTGTGGTTCCTACGCTTGTAGAACGAGGAGGCAGAACCTTCCCTGACCTCGACATCGAGATTCCTTGTGATAATCTCAGCGACCGCAAGGACCTGATGCTTGCCCAGAGCGACATCTTCGTAGCCCTTCCTGGCGGCATCGGCACCCTGGATGAAATCTTCACCATCGCCGCTGCCCACACCATCGGCTACCATCACAAGATGGTGATTCTCTACAATATGAAGGGCTTCTGGAACTCCACCATCGCCCTTTTGGATGATATGGCATATAAGGGTGTAATTCGTGGCGATTGGCGAGATGTGATTGAAGTAGCGGATAACCTGGAAGAGCTGGGAAAAATGTGCATTTAAGGAGAAAGAGCGGAAAAACAACTGTTAACTGTTAACTCTGTTAACCTCAGTTGTTCTTCCGCTCTTGATTTTTCTAAAATCTTATCTATTATCTCCAATAAGAAATCTCCTATTCCGCCAGCAGCATCTCTGCCATCGCCTTACCCAGAGCCTCGCACTGTGCCTTCACCTCTGGAGTAATCGCCTGCTTCATATCTACCGGCTCGCCCACTGGCTCGTAGTGGAGCTTGGTTTCGTTCCACTCCTGAATCTTAGCCACAGCCTTGCTTGCCCAGCAATGAGAACCATACCAGCCAAGAAGGTGGTTCTTGACGTCCTTATTGGCAAGCTCGGAGAGGAGAACCTCCATCTCGTGATAAAGACCGGCATTGTAGGTTGGAGCACCTACGATAAGACCCTTGTAGCGGAAGATGTCGCGCAGGATGTAGCTGTGGTGAGTCTTCGAGATATTATACATCACGATGTTCTTCACGCCAGCCTTGCTTGCTGAACGGGCGATAATTTCAGCCATACGCTCAGTGTTGCCGTACATGGTGCCGTAGCAGATAACCAAGCCCGGTTCCGTCTCGTACTTCGACATCTTATCATACATGCCGATAACCTTCTCAATATGCTCGTGCCAAACAGGACCATGGGTTGAGCAGATGTAATCCAGATCCACGCCAGCCAACTTCTTCAAGGCATTCTGAACAGGGATTCCATACTTACCCACAATGTTTGAGTAGTAGCGAACCATCTCCAGCCAGAAAGTCTCGCAGTTGATTTCCGTATCGATGATGCCGCCGTTCAGCGCGCCGAAGCAGCCGAAGGCATCGCCCGAGAAGAGCACCTTGTTCTTCGCATCGAGGGTTACCATGGTTTCTGGCCAGTGAACCATAGGGATGAGAACAAAGCTCAGATCGTGGTTGCCCAGAGAGAGGGTTTCGCCATTCTTCACCTCTACCACATCATCGGTAACGCCATAGAAGCCTTCGAGCATTCCCAGCGTCTTCTTGTTGCCCACGATCTTGATGTTAGGGTAATATTTCTTGATGAGGGCGATAGAGCCACTATGGTCAGGTTCCATGTGGTTGATGATAAGGTAATCGATTTCGCGGTCGCCAATCACTTCGTGGATGTTCTCCAGGAACTGGGTGAAGAAATCCACCTCTACTGTATCAACCAGCGCTACCTTCTCATCATCAATGATATAAGAGTTGTAGCTCACTCCGTTAGGCAAAGGCCAGAGGCCCTCGAAACGATGCTTGTTGCGGTCGTTAACGCCTACGTAATAAATCTTGTTTGTAATCTCAGTCATATCTTTTTCTTTATATTTTTATTCTTTATTCCTTATAATTCCTTCTTATTCCTTATAATTCCTTCTTCTTTCGCTCTCCAAACTCCTTGGAAACATAATTATAGATGTCCTTGCAGCATTCGGTGGAGAACTCCTGGGCACTCTTCAGCAGGCTATCCCATTGCGCCTCAGATAATCCACGGTCGATGTCCTCGCGGGTGATTCCATCCTTAATCAATCCGAATACGAAACCAGCATTGAAGTTATCGCCGGCTCCGATGGTGCTCACCGGCTTCATCTTCTCCGAAGGATAACTCTTGGCAAAGCCGTTCTCTGCTCTCACCTCCACAGGGTCTGCGCCCTGGGTGCAGATAAACTTCTTGCAGTAGAAACTGATTTCGGCATTATACACCTTGTCAGCTTCCGGTTTCTTATAGAGGATTCCAAAGTCTTCGTGGCTTCCACGCACGAAATCGGCAAACTCCAGGTTCTCTATCAGATTAGGCGTAATCTTCATGATTTCGTTCTGATGAGAAGCACGGAAGTTGATGTCGTAATAGAGGATGGCGCCGTGATTCTTGGCGTACTCCAGGAAACCTGCCACCTGAGGGCGAACCACAGGATTCAGGGCGAAGAACGAACCGAAGAGCACGATGTCGCCAGGATTGATTTCCGGAGTGGCAAACTCCAGCTGGTCGTGGGGATGGTCCTTGTAGAAGATGTAGTCGGCATTGTTGTTCTCGTCGAGGAACGCCAGCGAGAGCGGCGACTTTGATTCCGGGAAGATGCTCACGTTGTCGGCATTCACCCCATTATCTCTCAGAAACTGAATCACATACTCACCAATACGGTCGTTGCCCGCCTCGCTGATAAACGAAGCGTTCACGCCCGAACGTCCCAACGAGATGACTGCATTGAACGATGAGCCACCCGGTACAGCCTCTATCGGCTTGCCGTTCTTGAAGATGATATCAAGCACGGTCTCTCCTATTCCTATAACCTTACGCATTGTTTTATGTCTCTATTTATATTTTTTGGGGGCAAAGATAATTCTTTTTGGCGATAATGCAAAATAAATGCCCATTTTTTTGGATTCATTACATTTTCAATGTAACTTTGCACCTTGAAATGAAATACAATACTTATACATTAGATAATGGACTCCGCATCATCCACCTGCCTTCGGATAGCAAGGTGGTGTATTGCGGCTATCAGATAAACGCCGGCACCCGCAATGAGGAGCCGGGCGAAGAAGGCTTGGCGCACTTCTGCGAGCACGTCACCTTCAAGGGCACTGAGCGCCGCAAGGCGTGGCACATTCTCAACTGTCTGGAGAGCGTGGGCGGCGACCTGAATGCCTATACCAACAAGGAGGGCACGGTGTATTACTCCGCCATCCTGAAGGAGCACATTGCAAGGGCCGTGGATCTGCTTTCCGACATCGTCTTCCACTCGGTTTATCCGCAGGCGGAAATAGATAAGGAGGTAGAGGTAATCTGCGATGAGATAGAGAGCTATAATGATTCGCCTGCCGAACTGATTTACGATGAATTCGAGAATATCCTGTTCAAGGGTTCGCCGCTGGGGCACAATATTCTGGGCACTGCCGAGCAGGTTCGCCGCTTTACCACCGAGGATGCGCTGCGCTTCACGCAGAAGCTTTATCGGCCGGATAATGCAATATTCTTCGCTTATGGGGATATTGATTTTAAGAAGCTGGTGAAGCTTATCGGGAGGGCGCTCGCAGATTCTGTGGGAAATAAAAAATCTGTGTCATCTGTGAAATCTGTGGGACTTGAAAATTATCCATCTGTGGGAGAAGAGATTGCCGGGCAGACGATTGTGGTGCAGAAGAATACGCATCAGGCTCATGTGATGATTGGAACCCGGGCTTACGATGTGAACGACGACCGACGAATGCCGCTCTATCTGCTCAACAATATGCTGGGCGGACCGGGCATGAACGCCAAGCTGAACCTCGCCCTCAGAGAGCACAATGGCTTGGTTTACACCGTAGAAAGCACGATGGTTTCCTATGGCGACACGGGCACCTGGAGCATCTATTTCGGCTGCGATGAGCACGATGTGAAGCGCTGCCTCCGCCTGGTTCGCAAGGAGCTGGATAAGTTTATGCAGAAGCCTTTGAGCGATGCGCAGCTCAAGGCTGCCAAGAAGCAGATAAAGGGTCAGATAGGCGTGGCTTGCGACAACCGCGAGAACTTCGCCCTCGACTTCGGCAAGAGCTTCCTGCATTATGGCTGGGAGAAGAACGTTGACCGCCTCTACGAGCAGGTGGATGAGATTACCGCCGCCCAGATTCAAGCTGTAGCTCAGGAACTGTTCGACAAAGACAGGCTCACCACCCTGATTTTCAAGTAACAATCCAAGATTCACAAGTGAGGGAATTGATTGAAGTTAAAGAAGTTATCACTCCCTACGGTCGTTCGGGAAGTGAAGAGACAATAGTCTTCTTCCGTAAACGCAGGACATTTGTCCTCTAACTACCCTAACTTCTCTTAACTTCCCCACATGCGAAAGTTCTGTAGAAATATAACTAACTTAATATAAAAATTATGATGAAAAAAATCATGTTATCAATCTGCCTCCTCTGTGCCTGCACTACCTTACAGGCGCAGGGACGCAAGCACACTACATTTTATGACCAGAGAGCTACGCTCTTTGAAGTTCTCCCAACCAGCAAGAAGGACATCATCTTCCTGGGCAACAGCATCACCAACGGAGGTGAATGGGCGGAATTAATTGGTAACCCACACGTGAAGAACCGTGGAATCAGCGGCGATAGAACCGATGGCATTCTCGACCGACTCCACGTCATCACCAAAGGCAAGCCAGCCAAAATCTTCCTCTTAATCGGCATTAACGACCTCTCCGGCGGCCGCAGCATCGAGGAAATCGCCAAGAACATTGATGAGATTGCTGAGCGAATCAAGAACGAATCTCCTTCTACCCGTCTCTATCTGCAGAGCGTTCTGCCGCTGAACCCAAAGTTCAACATGTTTGTTACCCACATGAGCCGTAAGAAGGATGTTCCTGCCCTCAATGCCCTGATCAAGGACATCGCCAACCGTCGTGGCTTGACCTACATCGACCTCTTCTCTGAGTTCGTGACCCCTGGAACCCAGGAAATGAACCCGGATTACACCAACGACGGATTGCATCTGCTCGGAAAAGGCTACCAGAACTGGATTAGAATCCTGAAGCCTTATCTTGGAAAATAAAGAGAAACAAAGAGAACAAAGAAGAATAAAGAGAGACAAAGAAAATCGGGCTGTTAACTGTTAACCTGTTAACTGCCCGATTTCTTTTTTCCTTAAAAAACACTCAATAAGAACAAAACCTACGCTGCCATTCCAGGCGTTCCATAATGACCATACTTGCCGATGAACTTGGCCGTCTTCGAGAAGGTGCCATCCTCGTTCTTCACGATGAAGCCACGCTTCTTCCAGGTGCATAGGAGAACGGCAAGCTTCGTCTTGGTGCCATGAACCATGCAGACTTCCTGAATCTCAGCCTTATCAAAAGTATCATGAACGAAGAGCAGAAGATTGCTCACACCGGATGCATGATAGATAGAACGGTTGTCGGCATCTATCGCCTCCTGCATCTGATTGCCGAAGAAACGCATCTTGCACCACAAATCATACTTCACGCTCCATACGATGAAATCCTCTATCGCCTTCTCCCACTTCTCGCCATTCGCCAGATAAAGCACCATCGCTCTGCGGAAACCATTCGCCAGACTGCGCTTGGCAAACTCGGCGTAAGGCTTGTTATAAGCCAGCTGAGCCAATTCCATAAGCTCACTGCCCAGGCGCTCGATAAGCTGGCGCACCTTCCTGCACTCCTTGGAACCGCTGGCGGCATTCAACTGATGGATGTAAGGAGCCAGCTGCGACTTGAACTGCGCATCATAATTCCCCACAACCGGACAAGGAGCGAACTCGGGAAGGAAGATAGTGGCAAGCGACAATCGGCTCACGGCTCCATCAGCTACTTCACGAACCGAGAAGAACTTCTGCGTGACGGCGATGGTACTGGAAGCATTCCAGTTGAAACGGGTCTTTACACGGGCGGTTACGCTCTTGGTGCCCACACGCTCCTGACCATCCTCTGAATTATCCCAGCAGAGACGGATCAGCTGGCTAGGGTCGTTGAACTTCTTGAGCATATCCACCTCGTCCATCTTGCAGTAGAGATAAGCATCGCCAGCCTTCTGCGCATCGTCCAGACGCTGGATGTAGGCAGCACGGGTAAGGTCGGGCGAAACGATGCGGATGCAGATGTCTTCCGGGCGCACCGGCTTCTTCTTGTTGTCGCCCATGGTGTTCACCTCGTCCTTCCATTCCTGCTCCTTCTGACGGTTCACCTTATCCATCTCCACCAGGTCTTCGATGATGCTGTCGATAGGTCCGTTTACTGCCGATTTACCAGACGACATCGGCGCTACGAGCAGATTCATCATCGCCGCCTCATGCACCTGATTGTCGATGTAGCGGAAGTTGACGCCCTTGAGATGAGCAGCCAGCGGAGGGAAGACCGCCATCGCCACAGGCGCCTTGAAATCGGCTGGCACCTTGCTGGTGAGCAGTTTGATGAGCTTAGGCAGCTTGGCAGGCATCTGTGGGGGAACATCGGCATAGATTCCCGCCTTCTCGGTAGCTTGCTTGGCGAGATAATTCTTGCGGGCGAGTTCTATCGCCACCTTCACCTTTTCGGGCATTACGGCAGACTGAGCCACCTTGCAGGCGCTATCTACGGCAGCAAAAGCCTTCTGCTCGTCCTCGCCATAGGTCAGAATTACCTGCTTGATCCATTCGGGGTCGTTGTTGCAGATGTAACGCAGATAGAGCGCCTCTCTGTAGATGAAGTTGTTGCGGTTGCCATGAGCCGGATCAGGACCAATCTGCGCCGCCAGCTCCTTCACAATCTCCTCGTAAGGAATGCCCTCGTAGGTCTGCTCATACACTGCGGCATTGGCAGCCTTTCTCGCCTTCTCCTCCTCGCTCTCTATAGGCTGGAAATCTACGGTTGGAGCAGAAGATGATGAGGAAGAATCTACATCCAGCGGACGGCCATCGATGTCCAGTCCTCTCTTTCTGTAAGCCTCACGATATTCTGCCACGGCTTCCTCATCCAGTCGCTTGTACCAGTCGTCGGCAGTGTAGATCTGGCTCACGGCATCGGTGATGAAGATGATGCGCTCAGGCGTAACGCAGCTAGGGTCTTCGGTGGCATGGATGAGCTTGCAGAAAGCGCTCTGAGCCTCAGCGATGGTCATTCCTACAGGGATGCGGATGTCGATGTGCGCCTTGTTGCGGGCCGAACGTTCTACGTGAAGCACTTTCCCCTTCCAAAGCTCGATGTCATCGGCAGAGAAAATCTTCTCTCTGAAAAGTTTCTCCTCTGCATCATCAAACATTCCGTTCAGCAGCAGGGCATTCTTCACCGCCGTCTCCACCTCCTCCGGGTTGTCGATGTCCACGGTGGTCTGGAAGGTGAAAGCCTCTGGGTCGATGGTCTTCTGGGCACGGTGGTCATCCAGGAAGTGGAAGTAGTGAGGAGAGCGGAACGGCAGCTGCTTCTTGAGGACGGAAATCTGCTTGTCAAGCTGCTTGAAGGTCTCGCCCGCCTTCACCTCCTCCTGCTTCTTGATGATGGCAAAGGCAAGGTCATCCTCGTTAGCATACTGAGATGCATCTACCGCATCAGTCACCTGCTGCAGCATCTGGTTCTGCTTGGCGGTGAGGTCGCGAATCTGACCTACGAGGGTGCTGAGCCAAGGCTGCTTGGTAAGCTCGGTGTAGTAATCGAGAAGACAAGTGGAAATCTTACCCATATTCGCATTGCGGTTAGGGTTCATGGCGATGAGACGACGGCTCATCTGCTTACACTCATCAAAAGAAAGATTGTTTTTTACCATTTGAATAATTTTTATGTTATACAATGACTGGATTACTGAAAACCAGCCACTTCTCTTCCGAAAAGCGATGCAAAGATAAACAAAAAAATAGCCGCTTACAAGTTTTTCCTGAAATAAAAAAGCAGGGGTATAAGAGGGGTATAAAACAAGGTATAAAGAATCATCAAAGGGTATAGGAGGGGTATAAGCGAGGTATTAATATACCCCGCTAGCTACCATCTTCCGCCGTCATCTCGTCATCATTCTTGGTGTCCGAGGCTGGCACTTCCTTATCCACCAGTTTCGGCAAGATTTCCTTCAAGTCCACATTCTCCGAATAGGATGTTTCGCCCAAAATCTTCTTGAAAGCATTCACAATATCGCAATAATGATTGAATTTTTCTACGCTTACCGAGCCCAACTTATCTGAACCTAGTTTCCACCATTCCAGAGCCGCATATTCGAATGGTTCAGATTTCACCTGCGCAAGATCCTTCCATTTGCAGAGCGGAGCACGCTCCGTATTCTCCGGAGGTAGTTTTTCATACAGGTGGGCCAGATGTTTGCAGAAGGCTGTAGGAGTTCCCATATTGAATAGCCCCCACCCGTTTAAGAGGCGGAACACAGGGAACCAGTCGGATTGACTTTTCACCAGCACTTCAGAACTGCCTTTTTTCTTATAAACCGCTATCTTCGGAATTACCAAATCAACCAGTTCCATGAATTTCTCTTTCTTCACTTCGTTTGAAGGCTTGGCACCCACCGCCTTCATCGCCTTCATCGCCTCCAGCGATGCTGCATCACCGTGTTTTCCCCACTGCTTCACATCATTCACCCTGCCATTCATAATCATCAGCACGATGCCCGAAAGCAGCTGGAGCATCTTCTTGCGGGGCACACGCTTATAGAACACCTGACGGAGGAAATCTACCGGGTCCGCCTTAAAAGTCTGGTAGAGCGAGAAAGGGAAGGCCTTGAGCTGGCGTTCTATCTCGTCCAGCTGGTCGGCGTAATCGTAGGTACCCGTCTGCTTCTGCTTGAGGGCAACAGGCGCATCTATGAAGAACGACTGGGCAGCGCGCTCACGATAACTGGAACTGGTAATGAATCCCAGTTCGGTAGTCAGGACTTCGCCCATGCGATGGATTTCCTCATCATCTATCAGATAGAGCTTGTTGAGAATCCGGTTTCTCGTCTGGGTCATTTCGCGGGAATAATCGCTCCGCTGAATCTCCAGGAAGCAGGCGAGGCGCTCCCTAGCCTCTTCCAGGTTTTCGCGCAGCTCAGCCTCCAGTTCTGCCCTGGAATCAGTCTCCAGTGAGAGTTGCTCCTGAATCAGGATAATGTCATCGATGACGCCTTCCAGCATCATGGTGCAATCGCTGAAACGGGTCAGCTTGTCGATGGGCAGGATGGGACCGGTATAGTGCCAGTCGTCATAGATACTGTCTTCATAGAGCCCCTTGCGCGCCAGCTCTATCTCCTGATCAGAGACATCTACCCGTGCCTCAACAATCAGCTGGAGCCCCGACTTCTCATCGCCTCCCTCCTTGCTGTTGCTTCCCAAGCATCGGGTTCGCAGGTTTCTGTCTTTTCTGGCGATGATGAGTGCTCTTACGTCCTCGCCCTCCAGGGCTGAGACATAGCCGATGAAAAGCTGCTTGTCGTAAGCCTTCACAGCCAGCATATCAAAGGAATTGGCGTCATCGGGCACAAGACAGATGGTTCTGCCCTCTGCCTCCCTGGCGTATTCCACCTCACGACCTTTCACGTCGTTGTGGGTAAGACCTACTATATGGAATTTCAGATTCTTCATTTTATGCTGTTATTATTGTTCTTATGTTGTATTTTGTTTGATGTTGTTGTATTTTGTTTGATGTTGTTGTAGTCAGGTACAAAAGTACGGCTTTTCGACGAAACCACCAAGCATTCTTGTTTAAATTTCCTAAAAGAGCATTTTGGGCAGATGGGGTTAACAGGTTAACAGTTAACAGCTGTTTTTTCCTACCTCCCCCTTGCGTACCTTATTATATTAAATATATATATACTTATTTTTATATATGTGTGGGAGGGGGGAGTATGCATTTTTGGGGTGTTAACTGTTAACCTGTTAACTTCTGATGCGGATAATGAGGGTTGAGGGGGATGAGGACAAGGGGATGAAAATGATGAGAAAGAGGGGGATGAGAACGATGATAAAGAGGGGGATGAGAGGGCATCAATGAAGACCGAGCCTAGACATCATTGATGACAACGGGAGGGCTTAATAGAAGACCGAAAAAGATGAAGAGCAATGAGTTACGAGGCAAAAACCTATGAGCTTTGGGATAGAAAACTATGAGCTTTGGGTTAAAAAACTATGACTTAGTTTTTTTAACTAAAGGGGTGCGAAAAGGCAGTGAAAAGGCTGCGAGAGACTGCGAGGCGATACTCTACCTTAATTATTTATAGGTAGAATATCGCCTCGTTGCCTTCATTGAAAAGGAGGTCAAGGATGCTCATATTCGGCTGAAAACCGTATTTCTGCTCATAGACCTGATAATAGCGCTGGGGAGTGAATTCTGCGTCAGGGAGCGGTTTCTTGGGACGAATAGCATCACGGAAATCCTTGATTTCATCCTCTTCTTTCAGTTCTTTACTCTGAATATAGGCTTCGGTGATCGAAATCTTCGGGCGAATATCCAGAAGCTCTATCATCTTCTCAGTAATCTCCATATTGAAATCGAAGAGGAATTCGTATTTCTTCTCGTAGAAGGGGCGGATATCGTCTTGGTAATACTCAAAGAAAGGGCTCTCGCCGTAGGCGGAGAGAAGCGCATTCCAGTGGACGTGGCGCCAGTTGGCGTGGTCGGAAATGCGGATGTCTTTCATCGCCAGCGATGTGTTGTGGTTCGTTGGGATGGTGAGCGAGAGAGGGCCATTGGTGGTGGGAATAATCATACGGTTGCGATAGGTTTGCTTGATAAAGCTCTCATGGCGCTCTATCAGGCACTCGTCGTAGCGGTTCAACTTCTGATACCACTGGATGGGACCGAAATATGTGGAAGATAATAATGCTTTCAAATTCTAAATTTATAATTAATGGTAAAGGACGGGCGATGGAATCGCTCGGAATGGGCAGAGGACTAAACTAATGAGAAGGCTAAAACAGCTTATACGCCTTGCCTACCATCTGATGCTTGTGAACCAGCTGCTCGCCGGCAGGCGTCTTCAGGAGATAGAAGCGGCAATCCTTGCAGCCGCAGCGCTTGCAGCATATTGTGGGGATAACGTAGCTCGCCGTATCGATGCGGAGCGTATCGCCCGGAAGCTTGTCTATCCTCCCGATGAAATACACCATGAATACTTTCTTGCGCCGCTGGTTGCGAAGCGGCTGAACCACGGTATCGGCGTAAACCACCACATCACCGCGATTGAAAAAATCGCAGTCAATCCTATTCACTATCACCCGGTTGCCAGCTTTCAGTTGCGGAGGAAGACCTCCTGCGGGCACCGTGAAGACAGTGAAGGCAAAGGTTCGTACCACCCACACCAGGAGCAGCGACAAACCTAAAGCTATTAGGAACTTAACTGCGATTTTCAAATCTATCTTTGCTTTCTTGATTTCAAAAGCTTCTGTTACTTGATGTTATCTACGAAGTTGAACAGGCGGTTCCAGCGGATGCCTGAGAAGCCCGGATGATCAGGACTGTGGCTCCACCAGATGAAGATAGGCTTGCCCACGATATGATCCTCTGGCACGAAGCCCCAGTAGCGGCTATCGGCCGAGTTGTGGCGGTTGTCGCCCATCATCCAGTAATAGTCGAGCTTGAAGGTGTAGCTCTTCGCCAGCTTGCCGTTGATGAAGATGTTGCCCTGGCTATCTACCTTCAGGTCGTTGCCCTCGTAAACCTTGATGCAGCGCTCGTAGATAGGAAGGTTCTTCAAGTTGAGCTGGATGCTCTTGCCCTTCTTCGGAATCCATACCGGACCGTAGTTGTCTCTTGTCCAGCCGGTATAGGCATTCAGCGGATAGAGGTCGCCATAGTTTGCATCGGTGTTGATGGAGATGCTCTCTACCAGGTTTCTGTTCGCCTTCAGCGCCAAGTAAGCCTTCTTGGTGAGAGGAATCACGCCGCTCTGATTGTACATCAGGAGGTCTTCGTTGGTGATTCCCAGCTCATCGGCAAGGTCGATAGGGAACTCGCCCTTGAGCTTCATCTTATAGGTATATTGCACATTATCAGGCTCCTTGTTCGCCTTGCCGTCGAGACAAACGATGCGGTTCTTGATCTGCAGGGTCTGTCCCGGCAAGCCCACGCAGCGCTTCACGTAGTTCTCGCGGCGGTCGGTAGGACGGCTGATGATGTCGCCATATTCGCCCGGCATGCTGGCGATGTAGTTGCGTCCGGCAGCATATACCTTTTCGAAGTAGCTGCGCTGCTGCAGAGGGTTCAATACGCGAACATCCTGCTGCTGTCCGTTCTGCTCCAGTATCTGGTCGCCGATGGAGTAAACCATCTGATAGTAATCATTCGCCTGATAGCGCTCCTCGTTGCAGAGGGTGTCTCCGGCAGGATAGTTGAACACCACGATGTCGTTGAGTTTCACGTTGCCCAATCCCTTCACGCGACGGTAATCCCAGTGAGGCCACTCCACGTAGCTCTTCACGTTGACCAGCGGCATGGTGTGCTGGGTGAGCGGCATAGTGAGCGGAGTTTCAGGGATGCGAGGACCATAGCTTACCTTGCTCACGAAGAGATAGTCGCCCGTGAGGAGACTTTTTTCGAGAGAAGATGATGGAATCACATAGTTCTGGAAGAAGAAGAGGTTGATGAAATATACTGCCACGAGGGCGAATACGAGCGCATCAACCCAGCTCATGATGAAGCGCACAGGGCCTTCTTCATCCTTCCACCACTGCCAGTGAATCTTCTTGGTGATGTAAACGTCGAAGATGAACGGAACCACGATGAGTCCCAGCCAGCTCTTCACCCATATCAGGAAGAGGAGGTAGAGGGCGAGAACTACTGCGAACTTCGCCCACTGCACCTTCATATTGAGGTTTTGTTTCTGTTTGTCAATCATGTCTTTTTAGAACTTAAATAAATCTGATGTGGTAAGCAAACCGGAATGGTTGGCTGTGAACTCAGCAGCGAGAACAGCTCCGAGAGCAAATCCCTTGCGTGAGTGGGCACTATGCTCGATGGTAATCATATCAGCATCTGAATCATACATCACGGCGTGGATTCCAGGAACCTCACCATCGCGTACGCAGTTGATAACCAGGTCCTCATCGGTGATGTTAGCATCGCCCTCATCGTGATGACCATCCTCTGTCCAATAAGTAACGCCACGCTTCCAGTCCTTCTTTCTGTCGATGTTGTCGATGATTTCCTCGGCAAGGGTGATGGCTGTACCTGATGGCGCATCGAGCTTATGAACGTGGTGGGTTTCCTGCATGCATACGGAGTACTGTGGGAAACCGTTCATGATCTTAGCCAGATAGCGGTTTACGGCAGAGAAGATGGCCACACCGATGCTGAAGTTAGATGCCCAGAAGAGGGTCTGCTTGCCGTCGGCGCAGAGTTTCTCCACGTCTTCCTTATGGTCTTTCATCCAACCTGTTGAACCTGAAACCACCTTCACGTTGTGAGAGAAAGCCTTCAGATAGTTGCCGTAAGCGGCAGTAGGGTTTGTAAACTCGATGGCAACATCGGCAGAGCAGAACTCAGGACTGTCGATATCCTCAGGGTTATTCACGTCAATCTTACATACGATTTCGTGGCCACGCTGCAGGGCGATCTCCTCGATCATGTGTCCCATCTTTCCGTAGCCGATCAAAGCAATTTTCATCTTTATCTAAATTTTATTTGTTTTACTTTTTGTTCCTGTCCGGTCGTGAGAAAGGCTTTGCCATCGCGTTTTGTGAGGTCAAACTTTCCCCTTTCGAACCAAACGTTTCGGCAAAAATACAATTTTTTCTTTGAAAAACCTTGAAAAATCCTTGTTATTATAATAATAAATAGAAAATTTTGGTTATTTTTGCAGTGATTTAGGGCTTTTAGCCTCATTTAGTAACTAAAAAATAGAAAATGATGAGCAAATACATATTCGAGACAAAGATGGAAGTGAGGGATTACGAGTGCGATATTGAGGGCATCGTGAACAACGCCAACTATCTGCACTACATGGAACATACCCGCCATCTCTTCCTGAAGGAATGCGGTCTCAGCTTTGCCGAAATGCACAATAAGGGCGTGGATGCTGTGGTGGCGAGAATGAACCTGCAGTACAAGGTTCCGCTGCAATGCGATGACGAATTTCTCTCGCGTCTGTGGCTGGAGAAACAGGGCGTACGCTATGTTTTCCATCAGGACATCTTCCGTGCCAGCGACGAGAAGCTCTGCCTCAAGGCAACCGTAGAACTCGTCTGCCTCATCAACGGCAAGCTGGGCAACAGCGAAGATTACGACAAGGCATTCGAGAAATACTTTTAAGCGAAGAACAGCTGGAGTTAACAGGTTAACAGTTAACAGCTGATTTTTCAATACTCCCCCTTCCGCACACGAGCAAAAGAACTTGCGATCCGAAAGAGGCAATCCTATAAACCATAAAAGCCGAACCAATATGGAGCAACTACTTCACTACGTGTGGAAGCACAAACTCTTCCCACTCTCCCCTCTTACCACCACCGACCACAGGCAGGTGGAAGTCATCGACCCCGGATTGCACAACCGCAATGCAGGACCCGATTTCTTCAACGCTAAAATCAAGATTGCCGGAACCCTTTGGGTGGGCAACGTGGAGATTCACGACAAGGCGAGCGACTGGTATCTTCATGCCCACGACAAGGACGAGAGATACGACAATGTGATACTGCACGTCTGCGGCATCATCGATACGGAAGCCCGAAACTCCAAGGGTGCCCCGCTGACGCAGATGCAGCTCGACATTCCGGACAATGTATTGAAGCACTATCAGGAGCTGCTCACCATCGACCAGTATCCCCCTTGCTATCAGATAATTCCATCGCTCACCAAGCTCACTGTGCATTCGTGGATGAGCGCCCTGCAAACCGAGCGCCTTTCGCAGAAAACGGAGGCGATAGAAGAGCGTGTGCGCCAATGCAACGGCGACTGGGAGAATGCCTACTTCGTAACCCTGGCTAGAAACTACGGCTTCGGAATCAATGGCGACGCCTTTGAGCAGTGGGCATTAAAACTGCCTCTGAGGGCGGTGGATCATCACAGAGACGACCTCTTCCAGGTGGAAGCCATCTTCATGGGGCAGGCGGGATTGCTGGAGCTGAACACCATCCCCGAACGCTATCAAAAAGATGCCTTGAACGACGGCTATTTCTCAAGGCTGAGGAATGAATATCTCTATCTCTCGCATAAGTTCTCGCTGCAGCCGATGGATTACAAGCTGTGGCGATTCCTCCGTCTCCGTCCTCAGAACTTCCCTCACATCCGCATCTCACAGCTCGCCAACCTTTATTACAACCGCCACGCCAGCCTCAGCCAACTGCTGGAGGCCACCACCGTGAAGGACGCCAAAAAGGTGCTTGCCACCAGTGTTACGGAGTATTGGGAAACCCATTATACCTTCGGCAGCACGAGCATCCGTAACGAGAAGCACCTCTCCCCTTTCTCGCTCAATCTTCTCATCATCAACACCGTGGTTCCCATTCTCTTTGCCTACGGCAGGCACCGGGGTGAGGAGAAATACTGCGACCGCGCCTTCGATTTCCTGGAGGAGCTGAAGGCTGAGAATAACCACATAGTAAGGATGTGGCAGCAGTGCGGCCTGGAGGTGGAGAATGCCGGGGATAGCCAGGCGCTTATCCAGCTGAAGAAGGAATACTGCGACAAGAAGGAATGCCTGAGGTGCAGGATTGGGTATGAATACTTGAAGAGATAACTAATTATTTTTTAAGATTATGGCTGACCAACAGGAAATATTAAATACTATACTCTTAACAAGGCTGAATTATTTCAGCCTTGCAGGAATGCTGGAGTTATACCGAAAGGTGGGCTCCGCCACGCTCATCCTGGAGCATAAGAATAACCTTAGAGACATCCTGCCCGATGCCTCGGATAAACTCGTAAACGCCATCCAAAACTGCGACGAGGCACGAAAGCGAGCCGAGGCAGAACTGGAATACGACATAAGATACGGCATCGAACCGATAACAATGAACGACGAACGTTATCCGCAACGACTCAAGGATTGCGATGATGCGCCGCTCATGCTCTTCTATAAAGGCAACGCCAACCTGAACCAGCAGCGAATCATCAACATCGTGGGAACCCGCCACTGCACTCCTTACGGCGAAGACCTCATCCGCCGCTTTATCACCGACCTGAAGCAGCTCTCCCCTCGTGTCTTGATAGTGAGCGGCCTGGCTTATGGTGTGGATATCGTGGCTCATCGCCAATCCCTCGCCAGCGGCTACGAAACCGTGGGCGTTCTGGCTCACGGCCTCGACGACCTCTACCCCCGTCAGCACCGGGAAACGGCTGCAAAGATGATAGAACAGGGCGGTTTGCTCACCGAATTTCTTACCCGTACGAATGCAGATAAGATCAACTTCGTGCGCCGCAACCGCATCGTGGCAGGAATGTCGGATGCCTGCATCCTAATAGAGAGCGCTGCTCACGGCGGAGGTCTCATCACCTGCGATATTTCGCAATCCTACGGCAGGGACGTCTTCACCTTCCCGGGCAGAATAGGCGATTACTACAGCGAGGGCTGCAACAACCTGATTAGGAACAATGGAGCCACGCTCATCACCAGTGCCGAGGATTTCGTGAAGGATATGCGCTGGCAGGATGACGCCACCCTGATGCGAGCCAAGCAGCAGGGCATCGAGCGCAGCCTCTTCCCGGAGTTATCGCCCGAAGAGGAGCTCATCATCAATATCCTCTCGAAGACCAATGATCTTCAGATCAATATCATCAGTGTGAAATCGAATATCGACATCAGTCGCCTCACCTCCATCCTATTTACGCTGGAGATGAAGGGCATCATCCGCACCTTGGCAGGAGGAATGTATCATCTGCTGAAATAAAGGGATGAAGAAATAAAGGGATGAGAACACTTGTAAAACATCATCATTCAAGGTGATGTTTGGCTATCTCAAAAAAAAGATGTAACTTTGCAGCCGCAAAACAGAACAGAAAGATTCAGATGAAAATAGGAAATATAGAATTTGGGCCTCAGCCCCTCTTCCTCGCCCCGATGGAAGACGTAACGGATATTGGCTTTCGCATGCTCTGCAAGCGATTCGGAGCTGCTATGGTTTATACTGAGTTCGTATCGGCAGAAGCCTTGGTGCGAAGCATCAAGAGCACCGTCAGCAAGCTTACGATAAGCGATGAGGAGCGCCCTGTGGGCATTCAGATTTATGGTCGCACCACCGAGGATATGGTGGAAGCTGCCAAGATTGTGGAACAGGCGAAGCCAGATGTGATTGATATTAACTTCGGTTGCCCGGTGAAGAAGGTTGCCGGAAAGGGTGCCGGAGCCGGAATGCTCCGCAATATTCCTCTGATGCTCGACATCACCAGAGAAGTAGTAAAAGCGGTCAACGTGCCCGTAACCGTGAAAACCCGACTGGGTTGGGATTGCGATAACCTCATCATCACCGAGCTTGCCGAGCAGCTGCAGGATTGCGGAATACAGGCACTCACCATCCACGGCAGAACCCGAAGCCAGATGTACACGGGTGAAGCCGACTGGAGCCTCATCGGAGAGGTGAAAAACAATCCCCGCATCCATATTCCTATCATCGGTAACGGCGATATTACGACTCCAGAGGAAGCCAAGCTTGCCTTCGAGCGCTACGGCGTAGATGCGGTGATGATTGGCAGAGCCACCTTCGGCCGTCCTTGGATTTTCAAGGAAATACGTGATTATCTGGACAATACGGGTGCTGCACCATTAACCGTAGATGAGAAGATTGACCTCCTGGAGGAGCAACTTCGCATCAACGTGGAGCGCATCGACGAGTACAGAGGCATTCTCCACACCCGTCGCCACCTGGCCGCCTCCCCAATCTTCAAGGGCATTCCCGATTTCCGCCAGACGAGAATCGCCATGCTGAGAGCCACAACCGTGGAGGAGCTAACCGGGATTCTGAAAGAATGCCGGGAGAGAATCAAGGCGATAGAATAATAAAAAGGAGACTCCAACGATGATGGTTGGAATCTCCCTTTTAATTCATTTTATATGACAATAAAATTATCTCATACCTGCCTTTTCCAAAATGCTGCGAGCCATTACACAAAAGGGATGATCTTCGATATTCTTGAATCCCTTAAAGTTGCGCTCGGCCTCTTCTGCATGGCGCAAGAACTCTTTTGCTTCTTTACCATGCAATGTCGGTATTGCTTTGATTGCTGTTGCCATATTTTTATCTTCTATCTTTTTGCTATACACAGCGGTAACAATTAACTTTCTTATACTCTTGTCGCCTACTCGAGGTTTATATAACTAAATAATTACACCTATACTCTGATAATACTCATTATTCCAAGCGTCAGGGTTGATATCAAATCCAGTTATTCCTCCTTTTCTGTTACCCAGTGCATCAAAAAAATACACTTCATATGAAAAGCCCCATAGTTCATCTGCTAAAATTTTTGCCCAGACATCTATATTCTCTAATACATCACAAGGAAAATCTTCCTTTACTGTTAACAAAGGATAGTATTTTTCAAGAACATATTTATATTCTGCACCATTATAATAGCAAATAATTATTTTTATCTGCGTATTGGGCTTCTCGTTTAGTTTATACTTACTTATTGTTTCATTTAAACGTACTTGAAAACGAGGAACCACCTTTCTTAATTGAAATCTAACACGATTTTCTTTTTCTATTTGACTAAGCCTTATTCTTCTCATCTCGATTTAACAGTTTATTTTTTCAATATACTCTGCCCTTCGAGCAGGACTAATGCCTTGTTCTCGTTCTCCTCCATGATTTCGCGCTCTCCAGGACCCTTGTCATTGATTCCGCAGAGGTGCAGGATGCCGTGGATGATGACGCGATGAAGCTCATCATCGTAGGTTTTGCCAAACTGCTCGGCATTGGTGCGCACGGTATCGAGCGAAATCACGATGTCGCCGTTAATCACATCATCCTCATCATAATCGAAGGTGATGACATCGGTATAGTAATCATGACCCAGATACTCGTTGTTCACTTCGAGAATCTTCTCGTCATCTACAAACATATAGCCTATCTCTCCCACCTTGCGGCCATGAGAGGCAGCTACCTTGCGAATCCAGGCACTGGTGTCGCGCTTCTTGATTTTCGGCATTTTCACGCCATCTACATTGTATGTTATCATACGCTTCTTCCTCCTATTTTTATTTTATTTTTGGTAAAAATTCATCTACTTCTCTTCCAAAGAATCTCAATTCCCTAACCAGCGTTGAGCTGATGCTGCTGTATCTTGGGTCGGAAAACAGCAGGATGGTTTCTACGCCGCCCAACTGCTTGTTGATGTCAGCCTGCTCTCTTTCGTACTCGAAATCCTTGGCAGAACGGACGCCACGCACCAGGAACTTGGCTCCCAGACGATGCGCCAAATCGATGGTGAGGTCATCGTAGGCAACCACCTCCATGCGGTAGCCCTTGGATGCATCCGTCGCATCTGCCAGCTCTGCACATTCCTTCGGAAAAACAGCCTTGATATCCTCCACACGCTTCGAGATTTCCTCGCTGGCGTGCTTCAACTTGCTCATCGCCACAGCAATCACGAGCTTATCGAACATGGGCAAAGCTCGCTCGGCGATGTTCTGATGCCCTATCGTAAATGGGTCGAATGTACCCGTAAATATTCCTATCTTCATACTACTCAAATAAGTCTCCTTGCATGATGTTCCCAGCGTATGGATTTCTGCCCAGATGCTCATAAGCCAGCTTGGTAGCCATACGTCCACGAGGGGTACGCTTAATAAAGCCTTCCATGATGAGGAATGGCTCGTAAACCTCCTCCACGGTGCCGCCATCTTCGCCAATAGCCGTAGCGATGGTGCTTACGCCCACAGGACCTCCACGGAACTTGTCGATGATGGTGGTGAGAATCTTGTTGTCTATCTCGTCCAAGCCATACTGGTCGATGTTCAGCGCCCTGAGCGCCATCTGGGCAATCTCGAAGGTGATGGTTCCGTTGCCCTTTACCTGGGCGAAATCACGCACTCTTCGCAATAATGAGTTGGCAATACGAGGGGTTCCACGCGAACGGCGGGAGATTTCCACTGCCGCCTCATCCTCTATCGGCACCTTCAGGAGCATCGCACTTCGCTTGATAATCTTCTGAAGCGTCTCCGGGTCGTAGTATTCCAAATGCAGATTGATTCCGAAACGGGCACGGAGAGGAGCCGTGAGAAGACCGCTGCGGGTGGTGGCTCCAACGAGGGTAAACGGATTCAGATCTATCTGGATGCTTCGTGCAGAAGGACCCTTGTCTATCATGATGTCGATGCGGTAATCCTCCATCGCCGAATAGAGATATTCCTCTACCACTGGCGAGAGGCGGTGAATCTCGTCGATGAAAAGCACATCATTAGGCTCCAGGGAGGTAAGGATTCCTGCCAGATCGCCCGGCTTATCGAGCACAGGGCCTGATGTAATCTTGAAGCCCACGCCCAGTTCGTTGGCGATGATGTTACTCAATGTGGTCTTACCCAATCCCGGAGGACCGTGCAAGAGGGTATGGTCGAGCGGTTCGCCACGATACTTGGCAGCCTCTACGAAGACTTCGAGATTATCCACCACGCCATTCTGTCCGCTGAAGTCGGAGAACTTCAGTGGGCGCAGTGCTTTCTCGAATTCCTTTTCGGCAGGTGAAACCGTCTGTTGTCTTATATCAAAATCTTCGTTCATTCTATGACTATTATCGATAATATGGGTGCAAAGTTACACATTTGTTGCGGAATTAAAGAAGAAAAACCGAATTATTTTGCTTGTGTTTTTGCTTGTGATTTTGCACAATCCAAAAAGATTCGTGCAGAATTGCAAGCGCCATCTATTAAAAATGCTATAATTTATCATTTTCCTGGCAAATAATTTGTTTATCCGATAGAAAAGATGTACTTTTGCACTCGATATTGAAAGCGAGGGAAAAAGAGAGACTATAAATAAGAGAGAAATAGAGAGACATCTCAATGAATTCGGAAAGGATTAAGAAAGGATTCGGAAAGAATCCATAAAAACACAAAAAGGTCGTGAAGTTTCTGATTGAACCTCACGACCTTTTCTTATATCATTACCTCACGGGTTAACGGGTTAACAGTTAACAGCCGTTTTTTGGATAGTTACGTCCCCGTGGTGAGCAACTGCACGGCACGCTGAACTATCTCGTTCGTCTCGTTCCAAACCTGGAAATATTGGCTCATATCCCAGATATCTCTTGCCACAAGCGCTTTCAGCTGCAGGGCGAGGTATTTCTTTGTCTGAGTCAATTCTGCCTCATCCTTAGGCTCTATCTTCTCTTTCTTGCCCTCTGCAATGATGCCTTCGATGAGCGAAGACGGAACCTCGTAACTTGCCAGGAACTTGTTGAAATCCTTATACTGGCTCTTCAATTCCTTGCGATGCGCATCGATAAACTTCAGGCTGTGGTTGATGACGATGCTCTTGGCTGCCAGCTGACGGTGCATCTTGGTGTACTTGGTAGTATCCAGCGGAACGAAATAATCGGGCATGATTCCGCCACCACCATAAACCACACGGTGCTTGCGCAAAGTATAATACTTCAAGCTGTCGGAAAGATGGATGCTGTCCTGGTTGGTGAACTCGCCATGCTTGTAGCGATTGTCGAGATCCATCGCATAATCCAGTCTGTCTCCCTTCTTATACGGCTTCTGGATGCATCTGCCGCTAGGCGTATAATAATGTGCGATGGTGAGGCGAATCTCGCTGCCATCATCGAAGGTCAGCGGACGCTGCACCAATCCCTTGCCGAAGGTTCTGCGACCTACCACTACTCCACGGTCCTGATCCTGGATGGCTCCGGAAACAATCTCTGCGGCAGAAGCTGTAAACTCATTGGTAAGCACTACCACCTTGCCCTTGCGCCATCTTCCGTTAGCCTGCGCCTTGTACTCCTGACGGGGAGCTGCGCGACCACTGGTATAAACGATGAGATCTCCCTTCTGCAGGAACTCATTGGCTATCTGAGCCGCTGCCTGAAGGTAGCCGCCGCCATTATCCTCAAGGTCGAAGATCAGGTCTTTCATTCCCACTTTCTTGAGCGAATCCATCGCCGTAGTCACCTCCTTGTAGCTGGTCAGACCGAAACTTCCCAGTCGGATGTATCCGATTCCCGGACGAATCATATACGCCGCATCCATGGTGGTTACAGGAATCTTATCGCGCTTTACCTTGAAGGAGAGCTTATCCTTGATGCCCCGGCGCACGATGGTAAGGTTTACCACCGTTCCCTTAGGACCGCGAAGGCGCTTCATGATTTCCTCCTTGCTCATCTTCACACCCGAAATAGCCGTATCATTCACCGCAACAATGCGGTCGCCGGCAATGATTCCCACCTTCTCGGAAGGACCATTCACCACGGGCTGGATAACCAGCAAGGTATCATCTACCATATTAAACTGCACGCCAATGCCATCAAAGCTACCATTCAGCGGCTCGTTCATCGCCTTGGTTTCCTTGGCAGTGGCATAAGAGGAATGAGGATCAAGCTTCTCGAGCATACCTCGGATGGCATCCTCTACGAGCTTGTTCTCATCCACACTATCCACATAGAGATTGGTAATGGCGATTTCCGCCCTACCCAACTTCTCTATCGGGCTGTTCTTGCCCATCTTGATGCGCAACTGGGCATTGACAGAAGTTACTGCCAGGAATGCCAGAAGCGCAATAAATAGATATTTCTTCATTTACTTTGAACTTTATAGCTTAGAAAGAGAGAATTCTTCGTTCTTCCCTCTTCGTTCTTCACTCTTCACTTACTCCAGCGGCTCAGAGTCTTCCTCCGGAATATCCTCCTCAATCACCAGGTTATCGATGATGAAGTTCTGACGTTCCATCGTATTCTTACCCATATAATACTCCAGGAGCTTCTGCACCTGGTCGGTCTTGTGGAGCGTTACCTGCTCCAATCGCATATCCGGACCGATGAAATGGGCAAACTCCTCTGGCGAAATCTCTCCCAAACCCTTAAATCGGGTGATTTCCGGGTCAGGACCAAGGTTTCTGATGGCTTGCTGTCGCTCCTCATCGCTGTAGCAGTAATGCGTGATGAAATCGCCTTTCTTCTCCTTAGGGCCCAACTTGGCATCGGCATCAGCCACCGCCTGCTTGTTCTTGATTTTGGTTCGTTTGTTGCGTACTCGGAACAATGGGGTCTGAAGCACATACACGTGGCCCTTCTTGATGAGGTCAGGGAAGAACTGCAGGAAGAAGGTGATGATGAGCAATCGGATGTGCATTCCATCTACATCGGCATCGGTAGCCACAATCACCTTATTATATCGCAATCCATCCAAACCATCCTCTATATCCAGGGCTGCCTGAAGAAGGTTGAACTCCTCGTTCTCGTAAACCACCTTCTTGGTCAGACCATAGCAGTTTAACGGCTTGCCTCGCAGCGAGAATACCGCCTGAGTGTTCACGTCGCGGCTCTTGGTAATGCTTCCGCTGGCAGAATCACCCTCGGTGATGAAGATAGAACTTGCCTCCTTCAGCTCGTTCTTGGCGTCGCTGAAGTGGATGCGGCAATCGCGTAACTTGCGGTTGTGAAGGTTCGCCTTCTTGGCACGCTCACGAGCCAGTTTGGTAACACCAGCCATCGCCTTGCGCTCACGCTCACTCTCCTTGATCTTGTTCTCCAGAATCTCAGCCACATCCTTGTGGATATGGAGATAGTTATCTACTTCCTTCTTCAGGAAATCACCTACATACTTGTTGATGGTTTCGCCTCCGTTCGGAGACATTGTGGTACTTCCGAGCTTAATCTTCGTCTGACTCTCAAACACCGGCTCCTCTACGTTCAGTGCAATGGCAGCCACCAGTCCATTTCGGATGTCAGCATACTCATACTTGCCGTAGAACTCCTTGATGGTTCTGGCGATATGCTCCTTGAAGGCACTCTGATGAGTACCGCCCTGGGTGGTATGCTGACCATTCACGAAGGAATAGTACTCCTCGCCATACTGATTGGTATGGGTAAAGGCAATCTCGATGTCTTCGCCCTTCATGTGGACAATCTCATAGAGACCCTCATTGGTCATGTTATCGGTCAGGAGATCCTTCAAGCCATGACGGCTGAGGATGCGGCGGCCATTGTGCATAATGGTAAGACCGGTGTTCAGATAAGTATAGTTACGGAGCATGGTTTCCACGAAATCATCGTGGAAAGAATAGTTCTTGAACAGGGTATTATCCGGTTCGAAGAAGATGAAGGTACCGTTCTCGTCCTCCGTATCTTCGGTAACATCGCTCTGCAGAATACCTTTCTCAAACTTCAGATGGCGCACCTTGCCGTCGCGGAACGACTTTACCTCGAAATGAGAGCTGAGGGCGTTCACCGCCTTCACACCCACTCCGTTCAAGCCGACACTCTTCTTGAACGCCTTGCTGTCGTATTTACCTCCGGTGTTCAGCACGCTTACTGCCTCTACGAGCTTTCCCTGAGGAATACCACGACCATAGTCGCGCACGCTGACCCGCAGATGATCTTCGATATCAATCTCCAATCTGGCGCCAGCCCCCATCTTGAACTCATCGATAGAGTTATCTACCACCTCTTTCAAGAGTACGTAGATTCCATCCTCCGGCAAGTTACCGTCACCCAGACGACCAATATACATACCCGGACGGGTACGTACATGCTCCATATCGCTCAAGTGTCGGATATTGTCGTCGGTATATTCCACCGGCTGCTGCTCCTGAGGGGCTTTCAATTCATTATTATCTTCTGACATAAAACCCTCCTATGTTTTTAGGTGAGATCCCTTAATTCCTTATTTAATAATCTTCTTGTAGCACTTTCTGCGCTTGTGCATCACTGGGGTCAAAGCTCCCCACTGGCCCTGCACGCCCGCATTGGTCTCCAGCTCCACCTGGGTTTCACCCCATTCAATGCCATATTTCTGGTACCATGGAATCAGATCGGCAAAGAGAAGCGCATTGGCTCCCTTGGCACGATACTCAGGAAGAATACCAATGAGAAGGAGGTCAACGATGTTGGTCTTGTGCTGCTTGATGGCTCTCAGCACGTGGAACCAGCCGAACGGCAACAATCTGCCTCGGCGGCACTTTCTCAGGGCATGAGCCAAAGAAGGCATGGTGATTCCTACACCGATGAGCTTATGCTCTCCACCCGTCCAATCCTCGAGACAGGTGATGAGGTTGAAGTCGAGGAAACCGAGATACGACTTGATAAGCTGGTCTATCTGCTTCTGCGAGAGTTCGGAATATCCATAGAGGTCCTTGTAGGTATCGTTGATGAGGTCGAAGATCTTCTGTCCCATTCCACCTTGGAAAACATCCTTCTTGGTGAGCTTGCGGACATGCAGATTATAACGCTTCTCGATCATCATCGCAATCTTGGCGTACTTCTCAGGCACCTCATCCGGCACCATGATCTTGAACTCTACGTACTTGTTATCTACCTCAAATCCCTCCAAAGCCTCGATGTGCTCCGGATAATAAGGGTAATTGTAGATGGTAGGCATGGTTCCAAGCTGATCGAAACCCCAGGTAAGCATTCCCTCAGGGTCCATATCGGTAAATCCAAGCGGACCTACCACATCCTCCATGCCTTTCTCCCGGCCATATTTCTCCACAGCATCCAAAAGTGCCTTCGAAACCTCACGGTCGTCGATGAAGTCAATCCATCCGAAGCGAACGGATTTCTTTCCCCACTTATTGTTTGCCTTATGGTTGATGATAGCAGCAACGCGACCTGCCAGCTTTCCATCCTTATAGGCAAGATAATACTCTGCCTCGCAGAACTCGAACGCAGCGTTCTTATCCTTGCTCAGGGTATTCATTTCGTCGCTGAAAAGATTAGGCACGTCATATTCGTTGCCTTCGTAGAGATCGTAGTGGAAGTCGATGAACGTCTTCAAATCCTTCTTACTCTCTACCCTTTTAATTTCTATTAATGACATGATTTCAAACTAGTTTGCAATATTATAGGATGCAAAAATAGCAATATTTCGCCAAACGACCAAATATTGCTATCTTTATTTTCAGTTTTTTAGAGATTTAGAACATTGAAAGACAAGGGCGAATTCAACAAGCAAGTGAAAAGGTATAGCTTTTCCAGCATTAGAAATGTTAGCCAATTGTTAGATTTATGTTAGATTTTTAATTATCAATCCTTACTTGCTGCTAGTTGCAATTTTCTTGTTCAGATTGGAAGGGTCATAAAATTGAAGCTTCTTCATCTCAACTTGTACTACAGCAGGTAGAGACGGCAATCTATTTTCTGAAATAAAGTCTTCTATTGCTTGAGCAGCTTCCTGGGGTTGTAGCTTTTGACCTGCCTCTTTCTTCTTGCCATCTACATATTCTTGTTCTGTAATAAATAGTTCTGTTACAACATGAATGAGCTGTTTACGAGAATCCTTCTTGTGCCAATAGTTGTAGCTTTGATCCGTTTTCTGACTGAGCAAATTCTTGAAAGAATAGTAATCCTCATCGCTTAATCTATAAGCCTCCATGAAATAGTCACTTTTCATTTCTTGCGTAAAGCCAAAAATATTATGCGTTAGCTTGTCGTATGTTGGTATCATATCCATTTCTATCATACAACTCTTGTTGATAGAATCAGTTGTCACTCTTCCTATTATTTGGCTTGCCTTTTTGATATAGCCAACATTAGCAGAATCTTGAATAGCATACTTCTTACGGCATTCCTCTATGAATGTCTTTCCTTCTGGCCAAGGTCGAAATGTAGCTTGGTCGCTAAGCATAAAGGTCCTTTTCTTATCTTTGCTGATAAGCTCTTCATTTCTAAGATGTCTGCTACTATACATTCTTAAATCTACTTTTTCATTCTTTAGGTTGATATAATATTCCACAATGCCATCCACATAATATTTGAGTACAGAGTCATTGTGCTGATAGCTACGATAATATCCTTTAAGTCTCACAAACTTGGGACGCTGGCTACTAATCGTAACATCCTGAAGTTTGATTTGCCCTAATGCTTGGAGGGGAAAAAAGAGTAATAATAAATACAAATATTTCATATTCTTTAATTTTCTGAAATTCACAATAAGGATGTTTTACTTCAACTGCTGTCAATGACTTGTCAATTACAACAAGTTTTCTCCGTTATCATCAGCACATGGCTTTCGTCGCTCAATGTGGTGGCGAAAATATAGGTTTCACCTCCATCCTTCAGCTTCAGGCGCTTGCGCAATTCTGCCACGGAAAGGGGGAAGTTGCGGGTGGCGATGTTCGCCTTGGTGATTCCGCCAAGATGACGCTTCAACTCCTTCTTATTAAAGGAAGAAACGGCAATGATGCGGAAGCTTCTGCCTGGGAATGCTTCGATAGGTGCCTGGCTCACGAAAAGATGACTGTTCTTGGAAAGCATCCTTGCATCATAGCGCCCGGAAAGAACGCTGAAACAGCCGGCTTTCATCAGCGAGGCATTCGGCTCATAAAGATACTGCATCTCTTCAAGAACTGGCGGAGCTATTCTGACAGAAGAAGACTTCATATCCAACTCGTCACAGACGAAGGATTGTGCATCATTGACGCAATAAATGCGGAGATTCCCGGCATGTTTTACTTCTCCATCTGCCGATGAAGCCTCCATATCGCCCATATTTCGCGCTGACAGCACTAAAAGAAGCTCCTTGCACTCATTGTTCACGGAGATGATATGAACCTCTCTTACATGGCTTAATTCGCTTATGGCACGGTGCCAGTCGAGCATCGGAGAGAGTTTGATGATGACGTAATCAACCTTCGAAAGCATTTCTTCCTGCAAAACGGTGACATCGGGCGTGCAATCCTTTAAGGATACCACCTTGTTGCCTGCATCGTCTCTACGGGCAGGATCTATGAAGATTATCTTAAGACCAAGGTTGGTCTTAAGTAATGACCGAGGCTGGTCATAAGTGATGCCTAAAGAATCATCAGCTGATGCTGCATCTTTTTTCTTTGGATGAAAAGAATGAAGAACCTCAATTCCATCCCCATTCTTCACGATGGCGTTCTTCAAGCCCAAGCGCCCGAAGTTCTCCTTTGCCGCCTCACAGAGATGAACCTGTCGCTCCACGTACATCGACTTCACTCCCAATCGGGCTGCGATATAAGAGAAATCTACTCCAAAGCCACCAGTCAGGTCAACAAACTCTATTTCATTTTCAGCCTTCATCTCGGTTCCAGATGAAGATACCGGCAAGCCGAGCAACCTCGCAGCCAATTCTGCCTTGTAAAGTGCAGTAGATTCAGAGGAGCATTGCTCCATAGAAATATGAGGAGGATAGATGATGCCTTCGAGACTTGCCCAACGAGGCAACTTGACACGAGCCATCTTTCGCCCACGAATCTGATCGAGAGCGAAAGGCATATCTACTTCCGGATACTTGCTTCCGAGAAAAGCCAGCTGGCGGACATCTTCGTCCTGGTGCTGGCGAATAAAGTCTTGAGTAGCTTGGTTCATCATTTATGCTCTTTTTATATCTTTATGGAATGGTACTTTATATTTTTATAGCTTAATACTTCTGTTCTTTTAAACCTCTCACGACATAAGGAATATTGCCTGGCAATGGCAAAAAATTGCCCTCCTAAAGGGCAAAAAATGCCATGGCAAGGCAAAAATTAGAATGAGGCCTCCGCAGTAAAAAAGCCTACTCTCGTTTTCACTCTTCACTCTTCACCATTTAACCTGAACCCCCGATAAACACAGGGGATTTGAGAGGTGAAGAGTGGCGCTGACTCTTCACCACTCTTCACCTATAAATGTAAATCGCTGATTCACAATGGAATAGCTACAGTGCCGAAGAGCCCCAAAAACTCCAGTCCTATAAAAAGGTGAAGGGTGGGTGAAGAGTCACTTCAACTCTTCACCCACCCAACAGCCTATCCTTCAGCCGCTTACACCCAAAAGGTGAAGAGTGAAGGGTTTTTGAGAAAATTCTCTCGCATTCGTTCGTATGCGAAGAGAAAAATCCGGTGTCTTAAGAGATACGGTGGATTAGTCAGCCAACTTAGCCTTCAAGAACTCACGGTTCAAGCGGGCGATGTTAGCAATAGACTCGTTCTTAGGACAAACAGCCTCGCAAGCACGAGTGTTTGTACAGTTACCGAATCCAAGCTCATCCATGCGTGCAATCATCTTCTTAGCACGGGTAGCAGCCTCTACACGACCCTGTGGGAGAAGTGCCAACTGGCTAACCTTTGAGCTGACGAAGAGCATTGCAGAACCATTCTTACATGCAGCAACACAAGCACCGCAACCGATACATGTAGCGCAGTCCATAGCCTCGTCTGCATTCTCCTTAGGAATCAGGATAGCGTTGGCATCCTGAGCCTGACCTGTACGGATGCTGGTGTAACCACCTGCCTGGATAATCTTGTCGAATGCTGAACGGTCAACCATACAGTCCTTGATGATAGGGAAACCAGCAGAACGCCAAGGCTCAACTGTGATTACGTCACCATCGTTGAAACGACGCATGTAGAGCTGACATGTTGTAGCACCACGCTCTGTCTTACCATGAGGTGTACCATTAATATAGAGAGAGCACATACCGCAGATACCCTCGCGGCAGTCGTGGTCGAAGACGAAAGGCTCCTGACCTGACTCGATGAGCTCCTCGTTCAAGATGTCGAGCATCTCGAGGAATGAGGTATCATCTGGGATGTTCTTCATCTCGTGTGTATCGAAGTGACCCTGTGCATTAGGGCCGTCCTGCTTCCAATACTTAACTGTGAAACTTATATTTCTTGCCATTGTCTTGTTCGCTTTTTAATTCTTGTAATTTCTTGTCTGTACCTTAATTGCCTCATACTCGAGAGGTTCCTTGTTGAGCACTGGAGCAGTTGTATCGTTGCCCTGATACTCCCAGCAACCTACGTAGAAGAAGTTCTCGTCATCACGCTTAGCCTCGCCTTCCTCTGTCTGGTACTCCTCGCGGAAGTGACCACCACAGCTCTCATTGCGGTGCAATGCGTCGTAAGCGATCAACTCGCCCATCAAGATGAAGTCACGCAAGTGGATAGCCTTATCCAACTCTACGTTCAAGCCTTCCTTCTTGCCAGGGATGAAGAGGTTCTTGTTGAATTCCTCGCGGAGAGCCTTCATCTTGTTCAAGCCTTCCTCAAGACCTTCCTTGGTACGACCCATACCTACATGCTCCCAAAGGATGTGACCCAACTCCTTGTGGATAGAATCTACAGAGCGCTTGCCCTGGATACCCATCAGGCGGTCGATTTCCTTCTGAACACCTGCCTCTGCCTCTGCGAACTCTGGGAGATCGGTAGAGAGCTTTGGCCACAATGCCTGGTCGGCCAAGTAGTTCTGGATGGTGTATGGCAATACGAAGTAACCGTCAGCCAAACCCTGCATCAAAGCAGATGCACCAAGGCGGTTGGCACCGTGGTCAGAGAAGTTACACTCACCAATAGCGAAGAGACCTGGGATTGTGGTCATCAACTCGTAGTCAACCCAGATACCACCCATTGTATAGTGGATAGCAGGGAAGATCATCATTGGGTTGTAATACTTCACGCCGTTAATCTCGTTAGCCAACTCACCTGGGTTAACGTCGGTAATCTCCTCATACATATCAAAGAGGTTGCCATAACGCTGAAGGATAACGTCGATACCGAGACGGTTGATAGACTCTGAGAAGTCGAGGAATACGGCAAGACCTGTGTTGTTGACACCGAAGCCCTTGTCGCAACGCTCCTTAGCTGCACGAGAAGCCACGTCACGAGGAACCAGGTTACCGAATGCTGGGTAACGGCGCTCCAAGTAGTAGTCGCGGTCTTCCTCTGGAATATCAGAACCCTTCTTTGTACCTGCCTGCAATGCCTTGGCATCCTCAATCTTCTTAGGAACCCAGATACGACCATCGTTACGGAGTGACTCTGACATCAAAGTCAACTTACTCTGGTTTGTACCGTGAACAGGGATACATGTAGGGTGAATCTGAACGTAAGATGGGTTAGCGAAGTCAGCACCCTTGCGGTAGCACTGGATAGCTGCTGTACAGTTACAACCCATAGCGTTTGTAGAGAGGAAGTAAGCATTACCATAACCACCAGTAGCGATAACTACGGCGTTGGCAGAGAAACGCTCCAACTTACCTGTGATCAAATTCTTGGCGATGATACCACGAGCGTGACCGTCAACGATAACAATATCCTCCATCTCGTAACGGGTGAAGAGCTTTACCTTACCTGCCTCAACCATGCGGCTCAAAGAAGAGTAAGCACCGAGGAGGAGCTGCTGACCTGTCTGACCCTTAGCATAGAATGTACGAGATACCTGAGCACCACCGAAAGAACGGTTAGCCAACATACCACCGTACTCACGAGCGAAAGGAACGCCCTGAGCTACGCACTGGTCGATGATGTCGTTGCTCACCTCAGCCAAACGGTAAACGTTAGCCTCACGAGCACGGTAGTCACCACCCTTTACTGTATCGTAGAACAGACGGTAAACAGAGTCACCATCATTCTGATAATTCTTAGCTGCATTGATACCACCCTGTGCTGCGATAGAGTGAGCACGACGTGGAGAGTCCTGGATGCAGAAGTTCAAGATGTTGAAGCCCATCTCGCCAAGAGAAGCAGCTGCAGAAGCACCTGCCAAACCTGTACCTACGACGATAACGTCGAGCTTTAACTTATTCTTTGGGTTAACCAAACGCTGGTGAGCCTTATAGTTGGTCCACTTCTCAGCAACTGGTCCTTCAGGTATTCTAGAATTTAATGTTTTTGCCATAATCTTTTTTAATACTTAAATGATTACACGAATTATGCGCAGCACAAAGATGGAGCGCAACCGAAAGCGAATGCCAATACGACAACGATGAAGAGGAGAAGCAGGATGGTAGAGTAAATCATACCAATAGTCTTCCAACGGCAGAACCAAGTCTTACCGTTCCAACCGAGAGTCTGAATAGCACTCCAGAAACCGTGAGTGAGGTGGAACCAAAGAGCTACCAACCAGATGATGTAGAGAACTACGAACACTGGGTTAGCGAAGGTGTCCTGGATGAAAGCGAAGCCGTCTGCTGGGTGGTGACCGAAGCTAGTACCCAAAAGCTCAGCAAACATCATGTTGTACCAGAAGTTGAAGAGGTGAAGCAACAAACCGAGAACGATGATGATACCGAGCACCAACATGTTCTGGCTAGCCCACTCTACCTTCTCTGGCTTTGCGGTTACCTCGTAACGCTGATTACCACGAGCACGACGGTTCTGTGCTGTCAGGATGAAAGCGTAAACGATGTGACAAACTGCCAAAGCTGCCAAACCTAATGTTGCAACTACGGCGTACCAGTTAGCACCCAACAACTCGCAGATTGCGTTGTAAGCTTCTCCAGAGAAAAGCGCAACCACATTCATGCAACCGTGGAATGTCAAGAATAGAATAAGAGCGATACCAGTTACTGACATCACTACCTTTCTACCAATAGATGAATTGATTAACCACATAAATGATTGAATTTTAATTATTTAACTGTTTGAAACTAATTTATTATTTCCTTCATCTCGTACTTGCAATACCACTTTCAAGGCATTCTGCAATCCTCATTTATAGGTATATTTTCGCAAGTCTGCTGCAAAATTACTATATTTTAATGATTTATCAAAGTATTTTTGCTAAAATTTCAATTAAATTTCTTACTTTTGCCGAAAATTAGATAAAATATAGATTAGAGACAGATTATGAACTTCAATTATGACGTACTCGTTATCGGTGGAGGACACGCCGGATGCGAGGCAGCAGCTGCCTCGGCAAACATGGGTGCCAACACCTGTTTGATAACGATGGACATGAACAAGATTGGTCAGATGAGTTGCAATCCTGCCATAGGCGGTATTGCCAAGGGACAGATTGTGCGAGAGATTGATGCACTGGGCGGACAGATGGGTATCGTCACCGACAAGACGGCTATCCAGTTCCGTATGCTTAATATAGGAAAGGGACCTGCCGTATGGAGTCCTCGTGCTCAATGCGACCGTGGCAAGTTCATCTGGGAATGGAGAACCATTCTCGACCATACCGACCATCTCGACATCTGGCAAGACCAGGCAGACGAGCTTCTCGTAGCAAACGGAGAGGCTATCGGCGTGCGCACCATCTGGGGTGCAGAATTCTATGCCAAGAGCATCATCATCACCGCCGGCACTTTTCTCAACGGATTGATGCACGTGGGAAGAAAGATGGTGGAAGGTGGAAGATGTGCAGAACCTGCCGTTCATCATTTCACAGAAAGCATCACCCGATGGGGAATCACATCGGCAAGAATGAAAACAGGAACTCCAGTCCGCATCGACAAGCGAAGCGTTCACTTCGAAGACATGGAGGAGCAACCGGGCGACATCGATTTCCATCAGTTCTCGTACATGGGCTATCACAGAGTTCTGAAACAGCTTCCTTGCTGGACATGCTATACAAACAGCAAGGTACACGAAATTCTGAAAAGCGGATTGGATGACTCACCTTTATATAATGGCCAAATCCAAAGCACAGGTCCCCGTTACTGTCCAAGCATCGAAACCAAGCTTGTCACCTTCCCCGACAAGGAACAGCACCCGCTCTTCCTGGAGCCAGAAGGTGAAGACACCAATGAAATGTACCTGAACGGTTTTTCTTCGAGCATGCCGATGGAAATCCAACTGGATGCACTCCACGAAATCCCGGCATTGAGAGATGCGAAAATCTACCGACCAGGTTACGCCATCGAGTACGATTACTTCGACCCAACCCAGCTGAAGCATTCGCTGGAGTCGAAAATCATCAAGGGACTTTTCTTTGCCGGACAGGTAAACGGAACCACCGGTTACGAAGAAGCAGGAGGTCAGGGCACGGTTGCCGGAATCAACGCAGCACTTCATTGTGTGGGCGACAAGACGTTCGAGATGAAGCGAGACGAGAGTTACATCGGCGTACTCATCGATGACCTCACCACAAAGGGTGTAGATGAACCATACCGTATGTTCACCTCAAGAGCTGAGTACCGCATCCTGCTCCGTCAGGACGACGCCGATGCCCGACTCACGGGAAAAGCATACGAGCTCGGCATCGCCAAGCGCGACCGTTACGACTGGTGGATGGAGAAGAAAGATGCCATCGAAAGAATCATCGACTTCTGTGCCAACTATCCTATCAAGAAAGACGAGATCAATCCGAAGCTCGAAGCACTCGGCACTACTCCACTCCGCGCCGGCTGCAAGCTCATAGACCTGGTGGCTCGTCCGCATCTCAACCTTCAGAACCTGTCGGAAATCATCCCTGACCTGAAGGCTGCGATGGAAGCACCAGACAACCGGAAAGAAGAGATTGCCGAGGCGGCAGAAATCAAGATGAAGTACAAAGGATACATCGAGCGCGAGCGACTCATCGCCGACAAGATGCACCGTCTGGAGAACATCAGAATCAAGGGACGCTTCAACTACTCTGAGATTCTCGAAATTTCAACAGAAGGACGACAAAAGCTCGAGCGCATCGACCCTGACACGTTGGCTCAGGCAAGCCGAATTCCAGGAGTATCTCCAAGCGACATCAATGTACTGCTCGTCCTACTGGGAAGATAAGCAAAGATGCATTGCTCGTCTTACCTGGAAGACAAGCAGAAGAATTGGCGGTTTCAGCAAGAAAAACCTGCAAAACAAGGGATTCTCAACAATGTTTCACGTGAAACCACGCTTATATAAAGCATTTGATAGCAAAGAACTTAGATTCTTTTGCATCAAGTAAATTGTGGTTAAAGCAAAACTTCAGCGTTTCCGTGGAACACAGCCGATAAAAGCTGCCAAAACTCGAAGAAAACAACAAGAAATATAGTATTAATTTATAGTATAAAAGACAATGAACAATCAGTTATTATTAGACAATCTGCGTTGCATTCCAGATTGGCCAATCAAGGGTGTAAACTTCCGCGATGTAAGTACCCTGTTTAAGAATCCAGAGTCTCTTAAAGAGATCTGCGATGAGATGTACGAGATCTACAAAGACAAAGGTATTACCAAGATTGTAGGCATCGAATCACGTGGTTTCGTGATGTCTTCTGCCCTCGCAATCCGTCTCGGCGCAGGCGTAGTTTTGTGTCGAAAGCCAGGTAAGCTTCCATGCAAAACCGTGCAGGAAAGCTATGCAAAAGAATACGGTATGGACACCATCGAAATCCACGAAGATGCCATCACAGAGGACGACGTAATCCTCCTTCACGACGATCTTCTCGCTACTGGCGGAACCATGAAGGCAGCCTGCAATCTGGTAAAGAAATTCCACCCAAAGAAGGTGTATGCTAACTTTATCATCGAGCTCGTAAACGAGAATTTCGAAGGCAGAAAGAACTTCGATGAGGATGTAGAAGTATCTACGTTATTGCAGTTGTAAAGCATGAAAAATGCTTGATTAATGCATATAATTCTGCAGCTATAAAGCATACGGGCGTTGCCGTTTCACGTGAAACAGCAACGCTCTTTCACCCTATTTTACCCCCATAAAGGTATGACGAAACAAGAAAATGAGGAAAGATTAGCTCGGTTGAAAAGCATCGTTTTAAGCATGCCGGAGAAACCGGGAAGCTATCAATATTACGACGAGAATCACACGATTATATATGTAGGAAAGGCGAAAAATCTAAAGAGAAGAGTATCTTCCTACTTCCACAAAGAGGTAGATAGATACAAGACAAAGGTGCTTGTTTCTAAGATTTTCGACATCTCATACACCGTCGTGAACACCGAAGAAGATGCACTTTTGCTGGAAAACAGCCTTATTAAAAAGTATAATCCAAGGTATAATGTTTTGCTGAAAGACGGCAAAACCTACCCCTCTATATGCGTAACAAACGAGTATTTTCCCCGCATTTTCAAGACGCGCCATATCAACAAAAAGGTGGGAACCTTCTTCGGTCCTTACCCTCATATAGGCAGCATGTATGCCGTTTTGGAGGTCATCAAGAAGCTCTACAAACCACGCACATGCCGCTTCCCGATCACGAAAGAAGGCATAAAAGATGGCAAATACAAGCCGTGCTTAGAGTACCATATTCATAACTGCGGAGCACCTTGCATCAACAAGCAGAGTTATGAGGAGTACCAGGAAAACATGCGCCAGGCGCGTGAAATTCTGAAGGGAAACACCCGGGAAGTAAGCAAATATCTCTATGATCTGATGATGAAAAACGCTGAACTTCTCCGCTTTGAAATAGCCGAAGAATACAAGAAAAAGTATCAATTACTGGATGAATTTGAGGCTAAAAGCGAGGTGGTAAGCCATACGATTACCGACGTAGATGTCTTCACCATCGTGAATGATGATGCCAACAAGAACGCCTTCATCAACTATATTCACGTGAAAAACGGCACCATCAACCAGAGCTTCACCTACGAGTACAAGCGTAAGTTGGAGGAGAGCGACGAGGAACTTCTGATTACCGCCATACCGGAAATCAGGGAGCGTTTCCACTCCACTTCGAAAGAGATTATCGTACCTTTCGAGATGGAATGGAAGCTGAAAGATGCCACCTTCTTCGTGCCTCAGAGGGGCGACAAAAAGCACCTTCTGGAGCTGTCGGAAATGAACTGCAAGCAGTATAAATTCGACCGTCTGAAGCAGGCTGAAAAGCTCAATCCTGAGCAAAAGCAAACCCGATTGATGAAGGAATTGCAGGCAAGACTAAAGCTGCCAAAGCTGCCTTATCAGATAGAATGCTTCGATAATTCCAATATATCGGGCACGGATGCCGTAGCTGGATGTATTGTATATAAAGGTATGAAACCATCCAGAAAAGACTACCGTAAATACAACATCAAGACGGTGGAAGGACCAGATGATTATGCTTCGATGCAGGAGGTGGTAAGACGCAGATACAGCCGCATGATAGAGGAAGAAACACCACTTCCCGACCTCATCATCACCGATGGTGGCAAGGGCCAGATGGAGGTGGTAAGAGAAGTAGTAGAAGATGAACTGCATCTGGAAATCCCTATCGCTGGTCTTGCCAAGGACGACCGCCATCGCACCAACGAACTCCTCTACGGTTTCCCGTCACAAACCATCGCTCTACCACCAGAAAGCGAGCTTTTCAAGGTATTGACGCAGATACAGGACGAGGTACATAGATACGCCATCACCTTCCATCGCGACAAGCGAAGCAAGCACGCTCTCCATTCTGAGCTAGACGACATCAAAGGCATCGGTCCTAAGGCAAAAGAAGCACTTCTGAGCAAGTTCAAGAGCATGAAAAAGATAAAGGAAGCAAGCCTAGAAGAACTGGCAGAGGTATTAGGACCTCACAAAGCTGAGATTCTCGTGAAATATTTCACAGAAAAGAACGAGAATATGAAATAAAAGTCGTATATTTGCAGTTGAAACTATAGTAATAATAATAAAGATTGAACTGAACCCTGGATTCCACAAAAAGCAATCCATAAAGTTCAATGTTCAACATTCAAAGTTCAAAGTAATAATATGAGAATAGTAATACAACGTGTCGGCCATGCCTCAGTTACCATCGAAGGAGAAGTAAAATCAGCCATCAAACAAGGCTATCTGATCCTTCTTGGCATTGAGGAAAGCGACACATCTGAAGACGTAGATTGGTTGGTAAGAAAGGTTATCGGCCTTCGTGTTTTCGACGACGAGAATCACGTAATGAACCGCTCTATCATGGATGTAAACGGCGAGGTTCTGGTGATTAGCCAGTTCACCCTATTCGCCAGCTACAAGAAGGGTAATCGCCCTAGCTGGCTAAGAGCTGCCAAGCACGATATCAGTATTCCACTCTATGAAGAGTTCTGCAAAAAGCTGTCCGATGCACTCGGAAAGCCAGTAGGAACAGGCGAATTTGGTGCCGATATGAAGGTAGAATTACTGAATGATGGTCCTGTTACCATCATGATGGATACCCATAATAAGGAATAAGAATATGACAATAAAAGAAGCACAGGAAGCAGTAGATAAGTGGATTAAGGAATATGGCGTTCGCTATTTCAGCGAACTTACCAATATGGCTTGTCTCACGGAAGAAGTAGGAGAACTGGCTCGTGTCATCGCCAGAACATACGGCGACCAGAGCTTCAAGAAGGGCGAAAAGCCTAACCTAGGAGAGGAAATGGCAGACGTTCTCTGGGTTCTCATCTGTCTGGCTAACCAAACGGGTATCGATCTTACCGAAGAGCTCCAGAAAAGCATCGACAAAAAGACCCAAAGGGATTCGGAAAGACATAAGAATAACCCGAAATTGAAGGATCATAATGATTCAAAATTGAAGGAGTAAACAACCCGAAATTGAAGGAAGAAGCACCCCAGAAATTGAAGGAGTAAAACCGAAATTTAAAGAATAATATAGATAACTCAACTTTAATAATTAAAAAAGTAACATTAAGTATGAGCAGCATTAAAGAACAGGTTCTTGCACAGCAGCAGGGACAATACAGCGAGTCAGACGATAAGTATTTATCTGTCTTGAAACAGTATAACTGCGACCTCAACGACGAGGAAGTAGCAGCAGAAGTAAAGAAGATTATTGACGAAAAGGTAGCAGAAAACGAGACCATGGAGGTGAAGAAATTCCTCTTTGGCAGCATCGAACTTACATCTCTTCATACAGAAGATACAGAAGAAAGCATCCTGGCAATGATTGAAAAGGTAAACCAATTTGCCAAGGATTATCCTGAACTTCCTCACGTAGCAACCGTATGCACCTACCCTAACTTCGCTGGACTTATCAGTCAGAGTTTGGAGGTAGATGGCGTAGAAATCGCAGTAGTAAGCGGCAATTTCCCTTCATCTCAGACATTCATAGAGGTAAAGATTGCCGAGACAGCTATGGCTATCAAGGATGGCGCTACAGAGGTAGATATCGTAATGCCTGTAGGCAAGTTCTTCAGCGAGGATTACGAAGGTCTCTGCGATGACATTCAGGAACTGAAGGCAACCTGCGGTGAGCACAAGATGAAGTGCATCCTGGAAACAGGCGATTTGAAGAACTGCAGCAACATCATGAAGGCTTCTGTTCTTGCCATGTATGCAGGTTCTGATTACATCAAGACTTCTACCGGCAAGGAGAAGATTTCTGCAACTCCAGAGGCTGCTTACGTGATGTGCCAGGCAATCAAGGCATATTATGAGAAGACTGGTATCCAGATTGGTTTCAAGCCAGCTGGCGGCATCAACACCGTTCACGACGCAGTGGTTTACTACACCATCGTGAAGGAAGTTTTGGGTGAGAAATGGTTGACCAACGAGTGGTTGCGCCTGGGAACCTCACGCCTTACCAACCTCCTCTTGAGCGAGCTTGTAGGAAAGGAAATCAAGTACTTCTAAAAGGCAATCGTGTAATTCAAACCTTGACAAAGGAGATAGATAAAAGATAAAGGGCTGATTCTCAACGAGAGAACCAGCCCTTTCCTTTAATGTATATCAAGTTTCAATAAATCAAAATTGCGTGATTAAATGATATTACGCCTTGCGTTCAATCACAAAATCCAAATAAGCCTTCAGCGCATTATAGATGCTCTTATCCTCCACATAGGTATCAAGGAAAGTCATCGCCTCGGCATGGAAATCCCACATACGCTTATCAGCGTATTCAATACCTCCGTTTTCCTTGGTAAATGCAACAAGCTGAGCAATTTCCTCTCGAGATACCGTACGAGCCTTCACCTTTCGTGCAAGCTTCAGCATCTCCTCATCGCCAGTAGATTTCAAGGCATAGATTACAGGAAGCGTAAGCTTACCCTCGGTCATATCATTTCCGGTAGGTTTACCTATCTCCTTGGAGTCGTAATAATCAAAGATGTCATCACGAATCTGGAAGATAATACCCAGATTCTGACCGAATCGCCTAGCCTCTTCTATCTCTATAGCAGAAGCATGGGTTGACATTGCACCAATACCTGCACAAGCCTCAAAGAGAGCAGCTGTTTTCTGTTTGATTACCTGATAATATATCTCATCTGAGATTTCATCATTACTAATACTGTTGAGCTGAAGTATCTCACCATTCGACAAGATACGACCCAATTCTGCCAGATAGCGAACGATATCCTCGGAGTGCGAATAGGAAACATTTAGCAAAGCGGTAGAAAGAATATAGTCACCAACAAGCACGGCTACCTTATTATTATAAGTAGCATTCACACTTGCCTGACCACGACGCTCGCCGCTTTCATCTACCACATCATCATGCACAAGAGAGGCGGTATGGAGCAATTCCAAACCGACTGCCGAATGCTGGGTAACCTCTGAAACCTTGCCGAAATTTCGTGCCATCAGCAGGATGAGCATAGGGCGCATTCGTTTACCAGCGCGCTGACGGATATGGTCGAGCACCTGGGAAAGGAGGCCATCGCTATGCATCAAAGATTTGTTGAACAAATCAACAAAATCTGCCAATTCTGCCTCAATAGGCTGCTTAATAAGTGATAAATAGTCCATTAATTCTGAAATTTGATACAAAATTACACAATTATTCTTGAAATATCGCATTTTTTTAGTAATTTTACACCATAAAAATGAATATTATGGATAAATTGTTCCTTTTAGACGCATATGCGCTCATTTATAGGTCGTATTATGCCTTTATGAAAGCCCCTCGAATCAATTCGAAGGGACTTAATACTTCGTGTGTAATGGGCTTCTGCAATACCCTCAACGAGATACTCACCAAGGAGAAGCCAACCCATATTGCGGTGGCTTTCGACCATGGCAAAACCTTCCGTCACGAAGCTTTTCCTGCGTATAAAGCACAGCGAGAAGAGACACCGGAAGACATCAAGCTCTCGGTACCTATCATCAAGAATATCCTGGAGGCTTATCATATTCCTATTCTTCAGGTGGATGGTTTCGAAGCGGATGATATCATTGGTACCGTTGCCTTGAAGGCAGGCGAGATGGGTATCGAAACCTATATGCTCACACCAGATAAGGATTATGCCCAGCTGGTAAGAGACAACGTGTTTATGTTCCGACCTCGCCATGGTGGTGGTTACGAGAAGTTGGGCGTTGCTGATATTGAAGAGAAATACAGCATCTCTTCCCCACTCCAGGTTATCGATCTTCTGGCATTGATGGGTGACTCTGCCGACAACTTCCCTGGATGCCCGGGTGTTGGAGAGAAGACAGCCATCAAACTCATCAACCAATTTGGAAGCGTAGAGGGATTGATAGAAAATAGCGCCGAGGTGAAAGGCAAGCTCCGCGAGAAAGTGGAGGGTGCTATAGAGGACATCAAGATTTCAAAGTTCCTGGCAACCATCAGAACCAATGTTCCGGTAGAGCTCAAGATGGAAGATCTGAAACTGGAAGAACCAGACAATGCCAAGCTGGATGAAATCTTCACCGATCTGGAGTTTAAGTCGTTCGCCAAGCGTGTTCTTAAAAAACCTCAAAAAGTGCAAACAAAGGCTACAGGAGAGCTTGATCTCTTTGGCGCACAGCAAGACGATGGGCAAGAAGAGAAAGAAAACACAAGTTTTGAGACCATTAAAACGGTTGCTCATACATACAAACTCATTGAAACAGAAGAAGATGCACGAAATCTTTTTGATTATTTGATTACAAAGCAGATTCTCAGTTTAGACACAGAGACCACTTCCACCTCCGCAGTAGATGCAGAATTAGTGGGATTGAGCTTTGCAGTAAAGGAGAAAGAGGCTTTCTACGTAGCAATTCCTGCGGAACGTGAAGAAGCCTTAAAATTCGTAAACATCTTCAAACCGCTCTACGAAAATCCGGAAATCCTGAAAGTAGGACAAAACATCAAGTACGATTACGAAGTGCTGATGAATTACGGAGTGGAGATACAGGGAAAGATGTTCGATACGATGATTGCTCATTATCTCATCCAGCCGGAGCTTTATCACAATATGGATTACCTCGCCGAGGTATATCTCAAATACCAGACGGTTCACATAGAAGAGTTGATAGGTCCTAAGGGAAAAAACCAGAAATCGATGCGCGACCTGTCTCCGGCAGAAGTTTACGAGTATGCAGCAGAAGATGCCGACATCACCCTGCGCCTGAAGAATGTACTCGAACCAAAGCTCAAGGAGATAGAGTGCGAGGATTTATTCTGGAATGTAGAGATGCCGTTGGTGCCTGTTCTTGCCCACATGGAGATGACTGGCGTATGTATAGACACAGATACACTGAAGGAAACGTCTAATAATTTAACCAACCGACTCAATGAGATAGAACATCATATCTATGAGTTGGCAGGCGAATCATTCAATATTGGTTCTCCACGTCAGGTAGGCGATATTCTCTTCGGCAAGATGAAGATTGTGGAAAAGCCAAAGAAGACAAAGACCGGACAATATGTAACGAGCGAGGAAGTATTGCAGCAATTGCGCAGTAAGAGTCCAATCATCGATGAGATCCTGAACTACAGAGGATTAAAGAAACTGTTGGGAACATACGTAGATGCCCTCCCTAAGCTCATCAATCCTCGTACAGGTCATATTCATACCTCTTTCAACCAAACCATCACCGCTACGGGTCGCCTGTCATCCAGCGACCCTAACCTGCAGAATATCCCTGTGCGCGATGATGATGGCAAGGAGATAAGAAGATGCTTTATCCCAGAGTTGGGTTGTCTGTTCTTTTCTGCAGATTACTCCCAGATAGAACTTCGCATCATGGCACACCTGAGCGAGGATCCTAATATGGTAGAGGCATTCCTGGAAGGATCAGATATCCACGCAGCTACTGCAGCCAAGATCTGGCATGAAGACATCAAGGACGTAACCGATGCCCAGCGCAAGAAAGCAAAGACGGCCAACTTCGGTATCATCTACGGCATCACCACCTTCGGTCTTGCCCAACGCATGAACATCGAAAACCGAGAAGCGAAGCAAATCATAGAAGATTACTTCCGCACCTTCCCGGGCGTACATGCCTATATGGAGAAGTCGAAAGAGATAGCAAGGGAGAAAGGCTATGCCGAAACCCTCTTCCACCGTCGTCGCTACCTGCCAGATATCAACAGCAAGAACGGCACGGTAAGAGGCTTCGCAGAGCGCAATGCCATCAATGCCCCTATCCAGGGATCAGAAGCCGACATCATCAAGGTTGCCATGGTGAAGATCTTCAACCGATTCAAGGCAGAGGGCATCAAGAGTAAGATGATCATCCAGGTACACGATGAACTCAACTTCTCTGTTTATCCAGAGGAAAAAGAGAAGGTAGAGAAAATCGTGATAGAGGAAATGGAGAATGCCTATAAACTCAAGGTTCCTTTGATTGCTGATGCCGGCTGGGGAAAGAACTGGCTGGAAGCGCATTAAAAAGAGCATCAACTCTTTAGGAAAAGACTTAAAAAGAAAGAAGAAAGACTTCAAAGAACAAGAAGAAGAAGCCTTTTCTAGCGTTCAAATAAACAAAAAATAGCTGCAAATGGTAAAAAACGAGCCATTTGCGGCTTTTTTTATAGGTTTATGAGATTCTTTTATTATTTTTTTGTATATTTGTAGCAGAAATCTATCAAGTATAGGTAAGGCAAGGAGAATTGAACCAAAATGAACCAACATACATTGGCTTTTTTTCCCTACCTTTGCAAAGAAAAAGAATAATGATAATATAAAATTCAAAGCTTATGAAACATCTATTTTTCCTTGTAGGTTTGCTTTGCCTGACGGCAGCACCTATCAGCTCATTTGCCCAGGCACAGAATGCTAAGGACTTAAGAAAAGAACGCTTGGAGATGCTCAAGGCATCTAAGTCTGAACTCAATGAGAAAGCTTCAAAGGCTGCTAAGAAAGAAGCCAAGAAGCTTCAGAAAGAAGGCTGGCAGACTGCTCCTGGTGCACTCCCACTGGAAAAGCAGTTGGACAAGTCATACGCTATGCAGTATCAATATGACGAATCCATGTACCCAATGTATATCATGGGTGAAGCCATGAGTATCGGTGAAAACTATGACGGCGCCAAGATGCAAGCTATGGAACTGGCCAAGCAGAACCTTGCAGCCCAGATCCAGACAGAAGTGTCAGGCCTTATCGACAACTCTGTTGCTACCCAGCAGCTCGCTATGGAAGAAGCAGTTACTGTTACCAAGAGTATCATGGCCAGCAAGAGCCTCATCGTTCAGAGCATCGGCAGAACAATCACAGTCATGGAGTGCTACCGCACCTTGAAGAACAAGAACAAGGAAGTACTCGTCCGCATCGCATACAATGGAGCCATGGCTAAGGCTGCAGCCAAGAATGCCATCCGCCAGAGCCTCGAAAACGAGAGTGAGGAGCTTCACAAGAAACTTGATAACGTATTGGGAACAAAATAATATTTGAAAAATCACATGAAAAAGACTACATTGGCAATTGTTTGCCTGTTAGGATGCACTGCATTCAGCCTCTCTGCACAGGAGGCTGAGAAAAAGCAGCTGCACGAAATCAAGGTAAAATTCGATAAGGTACCTGAAGGACTTGCCAACTACTACAGTGGTTACTACTACTATAATGGCAAGGAAATCTATAATATGCGTAACTACCTGATGTATAGTGGTAACCACATCAATGCGCTTACCGTGAACCCTAGTGGTAGTTCGTATGCCTTCATCGACAGTAAGAAGGACAAGAATACCGTAGATGTATTTAGTTTGATAACCAAGGATCAGCAATTGGGCAAGATTGCTACCAACAAGCTATTCAAGCCCCTGGCTATCTGCTATTCACCAAACGCCAAGTTCCTCTACGTGATGGGATCAGATTCAAAAATCCACATCTTTGAAACCCGCAAGACCCGCGAGGTGAAGAGTTTCGCCATCAACGAAACCGCTACCCGCCTCGATGCAAGCCCTAACGGATTCTTCCTCATCGCCAGCACAAAGGATAAGCTTCAGGTCATCAACCTGGAGAATGAAACCGTGCGCACTACCCTACCGCTCAAGGCAGACTTCAAGGATGTAGCCTTCTCAAGCAACAGCAAGCAGATGGCTGTTCTCGCAGCAGACGGAACCTGCGATGTATATGATACCAAGACATTCACCGTGAGCAAGCACTTCGATGCCATGGGTATCGCCGAAAGATGCTTCTTCCACCCAGAAAACAAGTATCTGGCTATCGTAACAGGCGACCAGCGTGTGGCTTTCATCAACCTGCTCAATGAGGACGACCGCCAGTACGTGGATGCCAAGGAAGGCGGAATCAAGTACATCAACTTCTCCAAGAACGTGAAGAATGATATCTACCTGGTACACAACTATACCAGCGGAATCGTCTTTACCCCGGTAGGATTCCTGAGTCCTAACCGTCAGGAGAAGCTGAAGAATGAGTTGAACAGCCGTATGGATGAATGGATGAAGCGTATGGAAGGCGAGAGCCTTGACGACTACAATGCCCGTGTGAACGAGGAGTCAAGATTGAAGCAGATGCGCCTCTTCGAGTCACAGATTGCTACCAACATGGCAGACAATCTCCTCACCACATCCGACGTAAAGCTCGGTAACTATAACTCAGACATGAATATGTTGACCCTGGAATTCAACAACATGCCAAGCATCTACCTGACAGTACCTGTTAGCGAGTTGGAAGGCATGGATGCAGGAAGCCTGGAATTCACCAATACCCAGTATGGATTGAACGACAAGGATGAGTTCGAGCTTGTATATACCGAGGTTATCAACAAGAAGACCGGCAAGAAATACGTGTTCGACAACACCGAGCGCAAGTCATTGGCATTCTTGGAGTCAGACGACAACTTCGTACCATTCGAGCAGCTTCAGGGTGCCAAGATGGAGGAGTTGAAACTTGAGGAAATCAAGAACAAGATCATGAAGAATGCACAGGAGCAGAACATCATCTCCGATCATACCAAGATTGATGTACACACCAAGGTAGCCAACGCCAACGATGCATCAGGTAAGAACATCTTCAACTATGATGTAGATGTATCTTATACAGTAGATGAGGAGTACTCAGCCAAGGATGACTTCGCACCAGGTCGCTTCAAGGTAGAAGAATCCAATGCTGCTCAGGCAATGCTCTCCATCGTGAAGAAGGCATTGGAGGAAGATTTCGCCAAATATACCGCAGAGGGCAAGCAGGTGAAGATCCAGATTACCGGTATGGCAGATGCCTTGCCATTCAGCCGCACCGTGGCATACGATGGCTGCTATGGCGACTTCGAGCAGGAACCAGTACACAAGAACGGCGAACTGAGCAATATCACCATAACCAAATCTACCGGTATCGGCGAGAACGATCAGCTGGCTTACTTGCGCGCTATGGGTGTGAAAGATTATATCGAGAAGAATATCCCAGCACTCCAGAAGATGAAGACCTCTTATGATACTTATATCGAAGTATCTGAGAACAAGGGTGGAGAATACCGCCGAATCGGCGTGAAGTTCACCTTTATTGATGTATTCTAATATTGATGGATTCTATAATGAAGAAAGTATTTATTGCAATATCTATTTTACTCTTATCGTCGGCCAGCAAACTGGCTGCCCAGACGATAACAGACTCTAACGACGCGTACAGAGAGTTTGTTCAGCTCGCCAACAAGGACGAGGACAAATCTCAGATGTACGACGCGCTATATCGTTGCTATACGGCAACTTACACCATCATTACCCACTCAGAGAAGACGAGTGCCGAATATTCACAGGCGATGGCCAACATGAAGAATATCATTGCTTTCCTGCCTAATGCCGCAGCCTATAACAGTAACAACCAGAGCACAGGAAACGCCATCAAGTTTGCACGCGCCTACGTGGATGTTGTCGGCTTATCCGACTTTGCCGATGGTGGCTACACCTCTCAAAAAGCCTATTCACAGCTCTCTTACTTTGCGGCAGCCAATCTGGTAAACCGCCGCCAGTATGAAGAAGCTATTCCATACCTGCAAGCTTATCTCCGTTCTGGTGACGAGAAGTACCGCAAATCGGTATTCGTCAACCTCATCAAGGCTTGCGCACAATCCAATAAATATCAGCTTGCCGTCATCACTCTCGAACAGGCATCTGATAACTATCCTACCGACTATGACATCATTTCGTCGGCAGTAAACCTCTGCATCGACCACAAGGATAATGCCAACCTACAGAAGTTCGTAGGCAAGGGTCTTGCCCTCCGCCCAGACGATGAGACCCTTCTCAACATCCAGGGAAAACTCTACGAGGAAGGTCATCATTTCGAGCAGGCACTTGACATCTATAAGAAACTGCAAGTATCTCACCCTAAGGCTCTTGACGTGTTGAAGCACCTGGCTATCAACAACTACAATATAGGTGTGCAAAACTATAACCAGGCGTTGGAACTCAAGGAAAATGATCCTCACATCAAGGACCTGGAGACCGTATATAAGGATTACTTCACCTATTCGATCGGTCACATCAAGAACATCATCATCAGCGACCCTCTTTCGCTGAAATACACCCAGGCGCTCGCTATCGCATATAAGTGTGTAGGTGATAAGGAGAACTTCAATATCATCAACAACAAGCTGGCTTCGCTCGGAGGTGGTAAGATTGAGTCGAACTTCATCCCTCAGCTCATCGAATTCAATGGCGATGTCAAGCCAACCATCGCTGCAGCAGCGCCTCAGGTACATACCGAAAGCAACGACCAGAGTGCTGCAGAGGAGAAGGGAATCCCAGCTTACTCTGCCTTTGCCATTCCATTCATCGAAAACCGCATCGACAAATGGCAGAAGAAGGACAGCTACGAGACACTGGATGAGTATCGCGCCCGTATGACCGAGAAGAACCGAGATGCCAAGATTGCCGAGATGCAGCGACTTGCACAGCAGGAATACATCAGCAAGTACGAATCGAGAGTAAACCTGCGTCATCTGGAACTGAAGCCATACGATGCCGACCACGAGGTATTCCTGGTAACATCGCCTGATCTCGGCGAGATGATCGTACCGGTGCCAAGAGCCAACAACGAGGCACGCATCTTCGCTTCCAACTGGAACGGTATGCAGTTTAAGGATCCAGAGTACTTCATCGACAAGGATCACCTGGCACTCGCCAAGCTCACCATCATCACCCCTTCGGGCAAGCAGTATCAGTACGATAACGCTGCAGCGCTCAACTATACCGCCACCAACGTAGAGGTACACTTCGACCCTATCAATGCCAATATGCTGGCATCCAACGAGAATGCCAACAAGCAGACGGTACAGCAGCAGAACGTGAAGCTGGGAACATCGGATGTGGATGAGAATATCCCAGAGAATCCAACCAGCAACACCAAGACCTTTGCCGTGGTCATTGCCAACCAGAACTACAGCAATGTGGCAGGCGTTCCACTGGCTCTGAACGATGGACTTGCCTTCTCCAAGTACTGCGAGAAGACACTGGGTATGCCGGCAGAAAACGTGCGCTACTATGCGGATGCATCATACGGTACGATGCTCCGCGCCATACGCGATATCAAGAACATCGCCAGCGCATTCAACGGCGACATCAACATCGTATTCTACTATGCCGGCCATGGTATTCCTAACGAATCAACAAAGGATGCCTACCTGCTTCCTACCGATGCCGATGGCACGCAGACAGAGGGTTGCTACTCTCTGAACAAGCTCTATGCCGAGTTGGGCTCTACCAAGGCAAAGGAGATTGTAGTGTTCCTGGATGCCTGCTTCAGCGGCTCGAAGCGCGAGGAAGGTATGCTGGCTTCTGCCCGTGGAGTAGCGCTGAAGGCTAAGCAGGAAGATCCACGTGGCAACATGGTGGTATTCAGTGCAGCATCGGGCGATGAAACCGCATTCCCATACTCAGCAAAGGGTCATGGCCTCTTCACCTACTATCTCCTGAAGAAACTCCAGGAAACCAAGGGTGATGTAAGCCTCGGCGAACTCGAAAGCTACATCTCTGAAAATGTGAAGCAGCAGTCAGTGGTTATCAACCGTAAGGTTCAGACTCCTACTGCCACTCCTTCTACCTCGCTTGCAGTAGGCTGGAAAGAGCTGAAGCTGAAATAAGATACAGAACTTTTGTATATCGTGGAGTTAAGAAGTTAAGGAGTTAAGAAGTTAAGACGTATGTCTTGTTGTTTAAGAACTATGCCAAAAGACAATTGTCTTAACTTCTCAGCGACCGTAGGGAGCAATAACTCCTTCAACTTCTAAACTCCTAAATTTTAATAACATTAAAAAAATCAGCAAGGATGAGACACTACATTTTTGTGATGATTCTGATGCTTTTGGGCGTAGCTACAACCAGCTATGCCCAGCGCACCAGGAAAGTGCACGGAGAATACATCTACCATGCACCGGAAAACGTATCACTGGAGCAAGCCAAGAAGACGGCTCTGAGCAGAGCGCAGATACAAGCCCTGGGCGATGAGTTCGGCACCGTGGTGGCGCAGCATAACGCTACCCTGATGAACAATACCAACGGCTCTACCCAGACGGATTTCACCTCGCTGAGCAGCAGCGATGTGAAGGGTGAATGGCTGGAAACCATCGGCGAACCTAAGTACGAAATCAGCTACGAACAGGGCATGCTGGTAGTGAAATGCTCAGTAAGCGGAAAGGCGCGGGAGCTGGTTGCCACACAGAACAGTTTCGTTGCCAAGATTCTGAGAAACGGTACAGAAGATAGATTCGAAAGCGACAACTTCAAGAGTGGCGACGATCTCTATCTTTCCTACCAGTCATCTACCAAGGGATACGTAGCCGTTTATCTGATAGATGGCAGCAAGAATGCCTACTGTCTCCTGCCTTATCAGTCATCGCAGGATGGCAAGGTGAGGGTAGATGCCAACACGAGATACGTATTTTTCAATTCCAAGACGGCTGCACCGCTCTTTCAGCCAGCAGATGTAGATGAATATAACATGACCTGCGAAAAGGCGGCAGAAACGAATTATATCTATGTAATCAGTTCGCCTAACCCATTCATCAAGGCGATAGATAATGCCGCAGCTGGTTTGCCTAGAGAATTGAAGTACGAGGATTTCCAGAAGTGGCTTACCAAAAACCGTACAGCCGACAAGGATATGCAGGTAGAGATCAAAAACATCTCCGTGAAGAAATAACAGCAAAATAAAAGCCCAGGGCGGAATGCTCTGGGCTTTTATTTTTATATAGAGTTTGCACTATCTACCGTGCAAAAAAGTACTAGCGTAAAATGAAGTGAAACGCAGAAACGCTCAGCTGTTATAATCTCTTGATTACAGATTCCAGCTGCTCACCCAATCCGATGGTATAACCCTGAGAGAGGAATACCACTCTGTTGAAGGTATCAGAAATCGTGAAGATAGGAAGCAGGTTCTTGTTCTGAAGCTTCATATTCTCCACCATCTCCTTGCGGCAGGAACCATCCTTGTCGATACCGAAGATGATGTTCTTTGGCAAACCAGGGAACTCTGAGATTCTGAACTTCTTGGCAGATGCCTCATCCTCAAACAGAATAACGATAGGACGACCCCACTTCTCGAATACCTGTGCCACCTTGGCGATGTCCTTCAGGGCGTGGTTGGTTGGCTCCTGACCTACACCGATCATACCTGTTACGAAGTAGCCGCGACCAGTCTGGCTCAAAAGGCTAACCTCCTGATTGCTTGGCAAGAGGATGAACTTGGATTCTGAATTGAAGTTACCCTTTACGGTAATCTCTGTCTCAGAACTGCGCAGGTTCATATCCACCTGGGTAGTAGCCCCCTGCTTTACATGAAACAGCTGCATCTCTGCGAGCACGCCACCATTGGCAAGACGGGTACCAGATACCAGGGCATAATCGCCCTCATCCATATCTACGCCATTCTTGAAGGTACCGCTCCAGGTACAACCCTCCTCAGGATACTCCAGGAGCGAGGTAGAACCATCAGGGTTGATGCGATGGATAGTGAAATGGCTGTAGTACTTAGGATCATCCACAGCACCGTTATCCTTATAGTTCATCACGAACTTGCCCGTGGCAGAAGCCTTCTGCACGGCATTGTCGAAATCTACGTCAACCCATTCGCCACCATTGGCATTCTTATACTGAGTCTTCTTAGTCACCTCATCCACCTGAGCCTCGATGCCCAAGCTTCTGGCTACATCTACGAAGAAAACCTTGCGAGAGCGGGCATCCGTAAGGCGTGAACGATATACGCCGATAGGTGTCTGGGCAATCTGCAGAGCCTTCAGGTCAGGATTGATGCGGATATTCTTCTTCACCCACTCTACCAGGAGATTAGGATTGTTCTTGAAGGCAACCTGCTGCTTGGCAAACTCCTTCTCGAAGAACTGCTTGAATGGAGTGATGATCATCTCGTTTTCCACGCGAGGAGAAAGCTGATCGCTCTTGGCATTGAAGTTATCTTCCAGGATATCCATCTGCATATCTCTCAAGTCCTTGGCACTCAAGGTACCGAGCAGCTTGATGGCACGGTCGATACGGTCCTTGTGATTCTTCAGGAAGGTGAGGATAACACGGTGGTTACCGCTTGAACCTACCAGATACTTCACCATTTTCTGGGTATTCTCCTCAGAACCTGCAGCAAGACCATTATCCTTCAGAGCCTGCAATGCACTCTCCTTGTTGTAGAAGGTTGCGAGATAGGCGTGGCGGATAGAATCCTCATAGGCAAAGCGCTCCAGGTTCTTGGCTCTTGCCTCGGCAGATACCTCTGGGATATTGGCATGCTCTGGAGGAGGAACGATATCGAAGGAGTCACGGAAGAGGATGGTCTTCTGCTCTGCACCAGGAACAGTTACCTGATGATCCATGCGAACCACTACCTTCTTGTCCTTGCCGAAAGAAGCCTTGGCAAAACCGTACTTGCCGTTCTTGGATGCCCAGATCAGCATATCGCCCTTGCCGGCAGAAAGGAAGGTGGTACCGTCTATACCCGTATATTTGGTTACTACGGTATTGAACTCAGCATAATTGTAGATTTTGAAGTTCACCTTGGCACCATCTACAGGATTGCCTGCTGCATCTACGATTTCGAAATCGATGCGGGCAGCAGAACCGTAGTTGTCGATGAGGTTGATCTCGGTATAGTTGGAAGTGCGGAGCATTACCTCCTCAGGACCATTGTAGTCGCCGAACGCCTTGGTGTGCATCAGCATCGCACGGGATGCAGGAGCATTAAACCAAGCCAGGTTCAGTACAGCTTCCGGCTCGCAGGCTCCCAGGAAATACCAGGTACCATCTGCCCAAGCCTCTACCCAGGCGTGGTTATCATCGGTATGTGCCCAGCGTGGGGTATAAACCTGGCGTGCAGGAATGCCAATAGCTCTCAGGGCAGCTACCGTAAAGGTACTCTGCTCACCGCAGCGGCCGTAAGCCGAACGGATGGTTGAAAGAGGAGCCGAAGTACGTCCATCGGATGGCTGATAGGTAACCAGCTCGTGGCACCAGTGGTTTACCTCGAGGATAGCATCCTTCATACCCATACCCTTTACGCGCTCCTTCAATTCCTTGAAAAATACCATACGCGAATTATCCAGGTTCTCATTGTTGATGCGTACAGGGAGCACGAAGTGGCGGAAGAGCAACTCTGGCACCTTGTTTCCCCAAGCCATCTGCTGGCGTGCCTCGAAACTGGTGCGCACATTCTCCAGGAAGAAGCTGGTAGGATAGTCGGTTACATCAGCCACAGGCATGTAGGCATAGAGGAACTGCAAGGCTCCCTGCTCATCGGCTGTAGCTTTCTGCTGCTTGAGCATCTTCTGGTCATAAAACTGCTTACCTACAAGATTTACCTTCTGTTTGAAGGCCGTTTCCACTTTCGTGCGATAAGCTGCATCGGTAATGAAGTGGCCGTTTGCTGCCAACATTGTCTGCCAAGAGGCTAAGAATGTAATGGCGAACATTACTAAAAACTTTCTCATTGTTAGTTAGCTTTTTAATTATATTTATTATATTCCAGTTAATATATTGATGTTACGTTACAAACTTTCTGCAAAAATAATGTTTTTTTTCGAAATAATAGCCATCCCCAAAAGAAAAAATGTTATCTTTGCAGCAAATATTGAGAAATCAAGTAAAAAGAGAAAAAATTAGTAATAATCAAATAACTAAATAGAAAGAAAAAATAGAAACTATGAACAGAGACGATTTTAAGTTTGAAATATGCGCCAACAGCGTAGAGAGCTGTCTGGCTGCGCAGGAAGGTGGAGCCAACCGTGTGGAACTGTGTGCAGGCATACCTGAGGGTGGCACTACCCCATCGTATGGCGAGATAAAAGTTGCCCGAAAGTTGTTGGATAAGACCTTGCTCCACGTCATCATCCGCCCTCGTGGTGGCGATTTTCTCTATACCCCTCTGGAGATTGAACGCATGGAGGAGGATATCTGCCTCTGCAGAGAACTGGGCGTTGATGGCGTAGTGATAGGATGCCTCACAGAGGATGGAGAAGTGGATATGGAGACGAACCGCCGACTCGTGGAACTGGCGAAAGGCGGTGATGAACTGAAGCCGATGAGCGTTACCTTCCACCGTGCCTTTGACCGAGCAGCCAACCCTCAGAAAGCCTTGGAAGACATCATCTCCCTGGGTTGCGACCGCATCCTTACATCGGGTCAGCAACCTAAGGCTGTAGAAGGCGTAGCGCTTCTCTCAGAGCTCAAGCAGGCAGCAGCCGGACGTATCATCCTCCTTGCCGGATGTGGCGTAAACGAGGACAACATCCGTACCATCTTCGATGCTACAGGTATCCACGAATATCATTTCTCGGCAAGAGTTAATGTGCCTAGCAAGATGAAGCAGCTCAATACCAACGTGTATATGGGTGCCGAGGGTGCTGATGAAAGCAACTCTCCTGTTACTTCTGTAGAAAGAGTAAAGCAAACCATTGCCAACCTTTTGGGATAGGATTTTTCTATAACGAAAAAGTTTTTTTCCGATAAAAAGAAAGGATCTTTTCCGATAACGCAGACAGCGTTTTCCCACAAAATGAAAAAGTGTCGCAACATCCGATATTCCAGGATATTACGACACTTTTCCAATATATTATTCACACTATCTTAGAGTGCGATTTCCACAACCTTATCCATCTCTGTAGGAACCTCACCAAGATTCAGGAGCACACCACCTTCGCACTTCTGAACCTTCACCGGCTTCTTGCTGGCAAAGTCGAATGCCTTCTTCACCTTCTTGTTTCCGAGAGGCAGGAAGAGGCTCTTATCCTTCAAGTTCAGGATATGAACGAAGAGACGGTTGCCCTTCTGGGTAGTAACACCCCAATCATGAGGAGCCACGATGCCGCCACGGGTACCATAGATGGTTTCGCCGTAAGTCTTCATCCACTCGCCCATCTCTGCCAGACGCTCCAAGGCAACAGCAGGAAGCTCACCATCTGGCTGAGGACCGATATTCATCAGCAGGTTGGCATTCTTGCCAGCCGCATTTACCAGGTAATGTACCAACGTCTTGGTAGATTTATAATCCTGGTCGGTAATCTTGTAACCCCACATGCCGTTCATCGTCTCGCAGGTTTCGAGAGGCAGACGGCTGATGTCCTGACCAGACAATCCTGCCTTGTTCTCACCAGGAAGGTCGCGCTCGAATGCCTGAACATCCTCACCCTCGAAAGGAGTAGAGTGATGGTTGTTTACGATCAGGCAGCCTGGCTGCAGGCGATGGATAAGCGCATACTGCTCTGGCAACTGCCAATCGAAGTTAGGATTCTGATCCTGATCCCACCATCCATCAAACCAGATACATCTCACCTTACCGTAGTTGGTAAGAAGTTCTGTAAGCTGGTTGTTCATAAACTGATAGTAGCTCTTCCAGTTACCCTCAGGGTTAGGGCGTCCGGTACCTCTACCTGTTCTTCCCCAAACAGCATCCTCACGATACCAGTCGATATGAGAGTAATAAAGGTGCAAAGCGATGCCCTGCTTGTGGCACTCATCAGCCAGCTCCTTCACGATGTCGCGGCGGAAAGGAGTAGCATCTACAATATTATAATCAGAATACTTGGTCTTGAACATAGAGAATCCCTCGTGATGGCGAGTGGTGAAGCAGATGTACTTGGCACCTGAAGCCTTGATGGCAGCCACCCATTTGGCAGCATCAAATTTAGAAGGATAAAAACCACCAGCCAACTTGGCATACTCCTTGTAGTTCAAGTCCTTATTGGTCATTGTCCATTCGCCGGTAGCGAGCATGCTGTACAATCCCCAATGCAGGAAGATACCGAACTTATCGTCCTGAAACTGCTTGCGGGATTCCAGGTTTTCTGCTGATGGCTGATAATGCTGAGCCTTATTTTCCTTGGCTGCATCATTCGCAACCATGGCATTAGCCGAAAGGCAAGAGCAACCCAAAGTAAGGATTGCGGCACATAATTGTGACTTAAAATTCATTTTAATTCCCATAATAAAATTGTTATAGTTAGTTATAATGGTGCAAATATACAACTTTTTTTTCAGAGCAAAGCGATAAAACACAAAAAACTATATATTATAGGATAAAAAAGATGTCTGCAACGAGGATAAGGAAGACTGGGAATGGGGATAAGAAAGGAGTTTTGGGGAAGAATTTGGGGAAAAGATACAATGTTATCATAATTTAAAAGATATAATAAAATTATAATTTATTCAATTTTATTTGGATGTTAGAAAAACTATTTGTATCTTTGCATTGTCAGTCAGAAAGAAGTGCAGCAAAGCATCTGAAAAATAGGATATTCCCAGATATACAGCAGTACTTGTCTGATAACGACTACAAGAACAAGATTATTAATATAAAAAGAAGAAAGGAAACATTATGAAGAAATATGTATGTGACGTTTGTGGTTGGATTTATGATCCAGAAGTAGGAGATCCAGAGGGCGGCATCGCTCCAGGTACAGCATTCGAGGATATCCCTGATGATTGGGTTTGCCCTCTTTGCGGAGTAGGCAAGGACGATTTCAGCCTTGTTGAGGAATAAGTTGAAGGAAACGCCTGGTTTTCGGGCAATACATTCACTAAATAATAGGAGGAACATTATGACGAAGATTAGAGAAATCTACCGCTGCCAGATTTGCGGCAACGTAGTAGAAGTAGTGAACCCTGGAGCCGTGCTTAGCTGCTGCGGTGAGCCGATGAAGCTGATGAAGGAAAACACCAACGATGGCGCCAAGGAGAAGCACGTGCCTGTGATAGAACCTATCGAGGGCGGTTATCGCGTAACTGTAGGAAGCGTGGAGCATCCGATGCTCCCAGAGCATTACATCCAGTGGATTGAGCTGCTCACCCCTACCGATGTGCTCCGCCATGAGTTGAAACCGGGCGAAAAGCCGGAAGCCATCTTCATGACAAGTGCTGAAGCCAAGGATGTCACAGCTCGCGAATACTGCAATCTCCACGGATTGTGGAAAGGATAAAGCACTGAGAAAAGATACAAGAGACCATTTTCCCGACATTGGGAAGATGGTCTTTTTTTATCGTACAGCAGCTGAAGACACGTGCACAACGTGCGTTTCAACGTTTCAGCGTTTCACTTGTTTTTTCCAAGAATTTCTATCATACATTTCTACCCCTCTCCTGTCAATATGGCTCTTGAAATCAACATTTTTCAAATCCTTATAGATGCAGAAATCAAACTCGTAGGGCAGGAGCAAATCGTCTATCTCATTCTTGAGCTTAAGTAAGTCGCTAAGCGACAAGGCTTCGCCTACCAATGCGATGTCCACATCGGAAAAAGGCTTGTGGGTTCCTTTGACCCTTGAGCCAAAAAGTATTGCCTTACTGATATGAGGGAAATGGGAGAAAACTGAGAACACTTTCTTCCAGTCGCCCTCTTCTATGCCATATTTTTTCATCTGTCAATATCAAAGAGATTCTTTTCTAGATTATCGAAATAAAAGAGATTAACAAGAACAGGAGAACTTAGACTTCAGAAGCCTTGATGGCGTTCATCTTCTCTCTGAACTTCACGAAAATCGGGAGATAATCATGGATAATCTGGTTCAATACCATATTGAATTCCTCTTCATCATAACAATGGGAAGTAAGATTACGGGATGAAATGGTACTCATCCAGGCAGGATTATCTACGATACCCATTTGCAAAGCCTTGCGAATGGCATCTCTTGAACCCTGCACATCGGTATAGCCCTGATATTCCTCATAATCCTTCATCACTTTCCATGCCAACTCCTGAGTATATTCAAAGCGTTGCACCAGACCTTCTTTCAAAAGATCATCCACTTCGCCACTGAATTGTTTCTCCGTAGAAACAATCCTTGCGGCATTCTGCAATCGAGCCACCGCCTTATCGTAGTTACTCAATCGCTGTACCCATCGTATATCTTGATTCTCTGACATAAGTCTTGATTTTTTCGCAAAGGTAAGAAAAGTTTTTGAGAAAACCTATACCACCAGCCCTTTTTCTCGTCTCATACCCCAAGTTTTAGTTAATTTTCTACGATTTCTTTGTATCTTTCATTTATAATGTGTAACTTTGCACCCAGAAATTTAAACGTTTAAAGATAAAATGGCATTAAAATGTGGTATTGTAGGCCTCCCAAACGTGGGTAAGTCTACACTGTTCAACTGTCTGTCTAGTGCAAAGGCACAGGCAGCTAACTTCCCTTTCTGTACTATCGAACCAAACTTGGGCGTCATCACCGTACCAGATGAGCGACTCAACAAGTTGGCAGAGATTGTTCACCCTGGACGCATCGTCCCAGCTACTTGCGAAATCGTAGATATCGCAGGTCTCGTAAAGGGTGCCAGCAAGGGCGAAGGTCTTGGTAATAAATTCTTGGGAAATATTCGTGAGTGCGATGCTATCATCCACGTAATCCGCTGCTTCGACGATGATAACATCGTTCGTGAAGGTGGCGCCAAGGTTGACCCATTGGAGGATAAGAGCGTCATCGATACAGAGTTGCAGCTCAAGGACCTGGAAACCATCGAATCTCAGCTCGCCAAGCAGCAGAAGACAGCCGCTGCCGGCAACAAGGATGCCAAGCTGATGGTTACTGTTCTGGAGGCTTACAAGGCTGTTCTGGAGCAGGGAAAGAACGCCCGTGGTGTAACTTTCGAAAGCAAGGAAGAGCAGAAGGTGGCTCACGACCTTTTCCTCCTCACAACCAAACCAGTGCTCTACGTAGCCAATGTAGATGAAGCTTCTGCCAAGACCGGCAACGAGTATAGCAAGAAGGTAGAGGAAATCGCCAAGGAAGAAGGTGCTGAGTGCATGGTCATCGCAGCCAAGACAGAGGAAGACATCGCTTCTCTCGAAACCTACGAGGATAAACTGATGTTCCTCGAAGAGCTCGGCCTGGAAGAGAGCGGCGTAAACCGACTCATCAAGAAGGCATACGCCCTGCTGAACCTTGAAACATTCATCACCGCAGGTGAGATGGAGGTGAAGGCATGGACCTATCACAAGGGCTGGAAGGCTCCTCAGTGTGCCGGAGTGATCCACACCGACTTCGAGAAGGGATTCATCCGTGCAGAGGTTATCAAGTATGATGACTATATCAAGTATGGGTCTGAAGCTGCTGTGCGCGAGGCTGGTAAGCTCGGCATCGAGGGCAAGGAGTACATCGTACAGGATGGCGACATCATGCACTTCCGCTTCAACGTATAACGATTATGATGGCAAATCTGCTTAACTATATCGTATGGGACCCGGATCCTGTTCTGGCTCACCTGGGTCCTATCTCCATCAGATACTACGCCACCTGCTGGATGGTAGGCTTGCTGCTGGGTTATCTGATGATGCACCGCCTCTACAAGGAGCAGAAGCTGGGCGAGGATAAGTTTGAACCGCTCTTCATCTACCTCTTCGTCGGCATCCTGGCGGGTGCCCGACTGGGACACTGCATCTTCTACCAGCCGGAATACTTCCTCACCCAGTGGGATCACGTAGTCGAGATGTTCATCCCGATGCATCACATGGCAGACGGCAGCTGGAAATTCACTGGATATGAAGGTCTGGCTAGCCACGGAGGCGTACTGGGACTATTCATCGCCATCTGGCTCTACTGCCGCAAGACGAAGGTGGGCGGCTGGACATTGCTCGACAACATGGGTATCGTATCAGGCATCACCGCCTGCTTCATCCGCCTGGGCAACCTGATGAACTCCGAGATCATCGGCAAGGTAACCGATGTGCCTTGGGCATTCATCTTCGTCAAGGAAGATCAGTATCCGCGTCATCCCGGCCAGCTCTACGAGGCGATAGCTTATCTCGTCATCTTCCTCCTCATCCTCTTCATCTATAAGAAGAAGGGTCCTAAAAGTGTGGGAAGCGGACTTTATTTCGGCCTTTGCCTTACCCTCATCTTCACCTTCCGTTTCTTCGTGGAATACACCAAGGAGATTCAGGTGGCTTTCGAGGCAGGATTGCCTATGGATATGGGACAGATATTGAGTCTTCCGCTCATCATAGCGGGAGTATGGAGCATCGCCTCCAGCCCTAAGCGAGCTGCGAAAAAGGAAAACAAAGCATAAATACGATGATAGAAGTTTCGTTCCATCCAGATGTGTGGGGCGGAACTTTTATTGTTTAAAGCCAGCGATATGGTAGTCTTATCGCATACACGGTATCCTGCTTATATATATAATAAGGTATAAACAACAACTACAATATGAATAGAAGCATCATTCTCCACCTTCTCGCCGCACTTCTTCTGGTAAGCTGCGGATATCAGGGCAAATCATCCTCTCCTTCCTCTCAGGATGGGGGCAAGAACAATCTGCCCGTCCATGTAAGGCTCATCAGCACCACTCCCGTCAAGGATCAGGGCGATAGCGAACTCAGCTGGGCATACGCCATGCTCGCTACTATAGAGAGCGAACATATCATGAAGGGTGACTCCGTGAACCTCTCAGTGGCTTACATCGCCAGAATGATGCTGCAGGAGAAAGCCATCGAGTATTATCTCTCGCAAGGCAGCAAGCCCATCAGCATGCGAGGCATGGCTTCCATGCTCATACATTATATAGATAAGTATGGTGCACAACCCTACGACAGCTACGAAGATCCGAAGGATATCAACTACAAGACGCTCTGCCGGAAGGTGGAGCAGCTCTGCGATGCAGCCATCTCACAGAAGTCGGGGTTCGGAAAGCTGAAGGATGATCTCGACAATCTCTTTGATCAGGAGATAGGCTACATGCCTGCCAAGCAGGTTCACATGCTCGGTGCCGAATATACCCCTCTGGAGTTCGCCCACAGCGTATGCTACCCGGAAGAGTATGTATCGCTCACCAGCTTCACCCATCACCCTTACCGCGAGTACTTCGCCCTGGAGATTCCCGACAATCGTCAGCACGACTCCTACCTCAACTTGCCGCAGGATGAGATGATGCTCCATATCCAGAAGGCGATAGAGAACGGCCACCCGGTATGCTGGGAGGGCGATATTTCTGAAGAAGGCTTTATCCACGCCAAGGACAACTATGTGGATATCCCGGAAAACGAACGCCCCGTAACCCCTACTTCCCGCCAGGAGGAGTTTGAGCAGCTGCGCACCACCGACGACCACGTGATGGAAATCATCGGCACTTTCCTAAAAGACGAGCAGCGATACTACGTCTGCCGCAACTCAGCAGGAAAGATATGGGGCAACCAGGGACTCATCTATCTCTCTGAAGACTATCTCCGCCTCAAGACCATTGCCGTATTCATGAGCGAAGAAGCCTTTCTCTTCGATAGGAAGTAAAATGGTTGATGTAGGTCAAATATCTGCTTCATAACACTTGTGTGCGCACACACATAGTTGACATACATCAAAAATTCGGGCTTTTTTCGCATTTTCTCCATAAAAGTTTTGGTGGAATGGCAAAATCGTCGTACCTTTGCATCGTCAATAAGACAAAAGGTTATTAGGTTTTTAGGTTAAGATTGTTAGTTGTTTATAGGTTATTAGTTATAAGGTAATAAAAAAGATTGTTTATTCAAGGACGACGAAAAGAAATTTTGTTTAGGTTATTAGGTTTTTAGGTTTAAGATTGTTAGTTGTTTAGTTTTAGGTTATTAGTTTTAAGGTAAGAAAAAAAGATTGTTTATTCAGTGAGAACAGGATAATGTCGATAGGTTAAGCGTAACTTAAGGTAAAAAAAGACATGTATCGGATAACAAGATGATGCCTGTGAGCAGTAAATGACTGCTTCGGGCGCCGCAATGGAGAAAAGCTTGTGAAAGCGATAATCTCCTTTGAGTTATGAAAAATTTGGGAATATAGCATTAAAGGTGCGCAATTTCGAGAGAATCGAAGTTGCGCACTACTTTTTTATATGCAATCCGCCAAGTTCTTATATACAATCCGCCCCCTTCCTACGGGCATTCTAGAGGTATTTTAGGCATAATCCCCTCATTTTTATGATAATATACACTAAATAATTTTGTATTACCACCGAAAAGTTGTACTTTTGCAAAAGATAATAAATAACAAGGTAATATGGCAAAACATCCTCTTTGGAACGACGATTATTGGCTCCTGCTACTCCAGCTGTACCAGAAGAAGCCGATGGGAGTAAAGCCCTTATATTCAAAGGGTATAGTCGATTTGAGCTTGGAACTGCACATCCAGCCGGAATATCTGCACGCACAGATGTTCAAGCTGCAGCGCATCACGCCTCGCATCAAGCGGCTATGGGATAAATATGCCGATAATCCACGTCTCCTATCCCACGACATCAAGATTCTCCGATCAATGAACGGATGCGGAAATGCCAAGGATTTCTTTGCAGGAGTAGAAGTAAAGGAGTCGTTCGAGAAAGATTGGGAACCTCTCGTTGAAGAGCCATCGCTCAACCCCATGAAGCTCATCATCATCCTCGACCTCTACTTCCAGCTCACTCCCATCACCATGGTGGCTGAAACGCCGGAAATCATCAACCTGGGAAAACTCATCAAGGTATCACCCAAGCTGATTGCAGAAGTGATGGGCGTTTACCAATACTGCGACCCTTATCTCAACCGCCAGCAAGCACCTGACAGCAAGCTGATTAGCGCATGCAAGGATATCTGGCACAGATATGGTAACGGAAACCCAGACAAGCTGAACCAGCTTGCCATCAACCTGCAGGAATACTACAAGTAGAACAGAAAAAAGAATACTGCAAGCAGAAAAAACACTGCAGGCAGAACAGAAAAAAAGATATATAAACAGCAAAAGCTCAACTCAAGAATAAAGATATGGCTCAAAAACTCATTCAGACACAGGCACAGAAGCTGCAACAGCTACAAAAACTCTCCGCCCAGCAGATGCTGCAGGTGAAGCTCCTGGAGATGCCCCTCACCGAACTCGAGGAGAGCATCAATGCCGAACTGGACGATAATCCTGCACTGGAGAGTGAGAATCCAGACGATATGCTCAGCGAAAGCTACGATGGAGATTCTCCGCTGGAACATGATGCAGATAGCAGTAATAGCGACAGTGATACTGATTCTGATGATGCCTACGAGGCACAGTCGGAGAAGGAAGAGAGAAAAGACGAGTTAGATCAGGCACTGGAAAGCATCGGACAGGATGACCAGATGCCCGATTACAGCTCCGACAAATACGGCAACCAGGACACAGCCGAATACGAAGAAATGGTGTATGGAGACACCACGTCCTTCTACGACAAGCTGAAGGAGCAGATGGATATGCAGAACCTCACCGACAAGGAAAAGGAAGTGATGGAATATCTCATCGGATCGCTCGACGACGACGGCCTGCTTCGCAAGGATCTCGACAGCATCAGCGATGAGCTGATGATCTATCACAACATCGATGTAACCGAGAAGGAGATAGAGCACGTGCTCCATGTCCTGCAGAGCTTCGACCCTGCGGGCGTAGGCGGAAGAAGCCTTCAGGAATGCCTCCTGCTTCAGGTAAAGCGAATGCCGAAAGGCGTACTCCGCAAGACCATGGAAGAGGTTTTCACCGACTACTTCGATGAGTTTACCAAGAAGCACTGGGACAAGATCAAGGCAGGATTGGAACTCAATGATACCCAGCTTGATACCCTGCAGCAGGAAATCAGGAAACTGAACCCGAAACCAGGTGCTTCGATGGGAGAAACCGAAGGCAGAAACATCCAGCAGATTACCCCCGACTTCATCGTAGATACCAACGACGACGGCTCCATCACCTTCAGCCTGAACCGCGGTCACATTCCGGAGCTCACCATATCTCCATCCTTCACCGACATGATAGAGCAATACCGCAATCACAAGGACAAGATGAGCAGAGCCGAGAAAGAAGCCCTGTTCTATGCCAAGGGAAAGGTGGACAAGGCACAGGGATTCATCGAGGCAATCAAGCAGCGGCAGCATACCCTCATCGTAACCATGAAAGCGATTATCGACATCCAGCGGCAGTTCTTCCTGGATGGAGACGAAGCCGACCTGAAGCCTATGATTCTCAAGGATGTAGCCGAAAGAACGGGATTGAACATCAGTACCATTTCGCGAGTGAGCAACGTGAAGTATGCACAGACAAAATGGGGCATCTTCCCACTCAAGTTCTTCTTCACCGATGGCTATACCACCGAGGATGGCGAGGAACTGTCAACCCGCAAGATCAAGATTGCCCTTCAGGAAATCATAGCGCACGAAGATAAGAAGAAACCATTGAGCGATGAAGCACTTGCCAAGGCTTTGAAGGAAAAAGGATTCCCTATCGCCCGACGCACCGTAGCGAAGTATCGCGAACAATTCAATATTCCAGTAGCACGATTAAGAAAATGAAAGAGAAGAATATCATATTCACCGCACGCCTCATGAGCATGATCTTCACCCCCTTCTATCTGCCGATAGTGGGACTGATAGCATTGTTCATCTTCAGCTACATGTCATTGTTGCCGATGATGTACAAGCTGGTGATGCTTGCCATGGTGTATCTGCTCACCGTGGTGGCACCTTCGCTGCTCATCCATCTCTACCGGCTCTGCCAGGGATGGACATCCCACGAACTGGGCAGGAAGGAGCGCCGTCTCGTGCCCTATATCATCTCCATCGTATGCTACTTCGCCTGCTTCTTCTGGATGGAGTACCGCAACACTCCCCGCGTCATCAGCATCATCGTGGTAGTGGCACTCACCATCCAGATGGTATGTGCCCTCATCAATGTATGGTGGAAGATCAGCACCCATACAGCCGCCATCGGAGGCGTGGCAGGCGGACTGGTATCCTATTCCATCGCCTTCTCCTTCAACCCACTGTGGTGGCTCTGCTTCGTGCTGATACTGGCAGGAGCCGTAGGAACGGCACGCATGATACTGCGACAGCACTCGCTCTCGCAGGTGGTTACGGGATTCCTCGTAGGAGCCGCCTGCGCCATTCTGGTCATCTGAAGCCTGCGCCGTCGGGGACACCTGATTCCGGTACCGTACAAGGAACATAGAAAAAGAATTAATAACATAATATAATAAGAAATGAAACCATTAGTAAGCATTATCATGGGCAGTACCAGCGATCTGCCTGTTATGGAAAAAGCATGTAAGTGGTTGAACGACAACCAGATTCCTTTCGAGGTGAATGCCCTCTCTGCCCATCGCACTCCGGATGCAGTAGAATCATTCGCCAAGGGAGCCAAGGAGCGCGGCGTAAAGGTAATCATCGCTGCTGCCGGTATGGCTGCCGCCCTTCCTGGTGTTATCGCAGCATCTACCCCACTGCCAGTTATCGGTGTACCTATCAAGGGTATGCTCGATGGTCTTGATGCCATGCTCAGCATCATCCAGATGCCTCCTGGCATTCCTGTGGCTACCGTTGGTGTGAATGCAGCTCAGAATGCAGCCATCCTCGCTGCCGAGATGATTGCCCTTGCCGATGAGGAAGTGGCTCAGAAGGTAGAGGCATGGAAGGCTGGTCTTGGTGCCAAGATTGAGAAGGCAAACCAGGATCTGGCTGAGGTGAAATACGATTTCAAGTGCAATTAATCTAATCCGATATGCCTCTTTCCAGAGACATATCCCATCTTAAACATTATGGTAGATTTATTCAATTATACCCGCCGTGCCTCTTCCGTGGCACATATCGGAGCCCTCGACCTGGGTGGCGACAACCCTATCCGCATCCAGTCGATGACCACCACCAATACCAATGATACCGAGGCTTGCGTCCGTCAGGCAGAGGAAATCATCAAGGCTGGCGGCGAACTGGTGCGTTTCACCACACAGGGTTCCCGCGAGGCAGAGAACATGAAGAACATCAATGCTGGCATTCGTGCCGACGGCTATCAGACTCCACTCGTTGCCGATGTTCACTTCAATCCTAACGTTGCTGATGTAGCAGCTCTCTATTGTGAGAAAGTGCGCGTCAACCCTGGCAATTACGTGGATCCTGCCCGCAAGTTCATCAAGCAGGAATATACTGATGAGGAGTACGCCCACGAACTCCAGAAGATAGAGGAGCGCTTCGTGCCATTCCTCAACATCTGCAAGGAGCATCATACAGCCATCCGCATCGGCGTGAACCACGGTTCACTCTCCGACCGCATCCGCAACCGCTACGGCGATACCCCTGAGGGCATCGTAGAGAGCTGTCTGGAGTTCCTCCGCATCTGCAAGAAGGAGAATTTCCACGATGTAGTTATCAGCATCAAGTCATCCAATACCGTAGTGATGGTTCGCTCCATGCGCCTCCTGGTCAGCGAGATGGAGAAGGAAGGCATGAATTACCCACTCCACCTCGGCGTAACCGAAGCAGGCGAAGGCGAGGATGGCAGAATCAAGAGTGCTGTAGGTATCGGTGCCCTGCTGGCTGACGGCATCGGCGATACCGTTCGTGTAAGCCTCAGCGAAGAGCCGGCTGCAGAGATTCCTGTAGCTCGCCACCTGGTGGATTACATCGGCAGAAAGAAGGGTCAGCTGCTCATCCCGGCTGCAGCTTGTCCTAGCTTCGACTGGCTGCGCCCTACCCGTCGCGAAACCGTGGCTGTAGGCAATATCGGCGGCAACAACGTTCCTGTGGTTATCAGCAACCGAATCAACGGCGAGAGCACCGTATGTGAAAACAAGGATGCTACGCCGGATTATATCTATATCGGCGGCAAGATGCCTCAGCAGTTTGTGCCTGGTCAGAGCTACATCGTAGATTACAATGTTTACGAGACGCTGAACAGTAAGCCTGAAACCACAGGTGCCAAGCTCTACCCAATCTTCCCTGCCATGGCAATGCCGCTCATCGCCAGCATCAAGGCCGACGTGAAGTTCCTCACCCTGCAGTTTGGTACTCCAGCCGAGGAATACATCGCCTGTCTGAAGGCTCATCCAGAGGTGGTAGTTATCTGCGTCAGCAATCATCAGAACCGCCTGGGCGACCAGCGTGCATTGGTTCACGAGATGATGAATGCCGGCTTGAAGAACCCTGTAATCTTTGCCGAGATGTACCAGCACGGCAAGGAGGAGAAGAGCGACTTCCAGCTGGAGGCAGCTGCCGATATGGGTGCCTTGATGATTGATGGTTTAACGGATGGTATCTGGCTGATGAACAATGGCGACATCCCTGCCCAGACCATCGACGAGACCGCCTTCGGCATTCTTCAGGCAGCCCGTCTGCGCACCAGCAAGACCGAATATATCAGCTGTCCTGGTTGTGGCAGAACCCTCTATGATCTTCGTGAAACCATCGCTAAGATCAAGGAGGCAACCAAGCATCTCAAGGGCTTGAAGATTGGTATCATGGGCTGCATCGTGAATGGTCCAGGCGAAATGGCGGATGCCGATTACGGCTACGTAGGCGCCGGTCCTAACCGTGTAAGCCTCTACCGCAAGCAGGTTTGCGTAGAAAAGAACATTCCGCAGGAGGTGGCAGTAGAGCATCTGCTCGCCCTCATCGACTCGGATAAGCAATAATTCGGCTCTTCTGAATAAGAGCAATCCCCCAGATAAAAGAGGAAATGCCGTTCCTGCATTTCCTCTTTTTTTAAAATAAATGACTCAGTGACTCAGTGACTCAGTGACTCAGTGACTCAGTTTATTTCAAGCCCCTATTTGGTCTATTTTCTGCTTACAGATTGTAAGCATATATATTATATATATATATTTATATATATAACTAAAGTTTCGCAAGTGAATAAATATCAACTTGCTTGTTTATAAATATGCATAT
>ERZ791617.36-NODE-36-length-105085-cov-80.6597_pt1 | contig 105085 bp, 88 predicted proteins | sample MGYA00510272_ERZ791617 | MGnify/ENA primary metagenome ERZ791617 (study PRJEB30046, sample SAMN00715200) | human gut metagenome | study: EMG produced TPA metagenomics assembly of the A metagenome-wide association study of gut microbiota in type 2...
AAATATCGGAGATTACCAACTTTTTTAGGCACTATTTCTTATCCCGAACTGAGGTAGTATGGTGAGCTACAACCGCCGCAAGACCCACCAAAACCTCAACATTGAGTGGATGAAACCGATGCAAGCTATCATCGATAAGTATGCCGAACAGACCCAAGAGTCTCCTTATCTGCTACCCATTCTGACAGGTAAGGAATCCTCTCCATACACCGCATACCGCAAGGTGGAGCACAACACGAACTACAACCTGAAGAAAATCGGTGAGATGGTAGGCTTGAAGATACCGCTGACCACCTACGTGGCACGCCACACATGGGCAAGCGTAGCCTTGCACATGAACATACCGATAGCCACCATCAGCGAGGGCATGGGACACAACTCCTACAAGACCACACAGATTTACTTGCAGTCGATAGACGTAGCAACCATCAATAAAGCCAACGAGCGGATTATAAGAAAAATCCGATTAAGCGAGGGCAATGAAAACTAGTTTTCAGATTGCTGAGCGTGAGGATTTTATCAAAAGATCTCGAAAGAGTTGTAAATAAAAGGTTATGTTTACCCCATTTCGGAATGATGGGGTAAATATTTAGCAAACTTCGCCCTTTCTTCTTAGAAAAGGGCAATCTTGCTACAAAAGTACGAAAAATAGTTGGATTACTTGTCAAATTTTATCATTTTCTGTAATCTATCCCCAAAAATTAACACAAATGTTTAGTAAATCTGCCTCGGATGATTCCTATAAATGGCAGATTTGCACTTATTTCGGCTATTGTTGCCCTTTTCTAAGAAGAAAGCGCAAAGAATGTAAAATAAAGCTATGTATGTAGAGGCTGTATGGCTAATACTCATATATACGATTAAGATTATGCATGACAATAGCAAATTGACTAGGCTTCCACAACCATCTTGTATGGTTGCAGCTGAGGACATAAAGTAGGATGAGAATATGACGCAGGATTGCTTGAATTCAACTTCTACAGCCGACGTAAGCAAACACTTACCAAAGGGCATCAACATAACTGGGGCTGATAAGAAATCGGTCTCAGGTATAGAAGGAATGCCCTGGGGTTATCTGTTTATTCACAACAAGACAGCCCAGGTTTTCGAGAAGGAGATGAAAGATTATAATGAGGAGAATCCAGATTCAGCCCATGCTTGTTTTATCCATCGTTCTTATACTTACAGGAAAAAGAGCGAGAAGGGAGGCGTAAAGAAAGAATTGAAGCCAACCATCAGCGGACTTGTATTTCTGCAAGGCAGAACACGTGAACTCCAGGAATTTTTGAAAATCAATTATCCACAATATCATTTGGTTAATGATAGATGCAAGGGCGAGCCGGCATCGATAAGTAATAAAGTGATGAAACCTTTCATGATGGTCTTGAAAGACAATCCAGAGAGGGTAACATTTCTGAGAGATCCTTTCGAGAAGTTTGCCAAAGACCACGTAAAGCTTCGAGTACTCACCGGCATCTTCAAGGATTGTGAAGGCTACATAGTCCGCATAGACCGTGACCGTCAGCTCGTCTTCGATTTCGGTGGTTATGCTGTAGCCATCCGTGGCGTGCATAAGGAAGACTTTGAGGTGGTGGAAGAATAATACTTATATGAATTATTTTAAGTTGTAAAATAAAAACAATACAAATTTTATGAAGGATAGAATTGATCAGAATGACTCTTCTCAAGAGCCATTCTCAGGGGTATTGTATAAACTCAAAGTATCCCTTTTTGCCAATAAGTTGACGAATTGGTATTTTTCTAAGGCTACACTGCCATATTGGTGCATCATGGCACTCGATAGCATCGCTATTGTAGTGGCAGGGATGATTGCAACCTATATCGCAGAAGGAGGCGAGGTGATAGCTTCCCATTTCTGAAACTACCTCCTCATGTTCGTCTGCTCCCTGCCACTCTTCGTGGTAGGCATGCGAATCTTCCATACCTATTCCGGTATCATGCGCTACTCGTCATTCGTTGACCTGCTTCGCATATCCAGTGCCCTCATCGTCGGTTTCATCCTGAATAGCATTCTGCTTCATGTGGTGCCAGACAGTATCCTCTGTGAGCTTACCACAGAGTCTATTGTCGTCATGCTCTTCATTTCCATGGTAGAGATGTGGACGATGCGAATCCTCGTGAAGTATATGTACGACTCCAGTTTCTCTGCCGAAACCAAGACTCCGGTTTTCATCTTCGGTGTACGGCAAGGCGGTATCTCCCTGGCAAAGTCCATGCGCAACGACCATCCTTCACAATATATCGTGAAAGGATTCACTACGGAAGAAACCGCTATGGTAGGCAGATTCCTGCTGGGTTGCGAAGTTTATTTCTATAATGAGGCCTTGATAGGCGTCATGCGCAAGATGAATGTCAAGACCCTCTTCGTAAGTCCGCTGGTCACAGAGAAATTCTTGGAGAAGCAGGATATGATAGACAAACTCACAGCTGAAGGCATCAAGATTATGATGATGCCAAAGGCGCAGAGCTGGGATGGCAAGTCAAACCTCCGTCATCAGATGATGCGAGAGGTAGATATCGAAGACCTTCTTCCACGAGACAAAATCGAAGTGGATATGAATGCGATAGGAAAACTCCTCAGCGGTCGTACCATTCTGATTACGGGAGCAGCCGGAAGTATCGGTTCCGAGATGGTAAAGCAGATTGCCATCTACAAGCCACAGCGCCTGATTCTCGTTGATGAGGCTGAGACCCCAATGCACGATGTCCGCCTCTTCATGAACAAGAACTATGCCGATATCCCATGCGAAACCATCGTAACCAGCATCACCAATGCCACCCGTATGGAGCGCATCTTCTCAGAGTATCATCCAGACTATGTCTTCCATGCCGCAGCCTACAAGCATGTACCGATGATGGAGGACAACCCATCAGAGGCTGTGCAGAATAATATATATGGTACGCGCGTGATAGCCGATATGGCAGTGAAGTACGGCACCAAGAAGTTTGTGATGATTTCTACCGATAAGGCTGTGAACCCAACCAACGTGATGGGCTGCAGCAAGCGAATCTGTGAAATCTATTGCCAGGCGTTGAACAAGGCGATTGTTGATGGCGAGGTAAAGGGCGTCACCCAGTTTGTTACCACACGATTCGGTAATGTATTGGGAAGTAACGGTTCCGTTATTCCAATCTTCAAGAAGCAGATTGCAATGGGCGGTCCGATTACCGTTACCCATCCCGACATCATCCGCTTCTTCATGCTCATTCCAGAAGCCTGCAAGTTGGTATTGGAGGCAGGAACGATGGGTAAGGGAGGCGAGATCTTTGTTTTCGATATGGGCAAGCCTGTCCGTATCGCCGATTTGGCAAAGCGCATGATAGCTCTCTCTGGAGTTGATGGTATCGATATCAAGTATGTAGGACTCCGAGATGGAGAGAAACTCTTCGAGGAAGTTCTGAACGATAAGGAAGCTACGGTTCCTACCCATCATCCAAAGATTATGGTGGCAAAGGTTCGTGAGTATCCATACGAGTTGGCACGCAAGAATGAGGAAGACCTCTACAAACTCTCCTTCACCTACGATGATATGGCAGTAGTGAAGAAGATGAAAGAGATCGTCCCAGAGTACAAGAGCCAGCACTCAAAGTACAGCGAGCTTGATCACAATTAAACATAATACATTAACAATTATACATTAAGTAAAATGTTATTATTCATATTAATCCTTTTCGGAGTTCTCTCAGTCATCGCCCTCCTCATCATCCTCTGGGATTATTTCAAGCATGGAGGTGCTGCGATATGGGACCCGGAACATCCAGGTAGAATCATCACCATGAAGGAAGCCAAGGCCAGAAGGAAGAAATAGTCCCACAGAGCAAAAACTCCCCATCTGTTATCAGATGAGGAGCATTATCTAGAGATGAAAGTCTATTTCCTTCAGCCATTCCTTGACGTCGAAGCAAGGACAGCTCTTACGAACCCAGGTCAGGTCACGATGGCCTAGAATCTCGGCATCGGGATAGTCAAGGGCGAGACCGTAGAGGAGGTCTTCCAGAGAATCCTTCTGGGCTGGAGTGCGAGTGTCGGCAGGCTTGCCTTTCTCGAGAGAACTGAAAATATCACTTGCAGCTCTGCATGCAGAAGGAACTGAGGATGGCGGTGAGGACAGTGATGACGAAATTGATGACGGATTTCCAGTTTACTTTCATGGTGATTAGTGATTAATGATTAATGATTAGTGTGGAAAACCAAGAAGAAAGCGGACAGGATGAGCAAGTATCCGTTCAGGGCGATGATTTGACAATTTTGAATGTTGAGTGATGAACTCATTCCTGATGTGCCCTCGGATTACTCCGGACTGCATCCTGCCGATGCGCTTCCTCTTGTTTCAGATGCCAGGAGGCTAGGACTACTTAAAGTCTACATTTTCGCTTCCAGTAGTTCCGCTACCGCCCTGGTCGGTGTTTTCGCCACCAGTGGTTCCCTTGTCGGTATCCGGGGTGGTGCCATCCCCTAACAGAGCAGTGGCCTTCTTCAGCGTAGCATCGAGGTTGATGGTCTTGGCGCTGAACTCACCGGTGCCACGAGCACGGAGACGGAAACCGTCGATGTTCTTGGCGATGGTGAACTCCTTCTCCGAGGCAGCTCCCTCCTTGTTGCGGATGCCGATGGAGAAGATGGCGAGGTCGTCGATCTTCACAGCGATACCCTGCAAGGTGAGTTCCTTGATGCACGATACCATATCGGTAATCATGCCCTTGATGGCTCCGTTGGAGAAAGGAGTGTTGTGGCTAGCCACGTGTCCGGCCAGGCCGTCGATGTCTACCGTCTGCGTGATGACTGGATAGGCGTAGTACTTGCCGTATGCCTCTGGCATCTTGGCGTTCTGATTTAGTTTTAGTACGTAAAGCAGCATAATGGTTAATGTTAATGGTTAATGTTCTTCTTTCTGAATCACAATGCAAAGATACAACATTTCTCATTCCCAACTCACCGATGCTCAATGTTGCTCCACGATACTCACCGATTATCACTGATAAATATCAGGGCTCTCCCAAATGGAAGAAAATATAGGATACTTGCAGGGGATTGAACTCCTTGCTGTTCTTGGTGTATCCACTCTTCAGCAGCTGCTCATAGAGCTGGGTGCATCTTACTATCCATCTCATCAGATGGGATCTAGCCACGTCCGGGTCTGAATCCGGAAAATAGAGCAGGGCTAACTCCTGCTTGGTGTAACTTCGTAAATCCATAGACTTTATTATAATGTTTAATGTTGAATTTTTCCTACACGGATACCATCCGTAACTATGATACTTAGCTGTCGTAACCATGATACTTAGTTGTCGTAACCATGATACTTAGTTGTCGTAACTATGATACTTAGCCATCGTAACCAAGATACTTAATCCTCCACGGTATCGTTAGGACCGATGACGGCATCGCTGTTGATTTCGCAACCCTCCTTCTCGATCACAGCTCAGCCGTTGCCGTGCTCCTTGTGAATCTTCTTGAATCCCAGACGAGACATCACGGCACCGATGTTGTGAGAGTTCAGGTTCTGGCGCAGGGCTGGGTTGACACCAATCTTCTCCAGAATCTCCGAGGTGTAGCGGAACTTGATGTACTCCAGTGGCGTGTCGGGCAAAGGCACCTTGTAATACTTCAGTATCTGCTCCTCGGCATAGTTGGCAACCATGAAGAGGCGGTTGTGGAGGCGCATCAGCTCGATATCATCGCGAGTCAGCCAGAAAGTCCAGTTCAGAGGCGAGTTCTTCTTGCGCTTCATCACCTCCTGACCCAGAGCCAATGCCTCGGCATAGACGTGGTCGTAGTCTATCGGGTGGTCTATCGGACTCTCGATGCTGTCCACTATCCAGGGAGAGTAACGGCGGTTCTCCTCGTCGGTGATAAACTGCAGGCTGTTGGTGGTTCCGCAGAGCGAGGCACGATGGGGCAGTTCGGTGCGATACTTGTCGTAGGGACGGCGGATGGAGAAAGTGAGCTTCGTGAGATTGCTCTTGAAGGCACTCAGGTTCTTGCCGAAAACCGTCTCAAACTCGTCGAGGCATATTGTCGCCTTGCTGCTGAAAGCCTCCATGAAGTCCTTGTCGGTATAGTTGCCCGTGGAATCGTTGAAGAAATACTGGCGCAGCGATGGCGGAAGGAGATAGGCTAAGAACGTGGTCTTCAAGATGCCGCCCTTGCCCACGAGGATGAGGATGAACTGGTTCACCACTTTCAGTATCACCCATGCCACCACCATCGCCACCAGCCACTTCTTGAAGAAATAGCGGAAGAGCTTCTGGTTGTGCTCATAGCCCGGCTTCTCCACCACATGGATGCGGTCGGCGAGCTGGTCGATATAGTCGGGGTCCTTGTTGCGGTCCCATATCGGCAGACTCCGGAGATATTCCTCCAAGGGATCGTAAGGGAGACAGAAATCACTGTTGATGATGCAGTGCAGCACCTTCTCGGAAAGATGCAGCCCAGCCTCGTCCATCTCCGCCCAGAGCGAGTTCTCGATGTTGTCGTCGATGCGGGTGAAGTGAGGATACTTGCCGCTGAGGACCATACGGCTTCTCAACTCGAAGAAGCCCGACACGATGTTGTGCTGAAACTCGTAGTGGGTAGCCAGCCATTGCTTGATGGTCTTCACCCTCGGCTTGCCGCTGTATGCCTCGCCGGGACGGTAGAAGTGCCAGGTACCCAAGAGGTCGGTATGCTTGTAGCACGATTTCATCACGCCGGCGGTGTCGGCATAGTTGGTACCAAACTCCTTGTCGGCATACTTCATCGCCTCTTCCTTGTCGATGCCATATCTCACGCAGACCTTGCCGAAGTGGCAGACATACTCGTTGTGCCTGCCAGGTTCAAAGTCGTAGCCCCATTGCTTCAGGAGCTCCTTGATGTGCGGTGCAGCCTCTTCGATGGTGATGGCAGCCATCTGCTTCCCGCCCTGCTGCTCTCTCTTCGCCTTTCGTTTGGTAGTACGTTTCTGCGATTTCGCCTCCACCGCCTTCTGGGTATAAAACTTCTTCAGGTCGCCATTATCCAGCGAGAAAGGTACAGACTGCCAGTTGAAGAAAGCCTCAAGGTCGTAGGCAAGTCCGGCGCATCGGGTGATGTCAGCGCAAGTCTTGTCGCACTCCAGTCCCAGCAGAGGCTCGTAGTGGCTCTGCGCCTTCTCCAGCATCAGGTAGAAGAGGTCGAGGATGGCGATGTCCTCGTTGTCAGAAGGCGAATACTTGCAGAATATATGGAAGCCCCTACCACTGATGCTGCGATGCACCACCATGGTATGCTCATCCTTCACGATGAGTTGCTTGATGTGCTCCATCTGGTCGCCTGGCACGGTGTCGAACTCCACCATCAGCTTGAGGTTAGGTTTCAAGAAATTAGTCAACTTTCTGCCATATCCGTCCATCTGGGCAGAGATGGTGATGACAGGGCATTTTGGCTTCAGCTCGTCGGCGAAGCTCTTGCTAACCTGCAGACGCTGTCGATAGAGCAGCGTGAGGTTTTTGACGATAGGATCTTCGGTGATGAATTTTTTCACCGATTCCCATGATGCGACGGGATGGTTTTCCGACGACTGGATGCACTGGACATAAGAAGGCATAGCCTCCTGATACTCTGGTTTTATAAATGATGTTGCCATACTGTGATGATTTTTAAGATTGTACTTGTTTACTCTATGTCTCATGAGGCTGAACATCAGGCTGAATACTGAACTCTGAACACTGGAAATGGAGTAAAAACAGCGTTTTAGGGATGTTTTAAATCCGCTATAACCCATTGATACATATTTCTTTATATTCTTTAGCATGCGCTGCTTATAAAAAGAGTGAAACGCTAAAGTTCAGCTTCAGCCCTCGTTCTTGAAAGCTGCTGCAAATTTATGAAAAAAGATTGAAACCGCCGGGAATCCTGTACCTACATATATAGGTACAAAAAGGCGATGAATTTAAGATAGCTTAACAAAAGATATTAGAATTTTTAAACATATTAAGAAATGAAACGATTTACAAAAACACCAAAGGCACTGGGCGCTTTGACGGATACCATCCTCGGCGACAGTACTAATGTGGTACGCACCCTCAAGGTGGCTGGCCACATGAATGAGACTTCAGTCAAGCATGTCTAAGAGGGTTATGCCCGTAATACCCAGTCCTACTGTCTGCTTCGTTCTTCGCTGAAGAAGCATCACAGCACCAGAGACCAGGTGATGCAGATAATGGACTATCTGGACAATATGGAAGAGGAGTATCACAAGGTCTATCCCGACGATCCCTGCCCGATGGAAGGCGGCTACAAAGCGAGCTTCAAACGGTTCGTGATAGAATCCTTGGGAGCAGAGTGGGATTTACCACCTGAGACCGAATAGGTCTAAGAAATCTGTGTTAATCTGGGGGAGATTAGAGCAAGAAGTAAAAACTCCCCCAAAAATTTGGTAGTTTCAAAGAAAACCCTTATATTTGCAGTCAAAAAGGAGATACAATTATGAATACAGCTACATATACATTAGATGTTCCTGCAACCGATATTTCTCTTTTCAAGTCATTGATCAGGAAATTCGGGTGGGTTGCTAAAAAGCAAAAAGCCTCTAAAGCTTGTAGATTAGACAAGGCTTTAGAAGCTGCAAAGAATGAAAAACTCTTTGCTACTAATGATTTGGATGAATTAATGAAGAGTCTAGCTGAATGATGAAATATACAGTTAAGTATTCAACATTGTTTAAAAAGTCATTTAAGAAATGCATGAAACGAGGTTGCTCAGAGGATAAATTTCGTAAGGTCATTTCTATTTTGGCAGAAACAGGAACTTTACCATCAGAATATAAGCCACATCCTTTAAAATCAAATTATAAAGGGTGTATGGAATGTCATATAACTTCCGATTGGCTTTTAGTTTGGAAACAAAATGATAAAGAATTGATTCTGATTTTAACCGATACGGGTACGCATAGTGACATTTTTGGTTGGTAGCCCACTAACATGAGTTATCTGAGTAAAATGTTATAGCAATGTGCTCCAGTGCCCGCCTTTAGTCTGGCGGTCCCATCCCGCAAAACCATGGCGAAGACCTTTGATGGTCCGCCAACCTTATAGCGTAGCGGTTTCGAGCACCGGAGGGCGGTTACATCCTTCCTCCTGAGGAGGAAGGCTTGGTTAGAGATGGAGCCCTCTTTGGGAGGGCACTGAAAAAGTCCCTTTTGGGGTTATGGTAGTTTAACATTCTGCTTTTAAAATGCCCTCCCTAAAAGTTGCATATGTGCAATATTTTTTGTATCTTTGTAAGAAAATACAAGGATTATGCTAGAGCAACAACAGACTATATCATTCAGTGATTATTCAAGTTTGTATGACTTGATTATACCAAAAGACAACCTGCTCCGCCAGATTAATGACCTGGTGGACTTTAGTTTCGTATATCAGGAATTGCAGGATAAGTATTGTCATGACAATGGGCGTACGGCAGAGAGTCCTATCCGTATGTTCAAGTATCTCCTGTTGAAGGTGATTTATAACATATCTGATGTTGATGTTGTTGAACGTGCTCGCTATGATAGTAAGCATCCAACCCCTATTTTGGCGGTTTGAAAGATAAGTGTTACCTTTGCGCCATGTTAAATTTTAAACAAGAATAATATGGCAATAAGTAGCAAAGATCTTGAGACCTTGTGGCAGCGCTACACAATGGAAGCTGTTCCAGCAGGCATCTCGGTAAATCAGTTTTTTGAGTCCAATGGAGTACCTTATCATGTGTTTGAAAAGTGGTACAAGAAAAAGTACCAGTCTCCCAATGTTGTTGAGTGTGTGGTCAAGGGGGCACCTGAGTCCACCAGCGTGATCCAGACAAACGCTAAACAAGGAACACCAACAGCCTGTGCGTCTTCTGCAGAGGATGTGGTTGTCATCAAGTATGTCAATCTAGTACTTAGTAATGGTATGAAGATAGAGCATCATAATTTGAGCTATTCTGGTCTTCAAAGTTTCATTTCCAAACTTCAAGCCTTATGTTTAGCTTAAACGGTGCCGTAAAATATAAGTATATTCCCAACTATCAGGATATGCGTGGAGGTTATGACAAGTTATGTGGTGTTGTTCGTTCATTGGGAGAGGATCCTGATGATGGTACAGCCTACGTCTTTACTTCCAAAAATCAGAAGATAGTCAAGATAATCCGACATGAGCACAATGAGTGCCAAATGTATTTTCAGAAGTTTGACAAGAATATGAGCTTTGTTCGCCTGGAGTTTGAGGGTATAGCTCCTATATATGTGCTGGAGTGGAAATATCTTGTGGCAATGTTGTCGTGCCCAGTCATCAAGAAGATAGGTCCGATAGAAATGAAATGTTATCAAGAAGTAGCATAACATGCATCTTACAGTTAAATATATTAAATTTAGTGTATGGAATTTTAGCTGCATACTCTGCTTAATTTATTGTAATTCAGTTATTTATGAGTTGTTTTAGAGTGCGTTTTAGCGTTGGTATGGCAGCCTGTGTTGGCCTACAAGAAGGCTTACATAGGGTGGTATTTCTAATTGCGAGAGACGTGTTCTTGTACTCTAAAATACTGAATACCAGATTGTTAAATTAGATTTATGAATTTTGTTATGTCTTATAATATGGGTACTTTTGCACCAGCAAAACGTTTCATATTATGGCAGAAATACATACAGACATAGATCGCATGATAATGCAAGCCCAGTATCTGTTGGCGATGAACCAATCGCCAGCGGATACTGGCATGACAGATATGGAACGTAAGCAATATCAAGACCAGATAAAGGAACTCATTCAGACAGTCAAGACGCTTTTGGATGCCAATGTCACCTTGGGCGAAAAGCAAAAGGAGGCAGAGGCGAGAGCCAAGAAGTCTGATGTGAGAATTGCAGAGTTGCAATCCCAAGTGGATAAACTCAACGGCGAGTTACAGGCTCGCCGCCGCAAGATTCATGGCAAGAACAGCGAGAAGAAGACTGGCGCAAAGTCTGGGGACAAAGGTAAAACCAAGGATGAGGCTGAGGATGACTATATAAAGAATGGGTGTCAGCAGCCTAAGGAGTCAGAGGAATCCTCGGACGAAGAGTCTGAGCCTGCCTCGGAGGCAACCAATCCCAAAGGAGATTTGAGTAAGCGCCCAGACCACTATAACACCATGCAAGCTGAGACTTGTGTGGTTCATGAGTGTGTGACTTGGAAAAGGTCAAGGCAATGGGTTTTACCTTCTTGCGCTATACTCGCCCTGTGGACCAGTTTGACCGTATCAGCCTGATTCGCCAAGACCGTTACCGCTATGTATGGGTTCGTGATAAGGAGGGTAATGAGTTCGCTTTCTTTGTCCCTATGGATGAGGATGTGGAGCAACGCTCCTGTAAGTTTGTCGATGAGTCGAAGTATAACATGCCGACAGTCGTTCCTCATACGAGTGGCACAAGTGCCATGGTGTCCGACTTGGCTGTCAACCGCTTCCAATATGCCATAACCAGCGGTCGAGAGATGTATCGCATGATCAATGAGAAGATGAAGATGTCAAAGATGTCAATTTTCAATTGGTTGCGTCATGGCGCAGAGTTTCTGGAGAATTGTTTGGAAACGATCAAAACTTGGCTTCTCAAGCCTGGGACGAGCCTCTATTGTGATGAGTCCTGGGTTGATACCAAGGTGACGGAAGCCAATGGCGAGGTTCATTACAGGCGACGGTATATGTGGGTGCTGGTCAACCTGACCACCAAGGTCTGCTATTACTTGTATGGCAGCAGGCGGCAAGAGGTTATCAAAGAGTTCCTTGGCGACTTTAAGGGCACATTGATGACCGATGCCTATGCGGCTTACCTTTACTTCAACAAGTTGAAGGACTGTACCCATGTGTGCTGCTGGTCGCATGTGAGACGCATCTTCGTGTCAGCTTGTCGTGATTACAAGGATGCCTTGGCGCAGGAGTTTATAGATTTGATAAGCCTGTTATATAAGGTAGAGGTTGAAAATCAAGTCTTGGGACGCTCAGAGAAAGAGATTGTCAAGCATCGAGGAGAGGAATCCGCCCCAGTTTTGCACGAGTTGAATCAGCGAGCTACCGCCCTGCTGAAGCAGTTTGAAAAGTAGAAGGTCAAGTTATCCAGCAAGCTCGAACAAGCTCTGACTTATATGACCAAGCATTGGGAAGAGTTGATAGCCTATGTGAAGATAGGCAGCGTGCTGATAGACAATAACTGCTGTGAGCGAGCAGTTCGCCCATTTACTAATCTCCGAAAGAACTTCGGTGGTTTTAGCAGTGAAAGAGGTGCAAGGGTTACGGCGACCTACCTTACTTTTGTCGAAACATGCAAGTTGATGGCAAAGGTACCGCTTGATTTTTTCAGAGGCTTCTTTGACATGGTAGTAGCAGGGAGACAGGATTATCCTAACATGACGAAGGCTCTCTTGTGTTAAACATAGGTAAAAATCGAAAAAGTTCAATTCTGTGAAATATGCTTTACCCCCAGTAAACACTGGGGGCAGAGCTATATTGCCATAGGGGTTGGATGCTTACTATAAACCGCATAAACTGTCTGGACAATATGCTGGAAGTTGGGAGTGCCATATTATGTCTGATTGGTTGTTAATATGGATACAAAATGATGTGGAATTAGTATTGGTAATGACTAATACTGGTTCTCATAGTGATGTCTTCTAAACTTCATCCTCTGATAATGCAGATTTTCCTACTTTGCTCTTTTTTAGTCCCACAGATTTCACGGATTATCACAGATTTCTTGTGATTTTCTTGGTGGTTTCGAGAAAAATGCGTATTTTTGCGGCAGAAGTGTTAAATATAGAAGGAATTGATTATGAGAAATATAAATAGAATGTCGGCGGAAGATATCGCTAAACTAAAGGCGGTAGCTTTGTATGTCTTAGACAAATGTGGTGAAACGGATTTCATTCATTTGTTTAAGATTATCTATTTTGCGGAAAGGAGCCTCTATGCAAAATATGGTCAACATTTAGTTAAGGATACTTTTATCGCCATGGAACACGGACCGGTTCCCTCTCATCTTTATGATGCCTTGAAATTAATGAATAGCAAGGGAAACAATAAGGATGTCAAGGCTATTAGCGATTCTTTATTACCTGCTGGGGGAGAATGCGCCTGGTTTTTTGTGAAAGCTGGAGAAAAACCTGACTTGGACGAATTAAGTAAAGCTGAGATAGAAGAGTTGGATGCCGCTATTGATAAATACAAGAATGTGGATACAAAGACTTTGTCTGAGTTATCTCATGATTCTGCTTGGCATGAGGCATGGGATAAGAATCATAATGCTGTTATGACCTCTCTGAATATTGCAAAAGCAGGTGATGCTTCTAATGAGTTTTTAGAGTATCTTCAGAAACAGGAATTTATCGATTCTATTTTGGAGGCTTAAAGCTATGGTGAACTTCAAAGAATTACTGGGAAATAATAATCAGCTTCAAAACTTACTCCTTGATACAGTTGAGGAGGGTGAAGTTTATCGCCTTTGTCTTACAAAAGAAGAAGGTATTATTCCTAAGAATAAAGAAGATGAAGGGAGAAAGAAGTTCTTTGTAGTTGTGGGTAAAGACCAAGAAGGAAATGCGATTGGTTTTGTACTTATCAACTCAGAAATCAATAAGCACCTTCCTGAATGTAGAAGGAAATTGCACTATTTATTGAAGGCTTCTGAATATGAGTTTTTGGGTGAGCAAGATAGATTTGTCGATTGCTCAGATTTTAAAAGAATCTCTAAGGAACGATTTACAGAATTGTTTTCAACAGATAAGATGAAGGGAAAAATTAATAAGGATGATTTGGTAGAAATTAAAAAGGCAATTTGTTCTTATGAGAATGTTTCCATGAAATTATTGAAACGTTTTGGATTGATATAATAGGAGATTTCTTTTGATTCTCTTGGTGGTTTCGAGGAATCGCCACATTCCTCTTTAGCCCAAAGGATTTTTTTCGAAAACCCACCCGCTCTCCGAACCGCTACACTATAAGGTTGGCGGGGTATCAAAGCCCTGCGCCATGTTGTGCGGGATGAGTTGATGCAGGACATTCATAAAATAATTTTGTAGCAATGGACATGACTTTATAATATACAAGAGGTATCTCCTATTCTCAGTTATATAAAGACGAAAAGGATACCATTGATATGTTGGTAAAAGATTTGCCGACATGTGAATCTGTTATGTGGTTATCATTCCTTGTTCATCAGAAAATTACACTAACAGTTGATCAAGCCGAGATTCATATTATGGCACCTTTGTTGTTTCAATTTAATTCTGATTTACAACATAGGATTACGGATTTTATTGGTGAAAGAACTTTCTCTACGGATCAATTCTTCGATTTACAATCACTTCTCAAAGCCATAGAGTACCTTTTGCAGCATCATAATTCGTATAGAAGAGAACTTAGTAAGGATGACAAGAGTAACTTGTTTAAGGCTTATCTGATTGTTTGTAATGATTATTTGGTACAAAAGGAAGAAGTCAATCAAGATGGTACATATTCTGCAGATGATATGTTGAAGTTCTATATGACATTTGCACTAAGAATGAATACTGTTCTCTGTATAAAAGATTCTTTAATAGAATTGGTAAAGAGTAAATTGATCATAGCGCTCAAACAGTACCGCTTGTATCACTCAAATGATACCACCTTGTTAGCGTGGTTACAGGTATCGCTTTTCACGTGGTTGGCGATACCTGTTAAAAGAGTGATAGGCACGTGGTCATAAAATGACATAAGCCGTGACGACGACATCGGATTTTACGTTGTCAAGCTATATCCAAATGTACCCGACTATCGCTTTCTTCTCTGACGCATAGACGGTCCTTCCAGTTTGATAAGATTACTGCTGTTCACCAATCTATCCATGATGGCATCAGCTAAAGTTGCTTCCGCAATGTAGTCATACCATTTATCGACAGGTAACTGAGATGCTATGATGACCGACTTTTTCTCATATCGGTCTTCTAGAATCTGCAGCAGAGCAATGCGGGTATCTGCATTCATCGCTACCAAGCCGAAGTCATCGAGTATAATCAAGTCATTGCGATCAAGACGCTTCAACAATTTCTGAAAGGTGCCATCCATTCTTGACTGGGCTATCGTATCAACGAAGTGATTCATGTTCATGTACTCAGTTCGCAAGCCCAGCATACATGCCTGCCGTCCAATGGCGCAAGCTAAGTACGACTTGCCGCAGCCGGTGAGTCCTGTTATGAGCAGATTCTCTCTATTGCGTATAAATCTACAGTCGGCAACCTCGTCAAGCATGGCTCGTGTCAAGTTTCTTGCAGTCGAGCACTCTATGTCTTCCACATACGCAGTATAGCGCAGGTGGCTAGCCTTCAGAAGCTTTGCTGTAAGCGCATTGCTACGATGACATTTCTCTGCCTCTATCATTCTTGCCATAGCCTGTTCAAGCGAAGGACGCATGTTGATTGGAAGATTCATCATCTCATTGTAAGACTCAGCCATACCGTTCAACTTTAGGCCTTTCAGTATATCCACTGTTTCATTGAGTGTCATGCCTGTCCCTCCTTTCCTTCGTTAGCGTTGAGTTCCATTACAATGGAGTATTCACCAGCTCCACGTACATTGTCGTTCTTTGGAACCTGGGATACGATTTCTCCCTTTGCCATGACCAAGTCTCTGTTGTTCGTGAGGATGTTTCGTGCTACTTGAAGCGATGCCGTAGAAGTCTCAGTCTTCATCATGTGGCATGCTTTCTCCACACGCTCCTTGCCATATTTGTCCACCAGACCGAGAAGTGCGTTGCAGTTACCATAAGCCTGTTGCGGGAAGCGGGTCTTCTTCCGCATGGTGTCAACAGCCCATTGAGTAGATGCACCGATGAAGGATGCTCGCCAAAGCAAGGTAGAGGCATTCTGCTCCTTGCTTCTCTCATAAGCCTTGTGTGCCTCAGGCATGTGCTCCTTCTTTGTGGAGTATGCATAGGGCGTAAAGCTGCGAGGGTGTGAACAGACGAACTCTGTACCGCAATATGCCTCGACAAGTTCTGTGTCCCACATAACCTTTACCTTTTGCCCGACATACTTGTAGGGAACGCTGTAGAAGTGACGCTCCGAGCCGACGCACACATGGTATGTGCTGCTTAGCTTTACCTCCTTGCGGTAGCGAAAACGGTGCATGGTCTGTGGGAGAGGGTTCATGTTGGGGAGTTCCCCGCTCCTGAAGATGTCCCATCTCGTGCTGCCCTTGTATGGCTTTGAGCAGTACTCGTCAAGAAGTTCCCAGAGTCTGCTGTTCAAGGCATTGATGTCGTAGAACACCTCGTCCTGGATTCTGGCATAAATGTAAGTGTAGAGCTGGTTTACGGAACTCTCGACTGATCCCTTGTCTCTAGGCTTTCTCACTCTGCAGGCTGTTGGCTGGATGCCATAGTAAAGTCCCCATTCCATGCAGGCATCTGCCAGGGATGGACTGTATCGGTCTGACTTGCTTACCCACTGGCGCATATTATCGCTCTTTGCTATGCGTGGAAGTGCACCCATATGTGGGCTTCCACATATGACTGCACATGGTTCTTGAACTGGGTGTAGCCATAGTGCTCCCCCTCCTGCTTCAGATAAAACTCCTCATAAACCAGCTGGATGTTTGCGTAGCGTTTGCCCAGACGTTTGATGATTTCCGGCATCATCTCCTGCAGAGGAGCCTTGCGGACATCCTCTGCAGGCTTGGAGAGTTTGGAGAAACGCAATTTTTCCAACTCGGAGTCGCTCTTTTCGAGTAGCTCCACATAAGGTAACTTGGTGTCATCCACAAGTTTCTTGTAAATTGACACCGTTGTCTTGCTTGAGTGGGTGTCCTTACAGATAGCATTAAAGGATTTACCCTCACTCAACATTTGGATGATTCTTTTAAGTTTCATCATTGAAATGTTTTTGTTTGACATAATGTTAATTCTAACAGTGAACTACTGTGTTCACATGTTGAAATAACGTAGTCAAACGGCGTATAGTACATCGGTATCATTTGAGTGATATAGCCGGTACTGTTTGAGTGATACAGGTGGTATCATTTGAGTGATACAAGCGGTACTGTTTGAGCGCTATGATCAGCGAGGGCTTGAAAATGACCCAAGAAGGAAAGCCTTATACGCCAATTGTGATAAGAACAAGTAAAAGAAGAAGGTGGTAGTAACGAAAACAGACCGATGTGAACGAGAGTTTATGTCGGTCTGTTTTTTGTTATAACGGAGAACTGTTAGCGGATGGCTTACGATATATGTGCTCGACTGACCGGTGAATCTATCTCAATCCTCATCTCTTCCGGATTGAACCGGATGCCTTCGCGATTGATGAATCTCGAGAGGGAACCATTGGCGGCAAGCAATCTCGGGGTGCCGATGCAGAGACGGTTCTGCTCCATCAGCCAGAGACTGTCGGCTAGCTGCAGCGCCAGCTCTACATCGTGAGTGGAGAGCAGGATTGCCTTGTGCTGCTCGTGTGCCAGGCGACGGAGCATCTGAAGGGTTTCTACCTTGCTGGGAAAATCAAGGAAGGCGGTAGGCTCGTCGAGAATGATGATGCGGGTCTGCTGGGCAAGCGCCTTGGCTATCATCGTCTTCTGACGCTCGCCATCGCTCAGCTCGGAGATGTTGCGCTGGGCTAGGTGACGGATGCCGACCTGATGGATGGCTTCATCTACTATCTGCTGATCTGCCGGAGTCAGGGTGCCCCAGAAATTGGTGTAGGGAGACCTGCCGATGCCTACAATCTCCTTGACAGACAGCTGGGGAACATCGACACGGGAGGTGAGAACCACGCCGATCTGACGGGCTAGCTGCAGCGCCGGATAAGCGGAAAGAGGCTGATCCTGAAGGAGAATTTCGCCATCCAGGGCAGGCTGGAAACCGCAAAGGGTTCTGAGCAGGGTGGATTTACCCACTCCGTTGGCGCCGATGAGGCAGGTGAGCTCGCCCGGCTGCAGGGAGGCTGAAACAGCAGAGGCTATCACCCGGAGCTGATGCTTCTGACGATAGCCAATGCTTAGATTCTTGAATGTAATGCAGGATTCCATCAAAAATTCTTTTCCTTGTTGTTTTCGTAACTGTGTTTCCTGAAATGCAGGAATTACTTAGCTGCCAAAACCTCAACCTCAACGAGTGCGCCCTTAGGCAACTTCTCTACGGCTACGGCTGAGCGAGCTGGATATGGCTGGCTGAAGAACTCGGCATAAACCTCGTTCATGGCAGCGAAATCGTCCATGCTGTTCAGATAAACGGTAGTCTTCACTACGTGAGAAAGGTCGGTACCGGCCGCCTTCAGGATGTTCTGGGCATTGGTGAGGCTCTGACGAGTCTGCTCCTTGATGCCACCCTCTACGAAGTTGCCTGTTGCTGGGTCGATAGGAATCTGACCTGATGCAAATACGAAACCGTTTACTTCGATAGCCTGGCTATATGGACCGATAGCTGCAGGCGCATTGTCTGTGTGAATTGCGTTCATGATAATTGATGTTTTATAATTAATAACTTATATTCTATTCACTATATTCTTTCAGAAGAATATTCTTTTAGGAAAGATTCTCTCAGAAAAAATTCTTTCAAAAGAAAACTACACGATCCAGAGGTGGAATCCCTTCTGCTCCAGGGCACCCTTGATCTCCTTGACGTGGGCGGAGTCGCGGGTCTCCATAGTGAGTCGGAGCACGCAGGCATTCACCTTGTTGCGGTTGGCAGAACGGTCGTGATGAACTCCCGTGATGTTGCCGCCCAGGTTTGCGATGACGGAGGCTACCTCTACCAGCTCGCCCGGCTTGTCGTCCAGCTCCATCTCGATGGTGCAGAGACGTCCGCTCTTTACCAATCCACGGTTGATAACACGGTTCAGGATAGTAACATCGATGTTACCGCCGCTTACCACGCAGATGGTCTTCTTGCCCTTCACCGGCACCTTGTTGTACATCACGGCAGCTACGCTTGCTGCTCCGGCTCCTTCAGCCACCATCTTCTCGCTCTCGAGGAGCTTCAGGATGGCTGCACAGATTTCGTCCTCACTTACGGTGACGATTTCATCCACATAGTTGGAGCAGGTTTCGAAGGTAATCTTTCCCGGTTCCTTCACGGCGATGCCGTCGGCTACGGTTGCCACAGATGGCAGCTTCTCCTGCTTGTGGTCGTGGAGACTCTGAACCATGCTGGCTGCTCCCTCTGCCTGGATTCCATAGACCTTGACGTTAGGATTGAGCGACTTGATGGCGAAAGCGACTCCCGAAATCAGTCCGCCGCCGCCTACCGGTACTACCACAGCTTCCACATCAGGCAGTTGGTCGAGGATTTCCAGTCCGATGGTTCCCTGTCCGGCAATCACCTTTTCGTCATCGAAAGGATGCACGAAGGTATAGCCGTGCTCATCCTTCAGCTGCAACGCCTTCTGGTAAGCGTCATCATAGACGCCCGGAACCAGGCATACCTCTGCACCCAGACGCTTGGTAGCCTCTACCTTGGAGATAGGGGCACCCTCGGGCAGACAGATGAGGCTCTTCACTCCCATGGCGGTAGCACCGAGAGCCACACCCTGTGCGTGGTTGCCTGCCGAACAGGCAATCACACCCTTCTCCTTCTCTTTCTGAGAGAGTTGGGAAATCTTATAGTATGCACCTCGAATCTTGAACGACCCCGTCTTCTGGAGGCATTCCGGCTTCAGATAAACATCACTATCTGGGTTGATTCTCGGTGTGTGAACCAGCTCAGTTTTTCTAATTACGTGGCTCAGCACGAAGCGGGCCTTGTAGAAATCGTCAAGTTGTAACATAATCGTTGATATGCTTTAATTCTGTAGTCTGTCAGGAAGATTGTTCCTGAGTGATTTTTGACTGCAAAGATACTTTAAAAGGAAGAAAACACAAAAAATTTCAATTTAATTTTTGTTATTCCCGTAAAGTTTCCTTAGTGGTTGGAGTAAGTATGTGGGGCGACACCTGCTACATACCGAAGTGCTCCAGTGCCGCAGCTACGCCATCTTCCTCATTCGACAGGGTGATGTAGTCGGCATCGGCTCTTACTTCCGGGGCGGCATTCGCCATGGCTACTCCCATGCCGGCAAGCTTGAGCATGCTCAGGTCGTTGTAGCCGTCGCCGAAGGCAATCATATCGGCAGGGGTGAGATTGATCTTCGCCAGGAGTCTTCTCAGCGACTGCGCCTTGTCGATTCCCTTAGGCACCAGTTCGAGGAAGAATGGGGCTGAGCGGAAGACATCCATCTTATCGCCCACCATTTCCAGCAGTTCCTGTTCTGCCTTGAGCATATCCGAAGGGTCGCCCGTCATGAGGAGCTTGGTAGGATGAGGCTCCAGGGCATCGAGCAGATTCTCTACCTTGCGGATGTTCATCTTGTTGATGCGCGATTCCTCCTTCACATACTGATTGTCTGGCATTTCGGTGATGATCTCGTTGCCGGCGTAGCCCAGGAGGGCGTGGCTCTTCTCTCGCGCGTACCTATATAATATAGGGATTATCTCATCTGGCAGAAACTGGGTGAAGAGTTTCTCGCCGGTCTGGGCATTCACGATGTTGCCACCATTATAGGAAAGGATGTAGCCCCCTCGCTTCTGCAGTTCCAGGCATTCTGCCACTGGCTCGATGCCATAAGTGGGTCTGCCTGATGCAAGAATAATCACGGCTCCCTCGCTTGCTGCCTTTAATAATGCTTCGCGAGTTTTCGGGGTAACCACCTTCTCGTGGTTGGTCAGGGTGCCATCCAAATCCAGGGCGATGGCACGATAAGGTATCTGTTTTACTTTTTCCATTGTTCTTTATGATTCTTTGTTTTTTATGTGTGCAAAGATACAATAATAATCTGAAAAATGGGGCGGTCTGACCTGTTTTTGGTTTTTTATACTGCGTAAATTGTCGCAAATTGTTGGTCTCCTGTTCCAAAAACTACGAATCGTGCCATTTTTCTGTTGTTTTTTCACCTCTTTATTCGATAAGTTTTATTATCTTTGCACCGCAAATCAAATAACAATAATAAATTTTAAACCAATCAATAATGAAGAGTTTAATTTCAGCAGTACTTCTCTCTGCCGCCGTGGCAATGCCAACGATGGCGCAGAAGAGCAACAAGGTGTTGAGCAATGGCTATCCATTTACTCAAGTACCATTCACCAGTGTTAAGATTTCACAGAATACTTTCTGGGGTGCCCGCTTGCAGGCTGCCCAAAAGGTAACTATTCCTTTGGCTTTTAGCAAGTGCGAGAGTGAGCACCGATACAAGAACTTTGAGATGGCTGCCTATACCTTGCAGCATCCTAATCACCCTGGGTTGAACACCAAGGAGTGGGACGTGAGCAAGTTTATGGGCTTCTCTTTCGATGATACCGATGTTTATAAGACTATTGAGGGAGCCAGCTATATTCTCCAGACTTATCCAGACAAGAAGTTGAAGGCTTACATCGACAGTGTGCTTGATGTGGTGGGTGCTGCACAGGAGCCAGATGGCTATCTCTATACTGCCCGTACCATCAACCCAAAGCATCCACACGGATGGTCGGGAAATAAGCGTTGGGTCAAGGACGAGGAATTGAGTCACGAGCTTTACAACCTCGGTCACATGGTAGATGCAGCCTGCGCTCATTATCAGGCTACGGGTAGCACCAAGTTCCTGAACATCGCCAAGCGCTATGCCGATTGCGTGGTAAAGGAGGTGGGACCTAATCCAGGACAGGCTACCGTGGTGCCTGGCCATCAGATTGCTGAGATGGCTTTGGCTCGTCTCTATACCTTGACCGGTGAGAAGAAGTATCTGGATGAGGCTAAGTATCTGCTCGACTATCGTGGCAAGACTCGTATCCGCAACCCATATTCTCAGAGTCAGGCTCCTATCCTGGAGCAGAAGGAGGCTGTAGGTCATGCTGTTCGTGCTGGATATATGTATGCCGGTATAGCAGATGTGGCTGCCCTGACCAAAGATTCTGCCTATATGAAGGTGATCGACCGCATTTTTGAAAACATCGTTGGCAAGAAATACTATCTTACAGGTGGTGTAGGTGCCCGCCATGCCGGTGAGGCATTTGGTGATAACTATGAGTTGCCAAACATGACTGCCTATAACGAGACTTGTGCAGCCATCTCTATGGTTTACCTCTTCGAACGTATGTTCCTGCTTCACGGCGAGAGCAAGTATATCGACTGTTTGGAGCGTAGTCTGTATAATGGTGTCATCTCGGGTATGAGTATGGATGGTGGCAGATTCTTCTATCCAAACCCATTGTCAAGCGATGGCAAGTATAAGTTTAATGCCGATGGCAACACCACCCGCCAGCCTTGGTTTGGATGTGCCTGCTGCCCAAGTAACTTGTGCCGTTTCATCCCTTCTGTTCCTGGCTATCTCTATGGCGTGAAGGACAATAATATCTATGTGAATCTCTTTGCCGGCAATACATCTACCATCAAGGTGAATGGCAAGGATGTAGTTCTGGAGGAGACTACCGAGTATCCTTGGAATGGCGATATCAAGATTGCTGTGAAGAAGAGCGGTGTAAAGAATGCCAACCTCCTGGTCCGTATTCCTGGATGGGTTCGCAATCAGGTGGTGCCTAGCGATCTTTATAAGTATAGCGATGCAGAGAAGCCAGCTTATAGCGTAACCGTAAACGGCAAGGCTGTAGAGGCTGACCTCGATGCCAACAAGGGTTATCTCCCTGTCAAGAACATCAAGAAGGGCGATGTCATCCGCATCCACTTCGATATGCCTGTACGTACAGTGGTTGCTAATGGCAAGGTAGCTGATGATAAGGGTAAGGTTGCCGTAGAGCGTGGACCATTGGTATATTGCGCTGAGGCTGTGGATAATCAGAACGAGCCGGTGCTCCGTGCCGTAATGGCCAAGAAGCCTGCTTTCTCGCTGGTAGATAACTACAGCATCGAGAATACAGAGACTAAGGGCGCTCCAGCCTTCTCTGTCAAGGCTATCCAGACCTCTTCTCAGGTGCTCGACCAGGCTACTGACGGCACCGTTTCTGTCAAGAACCAGAAGCTCACCCTGATTCCTTACTATGCCTGGAATCATCGTGGTGCCAACCAGATGAATGTCTGGTTCTATCAGAACTTGAATGTATTGGATAAGTAATAAGCAGTTTTATAAAATAAGAAAGCCTGGCAACCGTCATTGCCAGGCTTTCTTGTTAATATAGGTTAATTCCGTTAAGAAAAACACTTCTTTTCCGTTTATGTTGTAGTTTTGAATAAATAAAGCAAAAGAGAGCAAATGACAGAGAATGAATTCATCCATATCGTTCCGCAGTTGCGGCAGATAACCTTGCAGATCAGTCAAGGTTATGGTGTTGGCTGCGATGAGGCTGAGGATATCGCACAGGATGCGATGCTCAAGCTCTGGGCCATCAAGGATGATATTCAGTCTGCTGCTCATGCCAAAGGTTCGATGGGTTGCATCGCCAAGCATCTTTGCATCGACTTCTTTCGCAAGCGGAAGATGATTTCGATAGATGCCCAGCCTTTCGATAAGTCGCCTAGCCACTATGCACCGCCCGATGTGGAAGTGGAAAACTCGGAGAATGAGCTGTGGCTGCAAAAACGCCTCAAGACTCTGCCCTCCAACCAATATCAGGTGCTTTATCTGCGGCAAGTAGAGAAGAAAAGCTCTGAGGAAATAGCGCAAATCGTGGGCATCACCCCTGAATCTGTATCTGTCTTGCTTTCGAGGGCAAGAAAGCAGATGTTGCAGGAAATCAGAAAAAGATGTCGATAGCTCTTATGTATAATCAATAAAGGAGGAAATAGGATATGAACGAAAAAGAAAAGGACATACGTTTGTTACTCGACCGATTTATGGCTGGTGAGACTTCTCTGGAAGAGGAGGCTCTGCTAGGGGAGTGGTTTCGCCAGCATTCCGATGTGAGCGATGACCTGAAGGAATATCAGCTGATGTTTGGATATTTCGATGAGGGGATGCCCCTCGACTATGAGGCAGAGAATCATGTAGAAGATGCTCATCCGAAGACTAAGGCACGAATGCGTCGCCTATGCTTGCCGATAGGTATGGCTGCATCCATCGCCCTGCTCTTTGTGATTGCCATTCCTCGGATAGGTCAACAGACAGGGCATCGGGATGATTCGAAGATGGCTCAACTCGATGGCAGAACGACTCAGGAGGATGTTGATTCTGCTGTTGTCCACGAGGAGAAATCGACAGATGCCAATCTTTCCATGCCTGAAAAGATAAAAAAGTCGGGTGATTCCGTATCTCCCAAAACGAGGAAGCACAAGCTAGGGAAATATCGTCAGCATCTGTTTGCTCCTGCTCCTCCAAAGCTTTGGATAGCTCAGAGTATAGCCACCGATTCTCTGTTGGCTGAGCCGGAAAAGCTTGCCGATGAGCATCTCCGGGTGATGGAGGCACAGCAGAACGAAATGTTCTTCAAACTCTATCTCGTCGATGCTCTTCAGACCCAGTCGCTCAATGCCGAAATTGCCAGTGCCTCGTTCGAAAGCGAGGAGAATGTGCATGATGAGGACTATGTGAGTGGTGACCAAGAGGTTTATTAACAAGAAACAATTAAAAAGAAGAAGAATATGAAAACAACTTTTAAATTAGCATTTGTGGCTTGCCTGATGATGCTCTCTTCGGCTTGCCATGCCCAGAAGCCTATACCGAACATCGACCAGGCTTTTGATAAATTCGTACAGGATTTGTTGCAAGACGACCTCGTTACTTCTTCCACGATGAATACCTACAATATAGGTATGATGAAGGGATTTGAGTTCGCCGTTCCCGGAAAGAAGCAGAAAATGGTGGATACCTTTCATAAGGCTTTGTTGAGCAATAGTCGCCTCGCTTATATCAGTTTTACCAAGAAAGCGGGTTCTGCCAGCATTGAGACGAATCGGGTGGGATATGGCAATAACAATTCCACGACCTACGAGTTTGGTACTCACAAGGACCGCAACTATAACCTGCAGTATTTACGTGACCGCAAGGATTCTACCATGCGATATGTTTATGCCTTGGTATGGTATCCGGGAAAGGATGATATGGTATTGGGCAGTGTCTATAAGTTCTATTCCAAGGATCCGCAAGCCTATAAGACGTCATTATCTTATAAGATGAAAGCAGTTCAAGGTTTGGATTCTCTTGTTTACCTGGGCAACGTCAAGTATAACAGGAATCTGGCTCGCAGTTATGACTTGGAGATGACTCCGCCAAAGGATGCAGCAGAGTTTATGGTGCAACTCAACACGCTCCGTGCTGCCTTTAAGAATGCCAGAGATCAATACGCTTATTTGGGAAATCAGGTAACTCGACGTACCCTCCAGACGGGTGTAGCCAACAAGATAGTCAAGCTCTGTAAGGGCTATGGCAAGTTGCTGAATGCCGATGAGAAGAAATTCTGCGCCACTTCGCTGAATAAGATGAAGAAGGATACAGACGATGAATATCTGCAGAGCCTTCTGGAATTGACTGCCAATTCTTTGAGGAAGTAGTAAGTTCTGGAGATATGAACTGAGGAAAAAGTGAAACTCTCTCTCGTAAAATACCGCTTTAAAGCGATATTTTCTCTAAGATTATCTTTTTCTAGACTTAGGTCTTGTTATAATTTCGTAACTTTGTACGCAAAAAGTAAACGATATGACTAAGAAATTGATAATGATAATAGGCTTGGTGCTTTCATCCATGTTGATGAAAGCCCAGGCTTTTTTTGTGCCTTTCCCGAAGGCTGGTGACAAGTATTGGCAGAAGCAGGTGCCGGTGGCGATGCGCAACGACTATATCCGGTTGGGCAATCTCTATCAGAAGAAACCTTGGAATGCCATCCCTGCTGAAACTTTTGCCGAGTTCCGAACCAATGGTAACCGTACCCGATACGAGGAGGCTAGCTTTGGCATCAGAAAGCAGTTTGTCTGTCTGGTAATGGCGGAAATCATGCAGGGCAGGGGACGGTTTCTGACTTCCATCCGCAAGGGCCTACATTATTTTATAGAGAAGGAAGCTTGGTGGGGAATACCGGCACATTATCCGAAAGACCATCCTGAAAAGAATATCCAGCCGGTGGATCTCTTCAATGCAGAGACGGCAGGTATGCTTGCCTGGACGCTCTATATGCTGGAAGATGAAATCAACAGGAAGGAAAAGGGACTCTGCGATAGTGTGCGTAGCGAGATAGATCGCCGATTCCTGCAGCCGGTATTGAATCAGCCGCAGGGCTGGAAGAACAATGCCAACAACTGGAATACCTGGATTACGAGCAACTGGCTGGAGACTGTACTCATCTGCGAGCAGGATGCCAAGCAACGCGATGCAGCCTTCAAGGGAGTGCAGCAATGTTTGCGAACCTTCCTGAAGGGTTATCCCGATGATGGCGGTTGCGAGGAAGGCGTCAGTTATTGGGACTGTGCCGGAGCTTCGTTCTTCGAATCGCTCTATTTCATGCAGTTTGCACCTAAGCAGGCGGTTCTGGCATTGACTGAGGCTCAGAAGAAGAAGGTGGAGAATATGGGCAGATTCATCACTACGATGTATATCAACGACCTTACCTTCGTGAATTTCTCGGATGCTCAGGCTCAGAATATTCCGAACATCAACATCCTCTTTCCTTATGGAGCTTATCTCCAGAATGAGCAGATGATGCAGTTGGCGGCTTATGTGGGCAAGAAATACCAGTATTCCATCAAGCCATCTACGCTCTTCCTGAAATCGGGCAATTATCCTAAACTGGGCAGAGAGCTGATGCTCCTCTCCATGTTGCCGAAGTATCAGGAAACCGCAGCTGTGGAGCCAAAGACGGAAGATGCCTATCTGGCAAATTCCCAGATTATGGTGGCAAGCAGCAAGAACTGGTTTGTGGCGGCGAAAGGCGGTAACAATGCCGAGAGCCATAATCACAACGACATCGGTAACTTTATTGTTTATCAGAACAACCAGCCGGTGGTCATCGACCTGGGTCGTGATACCTATACCTCGAAATCATTCAGCAACCAGCGTTTTGAACTGATGAACTGCCGTTCGGCTTATCACAATGTTCCCATCATCAATGGTCTGGAGCAGAAGGATGGCAGGAAATATCGTGCCGAGAAGGTGAGCCATAGCTTTGCCGATGGCGTTTCCTCCTTGTCGTTGAATCTCGAAAAGGCTTATACCGAAGGAGCGCATGTGGAGAAATGGAAGCGTACCATTGTCCTGGACAGAGAATATAACTGGGTAGAAGTAACCGAGCAGTACAAGCTCGATTCTCTGCAGATAGAGAAGGACCGACTGAACGGTCAGGTTTTCGATAACCAGATTATCCTGATGGCGTATGGCAAGCCGGTGGTTCAGAAGGCAGGCAGAATCCTCCTGCAAGGCGGTATGGTTCGTCTGGAATATGATGCGCAGTATCTTTCTGCATCCGTAGAAAAGGTGCAGATGACGGATGGCATCATGAAGACGCAGTGGAAAGACAACGTTTATCGCATCATTCTGCGACTGAACGATAACTATCCGATGGCGAAAGTGAAATACCGGTTCGTAGGTATTAGATAAGATACAGTCAAGAAGAAACTTTCAGCAAAAACTTCTTGATAATAATAAAGCCTTCTATCACTGGATTGCTGTTGCAATCGCCGATAGAAGGCTTTCATTATTTAGTCATTACTTGAAATCTGCTCTGAGTCAAGCTTCATTAATCCCATCCAGGATTCTGCTTCAAGGCACCCTGTGACAAGTCGATTTCCTTCAGAGGAATAGCCCAGAGGTAATCGCGGTTAGGATTGAACTTGCGAGTTTCAATCAGAATCTTCTTTCCGTCAGGATCGATGCCATAAACAGGCTTGGTAACATCCTTCTCCGTAGTTCTGTAGCTACGGGTATCGAAGAGATGGATTCCCTCGAATGCCAATTCCAGACGGCGCTCCAGGCGGATGGCATCGCGCATCTGATCCTTGCTGAGGCCCTCTTTCAAACCAGGAAGGTTCACACGCTGGCGAATCTGGTTCACTGCATTATAAACCTTGGCATCTGGAGCAGAAAGGTTCTCATTGCGAGCCTCGGCATAAGTGAGCAGCACCTCAGCATAGCGGATGTAGATGAAGTTGGTCCAGTCGTAATTCTGGATTCCATAGTTGTCTGGATTGATGTACTTGCGCATGCAGTATCCCGTACGGGTATGGCTACCGTCACCCATATACTTATTATTAAAGGTCATCGGACCGCAGGTGGTTCCTGGCCAGAAGATAGAGTAAGCCAATCGTGGATCGCGGTTCTCGAATGGCTTGGCTGGGTTGTAGAGTGGAGACTCTGCGATAGACTTGCCATCGGTACATGGATAGGCATCTACCATATCCTGTGTAGGAGACAAAGCCTCCCAGCCACCGAAGTCGCATGGCGAGAAGAACAGACCGATCACGCTACCCTCGTTGCCATTCTTAGGATTCTCGACATACTCGCGGTCGAAGAGAATCTCGTTGCAGGTTTCTGCTACAGGCAGGAACAGGTCGCCGTAGTTAGGGTACAGACCAAACTTACCGGTCTGCATCACCTGCTCGGCAGCAGCTTCAGCCACATCGTACTTGTGGTTGTAGAAAGCCATACGGGCCTTCAGGGCGTAGCAAGCACCGGCACTAGCCTTACCATGGTCGGCAGCAGTACGGATTTCCGGCAGATTAGGAGCCGCCTTATCCAGCAGCTTCACCACGTAATCGTAGGTCTCATCTGCAGAACTGCGGGCTGGCAACTTTTCATTCAACTGCAATGGATGATCCAAAATAGGCACACCGCCCATATACTTCCACAGGTTGTGGTAAGCGAAAGCCTCGAGGAACTGCACCTCGGCAGTGAGCTGCGCCTTTTCCTTCTCGTTCATGGAAACTTCTCCGATGTGCTCGTAGAAAATCAGACAGCGACGGATGGTTTCGTAAGCAGCTTGCCAGAGCTGCAGGAAGTGAGGGTTGCTGGATACGGCAGTACCCGCAGACAACACACCCTGCTCGGCACCCACATGCACTGGGATGGCATTGTCGGTATAGCAGTCGGTCATAATCGTATGGTTCTCAGGCTCTATCAGATAGAGGTAGATACCTGTAGCATATTTTGTAGCATCATCAGCCGATTTCCAGAAAGATACGTCAGACAGCTGGTCTTTTGGATTTCTCTCCAGGAAGCTATCGTTGCAAGAACTCAATCCCAGACCGCAGGCCAGGATCAGTCCACTCGAAAAATGATATTTCAATTTCATAATCTACTCGTTTTTAAAAGGTTACATTAACTCCGAATGAATAATTTCTTGTAAGAGGATAGTAGTTACCTGATACTGCCTCTGGATCTACGCCGTCGAAGCTGGTAATGGTAAACAGGTTGTCGATACTACTGTATATTCTCAATCGGCTAATGCCATATTTAGATGTCAGCTGCTTAGGAAGAGTATAACCCACCTGGAGGTTTCTCAACTTGGCATAAGAAGCATCCTGTACCCAGAAGCTGGAAGTTACTCGGTTCTGAGAATCCTTCATAGACAAGCGTGGGTAAGCGGCATTCGGATTAGGATTGCTCTCGGTCCAGCGGTTCATGTGAATATCGGTCACCTTACCGCCATTGTAGAATGCATATCTGATTTCTGGCACTGGCATACCCTTTACGTCGGCTGCACCCTGGAGCAAGGCGCTCATGTCGAAGCCCTTATACTGAACGGAGAAGTTCAGACCGAAGTTGATCTTTGGGAAGTAAGACCCCAATACCTTACGGTCGCGGCTATCTACTGAGCCGGAACCATCCAGGTCGCTATACTTCAGATCGCCAGGCTTTGGAGTACCGGTAGCCTGAGGAACATGAGCCTTTACGTCAGCTTCATCCTTGAAGATGCCATCGCATACGTAGCCATAGTAAGCCCACAATGGGTCGCCTACCGACTGTCCTGGAGTGTCACCACCCTTCAGGTCGAGAATCTTGGTAGATACACGGCTGAAGTTAGCGCCTACATTGTAGGTCCAGTCACCGATGCGGTTGTTATGACCTACCTGCACCTCGAAACCGGAGTTGCGAACCTTTCCGGCATTCTGCATAGGAGCACCTACACCCAAGGTATAAGGGATAGGAAGCTTCAGGAGGATGTCGCGGGTTTCCTTATGGAAATAGTCGAAGCCGAAGGTCAGCTTGTTGCCCAGGAAGGTAGCATCGATACCGAAGTCATACTGGCTGGTCTTTTCCCAGGTCAGGTCTCGGTTAGCCATAGTACTGGCGATAGAGATACCTGGATACAGGGTGTTGCCGAAGCTGTAGTCGTAGCCATACTCGTAGGTGGTCTGGTAAGGATAGTTAGAACTAACGGTATCCTGGTTACCCAAGAGACCCCATGAACCGCGGAGCTTCAGGTTATCTACCCAAGAAACATTAAACCATGATTCCTCAGAGATTCTCCATCCTACAGAGAATGATGGGAAGGCACTGAAGCGCTTGTTCTTTGGGAAACGGGAAGTTCCGTCATAGCGAAGGTTTGCCTCGAACAGGTAACGGTCATCGTATGAATAGTTCAGACGGCCGAATACGGAACGCAGAGAGTATTCTGTCTCTGTACCGTAAGTGGTCTGAGTGGTCACTTCACCGGCATTGATCTGGTCGAGTGTATTTGAGTTAGGCAGGTTCTTTCGTGATGCCTGCAGGTAGCGCATCTGGTTGTAAATCTGAGAGTAACCCAGCAATGCACCTACGGTATGCTTACCGAAGGTCTTGTTGTAGTCCAGGTATGCCTGGAGGTTCAGTTCCACCTTCTTGGCGTCATACTCTGTCAGCTGGTTCTGGGTTGTCTTGACTGGAGTATCTGAATCTGCTGTGTAGAAACTCTGGGTATATAAATGGGTAGGATTATCCAGCAGGTTGAATGTGGTGGCAGCAATACCACGCAACTTCAAGCCGTCGATGATGTCGAGATCCATTCCCAGGCTACCCTGGAAGTTGTTGTTGATCTGCTTGCTGGTTCCGCCGTTTCGGGCAGAAGCTACAGAGTTATGCTCGTTCTTGAACAGGGCGTAGTTGCCGTTCTTGAACTGGATAGGAGTTACCGGAGTCTCGCGGAATGCGTAGTGCATCAGGTTGTCGATGCCTTCTGCTGGAGCAGTCATCACGCTGCGATATACTGCCATGTTGGTAGTAACCTTCAGGCGCTTGTTGATATAAGCCTCCAGGTTGGCACGTACATTGAACTTGTTGTAGTTGGTATTCTCTATCAAACCGTCCTTGTCGTGGTAGTTGAAAGCCAGAGAGTAGGTAATCTTGTCGCTACCGCCCTTGATGCTCAGGTGATGGTTGTGGAAGAGACCGTTTTCGCTCAGCAAGGTACCCAACCAGTCGGAGTTGGCATAATGATCCGGGTCAGAACCATCCTTGAATTTCTTCAGGGCATCCTGACTGTAAGGCTCGTTCAATCCGTCGTTTCTGTATGCTTCGTTCATCAGGGTTGCATAGTCGTATGAATCGAGGAACTTAGGCATTCGGGTTGCACTCTGCCAACCTACGTATCCGTCGTAGGAAATGATGGCTCTGCCACGTGAACCCTTCTTGGTGGTAATCAGAATCACACCGTTTGCCGCACGCACACCATAGATGGCAGAAGCCGCAGCATCCTTCAGGATAGAGATGTTCTCGATATCGTTAGGATCCACGCTGCCCATCGATGACTCAACGCCATCGATAACTACCATTGCACTGGCGTTACCCATAGTTCCGAGACCACGTACACGCAGCAGACCGCTGTCAGCACCCGGCTGACAGCTGTTCTGGATAACGGTAACACCCGGCATCTGACCAGCCAGCATGTTGGTTACGTTTGTAACATCAGAGTGCCAAGTAAAGCCACTTATGGCTGGTAAGTGTGCTTCAGTTTATAGGCAGCTCTGCGTTTATCTTCTGCTAATGGAAATAGTATTTCCTGCACGATCAATATGTTTTTATCATTAGGGAAAATCTTCGTTCAAAAGTATTGAATGTACATTCAAAGCTTTTGAACGGCGGTTCAATACTTTTGAACGGAGATTTTCCTTTATAACAACAACTTTTTCCTCTAGGTTTTTGGAGTTGTCAGATACTAGCGTCGGTTTTCTTCCTGAAATGTGCTGAGCTTATGCCTTATTTTTCAAACAGATCGTTACCTGTTACCTGCCTGTTGATCTTTCTTGCATACATATTATTATATAGGCCATGTGGCGTGACAAAGGTTGGAATGAGCGTTTTGGTCGTCTTCGTCACCTTTTTGAATACCTTTAGGCGGTGTGCCAGATGTGCATCGTATGCCTTGCTGATTTCATATTCCCCATTGCAATACTTCATTTCGCAAATAGAAATCGATCTGTCAGAACGGTCTATCAGCAGGTCTATCTGTGTTCCATGCTTCAGGTCTTCATCAGCCTCCTCGTCTGCCATGACTTTGGAGGTAGGTCGGTAAGACCATGAACAGGGGGTGTTGATGCTGCCGTCTATGCCCAGCGCCTTGACTATTTCGTTGATGTGGTGAAGGCATACGATTTCAAAGGCATGGCCGCACCATGATTCATACTCTGGTGTGGTCTGTATCTTTACCCAATAGTTGTCGAGATATGAACCCTTGTTATGCATGAATTTGAAGTAAAACAGGCAGAAGGGGTCTATCAACTGATACATCATATCTTTCTTTGATTTGCCGAACGGGATGTAGCTGCGGATGAAATCACATTGCTCCAGTTCCTTGAGTATCAGACTGAACTTTCCGTTGTTAGCCAATCCCGTAGCATCCAGCAGGTCAAGTCGGGTCATGCCTTTGCCCTTGTTCTTCAAGGCTGTGACGATGGCAAGATGATTGTCGGCTTTCTTGAAGAGCGAATTGAACAGTCGGTCAAACTCTTCGGTGAGTTCTCCGCCACGTGTGAAGCAAAGTTGCTGAATATTCTGAGCCACGCTTTTGTTGTTCTCGAAAAGAGATAGGTAATAAGCCACGCCGCCCATTGTCATATAGCATTCGACGATTTCCGGACGTTCATAATAGAAGCCCTGCGTTCTGAAATACTCTTCTACTTCATGCAGCTTGAAAGGTGATAGCAGAATATTGTGGGTGATGCGATTGTGGAGTCCTCCTCGTGAATTGATAACTTGGTTGAGCATCCAGGTGGTAGCACTTCCGCAGGCTATCAGTTTGATGTCGTTGCGGTAGGAAGCCCAGTCGTTCCAGAAATGTTCCAGAGCGCTGACGAAATGGGAAGCATACGTGTCGAACCAGGGAAGTTCATCGAAGAAGATAATCTTTATTCCTTCTGGCATCTTTTCCAATGCTTTCTGAAGAAGTCGGAAGGCTTCCGGCCAATTAGCGGCATCTGTCTCTATGCCTAACTGGTCGTTGAGTGCGAAGCTGAAACTTGCTAGCTGTTCCTTGGTTGAAACATTGTCTTTGCCTGTGATGCGGAATGCAAACCGGTTTTCAAACAGTTCTTTTACCAGAAAAGTCTTGCCTACACGTCGTCTGCCATAGATGGCTATAAATTCAGATTTACGGCTTGAAATATAGTTTTCAAGCTTTTCAATCTCTTGTTCTCTGCCTATAATATTCTCCTTCATATTTGTCTTATATTAGTGAAACCTGTCGCAAAGTTACAAAAAATGTTAGATTACGACAACTTTTAAGCGAAAAATCTGTCGTAATCTCGCTTTTTTGTTGAGATTACGACAGGTTCCTAGGGATTTCGCGCAGAATAGTTACAGGAAATTAGCCTTCTTTTTACACCATCTATAATTGATTCTTCACCAACTCGTAATAATAACCCTTCTTTGCCAGCAGCTCCTGATGAGTTCCACACTCCACTATTACTCCATGCCGCATTACCAATATCTGGTCGGCATTCTTTACGGTGCTCAGGCGATGCGCTGCCACAACCACTCTCTCCCACAATCGCCGTCACCTTACGTTCTGGTATTTCCAGGCTGACGTCATTGAGGGCATAGTTACGCTCTGCACCATCATAGCTGAAGGTAACGTGTTCTACACGGATGGTCCTGTCCTCAGGCAGTTCGCTAACCTTGTCATCAAGGTCAGTATCCTCATCAGGCTGTGAATGAATCTCATTCAGTCGCTCCAGGCTAATCTTGGCATCCTGGATAGACTGGATGAAGCTGATTCCCATTCCCAGCGCTTCTGACGCTCACAGTTGTTAAGCTTGATGTCCTGCATTCCCTGTATCAGCTGAATCATCTTGTTGCGTTCGGTAGCCGACTGGCTGAAGCGCTTATAGTCCAATTCACGGCGATACTTCATGAAGAATGCAACCCATAATATATATAAGGTGTTTTCCAGCAAAAACACACCAAGCACGAGAAGGCTATAATAACCGAGCACAACTGAAAACACGACAAAGTTGGCAAGAGAAAAGATGAACCCCAGCGAGTTGCCCATCAGGAACGATTTTATGCGGGAATGATCTTCTATGCGCTGCATCAGGTCGCCAATCTTCTTTGTATCGAAGAAATGGAGCGGCATCTTCATCAGCTTGACCAGGAAGTCTGAAATCAGGGCAATGTCAATTCGGGTATTCACATGCAGCAATGATTGCGCAACATCTCTGCCGAATACTCCTTACCGTAATATTTCGCTATCATCCGCAACGAGGTGGAACCGCAGTCCATCTCGTCGAGTTGCTGATAATGGGGAAAGCCTTTAATCATAATCAGTTACTTTTTTCCGAATCTGTATCCTATGGAAATCATTCCATAACGAGGGATGCAATTGTATGTCGCCTCAGTCAACTCCTGTTCGTAAAATCCATTATCAAAATTAGTCAACTGATGGAATATGTCATAAGCCTTACATTGAACGGTAATCTTACCTTTCAAGAATGTCTTATACAAGGAAATGTTACTTACAACTCTTGTCTTATTGATTTCCTCTAATTTATAACCTTTACGCGTCAAGGAAGTCAAGTCGCCGGAGAACTTAATATCCCATGGCAGGCGACATGCAAGATTAAAACCATACCTTATGTCCCAGGCATCGTAATTAACGGAATTCAGCTTGTTTCTTGTACTATTATAGCTAAAACCTGCATTTAATTTCAACGTTAACTCCTTATGCTGAAAGACTAATCTAGCTGTTTCATCAATGATATCTCGCTTTTTTTTGCTAGTCTGAAGACCTTCATTCATATGCCCAGACATAAGAGTCGTAACATCTTTCCTATAAACAATTTCATTGTTGATATTCCATGCCCTCGATTTTCCCAATCCCTTATCAACATACAAACGATTCCATGACGCCCAAGTCCCTTTCACGTTCTGGGGAATTACAAGAGAGTTACCATTCTTATCATCGTACAATGAACACATTATTATCATGTTAAGCATAAACTGAGACTGCGACGAAAAGTTTACATCCCACTGGCGTTCAGTATTATGCCATGCATAGGTAAACTGATAATCGTACATCGATTCTTTTTTCAATCTACCATTACCGGTTGACATCACTAGCGGATGAGATGAATCTATAGTTTCAACCAAGTTTAACACAGATGGTTTGCGATAGGATTCCAATTTGTTGAAGAAATGAATCCTGGAATTTTTTCCCTGCCATTTGAGTCGGAATCTTGGACACAGATCAACATAACTCCTCGTAAGAGTAGTATCTACCGAAGAGTTACTATAACTCATATTCTTGCTAAGCATACGCACATCAAAGCCCGCTATCAATTGCCACTTACCCTTTTTATACTCCCAGTTTACCATAGGCTTGTGCTCCCTGGACAGGCTGTTGGAATGATAACTATTGGCATCGTACAGATCATCCAAGGTACGCTGACGTGAAACAGACTCGTTACCCTGGGTATAACGGTATCCGATTTCCAGACTCATATTATTCAAGAAGTTAAAATGATAAAAACCTTCCAATGTATATGAATAAGATTTCGTCTTGGTGTTATCATTGGCTACATAAGAGACAATAGAATCATTTACCGGGAGATAATAGGTTATATGACTATTTTCTCCTAGTTTTTGGTTATTGTCTGAGTATGAAGCATCGGCATGAAAAATGAGATCATCGCCCCAGGCCAAGGCTTGCGACATTTCTATATTTTCACGAAGTCTAAAATTATGTGCTCTGTTATTCGCCTTATTGATAGAATAATTCTGCAAATAGTCAAAGGCATTTCTGCCACCTTCATCTATAGCATCAAAAAGCTGCAACACTGATGAATTTGAAGGTATATCCTTATCAAACAGCGCATATTTGTTCAAGTCATCATTTTTGCTCCTGCCATAATCCACCATAGTATGAAATTGAAAATAGGAAATACCCATCTTCGTGACCTTGTTATTCAAACTAAAGGAAGAATTCCTGCTGTCATTTAAATTCTGAAATATTTTATTGATGTTTGTCTGAGGCAATATGCTGATCTGTTTTTTTTGCTCATCCAAATCTACGCCTTGCCATTGAGCAGCCAAATCTGTAGAAACGTAAAAAGTTCCACCAGTTTTCTCTGCAATAGTACTCACGCCAACTTTTTTAGTGTTCATAATTGATTTTGGGCTGTCTGAATCCCAAAATGATCCATCGCTACCAGGCACGCTCGACTGATTGACGTTGTTAAGGTTAGCATATGCAGAAGCATTTACAGAACCTTTCATATACCCATCAAATCCTCTTACCTGCCATCTGTCATTAGTACCGACACCTGCTTCTATATTTCCGAAATTATTTTGGCTATATTCCTTTTTCAAGAGAACATCCATCACATAGTCTTTCAAGTCTGTCTTTGTATTCAGGTTGCGATTCTTTTCTTTACTCTGCTCAAAGACTTTAAGACTTTTTACCGTATAATACGGCATATTCTCCAACAAAGCCAGATTATTTCCCTTAAACAACTGTTTGCCATTTAAAGTAAGGTAATCTATTTTCTGATCATTAATAAAGATTTCTCCATTGGCTTCAATTCTTGCACCCGGCATCTGCCTGATCAACTCATCAAGCATGGAACCTTCCGGCAGGTTGAATGCGTCTGCATTATACACCAAGGTATCTCCTTTGTGGAAGAACTTGATTCTGGTAGCACGTACGGTTACCTCACCCAACTCATTATCACCAGTCAGGCTATGTTTAGGCTTAAGCCTTACCAGTTTTATAGCTGGAATCCACCGCCGTAAGACTCTTGCCGTATGCTTTAATTTGTAATTGGTCGTAATAGACTTGTAGCCTTCACAATCTACCTTTATGATATATGATTCAACCTTAGCAGGAACTTTGAAGGAAAAAGAAGAAGCAACCATATAACCAGAAGGATGTTCATTTCTCACAGACATTGTATCTATAACAGTACTGTCTGTTGACATCAATGTTACTTTAGCCTTTTCCAAGCCATAATCAGTAAATGAATCCATCACAAAGCCAATCAACTCTATCGTTCTACCAGCAGGCTGAGCGACGGCTATTAAGTTCATTACACAAAAGGTAAAAACCAGCAATGTTTTTAAGCTAATATGTTTCATCTTATCAATTTTAATTAATACACATGCTTGTTAGTTCTCTATCGTAGCAAGGTCTGTCGGCAAAGCCAAAGTATCTGATTAAGGAAAATGGGCATAACCGATACCAACAACCTTATAACTTCATTTTTGGGAGCAAAGATATAAAAAATAAAGTTACGAGACGATTTTTTTGTTATATTTTTTCACGCGATACTTTTTTTTAACATAGCTTAATATACTGTAGATAAGAAGTTTACACATCATATTACATTTTTTACACTGATGGCTATTATATCCTCCAGATATTGGCATCAAGGGTTTTGGCTCCGCTTTTACCAAATAGCTTGCTGTTGATTTTCGAACGGATATTAGTTATTTGCTGCGACCCGACACCCAATAAAAGAGACAGCTCAGAAGGGATAAAATGTAGTTTTACCAATATGACTACAAGATATTCCCTGTCTGTTAATCCTTTGCTCGGAGCAGAAATGAAGCGAATGAAATCAGGCTGTTGCTTTTCGACCAATGATTTCAACTTTTCCCATTCACTATCTGATATCTTGCAACTCACTCCATTTGCCTGCGCATGGAAATGATTCACCAGTTCATTATCAAGTAAGCTAATCTCCGTCATCCAGTTCTCATTTTCACCAACCTGATGAAAAGAATTCAGAGCCAGATTCATCTGCTGGATTTCCTGTTCTTTCTTCTGCCTATATTGTTCAAAATTATTTTCTATCATTTTCAAATCGGCAACAGAACGCTTATACTCATCAAGCACCTTATTATAGTCTGCGTTTATTCCAACCAATACTGCCTTTCTCCGCTTCATCTGCTTGCAAAAAGACAACAACTGCAACAAGAAACAAGACAACGGTCCCCAAAGCCATAGATAACCACAGCAGCTGATTCTCCGTCTGTGCTTTCAAAGCTCGCTGCTGGTAATGCTGATAATCATACATGGATTGTATATTATACATAGACTCCACAGTGCTATGCCTATAGGAAGAATCATTGGCATTGACAAACAGCTGGGCATACTTGGATATGGAATCAGGAATCCCCTTGAGCTGATAAGCAGTATGTAATCCTCCATAAGCCGCCTCTTTATGTGTAAAAGTAATATGGTCTGCCGTAAGAATCTTATGGAAATAACCAATTCCCTCATCCACCTTGCCTATGCCGCAATAATATCTACCTATATTATAATATAAGAGTTCACTACCTCTACGAACCTGACTTGGGGTAATAAACTGATCTGCTTTTTGCCGCATCATCTGGATATAATAACCAGCACGCTTATAGTCTTTCCTGTTAATATAGACATCTATGATGGCATTCAAACCATGATACATTTCTGAACCCAGCGCGTTTTTCATGCAGAAATGATGAGCATTGAGGGAAATACTCAAGACTGAATCCGAATTTCCCAAATTATAATAACCGCTGGCTTGCGTACGATAAGCAGCAACTGCAGCCAATGTATCCTTAGCCAACCAGGCATATTTAGCAGCAAGTCTTGTTTCCTTTATCGTCATCAGAGGGGAAGATCCTACACTATACAAATCTCCCATAGCGCCATGAATCCTAGACAACAAGGCATAATCACACGAAGCACTCGTGGTATCAGCCAATTCCACTGCCTTATTGTAGTTATCGAGAGAAGCAGGGGCATCCTGCAGATCCCGATACACACAGCCTAAAAGATAATATGCCAGCATTCGCTCATTCATAGAGCCATGCTTGTCGTAATAGGCAACCACTCGCTTCATCACGCTATCTGTGGTAAAATCCACAAAGCTCTTGTTCATCGCCTTGGCATAGATTAGATCATAATGCATCTGTTGTGCCTTGCTCATATCAGGCTTCTGCGCCTTTAGACTATCAAGCATGGCTAAGGCTGTCTGTGCCGAATCCTGACAGACATCCATCAAACTATCAGCACTTGCCATCTTGGAATCCACAAAACGATTTCCGCCACATGAAACCAGCAGAAACAAAACGGTTATGATAACTATTTGCAGAAAATTATAAGTTGTCTTTCTTTTCATCATTGCATATTTCTTGTCGAGTAAGTGGAGGGAATTTCACCCACCCTTCTCTCGGAACCGTGCTTGAAAGTCTCCCTTCACACGGCTCTTTGCACTTACTCTTTATTAATTTTATTACTCCTATTACAAAGGCTGCCTCATTCATTAGCTCATTCTCCATTTCCTGGAGTTGGACTTTGAATTTGGCTAAGTACGCTCCCCCTTCGCTCCATCCCCATTACAGAGACTTGATAGAATCTATCAAATATAGCCAATATCGGACGTCATTCTGTCTCAGGACACACTTTTGGGAGCAAAGATATAAAAAATAAAGTTGCGAGACGAATATTTTGGTTATATATTTTATACCCAGTACTGCATCCATTACAACTTAACATACTACAGATAAGAAACTTACATATCATATTACATTTTTTACACTGATGGCTATCATATCCTCCATAGATTGGCATCAAGGGTTTTGGCTCCGCTTTTACCAAATAGCTTGCTGTTGATTTTCGAACGGATATGGGTTATTTGCTGCGCCCCGACACCCAATAAAAGAGACTGCTCAGAAGGGATGAAATGTAGTTTTACCAATATGGCTACAAGATATTCCCACACTGCGTTTATCTTCTTCTAATGGAAATAGTATTTACTGCACGATCAATATGTTTTTATCATTAGGGAAAATCTTCGTTCAAAAGTATTGAATGTGTGTTCAAAAGCTTTGAATGTACATTCAAAAGTGTTGAACGGCGGTTCAATACTTTTGAACGGAGATTTTCCCTAATAACAATTACTTTTTCCTCTAGGCTTTTGGAGTTTTTAGATACGGAATAAGTCATCCATAGTGATAACTCGGTGCGTTATAGTAATGGAACCATATCTTACACGAAAACGAGCTTATTGTTTTGTGAAATTTACACGAAAACAAGATTATATCGGCTGAAAAGATACTAAAAATATCGTTTAGCGCAAAATAATGAGTCACTATTTTGCGCGAAATGGGGTGAAAAGGTCATTTCGCGCAGAATAGTGAAGGGGGGAATGGTATTTATTAGTCGTGGAAATGTGCGAAAAAACAATGGATTTCCACGACTAATCATACTAATTGACATCTTTCAGTTGCTCTGCATATTCCTTCGGGAAGACGCCGAACTTCTTCTTGAAGCATTTCGAGAAATACTTCGGAGTGTTGAAGCCCACCTGAGTTGCCACTTCGCTGATCAGAATGTCAGGGTTCGACCGGATGATGCGCTGCGCCTCCTTCAGGCGGATGCTGGTGATGAAGGCAATGACCGTTTGCCCTGTTGTGGCTTTTACCTTATTATATAAGGTGGATTCGCCCATCGCCATATCCTTGGCGAATGCCTCGCGGTTGTAATCGCCATCTGCAAGATGTTGCATCAGTACCTCTGTGGCACGAGTGATGAATGCCTGATCTGGGTTGCTCAAATGTAACGCAGCCTGTGTTTCGCTCTCTGTGCTGTTTTGGAGCGAAACTTCTGCCTGAATCTTTTCTATCATCTTCTTGCGGTTGGCAAGAAGGGCATTGATTCTGACTTCCAGTTCCTCAAACTTGAAAGGCTTGGTGATGTAGGCATCTGCTCCTACGGCATAAGCCTCGGTCTTGTCCTCTTCCTTGTTCTTGGCGGTGAGCAGGATGATTGGCAACTGCCAGAAACTCTTGTCAGACTTCAGCTGCTTGGTCAGTTCGATACCATCCATGATTGGCATCATCACGTCGCTCACCACGAGGTCGAGTTTCTCCTTCATGATGATGTTTATCGCCTGCTTTCCGTTCTTTGCCGTAAAAACGTGATAGTTCTTGCTCAGCACCTGCAGCATCAGGGCGAGCAGTTCCTCGTTGTCCTCCACCACCAGGATCTTGCTCGCATTCTTACGGATGAAGATGCTCTGGCGGACAGGTGCCAGCTTAGGTTTGTCTTCAGAAGCAGGTTGGGATTCCTGCTCCGTTTCCTGGCTTGCCTGTCTGATGGCTTCCTGATTTACTGCATTTGGTTTGTCTGAATTGTCTATTTCATCTGGTGCATAGGCACTCTTTCTGATAGGCAGGGTAATGGTGAAGGTAGTGCCTTCGCCTTCCTGACTCTCACATTGGATGTTGCCATGATGCAGTTTCACCAGGTCGTGGGTCAACGACAGTCCGATGCCGGTTCCCGGCATGTTCTGCTTGCGGTAGTCGCCATCGAAGAATCGGGTGTAGAGATGCTTCATCTTCTCCTTCGACATACCGATGCCATTATCGGCAATCGTGATGACCGCCTGCTCCTTGCTGAGGCTGAGTGATACATCAATCTTGCCTCCCACCTTATTATATTTAATGGCGTTGGAGAGCAGATTGTAGATGATCTTATCCATCTTGTCGGCATCAAACCATGCCATACCTTCAGCCTTCGGCTTCTCCAGGAATAGGGTAACCTGCTGGTGTTCAGCCATCGGACGGATATTCTCGCAAGCTTCTTCTATGAACGAAATCAGGTTTCTGCGGCTCACGAGCAGATGCAGCTGTCCTGCCTGCGACTTTCTTACTTCCAGAATCTGTCGCAGGAGTCGGGTGGTGCGGTTGATGTTGTTGTCCATCACCATGTAATCTTCCTCATACTGTGGTGCCATCGCCTTGAGTTTGTAGATGGTGGCAGAGATGACGGTGAGTGGGGTGAGCAACTCGTGGGTGATATTGGTGAGGATGACGCCCATCTGCAGGCTGTTTCTGGTCTTCACCCGCTCCTTATACCATCGTGCCGTAGCAAAGATGCCGCCAATGAGCATCAGGATATAGAACATGAAGGCTATTCTGGATGCATACCATGGCGGCAGCACCTTGATGGTGATGGTGTATGGCAGTTCCTGCCACTTGCCGTAGCCGTCGTTTGCCTTCAGATGTAACTTGTAGGTGCCTGCATTCAGGTTCTGGAAAGTAGCTTTATGTTCATCCTGTTTGCTGTATTGCCAGTCTTCGTCATATCCTTCCAGCTGGTAGGCATAGCTGTTCTTTCGTGTATTACCGTATGTGAGGAGTGAGAATTCGATATCAAACTTCTTCACATTGGAAGGTATGGAAATCCTTTTTGTGTAATGTGGCATTTCTTCGGAAATGTCACTTTTGAGAACAGAATCCAGTTGTGCAAATGGTACGTCATCAATGATTAAGTCGGTGATGACGAGCTTGCAGTTTCTGTGATTTTTCATTTTTGTCATAGCCGACGGAGGGAAAGAGAAAAAGCCTGCTCTCGTTCCGAAAAAGATTTCCTTGCCGAACTGATAACTGGCATCTGCCGAGAACTTGATTTCTCCCAATCCATCTTCTTGGGTGAAATAAGTGATGTTGCGCAAATGGTCTGACTCCTGATTTTTCCAGGTGATATATGCCAGTGCCTTGTTGAGCGCTACCCAGATATTGCCGGAAGCATCGCCTTCTACAGAGAAGGTCTGATCATCCGGAAGATGAAGCTTTCGGTTCTGGTATTCAAAACGGTCTTCCACCTTATTATATAGGAAGAGTCCGCCACTATTTGAAATAGCCCAAAGGCGACCTTGATTGTCTTCCATGCATTTCTGCGCATCGTTAATGGCATATTTGCCGTTTTTAGGGCAGTATTGTCTGTATTTTAGTGAACGGATATTCCGGGTTTTGCCCGATATACGGATAATACCCTCATTATCTGTAGAAACCCAAATGTTGCCTTGCCTATCCTGGCAGATGTTACGGATGTCGCAGCTGCTGAAGTCTTTCTTGCCTTCTTTCATGGTCAGGAAGTAGCCTGTATTGTCTGGATATACGATACTCATACCATTTCGGCTTCCTATCCACATCGTCTTGTCTTTCGATTCGAAAACAGCATTAACGAAATTTTCTTTTATGTAGTTCGTATTGGTGTTGTCCAGGCAGAAGGCTTCTTTTTCCTTCGGTTTGATGATGACACCGTAGTTGTTGACGGCAAACCATATTTCATCATTGCTTCGTTTCACGATGCTGGTAATGCTGGTGGTAAGGGTATAGCTGCTCAGTTTACCAAAGCCCGGAATGCCTTTATTATAATAGGTGTCACCGGTATCTCGATTGTAGAGCGCTATTCCGTACGGATTGAGTCCGAGCCAGAACCATTTACCGTCGGTAGTGAGAATCGCATTGACATAGTTGATGGTAGGGGCATTCTGCAGGTTGCCCAGATACCACTGCTTGAAGAGAGATGGGGGGGTGGTAATCTGTAGAACTCCATCATTCTGCGTACAGAGCCAGATATTTCCCGCTCCATCCGTGCTGATGTCATTGCAGTAGATGAGTCGGTTGTTGCCAATCTGGGTATATTTGCTCCAGCCTGCTTGCGGCTGGTCTTCATCTAAATAGCAGATACCTTCTCTGGTACATGCCCATAGAGTATTGGTGATAGGGTCTTCTACGAATTTATAGAAGATGTCGAAGTTGTTGGTGGCGTATGGATATTGATGATATTGCGGATTCTTCAGATTGTCCGGATTGCTGATGCACAGCACTCCATATCCCCAGGTTCCTACCCAGAGATGATGATTCTTGTCGAAAAAGAGCGAGTAGGCAGAATTTATGTCATTCAGCTTCGGGTAGCTGCGGAAAACGTTGCTGCCACGTTTCAGACGCATCAGTCCGGAAGACCAGGTGCCGACGAGAAGGTCGCCATTCTTGTCTTCAGCTACACATTTTACGCTGAAAGAATTGAGGCGCTGTTTCTTTCCGTTTTCATCGATGCGCCAGGCATTCCTGGAAGTATAGGTATAGAAGGATTCATTTTCCGGATTGAAATAAGATAATCCTCCATCTGTACCAACCCAGAGTGTACCATCTCTCGAAACAAAGAGATGGTAGATGATTCTCTGATCTTCGCTTGGCAGGAAATAGGTCTTGAAAACGCCAGTCTTCCGGTTTATCTTTACCAGACCGTTTCGGGTTCCCAGCCAGAGATTGTGCTCGTGGTCTTCTGCCATGGAACGGATGTCGTTGTTGGGAAGAATACCAGGAGAAAGAGCATTCGATTTGTACGATTTCACGGTATAGCCATCGTATGATTTGAGTCCGGAATTGGTTCCCACCCACATCATTCCTTCGCTATCTAGTATCATGCAATGGCTTTCAGACGCTGGCGAAATGTTAAAAGATGCAATGCTGCGGTATGGAAATGTTTCCGCTTTAGCAATGATGCAGCACACAAAAGTCAGTATCAAATATATTGTTCTCATCTCGATTATTAGTATTTCTTTGTATTTTGGGTACAAAATTACAGCTTTTTCCCGAATTTTTCCCTTATTTTCTCGAATTTTTCCCTAATATATGATAAAAAAGACCGAATTTTGCAATTGTGAAGCAATAAAAGTTGCCTTGGCGAGAGCGAAGGCGGCACTTTACATTTTTTACATAAACAGTATAATATAAACTAACAAATTAAAATACAACTTAAAATGGAAAATCTTAAGCTAATAACATCGTCTAGAAGATTGATGGCTTTGGCAGCTTTGGCAACTGGCGTTGCTTTGCCTCCACAATCTATCATGGCAGCTTCTACAGCTCAGGTTGTTCAGCAGTCGGGTGTCGTTAAAGGTCAGGTTCTTGATCCTTCTGGTGAGCCGGTAATCGGTGCTACCGTAAAGGTTAAGGGTTCCAAGACGGGTACTGTTACCGATCTTGATGGTAACTTCTCGCTCAGTGCTGCTCCAGGTGCTATGGTCGAAGTGTCTTATATAGGTTATAAGACCATGACGGTAAAAGCTGGTAATGGTCCGTTGAACGTTACTTTGGAAGACGACAATCAGGCTTTGAGTGAAGTAGTTGTCGTAGGTTTCGGTACTCAGAAGAAGGTAAACCTCACTGGTGCTGTCTCTGTAATCGACAGCAAGGAGATTGCTTCCCGTCCTGTTGCCAATGCTACCCAGGCATTGCAGGGTCTGGTTCCTGGTTTGCAGATTTCCAGCTCGTCTGGTTCTATGGATGCTACTCCTAATGTAAATGTACGTGGTACTACTACCATTGGTGAGGGTTCCAAGGGTACTCCATTGATCTTGATTGATGGTTCTGAGGGTGATTTGAATACCATCAACCCACAGGATATCGAAAGTGTATCTGTATTGAAGGATGCTGCTGCATCTTCTATCTATGGTTCCCGTGCACCTTTCGGTGTAATCTTGGTTACTACCAAGAAAGGTAAGTCGGGTAAGGTTACAGTCAACTATAACAACAGCTTCCGTTTCAGCGGAATGATTCGTGGCAAGCACATGATGAACTCTGTTGACTATGCAGCATGGGTAAACGATGCTCATACCAATGGTGGTAGTGGTGTGTTCTTCGATCAGGAACGTATGGATAAGATCGTGGCTTATCACAATGCCACTCCTGTAGGTCCTGGTACCCGAAAGGATGCCAATGGTAACCTGCTCTACGGTATCGATTCCAGCAACGGCACAACATGGAATGATGGTTACGGCTTTGGTGTAGATGATGTAGATTGGTATGATGCCTTGTATAAGAGCACTGCCTTCTCTCAGGAGCATAACGCAAGTGTAAGCGGCGGTAATGATAAGTTTAATTTCTATGCTTCTTTCAACTACCTGCACAATGGTGGTTTCATGAAGCTGGATAAGGATAAGAACGACCGTTACAATACGGCAGCTAAGATTGGTGCGCAGATTACTGATTGGCTGCATCTGGATTACTCTACCCGCTGGACCCGTACCGATTTCCAGCGCCCTGCTACTTTGACCAACAGTCTGTATCAGGACTTGGCACGTCAGGGTTGGCCAGTATTGCCTTTGCAGGATCGCAACGGTTACTATTATTCTGCACCTTCTCCTGCCCTCGGTCTGGCTACAGCAGGTAAGGATACCAAGGAGCGTGACATTCTGAACCAGCAGGTGAACCTGTTGATTGAGCCTATCAAGAACTGGAGAACTCATATCGACTTCACCTATCGTTCAGAGAATACTGCACGCCACTGGGACAAGAAGATGCTCTACAACCATGATGTTGCCGGCAATCCTATCGTTTACGACAAGGGCTCCAATGTTCATGAGGATGAATATAAGGAGAACTACTATAACTTCCAGGCTTACACCGAGTACAACTTCTCTCTGGCTAAGAAGCATAACTTCCACGTAATGGGTGGTTTCCAGGCAGAGCAGTTGAGAAAGACCGAATTCGGTCTGCAGCGTGATGGTGTCTTGGATGAGTCTCGTCTGGAGGTGGATCTGACCAATGGCTTGAGCTACGAAGGCAAGGAAATCGTTCCTTCCGTGAATGGTGGACGCAACCAGTGGCAGACAGCCGGCTTCTTCGGCCGCTTGAACTACAACTATGACGAGAAGTATCTTTTCGAGTTCAATATCCGTCATGACGGTACTTCCAAGTTCCGTAGAAACAATATGTGGAAGACCTTCCCATCTTTCTCTTTGGGTTGGAACATCGCTCACGAAAACTTCTGGAAGCCATTGGAGAATACTGTAAATACCTTGAAGCTCCGTGCATCTTATGGTTCTTTGGGTAACCAGAATATTGATAACTGGTATCAGACCTATTCTACAGTAGATTATAAATCAGTATCAGGTACCTGGCTCCAGGGGGGTAAGAAGCCCAACATTACTGCAGCTCCAGGTCTGGTTTCTGCAGCCTTGGGTTGGGAAAAGGTAGAAAGCTATGATGTCGGTCTCGACTGGGGTGCTTTCAACAACCGCCTGACTGGTTCCTTCGATTACTATGTACGTAATACCAAGGACATGGTAGGTCCTGCTCCTGAGTTGCCTGCACTTTTGGGAACTGCTGTTCCGAAGACCAACAATACCGACCTCCGTACCACAGGTTGGGAGTTGCAGATTGGCTGGCGCGATCATCTGGAGAATGGCTTGAACTATGGTGTAACATTCAATGTTTCTGATGCTCAGGCTAAGGTAACCCGTTATCCAAACAACCCTACAGGTTCTTTGTCTAGCTATATCGAGAACCGCAAGGTAGGCGAAATCTGGGGTTATGAAACCATCGGAATTGCCAAGACTAATGATGAGATGAACCAGCATCTGGCTACCTTGCCAAATGGTGGACAGAGCCAGCTTGGCGACAAGTGGGCTGCTGGTGATATCATGTACAAGGATCTGGATGGCGACGGTAAGATCTCCAATGGCAGCAATACATTGGCAGACCATGGCGACCTGAAGGTTATCGGTAACAATACTCCTCGTTATCTCTTCGGTCTTGATCTCACCGCCAGCTGGAAGGGATTTGACTTCCGTGCATTCATGCAGGGTGTCATGAAGCGTGATTATAATGTGAATGGTTCATGGGGTGCGAGAGAATATCTGTTTGGAGCTACCGACTCTGGTGTATGGTGGGCTGCAGGTATTACCGGCGTTCAGGACTACTTCCGCGATTCTGAAACATGGTCTGTCAAGAATGGCTACGAATCAGAGAATCTGAATGCCTATCTGCCACGTCCACAGTACAGCGAGAAGAACATCCATACCCAGACACGCTATTTGCTCAATGCAGCTTATTTGCGTATGAAGAACCTTCAGATTGGCTATACCTTGCCACAGAGCTTGGTTTCTAAGGCAGGTTTGGGCAATGTCCGCTTCTTCGTTTCAGCAGAGAATTTGTTCACTATCACCGATCTTCCAAGTCAGTTCGACCCAGAGACCATCGATACCGCTTATGGTAATGGTTATCCTCTTTCTCGCACTTTCTCTTTCGGTGTTAACGTTACATTATAATTAAAAGGAGATATTAATATGAAATTCAAACATATAGCACTTATGTCATTGGCACTTGCTGCATCCTTCTCTTCTTGTAGTGATTATCTGGAGCAGGAGCCACCATCAAGCTTACCTTCTGATGGATTCTTTACTTCAGAGGCAAAGGTGAAAGCTGCTGCCGATCAGTTCTATGGTGATGTCTTGCCAGGACACGCCAACTGGAGCTACGGTCTTTATGCCGGCGATGTGAATACCGACAACCAGATCAACTGGTATGGTGATAGCAAGTTTGCCACAGGACTTTGGAAAACAGCCAATGATAACGGCAACTGGTCTTGGAATAATATCCGCAACATCAACTATCAGCTCAATTCTATCCTCGAGGCTCAGAAGGCTGGTAAGATCTCTGGTAGTGAGGCTATCATCAACCAGTATATCGGTGAGATCTACTTCATGAGAGCATATTGCTACTTCGATATGTTGCAGAAGTGGGGCGACCTTCCTATTGTAACCGAGGCATTCCCTGACAATGAGGAAATCCTGGTGGCTGCCAACAAGCGTCAGCCTTGCAACGAGGTGGCTCGTTTCATCATGGAAGACCTGGACAAGGCTATCTCGCTGATGCAGGATGGTTTTGACAAGAACCATACCCGTATCTCTCCAGATGCAGCCCGCCTGTTCAAGAGCCGTGTAGCTCTCTACGAGGGTTCTTGGCTGACTTATTTTGCCGGCACAGCTTTCGTTCCTAACGGCGAGGGATGGCCAGGCAAGGCTAAGGAGTATAATGCCAACTATCAGTATCCTACAGGTTCTGTTGATGCTGAGGCTAAGTATTTCCTGCAGGAGAGTGCCAAGGCTGCCGAAATGGTAGCTGACAAGTATAAGGATCAGTTGATGGTGAACACCGGTACTATTCCTCAGAAGGAAGGTGATCCTCAGAACCCTTACTTCAATATCTGGGGTACTACAGATATGTCGGGTACACCTGAGGTTATCCTTTGGCGCCAGTATAGCAAGGAGTTGGGTGTAGTCAATAATGTGGAGGTTGGTGTCCAGCATGGTGACTTTGGCGTAGGTCTCACCCGCTCTATGGTAGAGGGCTATGTGATGAAGGATGGTAAGCCTATCTATAATTCAGCCTATACTTATAGCGACCAGACGATTGCCGATGTTGCTACCAATCGTGACCCTCGTCTCACCATTTTCCTGAAGGTTCCTGGACAGAAGAATGTATTCAAGAATATGTCTGCTTCTGAGGATCACTATGTCATCGACGAGCCATATCCAACCATTACTACACGTAATGCCGAGAATGACTATTCTACAGGTTATGCCATCCGTAAGGGTGGTACCTTTGATAAGGCTAATACGGGTAATGGTAACTGCTACAATGCAGCTGAAATCTTCCGTGCTACCGAGGCGCTGCTGAACTATATGGAGGCTGAGTATATGTTGAACCATAGTCTTTCTGGCAAGGTTCTGGAGTATTGGAAGACCGTTCGTAAGGCTGCCGGCTTTACGGGTGATGCTGTTAACCCACAGGTTACCATCGATGCTACTGAGATGAGCAAGGAAACTGCCGACTGGGGTTCTTACTCTGCAGGTAAGCAGCTTACCGACAAGACTCTCTACAACATCCGCCGCGAGCGTCGCTGCGAGTTGATTTCAGAAGGTCTTCGTGGTATGGATTTGCAGCGCTGGCGTTCATACGATCAGTTGATGACAACTCCTGCTCACATGGAGGGTATTCATCTCTGGAATACTCCAATGCAGAGCTGGTATAACAACCTGAATGCCGATGGCTCTTCTAATGCCAACGTATCAAGCTCTTCTTTGAGCGAGTACTATCGTCCATTGGAGGTGAATATGACAGCTACCAACAGCTACAAGGATGGTTTCACCTGGCACATGGCTCACTATCTGCAGCCACTTCCTATCAAGCAGTTCCTGCTTACAGCAAGTGATTATTCTTCTGTAGAGAAGAGTCCATTGTATCAGAATCCATATTGGCCAACATCAGCAGGTCAGTCAGCAGAGAAGTAATCTGCTCTGTTGTTATCATGTTTGTTAAAGTGATTTCGCATATATAAGATGGTGGGTAACAGTCAGTTTTCTGTTACCCACTTTTTGTTTTTTGTAGTGTTTAGTTTCGGAGACCATGAATAAAAGATTTGTTATATTGTTTGTTATGCTTGTGAGTTGTCTTGTGGGATGGGCGCAGGTCTTTACCCTTGATGCCAAGCAGAAAGTGGAACCAGGCAGTTGGCTTTGCTTTCACAATGTGATAGAAATTTCTGATAATCCCCAAGACGTGTGTCTGTCGATTGCTGCAGACTCCAAGTATTGGCTATGGGTGAACGGTGAAATTCAGGTTCGTGAAGGTGGCTTGAAAAGAGGACCTAACCCTAACGATACCTATTGTGATGTCATCCGTTCGCTTCCTGCTCTGAGAAGGGGTAAAAATACCATCGCGGTTTTGGTGTGGTATTTTGGTAAGGATGGCTTTAGCCATCGTAACAGTCCTACACCTGGTATGACTTTCGCTTTGCAGGTGAATGGCAGACCGATTGTCCCAAGACGTGACTGGAGAGTGAAGAAGCATCCTGCCTTTTACTTGCCACAGGGTCCTAACCCTAATTATCGATTGCCAGAGTCTAATGTCGGTTTTGATGCGGCAAGAGATATTCCTTTCACCGAGGCATCTTTTAACGATAGGTCTTGGGATAAGGCAAGAAAGGTTTCTTTAGATTGTGCGGGATGGAATCGACTTGTAGAGCGTCCGATTCCTCTTTGGCGAGACTTCGGGTTGAAGTCATACATGCATACAGAAATGAAGAATGATACTACTTTGGTGGCTTATCTGCCATATAATGCGCAGGTGATGCCTTATTTGAAGGTAGAAGCCCCAAGGGGACTGCGTGTTCGGATTCTTACCGATAATTATCAGGGAGGATCTGCAAACAATGTTTTTGCAGAGTATAAGACCAAGGATGGAAATCAGAGCTTTGAATGTTTAGGTTGGATGAACGGACACCAAGTGTTCTATCAGTTTGAGAAAGGGGTCCATATCAAGGAGGTAGGCTTTCGGGAAACGGGGTATGACACAAGTTTTGCCGGTTTGTTCTCTTGCGATGATCCCATGTTGAACCGTTTGTGGGAGAAATCTCAACGTACCCTTTATTTGACGATGCGTGACACCTATATGGATTGCCCTGATAGAGAAAGAGCGCAGTGGTGGGGAGATGTCGTCAATGAATCGGGAGAGGCATTTTATGCCTTGGATGAGAAAGCGCATTTGCTGACAAGAAAAGGTATTTATGAATTGATGGATTGGCAACGCTCGGACAGTACGATCTTTTCGCCTGTTCCTGCTGGCAATTATGATTCGGAATTGCCGATGCAAATGTTGGCGAGCGTTGGATATTATGGATTTTGGAATTATTATATGGGGTCGGCAGACAAGGCGACGATAGAGTATGTGTTCCCAAAAGTGAGAAAGTATATCCATGTGTGGCAAACGGACAAGGAGGGTCTGGTTATACCTCGCAAGGGAGGATGGACCTGGGGTGATTGGGGAGACAATAAAGATATGATTCTTTTGTTCAACCAATGGTATGCCATCGCTTTACAAGGCTATGAGCAGATGGCGATGCTGGTAGGAGAAAAGGCTGAGGCTGAATGGGCTAAACGAACTGCGGACAGGCTCAAGGTGGTCTTTCATCAGAAGTTTTGGAATGGCTCGTATTATGTCTCGCCTGCTTATAAGGGTGAACCAGACGATAGGGCGCAGGCTTTGGCGGTAGTCTCAGGCACATTGCCTAAGTCGCTCTATCCGGTAATACGTCCTTTCTTTGACAAGTACGAACACGCCAGTCCGTATATGGAAAAGTATGTGTTGCAAGCTTTGTGTGAAATGGGCTATTATCAAGATGCTATCCGTAGAATGAAACGTCGTTATGCAGCGATGGTAGAAAGTCCTTTGACGACCCTTTGGGAAGGATGGGGCATTGGTGGAGAAGGTTTTGGTGGTGGTTCTTATAATCATGCTTGGAGTGGCGGACCGCTTACTATTATGAGCCAGTATCTGGCTGGTATTGCTTCTCGTACCCCAGGATTTGGAGAATTCACGGTCTGTCCTCATTTGGGACATCTGAATCATCTTAGCACAGTTGTTCCTTTGAGCGGTAATCGTGAGATTCGATTGCGAGTTGATAAGAGCGAGAAACTGTGTGAGATTGTATTGGAGGTGCCCAATGGATCCCGGGCTATCTTCCGTATGCCCGAGCCATATTCCCGAATAGTAGTTAACGGCAAGGCCATGGGTCAAGGGACTATGGAATTCTCTTTGGAGAAAGGGTGTTGGCATATTCAGCTAAGAATGCTGTAGTTTCACAATTTGTATCTTTTCACATGTTGTAAGTAACATTTCAAGGGTCTATATGCCACCTGTTATCGTGGCATATAGACCCTTTCTTTTATTGCGATATCTGTAATTTACATCTCTGCTTTCAACAGCTGTATCTGCTCTGCCGACAGTCCCGTTATATCCATCACGGTCGCACCATCCATCCCCTTTTCCAGCATCTTTCTGGCAATCTCAAGACTTTGTTGGCTCATACCTTCTACCTTACCTTTCTGGTAGCTGTCATCTATGAGGGTTCTTTCAACGCTTACGGAATCCCAGAATTTGTCGTAGGCCCAGAGTTCGGCATCTGTGAAACCGGAAATCTCCAGTTCCTCTACGGCTTTTCCTATTTCCGGGTCATTAAGCAGGTCAGCAGGAACTTCCTTTGTATTGGAATTGATTTCCGTGAGGAAACGGAGCCACAAGACCATCATGCGCTTGTCGGTAATGGTATGTGGAGTGAACTTCGGGAGTTCTATGAAGGTGAAATGCAAGCCTTCGATGACCTTATTGCTGTCCTTGTCATGCACGATGCGGTAGTTGTGGATGAAATCTGGAGTATCATGCGCAAAGATATCATTCACAAGATTCAGGGAATATACGGGTTGGAGTTCACTGTATTTTCCTCCCTTTTTAGCCTGGCTCACATAGAGCTTGGATGCATTGAACAGTACTCGCTGCTGGAAAGCATCAGACCATTCCATCTGCATTTCCACGCAGAACTTCCTGCCTCTGGCATCGGTACAGAGTACATCCACAATGGTGTTCTTGCCCCCTTCGAGCTGGGGCACAAGTTCTGTAGGCAGATACTTGATTTCTTGTATCTGCTCCTCGTCGCTGAGTGGCAGGAGTGCGTTCAGAAGGCTGATCAGTCTTGCGGGATGATTGCCGAATATCTTCTTGAACGTGAGGTCTGCCTTAGGATCTAAGTACTTCATAACCACCTGTTTTATAATTATCTACCGCAAAGTTACAAAAAATATGAGATTACGGCAACTTTTTAACGAAAAATCTGTCGTAATCTCGCTTTTTTATTGAGATTACGACAGATTTTCTTAAATGTTACCCCGGAAAGCAAAATCTCCAGAGGGCTTCCATTACCCCTTTTCCTTTTCCCCGTTCTACTATCATATCTTTCTGTATATTAATTGTTTATTGTGTAGCAAAGATACAAATAAATAATTTATTAATCGTGGAAATGTGCGAAAAAACAATAGATTTCCACGACTAATAATATCAATTAATAGGTATTTGAACAAGTCTTCCATAGTGAAGACTCGGTGCGTTATAGTAATGGAACCATATATAAAGGTAAATACTCGATACCATTTTCTATTTTCAGATCTGCTGCATGAATAACGTATGGAGTCGCTAAATACTTATCGTATTTTTTTATACATTTAGTCAGCGAGGTCGTGGTGTACCTTACTGTGGATTTTACTTCTATAGGAGATATGTTGTGCCGAGATGTGGTCTTGCTTTTGGCAATGAGAAAATCGATCTCCATCCTAGAATCTTTGTCTTCTCTGTCGTTGTTAGAGTAGAAAAACAGATGATGACCTGAGGCTTTGAGCATCTGAGCAACAATGTTTTCAATGAGCATACCTGAGTTCATTTCGAGTTTGTCCTTCAGTATCTTTTGATATAACTCTTCGGATATGATGCCTCGTTCGTCAAAAGCGTGACTGATAAGCAATCCTGTGTCTGCCATATAGCATTTCAGAGTTGAGTCTTCTCTTTTTAGATTAAGTCCGATACTCGGTTCTGTCGTGTTGTAACACGTATTGATAATCATGGCATCTTTTAGCCACAGAAAAGCACTGTCGTAATCACGCATTCTAGCATCCTTGCTTAAATCTGCTAACTTGAACTTTTTCTCATGCTTTTGGAGCTGTGAAGGAATCTGGTCAAAGATGCTTACTACCTTTTCTGCATAGTTGCCTGCATAGTCGTAAATACTGTTGCGGTATAAGGTGAGTATTTGCCTTTTTACTCTGTCTGTGTCTTCGAAACTATGCGTGTCTATATATTTCTGGACAGCTTGTGGCATACCACCAACAATCAAGTATAGCCTAAAGTAATCCATGACCTTTCGATGCAAGGCTTGTCCTAAAGGTTGTTTGTTGGCAAATTGGTTTCTGATGAAATCCATCATCATGTCGTCACCATTTGCCCATAAGAATTCCTCGAAGTCCATAGGATACATATAGATGGTTTCTTCTTCGGAAGGAATCAGAATGTTTTCTGTATTCCTTCGAATAGAGATTAATGAACCTGTCTCTATATAATCATATCTGCCGTCTGCAACCAAATATTTGATGGCTGTACGTGCACGTGGACAGAATTGTACTTCATCAAAGATGATGAGTGATTCTCTAGGATATAGCTTTTTGCCACTGTAAATGCTCAGGTGCATAAAGAGCATGTCTAGATTGTCGAGATAAATGTCGAATAGGTGTTTGACATCTTCCCCGACTCTGTTGAAGTCGATAAGAATATAGCTGCGATATTCCTTCTTGGCAAATTCTTCCACCATATAGCTTTTTCCTACACGTCTGGCTCCTTCCACCATCAATGCGGTTTCACCTTTCCTTTGTTGCTTCCACTCGACAAGCTTATCGTATATTTTCCTTTTCATTATAAACTTCTCTAAAATAGGTTTGATAAATACATTCCTTACACGAAAACGAGATTATTGTTTGGTGAAAATTACACGAAAACAAGATTATCTCGGCTGCAAAGATACTAAAAATATCGTTTTGCGCAAAATAATGAGTCACTATTTTGCGCGAAGTAGGGTAAAAAAGTCATTTCGCGCAGAATAGTGAATAGGGAAGATATTTATTAGTCGTGGAAATGTGTGAAAAATCGATGGGTTGCGTTTGTTTTTCCTGCATTTTCTCGATTTGTATCCCTTTTATACCGAATATTAGCCCCCTAAAAGGGGCTTTTTTCCTAATTTTGTAACCGAAATAAACAATTAGCGTTTCACTAACTTAATAATAACATCAGCAAAATGAATAAACTATTCACATTTATAGTGTTGTGGATGATGTCCTGTCTCCCAACTCTAGCGCAGGCTCCGATGGACGGAGGTGTGTGGAAGGACAATACCGGCAAGCATATCAATGCGCACGGCGGCAACATCTTCAACTACAAGGGTACCTATTATTGGTATGGCGAAAGCCGCTCGGAGAATGGCAAGCCTTACAGCTCTCTCGGCGTAAGCTGCTTTACTTCCAAGGATCTCAAGAAATGGACCAACCATGGATTGGTGCTCCCTGTATCTGATGAACCTGGCAGCGACATCGAGGGTGGTTGCATCATCGAGCGCCCTAAGGTTCTCTACAATCAGAAGACCAGGAAGTTCGTCATGTGGTTCCATCTCGAATTGAAGGGAAAGGGATATGCTGCTGCCCGTTATGGTGTGGCAACCAGCGATACTCCTTTCGGACCATTCAAGTTCGTTCGCTCAGGAAGAGTGAATCCGGGAATCTATCCTATCGGATTCTCCAAACCTGATACCACCGACCTCAAGCATCAGCTCCTCTTCCCGGAACTGAAAAAGTGGTGGACTCCAGCTTGGCGCGTTCAGATAGAGCGGGGCATGTTCTGGATGAGAGACTTCCAGGGTGGACAGATGGCGAGAGACATGACCATCTATATCGATGATGATGGCAAGGCTTACCACATCTATTCTTCTGAGGAAAACCTGACACTCCAGATTGCACAGTTGACAGATGACTACATGCAGCACAACGGTTGCTACGTACGAGTAGCTGCCGGCGGACAGAACGAGGCTCCAACCATTTTCAAGCAGGATGGCACCTACTGGATGATTACCAGCGGATGTACCGGTTGGGCTCCCAATGCAGCTCGCATGTTCAAGGCTAAGAATATCTTCGGCCCTTGGGAGCAGTTGCCTAACCCTTGCCGTGGCGAGGGTGCCGACAAGACCTTCGGTGCTCAGGGTACCTATATATATAAGGTGGAAACTGCAGCGCAGAAGAAGATGTTCCATGGCGCCGACTATGTATTCATGGCAGATATGTGGAATCCGAAGCATTTGAGCGACAGTCGTCATCTCTGGGTGCCTATTTCCTGGGAAAATGGTGCTCCAGTGTTGAAAAAATGATAAAAAACACGGTCGCTCTGCTCGTTTTTAAATTATTTTAATTACATTTGCAGCATAAAATGATAATACTGCAATCATCGTTTAACAGAATTCGACAAACAAACAAATTGCAACTATCTATGATTAGTATATATAAGAGTATCATGATGACCCTTCTTCTGGCTTTGGTTCCGTTTATGGGAATCAGCGCAGCAAAGAAGAAGGCACAACAGCAGAGCGACCGCCAATATTGGTGCTCGCTTGCCTATAAGATGGCTCAGCCTGTGCTGGAGAATATGGCAAAGGGCGAGCTGCAGAAGAATATGCAGACGGAGTTCAGTCCAAGCTTCGACAACCGCAACAGGAAGGTGCTCTATATGGAGTGCTTCGGCAGACTGATGGCTGGTGTGGCTCCCTGGCTCACCCTTCCTGATGATGCCACAGCCGAAGGCAAGCAGCGCAAGCAGCTGCGTGAATGGGCTTTGGCTTCCTACAAGAATGCCGTAGATCCTCAGAACCCTGACTATCTCTGCTGGGGCATCGGCGGTCAGAACCTGGTAGATGCCGCTTACATCGCCGAGAGCTTCCTCCGGGCTTACGATACACTCTGGAAGCCATTGGACGAGGTGACCAAGCAGCGATACATGAAGGAGTTTGCCAAGCTCCGCCACATCGATCCTCCTTATACCAACTGGCTTCTCTTCTCTTCTACCATCGAGAGCTTCATGGCAAAGGCGGGTGGCGATTTCGATGAATACCGTGTGAATTCGGCTTGCCGCAAGGTAGAGGAGTGGTATGTAGGCGATGGCTGGTATGCCGATGGTCCTTCGTTCGCATTCGATTACTACAGCAGCTATGTGTTCCATCCGATGTATCTGGAAACACTCCAGGCGATGGTGGATGCCAAGGTGAATTCCCGCCTCGACTATCAGAAGTACTACGACCGGGAGTTGAAGCGCTGCCAGAAGTACAGCATCATCCTCGAGAGATTCATCTCTCCGGAAGGAACCTTCCCGGCTTTCGGAAGAAGCATTCCTTACCGTATGGCAACCATGCAGCCGCTTGCCTTGATGGCATGGTATCAGAAGTTGCCAAAGGATTTGAGCAACGGACAGGTGCGTGCAGCCCTGACCAAGGTGCTCCATCGCATGTTCGACCAGGAGAACAACTTCAATGAGAAGGGGTATCTCTCTATCGGTTTCTGCGGAAATACCCAGAAGAACGTAGCCGACTGGTACACCAACAACGGTTCGCTCTATATGACCACCCTTGCCTTCATGCCTCTCGGCCTGCCTGCCGATCATCCGTTCTGGACCGATGCAGCACAACCTTGGACCCAGGTGAAGGCTTGGAACAATCAGCAGTTCCCTAAGGATCATCACTGGACGGACGAGATTGTCACCAAGGACAAGTGGTAATTTTCAGTTAAGAGTTTACTGTTTAGAGTTTACAATTAACAGTTTTGAGTTTACAGTTTATAGTTTAGAGTTAATATAATGCGCAAGATATTGATGATGTTGGTAGCAGCTGCAGCCCTGGCTTTGCCTTTGAGCGCAGCGCAGCCTGCCAAGAAGACCGCCAAGGTCAGGAAACAGAACAAGAAGGAGGTGAAGGCTTCCAGAAAGTGGGACCACGAGCAGGTGGTAGCACTCATCACGAAGGTAAACAATTACTGGCAGGCTAACAACAAACCTGAGGTGCGTGCCTTCTGGGACAACGCCGCTTATCATACCGGCAACATGGAGGTATATAAGATGTTGAAAGACCAGAAGATGCTGGATTACACCATCCGCTGGGCTGAGCATAACGACTGGACCGGTGCCACTGAGGCCAATCCAGCCAAGTGGAAGTATAAGCCATACGGCGAGGGTAAGGATCACGTACTCTTCGGCGACTGGCAGATCTGCTTCCAGACCTACATCGACCTCTACAACATCGAAGCAGTCAAGGGCAATGCCGCAGCCTCGGAATTCATGGTGAAGCGTGCCAAGGAGGTGATGCACTACGAGGCTTACTCAGAGCCGACAGACTATTGGTGGTGGAGTGATGCCCTCTACATGGTGATGCCTGTGATGACCAAGATGTACAAGCTTACCGGCGATGTGAAGTATCTCGACAAGCTTTACGCTAATCTCCTCACCACCGATGAGATTATGCTCGATAAGGAGACCCACCTCTACTTCCGCGATGGAAAGTACATCTATCCGAAGCACAAGAGTGCCAACGGAAAGAAGGATTTCTGGGCTCGCGGCGACGGCTGGGTTCTTGCCGGTCTGGCAAAGGTGCTCCAGGATATGCCAAAGGACTACAAGCACTATCAGTTCTTCGTAGATAAGTTCCAGAAGCTGGCCAAGGCTGTGGCAGAATGCCAGCAGCCGGAAGGTTACTGGACTCGCTCGATGATGGATCCTGAGCATGCTCCGGGACCCGAGACCAGCGGTACCGCCTTCTTCACCTACGGAATGCTCTGGGGAGTAAACAATGGTTATCTCAACAGAAAAGAATATAAGAAGGTGATAGACAGCGCCTGGACTTACCTCACGGAAACAGCCGTTCAGGAAGACGGCAAGGTGGGCTATGTTCAGCCAATCGGCGAAAGAGCCATCCCGGGACAGACCGTAGATGCCAATTCCCAGGCAAACTTCGGGGTGGGAGCGATGCTTCTCGCCGCTTGTGAATATGATAAATATCTTAATACAAAACTATAATAGTAATGAATAAAAGACTGTTCGTAACATTGAGTATGGCAGGATTGGCAATGGTGGCCTTTGGTGCAAGAAAACCGAAGGCTGCCATTAAGTCGTCTGTAAAGACGGTAGCCATCCAGCAGCCTACTTTCACCGAGTGGCACGACCTCCAAGTGAATGAAATCAATCGTTTGCCTCTGCACACAATGCACTTCGCTTACGATCCTAACGACTTCCCTGGAACTGGTGCCGAGTATCTTGACAAGAAGAAGAGTATGAACTACCTGTCGCTCGACGGCACATGGAAGTTCAACTGGGTAGCCAATGCTGATGAGCGCCCTACGGATTTCTACAAGACTGACCTTGATGACTCTAAATGGAACAACATCCAGATGCCAGGCAACTGGGAGATGTTGGGCTATGGCCAGCCAGAGTATGTAAACGTGGGCTTCGGATGGCGTGGCCACTTCGACCAGCAGCCACCTGCTGTTCCTACCAAGGACAACCACGTAGGATCCTATCGTCGTGAAATCAATATCCCAGCCAACTGGAATGGCAAGCGCGTCATCGCTCACTTCGGTAGTGTAACCTCCAACATCTATCTCTATGTAAACGGACAGTTTGCCGGTTATGCAGAGGATAGTAAGGTTGCCGCTGAGTTTGATATCACTCCATTCCTGAAGAAGGGCAAGAACCTCATCGCCTTCCAGACATTCCGCTGGTGTGATGGTTCATGGTGTGAGGATCAGGACTTCTGGCGTCTGAGCGGTCCGGCACGTGAGAACTATCTCTATGCCCGTTCTAAGGATCATCGCCTGCTCGATGTCCGTGTAGAGACAGAGTTGAAGAACAACTATAAGGATGGTTACCTCAACATCACAGCCAAGGTGCAGGGCAATACCCTGGCATACTTCGGTCTTTACGACCCAGATGGCAAGGAGGTAATCGTTACAGGTACCGATAATGTAAGGAATGGTGTGGCTAAGTATCAGCTCCGCGTGAAGAATGTTCGCAAGTGGAGTGCTGAGACTCCTAACCTCTATACCCTCGTAGTTTCTCCTATCCAGAATGGCGGTATGTACTTGCCATACGAGATTGTACAGGTAAAGGTAGGTTTCCGCAAGGTGGAGATCAAGAACAAGCAGTTCCTGGTCAATGGCCAGCCTGTTCTCCTGAAGGGTGCCAACCGTCATGAGATTGATCCTGACGAGGGCTACAACTTAAGTGAGCAGCGTATGATTCAGGACATCATGATGATGAAGCGTATGAACATCAATGCCGTTCGTACCTGCCACTATCCAGACGATCCTCGCTGGTATGATCTCTGCGACAAGTACGGATTGTATGTTGTGGCTGAGGCTAACCAGGAGAGCCATGGTTTCCAGTATGGCGACGATGCGGCTGCCAAGAAGCCTGAGTTTGCCAAGCAGATCATGGAGCGCAACCAGCACAATGTGTCTATGTTCTACAACCATCCTTCCATCGTAACATGGAGCATGGGTAACGAGACCGTGATGGGCGACAACTTCCTGCAGGCTTACAAGTGGATCAAGAGCCAGGACAAGACCCGCCCTGTTCAGTACGAGCAGGCTCGCCGTGGCGAGGGTACAGATATCTTCTGCCCTATGTACTATCCTGTAGCAGCTTCCGAGAAGTATGCCAAGGATCCAAACAGTCCGATGCCACTCATCCAGTGTGAGTACAACCACACCATGGGTAACTCTGGCGGTAACCTGAGCGATTACTGGAATCTGATCCGCAAGTATCCTATCCTCCAGGGTGGTTTCGACTGGGATTTCGTAGATCAGGCATTGCACCGCAATATCGTGAAGCCTATGAGCATCCTGCCTTACAAGATGAACAATGAGGAGCTTCGCAAGATAGAATATTGCTACGGTGGTGATTACAACAAGTATGATCCTAGCGACAATAACTTCAACTGTAATGGTATCATCGGTCCAGACCGTCAGATGAACCCTCATGCTTACGAGGTGGCTTATCAGTACCAGAACATCTGGGCCAAGATGGTGAATGCCGAGACTGGCGAGGTAAGCGTACATAATGAGAACTTCTTCCGCGACCTGAGCAACTATGCCCTGGCATGGAGCCTGGAAGAGGATGGCGTAGAGACTCAGAATGGTACCATCGCCGACCTCGATGTTCCTGCACAGCAGACCAAGAACTTCACCATCCCTTACGACAAGAGCAAGATCAAGGGCAAGGAGGTATTCCTCAACATCGACTTCCGTCTGAAGGAGGCTGAACCATTGCTCACAGCCGGTCAGGTGATGGCTTATGCCCAGCTGCCGGTAGTTGCCAAGCAGGCTTGCTCTGGCGACTGCAGCAAGATGCTGGCTCAGGGACATGGCAAGAAGAAGATGAAGCTTGCTGCCAAGAAGAACAATGTGGTAGCTGTTACCACACCTAACCTCACCTTCAAGATCGACCGTTCTACCGGTCTTATCTCTGAGTATGCTTACAATGGCAAGTCATTGCTCGGCGAGGGTGGTACCCTGAAGCCAAACTTCTGGCGTGCTCCTACCGACAACGATATGGGTGCAGGCCTTCAGAAGAAGTTCAAGGCTTGGAAGAACCCTCAGATGAACCTGAAGAACATCGACGTGAAGAAGGATAAGAAGACCAACTCTGTAACGATCCTCACATCATTCGATATGCCGGAGGTTCAGGGTCAGATGGATATCACCTACGTAGTATTCGCCAATACGGGTGCCGTGAAGGTAACAGAAGACTTCAAGGCTACAGAGGGTGCTAAGGTAAGCGATATGTTCCGATTCGGTATGTTGATGCAGATGCCATACACCATGGAGAAGAGCAACTACTACGGTCGTGGTCCTATCGAGAACTACTCAGACCGCAAGGACTGCATGCGCATCGGTGTTTACACAGATGATGCCGACAACCAGTACTTCCCATACATCCGTCCACAGGAGAGTGGTACCAAGAGCGATATCCGCTGGTGGAAGCAGACCGATGCCACAGGCTTGGGCTTGCAGGTGAAGAGCTGCACTCCATTCTATGCCAGCGCTATCCACTTCGATACCGAGGAGCTCGACGATGGCGACGACAAGGAGCAGCGTCACAGCTTCGACCTGAAGAAGTCTAAGTTCACCAACCTCTTCCTCGATTCTGCCCACATGGGTGTAGGCGGCGAGAACTCTTGGGGTGCTTGGCCTTTGGAGAAGTATCGTGTACATTATGGCAACAAGACCTTCACATTTACCCTCATTCCACAGGGTAAATAGTAGAAAAAACAGCGATTTGAACGAAAATCCAATATATTAAACAGAAAATCCACCTCATTTGGGGTGGATTTTTTGTATCTTTGCACCGATATAAAAAAACGCATGTGGGGAAGTTGGAAGAAATTCCCTCACAGAAATATAAACAAACCTACAAAACAACAATAACAAAGCAATATGAGAAAAGCTAAAATTTTCGCAGCAATGCTGATGGCGATGTCTTCGCTCGGAGCTTTCGCACAGCATCAGTTTATGGTTCAGGCAAACAAGCCTGGAGTAGAAATCCAGCCTACCATGTATGGTATCTTCTTCGAGGATATCAACTTCGGTGCCGATGGCGGTCTTTATGCTGAGATGGTGGAAAACCGTTCTTTCGAGTTCCCACAGCGCCTGATGGGATGGAATACATTCGGCAACGTAACCCTCAATGACGTGAAGCCAGCCTTCGACCGCAACCCTCATTATGTAACTCTCGAGAGTGCCGGTGCGCGTGAGAAGCAGACTGGTTTGGAGAACCGCGGTTTCTTCGGTATGGGCTTGAAGAAGGATATGAAGTACGATTTCACCGTATATGGCCGTCTTCATCTCATCGATGGCAAGCAGGGCAAGATTCGTGTGGAGCTGGTCAATTCCAAGAATGATGTCATTGCCAAGCAGGTCATCAATATCACCAACAACAAGTGGCAGAAGCTTACAGCTACCCTGACCTCTCCTCAGACCGATGCCAAGGGATTGATGCGTGTATATCTGGAGAAAGGTTCTGAGAGCGTAGATCTCGACCACATCTCTCTCTTCCCAGAAGATAACTGGAATGGTCTCCGTGCCGATCTCGTACAGGATCTTGCCGACCTGAAGCCAGGCATCTTCCGTTTCCCTGGCGGATGTATCGTAGAGGGAACCGACCTCGATACCCGTTATGAGTGGAAGAACTCTGTGGGCGCTCCTGAGAACCGTCCTCTGAACGAGAACCGCTGGAGAGATACCTTCCCACATCGCCTTTTCCCTAACTACTATCAGTCTTTGGGTTTGGGCTTCTACGAGTACTTCCTCCTTTCTGAGAAGATTGGTGCAGAGCCATTGCCAATTCTCTCAGTAGGTCTGGCTTGCCAGTATCAGAACGATGATAAGGATCCTAATGCGCATGTGGCAGTCAAGGATCTCCAGAGCTATATCGATGATGCACTCGACCTCATCGAGTTCGCCAATGGTCCTGTCACCTCCAAGTGGGGTAAGCTCCGTGCCGATATGGGTCATCCAGCACCATTCAACCTGAAGCAGATTGGTATCGGTAACGAGCAGTGGGGACCTATGTACCCTGAGCGTCTGCAGAAGTTCATGGAGCAGATTCATGCCAAGTATCCGAAGATCAAGATCTGCGGTTCATCTGGTCCATCTGCCGACGGCAAGGATTTCGACTACGGTTGGGAGCAGATGCGCAAGTTGGGCGTAGATATGGTAGATGAGCATTACTACAAGAGCCCTGAGTGGTTCCGCAGCAATGCCAGCCGTTACGACAAGTACGACCGCAAGGGTCCTAAGGTATTTGCCGGCGAGTATGCAGCCCATGCCAAGCACGATCCTAACTCTTGGGAGGCTGCGCTTTCAGAGGCTGCCTTCATGACCGGCTTGGAGCGCAATGCCGATGTGGTTTATCAGGCTACCTATGCTCCTCTCTTCGCTCACGTTGAGGGATGGCAGTGGCGTCCAGACCTCATCTGGTTTGATAATCTCAGCTCTGTGCGTTCAGCCAACTACTATGTTCAGCAGCTCTACGGCGAGAACAAGGGTACCAACGTATTGAAGCTTACCGAGAACGGTAAGGCTGTAGCTGGCGAGAATGGTCTCTATGCCACCGCTTGTTTCGACAAGGCTACCAAGAGCTACATCGTGAAGATTGCCAATACCTCTAACGAGGCAAAGGAAATCAACGTTACCTTCAATGGCATCAAGAAGTTGAACCCTGGCAAGATGACTGTTCTCCATGCTGATGATATTCAGGCAGAGAACAAGATCGACAACAAGAACGTGGTTGTTCCTGTTGTATCAGATGCTCAGGCTAACGGCAACGTCTTGAATGTGAAGATGAAGGCGAACAGCTTTGTAGTATATAGATTTTAAGTTTTAGTTTTAAAGTTTATGTAGTGTATAACCATTAAGGTAGAAAGATGATGAGTCCCTTGCAGCAGAAATGTTGCAAGGGATTTTTTTTGGAGCACCAGCATAATCCTGTGTCTATAGAAAGCTACTTTCAAATACCTGTATGGTAGAAGTTTTTCTTGAAAAGTTTTGGAGATTAGGAGATAAAGTATTATCTTTGCCCTCAGATAGTGTGTCCTGAGACAGAAGGTGAAGGGATTTGTACCCTATCCACGTCTAGGTTAATAAAGAATATAAACTAATAAACAAAAGAGTTAAGTACGAAGAGCCGTGTGATGGGAGACTGTCAAGCACGGTTCCGAGAGAAGGGAGGGTGAAATTCCCTCTACTTACTCGACATAAAATGGCAGCAATATGAAATATCCTATAGGAATACAGGACTTCGAACAAATCATAGAAGATGATTATGTTTATCTCGATAAGACGGCATTGGTCTATGACTTAGTGACTAAAGGTAAAATATACTTTCTGAGTCGTCCACGACGATTTGGAAAGTCATTGCTCGTTTCTACCTTGAAGTGTTATTTTGAAGGCAAGAAGGAGTTGTTCAAGGGGCTTGCCATCGACAAGCAGGAGAAGGAGTGGAAGCAATATCCAGTGTTCCACCTCGACTTTAATGGTAATAACTTTACTAATCCTGGTGTGTTGGAACAAACACTGATGTCTTTTGTGGAAAGACAAGAAGCAATTTATGGAAAGGATGAGTATAGTGTAACTTTGGGGGATAGATTTGTAAGTGTATTGAAGGAGGCTCATCGGAAGACTGGTCTCCGTGCTGTTGTGCTGATAGATGAATACGACAAGCCATTGCTGGATGTGCTTGATACGAATATTAAGACAACGATTGATGGTCAGGAGCGATTGCTCGAGGACTGGCATCGTGAAATCTTGAAAGGTTTCTATAGTGTCTTTAAGGCTGCCGATGCTTATTTACAGTTTGTCTTGCTCACTGGTGTCACCAAGTTTTCGCAGGTGAGCGTGTTTAGTGGTTTCAACCAGCCTAACGACATCAGTATGGATGAGCATTATGAGGCACTTTGTGGCATTACGGAAGAGGAGTTGTATTCTACTTTCGAGGAACAGATTAAAGCAATGGCTGTGAGATATAAGACCACAGAGGAAGGAATGAAGCACAAGCTGAAGAGGAAGTTTGATGGTTACCACTTCAGTCCCAATATGCTTGATATCTACAATCCTTTCAGCATCTTGAATGCCTTTGGCAAGAATAGGCTGGATGATTATTGGTTCCGCACAGGTTCGCCAACTTATCTGGTTCGTTTGTTGACGCATTTCGACGAAAATATCAACGAAATCGTCAATAAGTATTATCCTGTAAGCAGCTTTATTGACTATAAGGCAGACAAAGAGGCACCTCTGCCAATGATTTATCAGAGCGGTTATCTTACCATCAAGGATTGGGAAATGGATACTAATTCCTATCTTCTGGATTTTCCGAATGATGAGGTAAAACATGGTTTTTTGACCATGTTGGCAACAAGTTATTTGAAACCTTCAGAATCTACGGATGCATGGGTTGTCCAGGTTGTAAAAGTAATGAAAGAAGGCGATTGCAAGGAATTGGAGAATCTCTTGACTTCTTTCTTTGCCAGCATTCCATACACGCAGCGTCGCAAGGATGATGAAAGAGAGAAGGAACGTTATTTCCAATACACATTCTATCTCGTATTGAGAATGATTAGCTGTTTCACGGTCTTTATCGAAAAGCAGCAAAGCGAAGGTAGGGTAGATTGCGTGGTAGAGACACAGAATTATATCTACATCTTCGAGTTCAAGCGTGATGGTTCGGCAGAGGAAGCCCTGAAGCAGATAGAGGAAATGGGCTACGCCAGGGAATATGCTGCAGATGGAAGAAAGATTTATCAGATAGGCTGCAACTTCTCATCGAAGACGGGAACCATTGATGGGTGGAAAATGAAGTAGGTGATTATCTTTGCTGACAAAAAGCTTATGGTTAAAAGAATTTTGATGTTTGCATGTTCTGATAGGAGAATGCAAGAAATAGAGTTCAATATGTTGGATTACTGCTTTAGATGTATGTTAAATTCAAAATACAAAAAAATATGAGAAAGTTATTTTTGTTATGCTTGATAATGCTTATATCTGTCACTACTATGGCGGAAAGCTATTCTGGTAAAAATAATTTCTGGCAATAAACTGCAAGGACTGGCTGATGCAACAATTCAGCTTTTCAATAACAATGTGTTTGTTGGTGGATGCAAATCTAAAACTGATGGCTCCTTTAGTGTGAATACTTCCCAAAAGGCAACAAGAATTTCTGTCAGCTATGTGGGACTTGAGTCTTATACCAGAAAGGATAGTCTCGGACTTCCTGAGAACTTGGGTGTAATTGCATTGTCTACTCATAATGTTGGCTTAAAGGAAGTTACTGTCACGGGAACTTTAAAGCAAGAGACCTGTAACAAGGACATTTACCTTATCACCGACTCTATGCGCAAAGGCACGGCAAGCAGCGGACAGCTGTTGGAGAAAATACCAGGCTTTTTGCGTGATTGGGAAAATGACAAGTTGCGTGTGAATGGAGAAGACGATATTGTACTTTTGGTAAATGACGTGGAAAAATCCTCAGATTATGCCATGCGCATAAATCCTAAGCGCATCAAAAAAGTGGAAATTACCTACAATCCAACAGGAAAGTATGAGGGAAGGAGAATGTTGCTGAACCTATCTTTGTTCGATGATTATATTGGCTGGGACTTTGTGCCTTATACGAATTTGCAATATGGCAAAAACAATATGAATCAGGAAACCGTAGGTGAATCTTATACATATAGTGTGAATAAATTGTCATTTAATATAACTTCGGCTTTTTCGAATGTTGTCAATAAGGAAAGTGATTCCTTCACTCGTATGTATGCGGATAATTATGAGAGAAGTTCTCAAGAATTCGATTCTGGTAATCCAAATAAAATCGGCAAAAAACTGGGGTATGACATATCTCTTGGTGCTGAATATCAATTGGCTAAGGGGCATAGTCTTTCTTTTCAGACCAAAGGAACTTTTAATCAGTCCTTGGATTCTGCCATGTACTTTATTACGGAGAAGGATAATGGGAATGTGGCCCAATATGAGCAATGGAATAGAGACAAATATTATTCCAACGACTATAATGTGGGATTGTTCTACCGTGGAAGTTTTGGAAAATTATATGTCAGCAGTGATTTGACTTACGACTATTATAATGTTAGGGAGAAAAGAACTTATTGGAGTAATTCCAACTTGAGTGAAACCCCAACGTTGGGTGATAAAAATTATGTATTTTATGATCTGAGTATAAGTAGGTCATTATCCAAACACTTCGATTTTTATGCAGACTATAATTTTGCGTGGAGAAAATATAATGATACGGATAGAAATACAGACGAATTAAAATATTGGTCTAAGAATATTCGCCATTTTATGTTAGCGATGCTTACTTGGCATCCAGTGGGTAGCTTTTATGTTAGCGGTGGTGCTCTTTGGCTTGGTAATTCTGATGATAATAACGTCGGACATATAGCTAACTATTCCTGGAGTCCTATGGGACGTTTGTTCTACAAGCCTTGGCGTATCGTAACTATCAGGAGCAATTTCCACATTTCAGCAATGTATCCTAATTTGGATCAATTAACTGCTACGGAATACCAAATAGATTCAAAGATGATTCATGGTGGAAATCCACTGTTGAAATCTTCAAGATTGATTTACTTGGATGCGACCATGAGTATAGATAAACTGTTTAACATAATATTTGTAAACTTTTATAATAAAGACATGAATGAGTCGCTTTATTATTCATTGTTACCAACAGGTATGGTGAAAGAAAGTTATAAAAATGCAGATTGGCATCGAATGATGTTCATATTGTCAGGGGATTACAAACTTTTCAAAGATTGTAATCTTGGTGTAAACCTTTCTTATTTCCATGATGTTGCATCTGTAGAGGAAGGTATCAAGAGAAAAGGTGATATTTGGATGATGTATATGCAAGCCAGGTATAAAATTAGCCCTTTGAAATTGAATGTGCAAGCATCTTACGATTTGAATTATGCTACAACTCCTACTTTGCAAGGTAAATATACGAAGCATCTAGGATATGCTAAAATAGTATTGAATAGATTGTTTTCAAATGGTAAACTTGAGGGGACTCTGACCGCTACGATGCCTGCCAATATTGGAAAGCGGAAGTTTGGATATGAATATCATTTGCCCTATTTTACAACTGTGACAAATTCTTCTAGAAATAGTACTTACGGTCCATACGTGGTATTGGGAGTTAAAATGTTCTTGCATGGCGGTAAGCAAGTGAGAATGAGACAAAATTCTTTCAATGTTGATGCAGAAAAATAATAAGGTAATGGATATTGATGCAAAATTAAAGGCAGTAGCCCTCAGCGATAATAAGTTGGGGCTACTGCAAGGCAAGTTGGGAGCGAGCATTTACTTCTTTGTGATGAGTAATCATAATGATAAAACTCTTTTCTTCACTAAAACGATGACTTGTTTTTATTAACGGCTTCTCAATAGGGATAATGCATAGAGAGGCAGTATGGTGACATGCCTTATGGCATCATTGTCCTGCTTGTCAATGTAATCAAATGCTCCAAAATTCTCTAAGGAACAACGGAAGGCTTCGGTGAGCTTTTTCTCTCTCATGAATAGCCAGAGACTCTTCATGCCGCCCTGGGTGCCCGATTTGATTTCGATAGGGGTAATCTTCATGTTGTGGATTTCCAGATAGTCTATCTCGGCAACACTCTTCCCCTTCTGCTCCCAATAAAACATCTTCTGGCGCTGGATGCATGGTTTGTAACGCATCATCTCGAGTCCGGCAACCATTTCTGTTACACCTCCCTTATTGACAAGTTCCTGAGGTGTGCCGGCTAAAATAAGTTCTATGAGCTGCTGAGACAGGTCGCCTTCCAGTTGAAGCACAGCTAACAGTAACCCTGGGTCCAGAAAGAGAACCTTCATGCTTTTCTCGTCAGCTTCCGCATCCAGCGGAATACCATTGCCCGAGGTAGCAACCACAGGAGTAACGATTCCCGCAAGTGTCAACAGGCGGAGGGCTTCTCTGATTTGTGAACTCTGATAATCTGCTGATATTTGCTTGTATGTCAACTTCTCTCCTGCCTGATGACAGATGCCACGCATCGTTGTGCGCAGTAAATCTGGGTTGACTCTCTTTTTATACTTGCTGAAATCATCTTCGTATGTCAGTATGATGTCTTCCTGGATGTTTCTGCATCGGTTGAAATCGTGTGTCTTGGTCCATGCCAGAACAGATTCCGGCATGCCTCCAACAAGCAGGTAGGTGCGGAAGTATTCCACGAGTTTATCATGGAAGGCTTGATCAAAAGACTGGTTTCCGTATGCTTCATTCCGGAGAAGGATGAGTCCTTCTTCGTGATTGGCATGCAGGAATTCATCGAAAGTCATTGGATACATGAAGAGTGAGTGAATCCTTCCTACTCCAAAAGTAGGGAGCTCCTGAAGCGCAAATTCCAGAAGTGATCCTGCGGCTATGACATGCAGCTCAGGATAATCTTCCTTGAAGAAGCGTAGTGCCATGATGGCTTCAGGGCATTCCTGGATTTCGTCGAGGAATAGAAGCGTCTTACCAGCTTCTACAGGGACATTGATATAACTGCTGATTTTTTTAGCAATCAATCGTACGTCAATATCCCCCTGGAAGAAGGTTTTGATAGCCTTGTTACGTTCGAAGTTTACCTCGGCGAAATACTCGAATTGCTTTCCAAAGTTTTTAACTGCTGATGACTTTCCGACCTGTCGGGCACCACGAAGCAGCAAGGGCTTTCGCATGGAATCTTCCTTCCAGGCGATGAGTTCTGAGTCTATGTTTCTATGTATATATTCTGTCATAATCGTAACTGTTTGTGTAACAGGTGCAAATATAGCGAAAATACTCAAATCCGAGAAATAAATCGCGTTAAAATACTCAAATCCGAGAAAAAAAAGATTCACCAACCTGTATCCGGCTTACAAACAGGAAATCCTCGACCTGGTCAGCGGGGGGACTGACTGGAAGTGTTATCCTGTGCTCAAAATTGCAGATTGCAGGCAAAATCTTCTAAGGTCGCTAAGAGGGGAAAAATAGGTGGCAAGTGCATGGAATGGTGAACTTTTGCAGGCTAAGAATAAGAAAAGTTTGAATTTTGCATAAAAAATACGCTCAAACGCTAGCAATTTGCTCATTTTTTCGTAACTTTGCACCCGCAAACTTATAAAATAATAAAAGAAGAATGGCTAATTTGAGATTTGAGGTTGTAGCCGAGGCCTTTAAAAAGAGACCTGTTGAGGTGGAAGCTCCTAAGGTGCGCCCTTCGGAGTACTTCGCCAAGTATGTATTCAACCGCCAGAAGATGTACAAGTATCTGCCATCTGATGTGTACGAGAAACTCATCGATGTGATAGACAACGGTAATCGTCTGGACCGTTCCATCGCTGATGCCGTGGCTGCCGGCATGAAGCTCTGGGCTGAAGAAAACGGGGTAACACATTATACTCACTGGTTCCAGCCATTGACAGAAGGTACTGCCGAGAAGCACGATGCCTTCGTGGAGCACGACGGTAAGGGGGGTATGATTGAGGAATTCTCCGGCAAGCTGCTTGTGCAGCAGGAACCGGATGCCAGCTCTTTCCCTAACGGTGGTATCCGTAACACCTTCGAGGCTCGCGGCTATTCTGCATGGGATCCTACATCTCCTGTGTTCATCATCGACGATACCCTCTGTATCCCTACCATCTTTATATCTTATACAGGTGAGGCGCTGGACTATAAGGCTCCATTGCTCCGCTCGCTCCATACCCTGAGCGAGGCGGCTACCGAGGTGTGCCACTACTTCTATCCACAGGTAAAGAAGGTGCAGACCAATCTCGGATGGGAGCAGGAGTACTTCCTGGTGGATGAGAGCCTCTATTCGGCTCGTCCAGACCTGATGCTCACAGGCCGTACCCTGATGGGACACGACTCTGCGAAGAACCAGCAGATGGACGACCATTATTTCGGAACCATCCCTGAGCGTGTGCAGGCTTTCATGAAAGATCTGGAAGTGCAGGCACTCGAACTCGGCATCCCTTGCAAGACCCGCCATAACGAGGTGGCTCCTAATCAGTTTGAGCTGGCTCCTATCTTCGAGGAGTGCAATCTTGCAGTAGATCACAACATGCTCCTGATGAGTCTGATGAAGCGTGTGGCTCACAAGCACGGTTTCCGTGTGCTGCTTCACGAGAAGCCATTCGCTGGCGTCAACGGTTCGGGTAAGCACAACAACTGGAGTCTCTGCACCGATACCGGTGTGCTGCTCCATGCAGCCGGCAAAACTCCGGAGGATAACCTCCGCTTCGTAGTCTTCATCGTAGAGACCCTGATGGGTGTCTATAAGCACAACGGACTGCTGAAGGCATCCATCATGAGTGCTACCAATGCCCACCGTCTGGGAGCCAACGAGGCACCTCCAGCCATCATCTCTTCATTCCTCGGAAAGCAGCTCACCGACCTGCTCGACCATATCGAGAAGGCTGACAAGGAGGAACTCTTCGCCCTGGCTGGCAAGAAGGGAATGGAGCTGGATATCCCTGAGATTCCGGAGCTGATGATCGACAATACCGACCGCAACCGTACCTCACCATTCGCCTTCACCGGCAACCGCTTCGAGTTCCGTGCCGTAGGTTCTGAGGCAAACTGCGCATCTTCTCTCATCGTACTGAATGCAGCCGTAGCTGAGGCGCTTGAGAACTTCAAGGCTCGTGTGGATGCCTTGATAGCCAAGGGCGAGGACCAGACATCGGCTATCATCGACATCGTTAGAGAGGACATCAAGACCTGCAAGCCTATCCGCTTCGACGGCAACGGCTATTCTGACGAGTGGAAGGAAGAGGCTCAGAAGCGTGGCTTGGACTGCGAGGCATCCTGCCCGGTAGTCTTCGACCGTTACCTGGACAAGGAGAGCATCGAGATGTTTGCCAAGACCAACGTGATGAGCGAGAGTGAGCTGAAGGCGCGCAACGAGGTGAAGTGGGAGACTTATACCAAGAAGATTCAGATTGAGGCTCGTGTGATGGGCGACCTGACCATGAACCATATCATCCCTGTGGCTACCCACTATCAGAGCCGTCTGGCAAAGAATGTAGAGGGTATGATTCACATCTTCGGAGGCGAGGAAGGCAAGAAACTGACCGCCCGCAACGTGAAGATTATCCGTGAGATTGCCGAGCGCACCGAGTCGATAGAGCGTGGTGTAGAGGCATTGGTGGATGCCCGCAAGGTGGCAAACAAGATAGAGAGTGAGCGCGAGAAGGCTGTAGCCTATCATGATACGGTAGCTCCGAAGATGGAGGAAATCCGTTATCAGATAGACAAGCTCGAGCTTCTCGTAGCCGATGAACTCTGGACCCTGCCGAAGTATCGAGAGCTGCTGTTCATCCGCTAGGCTGATAGGCGTAATAGCATCCGGAAGGCATATTGCTACGGCGCTAGCCAATGGCCGCAAGGCCAGATTCCGTATAAAATCCGTGCGTAATCCGTACACCAGGAATGCTCTTCCGATAACTCCGCGTAATCCGATGAATAAAAATAATGAATAAATAAAAAAAGAGGATGTGTCATGAATTTATGACACACCCTCTTTTTTTGAGTAATTAATAAAATTCTAAGATTCTTTGAGCAGTTCTACGGCATGCAGCTCGTCACGCCCAGAGAGGCGGCAATAGCGGTCAAGATAGATATAACTATCTGAAATACAGTTTTCCAAGTTTCTTTCTTCATAAGCAGTTTTTTTAGTGATTTACATATTTACGTTGTCGCCGCCTTCATCGCCGCCATCGGTTCCGCCGCCAGTACCCTGGCTAGTGCCTCCGCCCTGCGATGTTCCTCCGCCCTGGCTAGTACCGCCTCCGTCCGGCGTGTTTTCAGTTCCACCACCTCCATCGACCCCCGATGTATAATCATCGTATGCCACGATCTTGGTGAGCTTCTTCAGCTCGGCGTTGCTCCACGATTTCGTGTTTCTCACAATAAGATGCACGCCCAGCACGCTAGCCGCTGTCACCTTCTCCTTGCTCACCTCGCCACGCGAAGTCATACCGATGGAGAACAATCCGAGGTCGGAGAAACGCACGCTCTTGCCGTCCAGAATCAGATGCTTCAGGCAGTCGAGGGTATCCATCAGCACACCGTGGATGGTGCCTCGGCTGTATGGAGAGTTGTGCTCAGAGATATGAGTCACGAAGTCCTCGAAACTCATCTCACGGTCGCTCACGGCAGTAGCATACCAGAGCTTCTTACCAGCGTTCTCACCCGTCTGAGGGGTACGCATAATCTTACGATACTTACTAGTTCCTTGTCCCATAGTCAATCAGTTTTTTAAAGGGTTAATAATTCATTTTTGACGATGCAAAGGTACGGCTTTTTTAGGGAATCACCAAAAATCAGGGTGTGATAAGCCCCGATTTTCAGCAGCTCCAGATTCCAAATCCCGTTAATAATCCTAACTCATAATTTTGAAAAAGAGAAACCATAGTTTTGTAGATTACAAACCATAGTTTTAGATATAGCAACCCCCTAGCTTTGCAGCTCACAAACCATAGTTTTTCATCAAAGAGCTATCACAATAACAGTTATCACAGTTTCTCGAAACACTTTTCTTTTTCTCATTCCAGAACTAACTATATATATTATATATTTATAATAATAATATATATAGTTAAATTCTATTTAACATTTCCCTTCCCTTCAGATACCCCCTCCGTAAAAACTGTGATAACTGTTATTGTGATAGCTGTGATCACTCTTGATGCACTAAAACAGTGCATCAAGGTTGAGGGTAAAATCCACAAATCACCGAATGAAAGTTTTACAAATCACTTAAATAAATTCTCCATTGTAACCTCTTTCTGCACAATTCCACTATGCTTGCCATACGCCACACCATAAGTGGTAATCATCGTAAGATGAACAGTCTGTTTGGGCGATAAAGTGCTCTTCAATGCCTCTATGCGATGGCGCAAACGCATTTCTTCATCCTTGCTTATATGATAAGGAGCACTGGCAAACTTCATCTCGCATAGATTGACCACGTTGTCATCCCTAAGAATCAACAAGTCAATCTGCACGCCTTCTTGTTCATCATCTCCCTTCACACTCCAGGCAGAAACAGAAGATTTGACGCCAGCAATCTGAAGAGCACGCTTGATTTGCTCTATATGTTGCCAGCAAACCTCCTCGAAAGCCACCCCATGCCAAGCCTTCATGATGTCAGAAGTCATGTTATCATTGGCAAATCCTGCATCACATGCATTAGTTTTCACATATTTCAGCCAAAAAAGGCAGAAATTATCCATCAACTTATAGCATTCCACACTCTTCGCCTTGCCATAAGGATTATATCTCATGATAAAATCACTCTCTACCAAAGCTGCAAGCGTATTCGTTAATCCACCACCCAAAGGAATACCGGTGGCATTACTGATTTCCTCACGGGTAAAACCGGTATGACGAGTAGCCAACAGCCTGACTACCTTCTTGCTATCCTCTGGATTATTGAAGATAGCAGCAAAAAGCCGGTTGAACTCATCACGCAAACGAGGCTTGCTTCCAAACAGAATCTTGTCCACATTCTGCTCGAAGCTCAATCCTTTCTGGAAATAGCTTATATAATAGGGTATGCCTCCAAACACCATATAGCTTTGCAGGATGTCATATTGACTCATTTGGATTTGAGCATGCTCAAAATACTCCTCACACTCTCGCAAGGTAAAGGGAGATAGTTTGATTTCCGCAGTCAATCTGCCATAAAGTCCACCTTTGTTTCTCGACAAATTGCTAAGAATCCATGAGGTAGCACTGCCACAAACGATCAGCATGATGTTATCTCTGCCACTGCACCATCCATTCCAAAAGTTCTCGAAAGCAGGAAGAAAGCCAGACCTAGGCGTATCCATCCATGGCAGTTCATCTATAAAGACAACCTGTCGCTCACCTGTATCCAAGTGCTGCAACAACTGTTCCAGCTGGAAGAAAGCCTCCATCCAGGACTTAGGTTGTTTATATCCCTCAAGTCCCTGATTAAGAAGCGCATAATAGAAGCTCTCCAGTTGAACCTTCATCCGACTTTTGTCACTAGTTTGGTCAACTGGTGAAACCCCTGTATGCTGAAAGGTAATGCGATCCTTCAGTGCCTGCTTGATAAGAAACGTTTTGCCCACACGTCGTCTGCCATATACGGCGACAAACTCTGGTCGGTCACTGTAATACAACTTGTCCAGTTCTGCAATTTCCTCTTTTCTTCCTACTATCATAGTCTCAAAACTTATTATATTCTGCCGCAAAAGTACAAAAAATATAGTTTGCGGCAAAATATAATATACTATATTCTGCCGCAATTATGCTTTTTTAGCGATTTGCGGCAGAATATAACGTCCCCTCGTTAATCCTTAGCAAGGAGACCATTTTCTATAGAAGGTTGGTAAAACTACTACAATATTATAGAAGATTTGCGTATTTTCTAATATTTCTGCTAAAAAGATTTGCGTATTTTCTAAGATTTCCACTAAAAAGATTTGCGTATTTTCTGAGATTTTTGGCAGTGCCTCAAATCTGGGTACCAGTTGCACTTCGTCAAGAAGGATATAGTACAGGTCGTCGTCTATCATCTTGGCTTTGATGTGTCTGTAGAGAGTAAGTGGCTCCCTAAGTTCTGAATTTTCGATATCATCGAGTGCTATCTGGATGATATCTTACGAAGATTTTTTGGCAATATTGCCACTTTTTCTCCGTAAGCGAAAAGACAGTTCCTTTAAAAATATGCACGAACTGGGGCGGTAATTCATTTTTTTAAGGACTTAGAATCTACGTATTTCTGCTAAAATAATAAAATATTCAACAGCAAATTAATTATTTTCAACTTTTTATTGTATTTTTGTCCCCATATTATAATATTGCATTGTCGGAAGATGAAAATGAATGATATACAGAAGCGTGAGGATGCTCTCTTTGAGCACATCACAAAATTGATAGAGACATCTCGAGAACAAGTAAAGACAACCATCAATACTGCTATGGTATATACTTATTATGGAATAGGTAAATACATTGTCGAGGATGAGCAGAATGGATATGAGCGTGCTGCATACGGAAAGAAAGTGCTTAAGCAACTTTCTGAACAACTCTGCGCTAAATATGGAAACGGATGGTCTTATTCTAACCTTAGACAGATAAGGCAATTCTATATGGTATATGGCAATTTGACAGACACTGTTTGTCAAATTCAAAATAGCAAACCGGATTTTACGCTTTCATGGTCACATTATTTGGTACTTATGCGTATAGAGAATCCTGATGAACGCCATTTCTATGAGGTTGAGTGCAAACAGCAAAACTGGAGTGTTCGTCAATTGCAACGTCAATATGCATCAAGCCTTTATGAACGTCTTGCACTTAGTCGTAACAAAGACGAGATATTGCACCTTGCCAATGAGGGACAGACCATAGAAAAGCCTTCGGATGTTATTAAGTCGCCTATAACATTGGAGTTTCTCGGCTTGAAGCCTGATGAAAGTTATAGTGAGTCAAAACTGGAGAGTGCCATTATCAGCAAGATGCAGAATTTCCTCCTTGAAATGGGGAAAGGCTTCTTGTTCGAAGCCCGACAAAAACGCTTCACTTTCGATGAAGACAACTACTATGTCGATTTGGTGCTCTATAACCGCTTGTTACAGTGCTATGTTCTCATCGACTTAAAAATCGACAAGCTCACTCATCAGGACCTCGGTCAGATGCAGATGTATGTCAACTACTTTGACCGATATGTAAAGCAGGACTTCGAGAAACCTACCATCGGTATCTTGCTCTGCAAGGAGAAAAACGATGCGTTGGTAGAACTCACTCTTCCTAAAGACGCAAACGTCTATGCAGCGGCTTACCAGCTCTATCTGCCCGACAAAGCCTTGCTGCAAGCCAAGGTGAAGGAATGGATTCAGGAGTTTGAGGAGAATGAAGAAATAAAGAAATTAGAGGAAGATTAAACAAAACTCAGAATGAATACAAAAGCGTTACGCCAAAAGATACTCGACCTTGCGATACATGGAAAACTTGTACCGCAAGTTCTCTTTTAGTACGCTTGGTATGAGCACTGTCTAACCGGGGAAGTCCCGAGTAAGCTCTAATAGCGGGAATTGCATAGCAAAGGCAGGGGTATCTCTTTTATAATCAAGGAAATATAATTGTGCAACAAGTTGTTGCACAATTACAGGAAGGCTCACTGGAATTTATGCATAGTCACACGCTTTTGCAGGTGAACCATTTATCATCAGATGCTATTTGTTATTTTGAAACATTATAATTTCACTCTCAAAAGTAGCTTGAATATCCTCTAACAGAGGATGCTCAATTGGCACAATTAAAGAAACATAGATAGGTATGCCCTCATCATAAACAACTGCGGTTTTGATGACATATTTTTTCTTGCAAATCATCCCAAAAGTACAAAAAATAGTTATAACATGGGCAAAAAGTTCTGCTAAAGTATCCATGTGGATTTATTTTATAGTTTTTCGAGCATTTGTTATGTATGTTGCTATACATCATTGCGAAAGTGTACGAGCTCGTACACAATTCGAATTGGATAGACTGTTGGACGAGGTAAATCCAGAGGCACGAATGTGATATCTGAAAAATGCATATAGGAGAGATGTGAAATACAATACCCTTCGAATGTAACTTTTTCTAAAACTTTTCTCCCGATTTTCTTGCTTGTTTCAAATAAAAAACGTACCTTTGTTCTCAAAAAACAAAAGAATGAAAAAAGTATTTCAAATTCTTGTTCCAGATGATAAGCTAGTATCACGAATAATAAGTTGTGAAAATCTAGTAACAGAACTGTTTGTTATCGACAGGGCTGATAAGGACTTTGTGTCTGAATGGGAAAAGGAATTAAAGAAACCTGCTTTGTATATTCTTATTAATAGAGACACGAAGGAATTGTATGTTGGTGAGACTGATAATTCTTACAAGAGACTTAAAAATCATGAAGCAAAAGACTTCTGGACAGAAGCTATAGTCTTCCATTCTACAACTTCAACTCTATCAACGACAGAAGTAAAATGGCTGGAAGCAAAAACATTCGAGGAACTGAAAATGTTAGATAGTTATAAGTTAAGTCATAACAAACAAACGCCGAAGTTCCCGAAACTTAAGAAGAATCAAATTTACACATTGATGCCTGTTTTTGAAGAGGCCAAAAACTATATTTGTGCAGCTGGCTTTGACATATTCTTAAGAAACGTAAAAAGGTATTCTTATGAAGAGGAGACTGTTGAAAACGACAATGTGCAATCTCCAATATGTAAAAATGATAGTGGTGTAACAGATAGACCTTACTTAAGTGATCAAGGCAAAATTTTAATATATTTCTGTTCTGTTAAAGGTAAGTTCATAAGAGAAACCTTAAAAGAACTCGGTATGCCTGAAAATATATTTGATGTAACGGATCTAAACGAGCTTGAAAAACTACGTAAGGTTGTTGCAAAAAAAGAAAAAGATCAGGGACGGCATAATACTAATGCATGTTCAATCAGCCAACTTAAACATTATCTAGAAAAGGGGCTTACATGTAAGGAATTTGAACATGATGCGATGATTGTAAAAAACAAGAAAAAGAAAGCAGATGGTAAAAAATAATTATAGCGATATAAAACCATACGTATTGCCTCCAGAGCAATCAGATATGTTGCAGGATGCGCAAATCCCTATTATATATCATGACGAAACTCGTGATATGGATGGGAAATTGCGCGTTCTATCATTATTCTCTGGTTGTGGTGGCATGGACCTGGGTTTTGAGGGGAGTTTTATTGCCCATCGAAAATCCTTCCCAGCAGATAGCAAATACATTGAGCATATCATCAATGATAATTGGGTGATGCTGAAGAAGACAAAGTTTAAGACGGTATTTGCTAATGATATTCTGAAAGAAGCAGAAGTGGCATGGACTACCTATATGTCTAGATTCGGTTACACTCCCGAAATGTATCACAATATCAGTATCGTGGATTTAGTAAAGATGCATAACCAAGGGGCTGATATCTTTCCAAAGGATATTGATGTGGTAACCGGTGGCTTCCCATGCCAGGATTTCAGTGTTGCAGGTAAGCGTAAAGGCTTTAATTCTGACAAGGATGATTACGGTAAAAAACGTGAAGGAGAGGAACCTTCAGAAGAGACACGTGGCCGACTTTACTATTGGATGAAACAGGTGATAGATATTGTAAAGCCTAAAGTGTTTGTTGCTGAAAATGTGAAGGGACTTGTCAATCTGGGAGATGTGAAAGATATTATCCAAAAGGATTTTGCCAGTGCAGATGGTGAGGGCTATATCGTTTTGCCTCCGCAGGTTTTGCATGCAGGTAATTATGGAGTGCCTGAGATGCGTGAACGTGTAATCTTTATTGGTATCAGAAAGGATGCTCTTAAGCCTGAGGCATTGAAGGCTTTGTCCTCTCAACAGGTTCCTCGTGAATATGATCCTTATCCTATACCTACCCATTCTGCAACTGTAAGAGGTAGCAACTTGATGGGGATCGTTACGACTCAAGACGTATTGGAAGGTCTTAAAGAACCTGAGAATACGATTGATGCTTCACAGCAGCTATATTCGAAGGCCAAGTTCTTGGCGACTGGTCAGGGGCAGACTGAAATAAAGTTGGATAATCTTGGTCCGACAATCCGTTCTGAGCATCATGGCAATATAGAGTTCAGAAGACTCTCGCTCGAACATGGGGGAAAGCATTTTGATGAGCTGAATGCTGGATTGCAGGAACGTAGGTTGACGCCTAGAGAATGTGCTTTAATACAGACATTTCCACCAGACTATCGCTTCGTGATGAAAAAAGCTAATGGACGTGGTTATAGATTGAGTTCATCTGGTGCATACAAGGTTATAGGAAATGCAGTTCCTCCAGTTTTGGCGTTCAATATCGCCATGAGATTGCAGGAAGTATGGGATGAATATTTTGTACCAACAGACTAAAACAGAAAACTATGGACAATGTTGTAGAAAATATAATCGCTATTAGAAAGCGAGATATCAGCAAGGCTAATGAAGCCTTTGCTGATTTTATGTCATTGACAGAGAAATGCCTCAATGACAAGGTGAAACTTGACCATTCTCTTTACAAGGACTGTGGAGGATCAAAAATGGAACCCATAGCCGTGGAAGTACTTCGTGAAGTGTCTCCACAGACTCCTTTCCGAAAGGAGGAAATTAAGTTGGTGGCAGGAGCAAAATTTCCTGATATACAGGCTGAAAAATATTATGGTGTGGAAGTTAAGACAACAGCTAGCAATACATGGAAGTCTGTAGGAAGTAGTATCGTGGAGTCAACCAGGATAGAAGATGTTTCTATGATATACATGTTGTTTGGAAAGTTAGGTGGTGACTTTGCTGAGTTTCGATGCAAGCCATACCAAGAGTGCCTTAATAATATCTCTCTAACACATCAGCCTCGTTATCAGATAGATATGGAACTTAATGAGAAATGTAGGGAGAATATCTTCCAAAAAATGAAAATTGATTATAATGATTTTCGTGTATTAGGTGAAAAGGAAAAAATCAAAAAGGTTAGACAATACTTTCGCTCTGAAGCAAAAGAGGGATATGAAATGCCATGGTGGATTGGAGATGAGGATTCTGAAACTTCAGTACCTGTGACCATCAGATTTTTGAATAATGTATCGGATGAAGAAAAGCATGATATCTTGGTCCGCATGTTTATTCTTTTCCCGGAAATATTGAGCAATAAATCACAGTCAAAATACAAACGAGCTGTATTATGGCTGTGCAGTCGCCGTGCTCTTATCTGTTCTAACATTCGTGATTTCTTCACCTCGGGAGGTAAAGTTTCTAAGATAGGAAATTGTCAGTTTAAATCTCCTGTACCTCAAATTTTAAGTAGACTCTATGATCTCAAAGACGATATTGTATATTTGTTGAATAATCCTGATGAATCACTTGTTGATGATATTGGCGAACTTTGGACTATAGAGTGCAATCCTGTTTATTACAAGACTAACTGGGTGGCTATGATGCAGAATATGTGCAACAAGACACCAGGTCTTGAAAATATCAAGATAGAAGATTTGTTAGAAGAATGGTAGAACTGCTTATTATGATTTGTATTTATGCAATTGTAAGGTTAATCAAATTAAAAATATGGTATTGCAAACTGTTGAACAGAGAATGAATGCTTTGGCTAAGAAATATAGCAGTCTAAGACGAGGGGATTGTGCTAAAGTATGGGATGAATTAATTGATGTAGTAAGTTCTTTTCAATCGGGACGCTTGTTACATGCATTTACTTCATTCTATGAATTATTTTGTACTCATGTTACGAAAATAAAAGTCTATGAGATTCCACAAAGTACTAATCTTTATAGAATGCGTCAGGGGAGAAATGATAGTGAAACATTTACTTCAGATGAAATGTTTCATATTCCTTTTGAGTTGAATCATCTCGTCGGGAATGAGCGCTTTAGTATTTCGGGCTTTCCGTCATTGTATTTGGGTGGTTCTGCATATGTTTGTTGGGAGGAATTGCGTAGACCATGTTTTGATTATGCAAGTACTGCTTTGTTTAAGACAAGGCAGAAAATTCGTGTGCTAGACTTATCAATCCAAAAGCATTATACTTTTACAAATTTTTTCTTTTCAGATTGTTTAGCTTTAGCTTGTTCGTTGCAGGTTGCTCATCCTAGTGCTCCATTTAAGCCGGAATATATTATTCCTCAAATGTTAATGCAAAGTTTAGTTGAGTATATGAACGTGCATAATGATGCTTCTTTGTGGGGCGTAAAATATACATCTTCTCATGTGAAGGATTATAAATTATGGATTAACTATCCTCAAAATCGTAGAAATCAAAAGCTATTTTTTAATTATGTTTTTCCTGCTATGGATAGAAAACCAACTGGATGTTCTGAAAAATTAAATGATATACTGGAATACTGGAATGTTACTACTTATAATAAGATGAAACTTATGCATCCCAATTTTCCTTCTCGTATAGGTATTAAGTGTGATAATGCATTTGAACTTCTTGAGGACTATCTAAATAATATGCCATCTGCTGGAATGCTTACATACGATGAGAAGGAGCCGTTTGGTGCTTTGACTCTTTAAGAATTTAATCCCTTGGAGCAAGTCTTTTTTTCGAAATGTTCTATTGTGTGTCAATAAGTTGTAAGGACATAACAAAGTTGGGGACTTTTAAAAGTGGACTCAAAGTTGAATTCGCTTGCTAAACTATAGGGGCAAAAACTCACTATATTATCAACGATAAGGATATGGCTACTGATGTTCTTGGTGAGGATGGTAAAGTTTCGTTTCCTGCTGCCGGCGGTGTTGCATCATGCGCTGTATCAGAAAAGATGGTTGTCGCTAAAATCGGCATGGATACTATCAAAGTCTTGATGAAATAATGTGTGAAATGAGCAGAAAGTAGCTCATAATATTACCTACCCATCCATAAAAGTCGAGGAGAGGAAGTGTAGCACTAAAAATGCTCACTTTCTCTCTTTTTTTGTTATTCTGTAGTTAATTTTTGTTCAAGTATTAACGTTTCTGAAAAATATACCCTCCTATTTTTGCTATGTGGGTAATGCATTTGGCTGTTCCAACTATTAGTAGTAAATTCGCATAAATTTACAATTAATATGCTGGATATAGCAGAACATAGAAGGGTGTTGATTCTGGAGAATTTAGCTCAGCTAGACAAAAGAATTGATAAGATACAGGAAGAATGCATCATCTTGTATCTCAATTCATTTATTGGTGGCAAAGCTGAACAGATATCTGCATATCAGTTTTCTAATATCACGCATATAAAGTGTGATACAGTGCTCAGAGTGCTGAAGAGAAGTGTAAGTCTTCAGCCTTTGCAGCAGCGAAGATGGTGCTGCTGTATCCTATATAATTGGGATAGAATCGTTGATGAATTGGTCAAACGACATACGGCGGAAGGTAAGAAGTTTGACAAGAGTCAGTTTGAGAAGAATTTCAATGAAGCTTTTTCGCAGTGGATTACTTTTGCGAGAGACTTGAAGCAACTTAACAATTTGGAAGCACATATAGCAAAATACCAAAAGCTTTTTGTGCCTAAAAATAAATAATGAATAACAATAACATTTATCTAAAAAAATCAACATGAAACGAACTAATACACTTACCTAGGGAAGACTTGTCTACCGGCATCGAGGATGCCACCCTAAGAAGCTCTCCTTGGCTATTCTAGTCTAGCCCTCCGCGTACCAATTAGAGGACCATATCAAGTTTTAGTAATAATTTAAACTACTTAAGATATGGATAGAATATCATTTTTTAGAATTATCCGTTTTTTGTGTAAAAACGGTGGTGTTTGCTTGTACAAGAATGTTGTGTATGTACAGTCTAATAGCAAATATATAGAGAATAATTACGAGAATTCTGATGAAGACACAAAACCACATACTGATGAGTAGAAATTTCCATTTTGCAGGTTCCGTAACCTATATAGAGAACTATTATGAGAGTCATGAACATCAACATAAGGATTCCGATGATTCTTCTGAAATGAAGAATGATACCGATGAAGTTGTTTTTGAACAGAGTGTTAAGGTGAAGTGTGCTTCATCTTCTGCGGGAAGAAGTGCCGAGAATCTCTTTTCTACTCCTGAGGGTGAAAAGGATGTGGGGCTTACGGGGAAGATGGCGGATGCTTTTGTGAAATATCTCAAGCTGCATCATATTTCAGACAGTCAGCTTTCCACTTCCGATGGTTTGTTGAACAAGAGTGTGGTGGCGTTTTTCCAGCGTTGGTCTAATCAGGGCTATGTGAACGCTGGTGTTCCTAATGGTTCATCCATTACTCGTTTTCTGCACGATGATTGTCATCTGGAACTGGGTGTTACCCAAAAGTCGTATGGCAATTATATCAGAAAGAAGATCAATGACGGGAATGTAGATTATGAGGTAGAGGGTTTTGTGGAGGATTTCGCAAAGTCTCACAATATATAGAATCTTGCGCCGAATGATAGACTTCATTTGACGTAAAGAAAATAATTATATCTCTATAAAGTATTGATATAGAGGGGCAAGATGATGGTTTTGCCCCTTTCTTGTTTCCGCCGAATTCAATTTGGCGCATTCGGCGGAAAAGGCGTAACGGAGTATTCTTTCTACTTTTGCCCCAGATTTCAGAACGATACCGGTTCTGAGGTCTGGGGCTTTTGCGTTTTCTATCGCCAGGATGCTGGGATAGGTTTCCTGCCATGTTGTAAGTGGCGCAGCGTATCAGCCCATCGGTCTTTGACAAGGTTGATACATTTTTTTATTGTGGAAACTTTTAGTGTTTTTTTAACGAAGGTATCCATCGGGTACCTTTTATATATTTACTTAAATTTTTTTTGCTTATGATGAATTCAAAAATTCAGAAGGCAGAGGATGGCAAGAATGCCGGCTCTGCCAAGAAGAGTGTGCAGACTGGTAAGAAGGTGGCTGACAAGAAAGAAGCCAACAAGAAGCAGGCTGCACAGGTGGCTGTTTTTGAGAATCCGGAGTTCGGAACGGTAAGAACCGCTACTGATGAGAAGGGCGAGCCTTGGTTCTGTGCGAAGGATTTGTGTGATGTGCTGGGATATAAGAAATCGTCAGACTCTGTAAAACAGCATGTTAGGTATGATGACACCATGAAACGTGGTGTATGGGTAGAGGTGGGTAAGAAGAAGGATGGGACTCCTGCCAAACGTTTAACGCAGATGATCTTCGTAAACGAGAGCGGCTTCTATGCTCTGGTGCTGGGTTCGAAACTGGCTTCGGCGGTGAAGTTCAAGGATTGGGTTACCTCGGTGGTGCTGCCGCAGATTCGCAAGACGGGCGGTTATATCCCGGTGCACGAGGGGGAGAGCGAGGAGGAGACGATTCGCAATGCCGAAGAGATTCTCCGTGCCACCCTAAAGAAGAAGGAGGAACTGCTGGAGCAGCAGAAGAAGCTGCTGCATCAGCAGGAGGTACAGTTGGGGCTTGACAAGAAGCTCATCGGCGAGCAGGATGTGGAAATCAGACGTCTCAACGGCGTGCTGGATGAGCAAACGAGATGGGCTTCCATCCAGGGCGAGAACGTCATCAACCTGGAGAAGCAGGTGGATGGGCTGATGCCGAAGGCGATCTACTCGGATAATGTCTTGGATTCCGTTTCCTGCTTCACCACCACCCAGGTGGCGAAGGAGCTGGGGATTACGGCGCAGGAGCTGAACCGCTCGCTCTGTGCCCTGCATATCCAGTATTACCAGAGCGGGCAGTATATGCTCTATGCGGAGTATGCGCACATGGGACTGGCGAAGAGCCGCACCCGATACAATGCCTTCCTGGATCCGAAATGCGATGGCAGAAAGGAAAAGATGGGCAAGGCGGTGACGCATACCTATCTGGTATGGACCGAGAAGGGCAGGAAGTTTATCCATGATCTGGCCCACAGATTCTGGGAGCTTGCTGAACTGTATGAGGTGAAGAATTTGGGATAATCATTAAAAATGGAAATATGGCGATAAAGCAACAGGTAATGGCTTTAAATCCGGCACGCAAGGGCAATATGGGAAGATTGAATTCTTCCCAGTCCCTGTATGTCTATGACACCCTGATAGCACAGCCGTGGCTGAAGGGTATGATTGCGCAGATACGTGGGGAGAAGGCTATCCCCGGCGTAGATGCTGGTGATGAAAAGGCGGTGAAGAAGGCACGCGAGGGGCTGAAAAGACAGCTGCCTATCCGTGCCATTCATTATTCTAAGTTCAGGAATAATCACCGCTCTAGTGAAGATGCGGTGCCTGAAAGCTTCCTCTTTCAGACTACCATCGATGTGGATGATGTGGATTATGTGGATGCTGCATTGGAGAAGGCTCGTGAGCTGAACTGCAGCAACACGATATGGAAGGGGAAGCTGCTGCATCTGGAGTATTCGGCTAGAAAGAAGCTGCATATCGATATCCGCATGCCGATGGGCATGACGATAGAGGAGACGCAGAAGGCGTATTGCGAGGCGGCTGGGATTCCCTACGATAAAAGTTGCATCACGCCGGAGCGAATCATCTTTATCACGGATAAGGACTCCGAGATTTACCGCTCCAAGGAGTGGTATGGGGTGTTGCCGGCTGAGGAGATTCAAGCTCGCAGAGAGGCTTTCCTGAAGCGTGGGCTTAACGATTGATGGTAAGGGGACTCCTTCTGGCGCTGCTATTCAGCCTGCCCAACCTGGTAATAGCCATCGTACTGATGATGATTATATCAGCCATACTGGAGGTTCTCAGAAAGCTGGCGGACTGGCAGCCCAAGAAGCAGAAAGTGCCAGTGAGAAGAATCTCATAGCCTTCGACCTCTTCCAGGATTCCGCAGGCCTCAAGGGGATGAATATCGATACCATCGGGTCAAGGCATTCTTCCCTGCTCGCTATTATGAGTGCTGGCGCTTCTCGTGTGATGAGTGAGGAGGACCTGATGAAGGTGGTGGCGAGGAGAATGCCGAGCTATTATCAGGAGAATGATTGCCATCAGCTGATTCACGATTTCTATGCGAAATATGGGGATAGCTCCAAGCCGTTTTCGAGGGATGTGATTCGTATCAATGCTACGGCTGAGAAACAGGCTAGCGGAGCTAATCATACAGCTCAGGTTTCCATGTCGCGAGTTCAAGGTAGCAAAGATGAATATCCTGCTCCGCCACCCATGCCCAAGAAGCTTCCCAAGCTCGTGGAACTCCTTGTATCCAAGACTCCGGAGATTTATCAGCCGGCTGTGGCACACGCCATTTTCCCTCCGCTGGCTACCCATCTCTGGAATACCAGATTCAGATATATCGACAATGTGGAGCACGAAGCCACCCTGATGACCTGCCTCCTTGCAGGCACAGGTGCAGGTAAAAGTTGTGTGCAGATGCCGATTTCGATGATCATGGAGGATATCCGTAAGCGTGACCAGGAAAACCTGAAGCGTGAGAAGGAATGGAAAGAGGAGATGATGCGTAAGGGTGCCAACAAGGATAAGCGCAAAAGACCCGATAATCTCATTATACAAGAGATAGATGCGGATATGACCAACCCTGCCTTCGTGATGCGTACGGCAGAAGCCAAAGGCCACTTCCTCTATACTTCGCTCAACGAGATTGACCAGTTTGATGCCCTGAAAGGTATCGGCAACCAGCATTTCCGTATCATGTGCCTCGCCTTTGACCCGGGTAATCAATATGGACAAACACGAGTGGGAACCCAAAGCGTCACCGAGCGAGTAACCGTCCGTTTCAACTGGAATGCCTCTACCACCATCCAGAAGGGACAGCGTTATTTCTCCAAGGTGCTGACCGACGGTCCGCTGAGCCGAATCAACTTCTGCACCATTCCCCAAAGAGAAATCGGCGATAAGATTCCAGTGTATGGCACCTACGACGATCAGTTTCGCAAGGAGCTGAAGCCCTATATCGAGAACCTCTGTATGGCTACCGGTTTGATAGATTGCCCCGAGGCTTACCGCTTGGCTGAGATTCTGAGTGAGGAGAATGCGGATTTTTCGCAGGTTACCCAGAACAGAATCTACGAGAACTTCACGTTCCGTGCCAACGTGATAGCCTATCTCAAGGCGTGCGTGCTCTATGTTGCCAACGGCTGCAGATGGGAGCCGGAAATAGAGGATTTCATCCGCTGGAGTGAGCGTTACGACCTGTGGTGCAAGATGCGTTTCTTCGAGGAGGATATCCAGAAGGCGAACAATGTGGGCGAGCATTCCAACAAGCGTGGTCCTTCCAATCTTCTCCAGTCGTTGCCGGATACGTTTACCGAGCAGCAGGTGGTGGAGGCTCGTGCAGCCCTGGGACTCTCGGAAGAGGGGACGGCGCATCTGCTTTCTACCTGGGTCTATAGAAAATACGTGAAACGTGGCAGCGATAACTGTCACAATAACAGTTATCACAGTTTTACGAAGCTGAAATACAGATGTGATGGGCAGGAATTGAGTCAGTAAACCGCCGATGCTTATGATTCACACATTTTAGTCATTCATTAAAATTCTGAATTACTTATGGAAATAGTTTTAGAGCGTATAGCTAAGAAGAATACTTATACCATCGGCCGACTTTATCTGTTGGCTGATGGTGATGTGAAGCGCAAGGTTCTTTCCGGCAGGACTGCCGGTGACAAGCGCAGTTTTGAGCATAGTTTCGATATGGAGAAGTTGTCTAGGGAGAGTTACTTCTGTGACACCCTGGAGCCAACCTGGCGCAACCTGAAGGGGATAGAGCTGAAGCCGGAGGAGGAGAATGCCCGTTTCAGCAGAGAGAGCGGCAAGGTGGCGAGAAAGATTCCGGGCCATACCGCCATCCCCGAGGGTTCGTATCGTGTACTTATCACCAAGTCGCGCCGATTCAAGAAGTGGCTGCCGTATGTGCAGGGTATTCCCGGTTTCGAGGGCATCCGCATCCATGCCGGCAACTATCCCGACGATACCCAGGGCTGCATTCTGGTGGGCGAGAACAGGGTAAAGGGTATGGTGGTGAACTCCCGCATCTGGCTCCATCGTCTGATGAATCGCATCATGGCAGCGGAGAATCAAGGGGAAGGTATCTGGATTACCGTCATCTGATGAAGGGATCGTTTCATAGATATGGTAGTAATCGTATTTTTAAGTTCTTTTTCTTTAGATTTTGACCTTGAAAAAAGATGAGTTAGGTGGTAAAAATCGTTTAGGGAGGGGTATTTTTGGCTTAATATATGCTGAAAAAATAGATTTTGCCCCCATATATGATAAAAATTACCCCCTAGCATACGGTTTTTGTTGTACCTTTGCATCAGAAAAAATAAAACGGCGTTGTGAAACGCTTTCATCATCTTTTACTTATACAAGAATAACAATGGGGTTTCGATAGGGGTATCGAAATCCCATTGCTGTTTTTATGCCCTCATATACCTTATTATATATAGAGAACCAAATGGTTTTTAGAGAGAATATTTTGTTTATACTGTGGATGCCCCGGCAGAATGATGCTTGGGAAATGCAAAAAGCCATAAAAACGGATGGAAATAACAAAACACGACAAACTAAGTTAAATTATTATAAAAGATAGGGGCTGCGGCTCGTAACTTACACATAATCAAATAAAAATGTGTAATTTTGCAGTCCGATTATTTCGGGGATACACTTAGAGTCCCCTGGGTATGGTGTGTTAATAGCACATCCTGTGGCCGGGATTTGCGGTTAGTGAATCACCTATCCGAAAATTAAGTGAGTAAGAAAAGATTAAAACGTTTTTTAGTAGTAAATTTAAATTTTAAAATGGACACATTAAGTTTCAAGACTATCTCTGTTAATAAGGAGACAGCTAAGAAAGAGTGGGTTGTAATCGATGCAACAGACCAGGTAGTAGGTCGCCTTTGCTCAAAGGTAGCTAAGTTGCTTCGTGGTAAGTACAAGCCAACTTTCACTCCGCACGTAGATTGTGGTGACAACGTAATCATTATCAACGCAGCTAAGGCTGTATTCTCTGGCAAGAAGGAGACTGATAAGGTTTACACACGTTACACTGGTTACCCTGGTGGTCAGCGCTTCAATACTCCAGCTGAGTTGCGCAAGCGTCCTGATGGAATGGACAAGATCCTCCGTCACGCAGTTAAGGGTATGTTGCCAAAGGGCCCTCTCGGTCGCTCTTTGATGGACAACCTCTTCATTTACGATGGCACAGAGCACAAGCATGAGGCTCAGCAGCCAAAGGCAATTGATATTAACCAGTATAAATAATTAAGGTAGAATGGAAGTAATTAATGCAATTGGTCGCCGTAAGAGCGCTGTAGCTCGCGTATACCTCTCAGAGGGTACAGGTAAGATCACAATCAACAAGAAAGATATTGAGACATATTTCCCATCAGCAATCCTTCGCTATGTAGTAAAGCAGCCATTGCAGTTGCTCGAGGCTGAGGGTAAGTATGATATTAAGGCAAACCTCGACGGTGGTGGTTTCACCGGTCAGAGCCAGGCTCTCCGCCTCGCTATCGCTCGCGCACTCGTTAAGATCGACGCTAACGATAAGAAGGCATTGAAGGATGCAGGCTTCATGACACGTGACTCACGTGCTGTAGAGCGTAAGAAGCCAGGTCAGCCAAAGGCTCGTCGTCGCTTCCAGTTCAGCAAGCGTTAATCTTATACATATATTTTATTATATATTCAGATTATTATAGCTGAGCTAAAAAGTTTAGTATCTAAATCGGTGAGATTCCATTAATCGGGGACTACTCATCGACTGATTCTAGTAGAATTTTTTCGATAAGCGAGAGCAGAGCCATGCTTGCATGAGTTATGCCGAGCGGAGAAAAAATGCACGTTAGTGAATTCAAAAGAAAGTAAACAACATTTAAACAAGAAAAAGACAATGTCAAGAACAAATTTTGACCAGTTACTTCAGGCAGGTTGCCACTTCGGACACCTCCGTCGCAAGTGGAATCCAGCAATGGCTCCTTACATCTTCATGGAGCGTAACGGTATTCATATTATCGACCTCAACAAGACTGTTGCTAAGGTTGACGAGGCTGCTGAGGCCCTCAAGGAAATCGCCAAGACAGGTAAGAAGATCCTGTTTGTCGCTACTAAAAAACAAGCTAAGGATGCAGTTGCCGAGAAGGCAGCTTCTATCAATATGCCATACGTAAACGAGCGTTGGGCTGGTGGTATGCTTACCAACTTCCCTACAATCCGTAAGGCAGTTAAGAAAATGACAAACATCGACAAGCTGTTGAACGATGGTACATTCTCTAACCTCTCAAAGCGCGAGTTGCTGCAGATCAGCCGCCAGCGTGCTAAGTTGGAGAAGAACCTCGGTTCTATCGCTGACTTGACCCGTCTCCCAAGCGCACTCTTCGTTATCGACGTAATGAAGGAGCACATCGCTGTTAAGGAGGCTAACCGTCTTGGTATCCCTGTGTTCGGTATCGTTGATACCAACTCAGATCCAAAGAATATCGACTACGTTATCCCAGCTAACGATGACGCTAAGGACTCAGTAGAGGCTATCCTCTCTGCAGTTTGCGGTGCTATCGCTGAGGGTCTTGAGGAGCGTAAGGCTGAGAAGGCTGACGACAAGGCTGCTGCAGAGCAGAAGGATCAGCCTAAGAAGAAGGCTGCTCGCAAGGACGAGGCTGAGTAATTAGGCAAACAAAAATATACTGGAGCCATTGATTCTGTTTTATGATTCGATGGCTTTAGTTCTTTTCAACCAAAGATTATTATTAACTTTTAATATTAGAAAAATATTATGGCTGTTTCAATTGAAGATATCAAGAAACTTCGCGCTATGACTGGTGCTGGTCTTGCTGACGTTAAGAAGGCACTCACAGAGGCTGAAGGTGATTTCGATAAGGCAAAGGAGTTGCTCCGTGAGCGTGGTCTCGCTATCGCTGCAAAGCGTTCTGACCGTGAGACTTCTAACGGTTGCGTTCTCGTTAAGAAGGTTAACGATTTCGCTGCTATCATCGCTCTGAAGTGTGAGACTGACTTCGTAGCTAACGGTGCTGACTTCATCAAGTTGACATCTGACATCCTCGACGCTGCTATCGCTGCAAAGGCTCACACTCTCGACGAGGTGAAGGCTTTGAAGATCGGCGACTCTGATGCTCAGGCTGCTGTTACACAGCGTTCTGGTATCACCGGTGAGAAGATGGAGCTCGACGGCTACTGCGTTCTCGAGGGTGAGAACATCGAGGTTTACGACCACATGGGCAAGCACACTCTCTGTACTATGGTTCAGCTCAACGAGAACAACGAGGAGGCTGGTCACAAGGTAGCTATGCAGGTAGCTGCTATGCGCCCTGTAGCTCTCGACGAGTCTTCTGTTTCTGAGGAGACTAAGAAGACTGAGCTCGAGGTGGCTGTTGCCAAGACTAAGGAGGAGCTCGTAGAGAAGGCTGTTAACGCAGCTTTGAAGAAGGCTGGCATCAACCCAGCTCACGTTGACTCTGAGGATCACATCGAGAGCAACACCAAGAAGGGTTGGTTGACTCCTGAGCAGGCTGAGGAGGCTCGCAACATCAAGAAGACTGTAGGTGAGGAGAAGGCTGCTTCTTTGAACCCAACTATGATCCAGAACATCGCTAACGGTCGTCTGGCTAAGTTCTTCAAGGAGAACTGCCTCGTTGACCAGGAGTTCCAGTTCGGTGATGGTGACAAGCAGACTGTTGCTCAGTACCTCGCTTCTCAGAGCAAGGATCTCAAGATCACTGCTTACAAGCGCTTCACACTCGTTGCTGAGTAATCATTTTGCTCATCGCAACCATTAATTTGACTTATAGTTAAATTAGAATATCCGGGAGTTATGGAGTTAAAGCTTAGCTTTGCTTCTAACTCCCATTTCTTTTTTATATATATTTTTGGGTTATGAAGATATTTGCTATCGGTATGAACTATACCGAACACAATAAATCGCTGCATGGTACGTTATCTAAACCAGAGCGTCCTGTTATTTTTACGAAGGCTGATTCTGCGCTGCTCAACAACGGCAAGCCTTTCTTCATCCCGGATCATCTGGGAAGAATAGAGTATGAGACCGAACTGGTGGTGCGTATCTGCAAGTTGGGCAAGACCATTCCGCAGCGTTTCGCCCACCGCTATTATGATGCGGTGACCGTGGGCATCGACTTTACCGCCCGCGAGATGCAGAAGAAGCTGAGAGAGGCGGGTCAGCCATGGGAGCTTGCCAAGGGATTCGACGGTTCTGCCGCTATCGGAGAATGGGTGGATATCCAGAAGTTCCGCGACATCCAGGCTATCCACTTCCATCTCAACATCAACGGCGAGAATGTGCAGGAAGGCTGTTCGAGCGATATGCTCTACAAGGTGGATGAAATCATCTCCTACATCAGCCAGTATTTTACGCTCAAGACAGGAGACCTGCTCTATACGGGTTGTCCTACAGGATGCGGTCCGGTGAAGATCGACGACCATCTGGAGGGCTATCTCGAAGATAGAAAGGTGCTCGACTTTATGTGTAAATAAAGAATATATGAAAGAATATATGAATAAGAGTAGAATATGGCAATACCTTTGTTTCGTGGCTGTGCTGGTGCTGATGGCGCTGCCTGCTGCGGCACAGAGATTCTTCAACCTTACCTCGCTGGAGGTGAAGGTGGACTCCATATTGCCTCAATTCGTATATTCTTTGCCTTTACAGGGTGATTATCAGGATTCTATCTATACGGTAACAGTGAAATATCCGGAGTATGTGGATATGCCTGCTACCGATATTTCTCATTACAACCGGCTTTCGGGCGCTGCTCTCCCTGAGCAGGTGGCCATCTGCCAGCAGGTAACCGAATGCCGGAAACAAGGCTTGCTGGTGATTTCCTTTTCTCCTCTCGTCTTCAGGGAGCACAGATATCAGGCGCTGGTGAGCTTCATGCTGGATATCCAGGCGAAGCCGCTGAAACGTTCGCAGAGCCAGTCGCATCTGCTGAAACGTTCGCAGCAGAAAGCCCGGCTGCAGACCCGCAGCGGGGAGGATACTACTCCCGCCTATGCCGACCATTCTGTGCTGGCAAGCGGAAAATGGGCAAAGATCAGGGTGAGCGAAACGGGTATTCATCAGTTGACTGCCGATGTGGTGCGCCGTGCCGGTTTTTCGGATATCAGCAAAGTGAAGATCTACGGTTATGGAGGAAATCTTCAGAATGAAGCGCTCTATGCCCAGGATATCCGGGAGACTGACGACCTGAAGGAGGTGCCGCAATATGTAGTGGATGGCAGACATTATTTCTATGCCCGCGGTGCGGTGAGCTGGAGCAGGCCGACGGCTACGGTGCGTACCCGCAATCCCTATTCAGACTATGGCTATTATTTCATCACCCAGAGCGATGAGTCGCCGAGTCTCTGGGCAGATTCTACCTCTTTCGTATCTTCCTGCCATCCGATGCCAGAAGATTATCATTCTCTTTTTGAAGTAGATGGGTTCAGCTGGATGCAGGGTGGAAGGAATCTCTTTCATCCTACAGCCGTCAAGGTGGGCGATACCCAGAAGGTGGTCATCACCAATCCTACCGGATGCAGCCGTGGAAAGCTGGTGGTGGCTGTTACCGCTGGTACCAACACCCAGGTGCAGATCAGGAAGAACCAGAAGGAACTGGGAACCCTGAACCTCTATCTGCCTACCAATACCAGCAGCAGTGCCTATACGGTAGGCGTGGAAAGGAGCGCCACCTATCCGCTTCAGGATTTCAGAGAGAAGGATACCATCGAGATACAGCCACTCAGCGGTGGACCGGTTCATCTGGATTATGTAGCCGTAACCTGGGAGAAGCCTGCGCCGTTTGCCGGTTTCGGAAGTCAGGTTCCTGCAGCCGAGTATGTGTATGGCATCACCCCGCAGGATCACCATGCCGACGGGGCTGCTGATATGGTGATCATCATCCCAACCTCGCAGAAACTGCTCAAGCAGGCACAGCGGCTCAAGGAATTCCACGAAACCCACGACGGGCTGCGCGTGAATATCGTGCCCGCCGATGAACTCTATAATGAATTCTCCAGCGGTACCCCCGATGCCAATGCCTACCGCCGCTATCTGCGGATGCTGAGCGACAGGGCGGCTACGGCTGCCGACATGCCCAAATATCTCCTGCTCTTCGGCGACTGTGTATGGGACAACCGCATGCTCACGCCAGATTGCAGGCTGCTGAATCCGGATGATTACCTGCTCTGCCATGAGAGCGAAGACTCGTTCAGCAAGACCACCTGCTATGTGAGCGACAGCTGGCTGGGAATCATCGGCGAAGGAAAGGGTGCCGATCCGAGAACCGACTTGCAGGATGTGGCGGTAGGACGATTCCCCGTAACCACGGCGCAGGAAGCCAAGATACTGGTGGATAAGACCATCAGCTACAAGAAGAACGCCAATGCCGGAGCCTGGCAGAACACCCTGATGTTCATGGGAGATGACGGTAACGAGAATCTCCACATGGCGGATGCCAACGAGGTGGCAGACGACATCGCCTCGCTCTATCCGGGCTATCTCATCAGAAAGGTGATGTGGGATGCCTATACCCGACAGACCTCCTCGACGGGAAATTCCTATCCCGAAGTTGCCAGTATCATCAGACAGCAGCAGATGGCGGGTGCCCTGGTGATGGATTATGCCGGACATGGCAGCGAGACCCAGATTTCGCATGAAAACGTGCTCAAGATCACGGATTTCGAATCGTTCAGAAACGAAAACCTGCCACTGTGGGTGACGGCATCCTGCGACATCATGCCTTATGACGGTACGAAATCTACCATCGGCGAGGCTGCCCTGCTGAATGAAAAAGGTGGAGCTGTGGCATTCTACGGTACCACGCGTACCGTGTTTGCCCAGCAGAACAAGTATATGAACCGCGCCTTCCTGCGCAGGGTGCTGAGCCGGGAAGACGGCAAGCCGCTGGCGATAGGCGAGGCACACCGGCTGGCTCAGAACGACGTGATGCTGGGCAATGTGATGGCGGGCGAGATAGACCGCTCGGAAAACCATCTGCAGTATGCCCTGCTCGGAGATCCTGCCCTCTCGCTCAACCTGCCGATGATGAAGGTAGTAGTGGATTCCATCAACGGCATCTCCTGCCAGCGCACCGATACGGTTCCGCTGCTGAGAGCCGGAGATATAGCCAGAATTGCGGGACATGTGGAGACGGATGTGGATTTCCAGGGGGTAGTGACGGCTACGGTAAGGGATTCCAGGGAACTGGTTACCTGCAAGCTGAATGATGCCACTGCCGACGGTGCCTCTTCCGCCTTCCAGTATTACGACCGCCAGAAGACGCTCTATCAGGGGGCTGACAGCGTATCCGGCGGAAAGTTCGCCTTCTGCTTTGCCGTACCTAAGGATATCAACTATTCGGGTGATACCGGACTGATAAATCTCTATGCCGTCAGCAACGACAAGGGGCTGCGGGCGAATGGAGAAAGCGCACGGTTCAAGGTGGGCGGCAGCGTGGTGGCAGAAAATGACTCCATCGGTCCGTCGGTATTCTGCTATCTGAACTCGCCTACCTTCGTGGATGGCGGCAATGTGAATGCTACCCCTTATTTCGTGGCAAGGATATCAGACAAGGACGGAATCAATGCCGCAGGAAGCGGACTCGGCCATGACCTGAAGCTGGTGATAGACGGAGATCAGTCGAAGACCTACAATCTCAACGATCATTTCTCGTATGATTTCGGAACCTATACCAGCGGTTCCACCTGCTACAGTATTCCGAAACTCCCGGCAGGCAGGCATCAGCTTACCTTCACGGCATGGGATATCCAGAACAACAGTTCTACCACCACCCTCCACTTCAATGTGGTAAGCGGTCTGGCTCCATCGCTCTTCGATGTGGGCGTGACGGAGAATCCTGCCCGCAGCACGACCACCTTCATCGTTTCTCACGACAGGACGGAGAGCCGGATGGATGTGGTAATCGAACTCTATGATACTTCGGGCAGACAGCTCTGGCGCCATGCCGAGAGCGGAGTGCCGGCTTCGGAGGTCTATACCGTGAAGTGGGATCTATCGGTAGATGGCGGTCGCCCTCTGGGTACGGGCATCTATCTGTATCGGGTCAAGGTTTCATCGGATGGCAGCAGCTATGCCTCCAAGACCCGGAAACTGATCATTATAAAATAGAAAATATCATCATATAAAATAATGTAGTATGAATAGAATCGTCAAGATATTCGCAACCGGTTTTCTCTCGGTATTGGCGCTGACGGCATCGGCGCAGAATGGGGAGGGAGACACCAAGGAGAGTCTTTTCAATCCGGTAAACTATGCCGTCATCTCTCAGACCATAGCGCCCGATGCCCGCGGCGGAGGTCTGGGTGATGTAGGTGCGGCAACCGATCCGGATGTCAACTCCCAGTATTGGAATCCGGCAAAGTATCCTTTCAACATCTCCAGGGCGGGCGTGGCGCTGAACTTCACTCCATGGCTCCGCTCGCTGGTCAACGACATGAATCTCGCCTATCTCTCGGGCTATTACCGCATAGGCGATTACAGTGCCGTATCAGCTTCGCTCCGTTACTTCAACATGGGTGAGGTGTTTCTTTCTGAGCCGGGAGAAAACGACAACGCGATGACCATCAATCCCTATGAGATGTCGATTGATGTGGCTTACTCTCTGATGCTCAGCGAGAAATTCTCCCTGGCGGCAGCCATCCGCTGGATCTATTCCGACCTGCGCTTCGACTATCAGGAGGAAAATTCGCCAGCCTCGGCTTTTGCGGCGGATATCGCAGCCTATTATCAGAACTATGTCAATATCGGACCGCGAGAGTGCCAGTTGGGTATAGGTCTGAACATTTCGAATATCGGTAGCAAGATTACCTTCAGCGGTCAGGAGTATGGCGAGTTCCTGCCTACCAATCTGCGTCTGGGCGCCTCACTGATGATTCCTATCGACGAGTACAACCGCTTTACCATCGCCGCAGATGCCAACAAGTATCTCGTGCCTACGGTTCCTGCTCAGAAGGAGGGAGAGGACAACTCGGAGTATGAAGACCGTGTGCATCGCGAATACAACGATATTTCGGGCATCAGCGGCATCTTCAAGAGCTTCAGCGATGCCCCAGGCGGATTCAAGGAAGAGCTGGAGGAAATCAACTATGGCGTAGGTGCCGAGTATGTATATAATGACAAGTTTGCCCTGCGTGCCGGTTATCATCACGAGAGCCAGAGCAAGGGCAACCGCAAGTACTTCACGGTGGGAGCCGGTTTCAAGATGAATGTCTTCTCGCTCGATGCTTCCTATGTGGTAGCCACCGCCAAGAGCAATCCGCTCGACCAGACCCTGCGCTTTACGCTGGCATTCGATATGGACGGATTGAAAGACCTGTTCAAGCGATAGGCAGGCGGAATAGGCAGAGCCTTGCTGGAAGATAATAAATAGAAAATATAAACATATTATTAACTTTAATCATAAAGAATAGAATTATGAATATTCGTGTAGGATTTGGATACGATGTTCACAAGCTGGTAGAGAACCGTGACTTGTGGCTGGGTGGTATCAAGATAGATTATGAGTTGGGTTTGCTCGGTCATAGTGATGCCGACGTGTTGATTCACGCCATTTGCGATGCCCTGCTGGGTGCAGCCAATATGCGTGATATCGGTTATCATTTCCCTGATACGGCAGCAGAGACCCTCAATGTGGATTCCAAGATTCTGCTCAAGAAGACGATGGACCTGATTGCCACCAAGGGATATACCCTGGGCAACATCGATGCAACGGTCTGTGCAGAGCGTCCGAAGCTCAATCCGCATGTCCCTGCCATGAAGGAATGCCTGGCAAAAGTGATGGGGGTAGAGGAAGACCAAATCTCCATCAAGGCTACAACCACAGAGAAGTTGGGCTTTACCGGAAGAATGGAAGGAATCTCAGCTTACGCTACAGTATTGATAGAAAAGGCTTAATGAGGGTTAAAAACTCGTTAGTTTTTGATGAATTTTCTAATAATTCGTTGATTTATATCAAAAAATCTCAAAAATAATACTTTTCTTGCCGAATTATTTGGAGATTTGTAGAAAAAGTACTATCTTTGCAGCGTCAAAAGGTTAATAGATTGTTTAGGTTAGTAGTAATAGATTTAGGTTTTTAGTTATTAGGTTTTAAGGTAGATTGTTTAACAGATAATTGAGAAGGTCGTGAGACTATTTTGATTAGAAATTTTTAAGTTAAACATAGTGCATGCCACAGCTCGTTGAGAGTTGTGGCATGTTTTATTTATATCCATTCTCATCATTTCATTATATCCATTCTCATCAATTTCATAAAAACATTCTCTTTATCTCAGAAAAGTCTTTCTTTTTCTTCGCTAACTCAAATTTTTACATTATCTTTGCAAGCAGAATAAAAAGGATAATCATGAGAGTACTCATAGTAAATACAAGTGAGAAGGCGGGTGGTGCTGCTGTAGCTGCCAACCGCCTGATGGATGCCCTTAACAACAATGGTGTTAAGGCTAAGATGCTGGTGCGCGATAAGGTGACCGATGATATTACCGTGGTAGGGTTGCCACGCTCGCTCAGGATGCAGTGGAATTTCCTGTGGGAGCGCTGGTGCATCTTCTGCCGCCTTCATTTTTCCAAGAAGAATCTCTTTGCACTCGATATCGCCAATGCGGGATACGACATCACTTCGCTGCCAGAGTTCAAGGAGGCTGACATCATCCATCTGCACTGGATCAACCAGGGTATGCTTTCGCTGAAGACCATCCGGAAAATCATCAGCAGCGGAAAACCGGTGGTATGGACCATGCACGACATCTGGCCGGCTTCATCCATCTGTCATCTTACCCTGGGTTGCCATCATTACAACAATGGCTGCGGCAACTGCAAGTATCTGCCGGGAAACGGAGGAAAGAACGATCTGTCGGCTAAGATATGGAAGAAGAAGCAGAAGGTGTATAACAGTGGGGCTCTTTCCTTTGTTACCTGCAGCAGATGGCTGGCAGCGGAAGCCCGGTTGAGCGGACTCCTGGCGGGTCATCGCATCGAGACGATTCCCAATCCGATAGATACCCATGTATATTGTCCGCAGGACAAGCTGGAATCCCGTCTCCGCACGCAGCTGCCGAAGGACAAGCGCATCATCCTCTTCATCGCCCAGAGAGCCACCAATCCTTATAAGGGCATGGATTATCTGATAGAGGCGTGCCGGCTGATGGCTGAGCAGCATCCCGAGATGAGGGAGAACACCTGCGTGGCAATATTGGGTGGACACAGCGAGGAGTTCGAAGGCAAGCTTTCGTTCCCGATCGTTTCGCTCGGTTATGTGAGCGATGACAAGCGCATCGCAGATATTTACAATGCTGCCGATGTCTTCGTGCTTCCTTCCCTGTCGGAGAATCTGCCGAATACCATCATGGAGGCGATGGCTTGCGGCGTGCCTAGCGTAGGATTCAAGGTGGGCGGCATACCGGAGATGATCGATCATCAGAAAAACGGATATGTGGCAAACTATCGTGATGCCAAGGATCTGGCGGATGGTATCCACTGGGTGCTGGAAGAAGCCGATCAGGAGAATCTGGAGAAGGCGTGCCTGCAGAAGGTGATGCATAACTATTCGCAGCATGCGGTGGCGCTGAAATATGTTGAGGTGTATAATCAGGCGATGGCCTTTAAAAACTACCATATATGATTAAGTTTACTGTCGTAACCTGTACCTACAATGCCGAGAGCGTGTTGCAGCGTACGTTGGATAGTGTCAATAAGCAGACTTACTGCAATATCGAGCACCTGATCATAGATGGTGTTTCGAAGGACAATACCCTGGCTATGGTACGGGCATACCAGAACAGGGCAAAGGCTGGAGAGAATGCCCACGAAATCGTGGTCTATTCGGAACCTGACAAGGGACTCTATGACGCTATGAACAAGGGTATAGACCGTGCTACGGGCGACTATCTCGTGTTTCTGAATGCGGGAGATGTCTTTCCTTCCGACGATACCCTGGAGTATGTGGAGGGATGCGTAGGCGAGGGCGAGAACCTGCCGGGCGTGCTCTATGGAGATACCGATATCGTGAATGACGAAGGAAGATTCCTGCGCCATCGCCGTCTTTCGCCTCCCAAGAAGCTGAACTGGCGCTCGTTCAAGTGGGGGATGCTCGTCTGTCATCAGTCGTTTTATGCCCGCACGGATATTGCCCGCCAGATTCATTACGATCTTCACTATCGCCTTTCGGCGGATGTGGATTGGTGCATCCGCATCATGAAGGCGGCTCAGCAGCGCCATCTTCCGTTGCGCAATGTCCATGCTGTCATCACCAACTATCTGGATGGCGGCATGTCTGTGCAGAATCACAAGGCTTCTCTCAAGGAGCGTTTCGAGGTGATGCGCAGCAACTATGGCTTTGTCACCACGGTTCTGGTGCATACCTGGTTTGTGGTGAGAAGTCTCTTCAAGTGCTAGTTAGCATGATTTTAGCAAGAAAAAATAAATTTAAATGGCAGAAACATTAAAGGAAAAAACAGCAAAGGGTCTCTTCTGGGGAGCCATGAACAATGGGGCGATGCAGGTTATCGGTTTGGTATTCGGCATCGTCCTGGGCAGACTGTTGTCGCCAAGCGATTATGGTATGATCGCCATGATTACTGTTTTTTCTCTGATAGCCAACGCCTTGCAGAATTCGGGCTTCATCACAGCTATCACGAATATCAAGGAACCTACAGATAATGACTATAACTCCGTATTCTGGTTTAATATCTCTGTAGGTGGTTTTCTATACCTGGTACTTTTTCTCTGTGCCCCTCTGATAGCGGGCTATTATCATACTCCGGCACTGGTTCCTCTTTGCCGGTATGCATTCCTGTCGCTTTTATTCTCCAGCCTCTGTACGGCTCAGTCGGCTTATCTCTTCAAGCACATGATGGTGAAGCAGAGGGCTCAGTCGGGCATCATCGCCACGCTCTTTTCGAGTGTGGTAGGAGTGATCATGGCGTTTTGCGGCATGTCTTATTGGGCTTTGGCCACCCAGACCATCGTTTACAGCATCGTGAATACGGCGCTGTTCTGGCATTATTCTCCGTGGCGCCCGAGTCTGCGGTTTGATTTCGAACCTATCCGTAGGATGTTCAAGTTCAGCTGCAAACTGCTGGCTTCCACCATCACCACCCATATCAACAACAATGTGCTGAATATCCTGCTGGGTCATTACTTCACGGCGCATGATACGGGTAATTACAACCAGGCTTCGCAGTGGAACTTCAAGGCTTACAGCGTGATACAGGGAATGGTGGATTCGGTGGCCCAGCCTGTGCTGGTAGATCTTCGTGAGCAGCCGGGACGCCAGTTGGAAGCCTTGCGCAAGCTGATCCGCTTCACGGCATTCATCTCCTTCCCGCTGATGCTGGGATTTGGAATGGTGGCTAGGGAGTTCATCGTCCTGGCCATCACAGAAAAATGGCTGGCGAGTGCCTTTCTGCTGCAGATTCTCTGCGTGAGTGGTGCCATCATTCCGATGAGCCAGCTCATGTCGAGTCTGGTGGTGAGCAACGGCAAGTCGGGTACTTATTTTGGGGTGACCTTTGCCCTGGGTGTGGTTCAGATTCTGACGATGATTCTGATATGGCATTGGGGCATCCACACGATGGTCATCGCCTACGTGCTGCTGAACATCATCTGGCTGTTCGTATGGCAGTATTTCTCCCGTCGCCTGATAGGCTATCGGGTATGGATGTTCCTGAAAGATATCCTGCCGTTTGCGCTGGCAGCCCTGGCGGTGATGACGGCTACCTATTTCGCCACGCAGTCTATCCACAATCTGTGGCTGCTCCTGCTTTGCCGCATTCTGATGGCTGTGGTGCTGTACTATCTGGTGATGCGTATTGCCGGTGCTGCCATTCTGAAGGAGTGTATGGCTTTCGTGAAGAAGAAAATGGGAAAGAAGTAACCTTGATGGGTTCATATGAATAAATCAGAATGAAGGATGAATACAAATAAGACAGTTTCAATCATCATGGGCACCTACAATGGTGCCGAATATATCAGAGAGCAGTTGGATTCCATACTCTCGCAGACCTATCCCCTGAAGGAGATCATCATCCAGGATGATGGTTCTACGGATGATACGGTGGCGATCTGCACAGCCTATGCCGAGAAGTTTCCTATCATACATTTCTCGCGCAATGCCAGCAATCTGGGATTCAATCAGAACTTCAAGTCGGCTGCGATGAAGGCAACGGGCGATTTTGTGGCTTTCAGCGATCAGGATGATGTCTGGTTTCCAACCAAGATAGAGAAGCAGGTGGCTGCCATCGGCAATCATGACATCTGTTTTTCTACCCATCTGCGTGGTGCCGACAGGGAGCATACGCATCTTGTGAATCCTCAGTACAGCCTGGAGGCGCTGCTCTTCTGCGGATTTGCCGGACATACCATGCTGCTCCGCCGGGAGTTTATCCAGACAAGTGAATACTGGCTGCCGAATATCATGTACGATTGGAGTCTTGCCATCTGCGCCCAGTTGCACGGCGGTATCGTGATGGTAGATGAACCACTGAACTGGCATCGCACGAATCTGGCTTCTGCCTGTCATGAGGAACTGAAGCAGGCAGGCAAGAAGGTGGATGCCCGCCCTACCTATCAGCCTTACCTTTATGGTATCGCCAATTATCGCAGATTGCAGCAGCAGCCCAACTGGCAGATGCTCTATACCTATATATATGAGCATACCCGGGAGCCGAAGTTTGCGCTGGCACATCGCATGAGCTATTATATGCTGCATCACAATCTGCTGGCACTCTTCAGCCTCTGCTTCCTCTGTCTGAAGCATGGTGACAAGATATACTACAGCAAGCATCAGCGGGGCTTGATGGCAAAGATACGTGCCTTCTGCTATCCGTTGATCTTCTCATATAATAACATTCAATATAATAGACAATCTTAAAATACGAACTTTATGAATATTGCATTATTAACTGCAGGCGGTGTTGGTAACCGTATGGGACAGGATATCCCAAAGCAATTCATGACGATTGATAACATACCTGTTATCATCTATACCATGCAGGCTTTCCAGAGCCATCCTCAGATAGACGCCATCTGTGTGGTGTGCCTCAAGGGATGGGAAGTGGTACTACAGGCGTATGCCAACCAGTTTAACATCACCAAGCTGAAGTGGATCTTCGAGGGTGGTGACAGCAATCAGCACTCCATCCGCAATGGATTGTGGGGCTTGCGCGATGCCGGATGTGCAGAGGATGATATCATATTGGTACACGATGGTGTGCGCCCGCTGGTGGCAGAGCGAATCATTACCGAGAATATCGAGAAGTGCAGAAAGTATGGTTATGCCATTACGGGTATGATCTGCAAGGAGGCTATCATGCAGAAGGAGGATGACTGTGTGAAGAATATCGACATCCCACGCGAGCGGCTGGTTCGCACCCAGACTCCTCATACCTATCCTCTCGGCACTTTGCTGAAGGCGCACGCCGAGGCTGATGCCAAGGGTATTGACGGCACGGTGGCATCCTGTACCTTGATGGCTGAGCTGGGAGTGGATAACCAGCACCTGGTGATGGGATCAGAGAAAAACGGATTGAAGCTTACCCAGACGGAGGATGTGGAGCTGTTTAAGGCATTGAAGCATACCACCAAGGATGAGTGGCTGAAATAGATAATAGGATGAAACAGATAATAGAAGAAAATTACCTCAGTTCGGGATAAGAAATAGTGCCTAAAAAAGTTGGTAATCTCCGATAT
>ERZ791617.37-NODE-37-length-104375-cov-68.5986_pt1 | contig 104375 bp, 89 predicted proteins | sample MGYA00510272_ERZ791617 | MGnify/ENA primary metagenome ERZ791617 (study PRJEB30046, sample SAMN00715200) | human gut metagenome | study: EMG produced TPA metagenomics assembly of the A metagenome-wide association study of gut microbiota in type 2...
AGAAAAATGCCCAATTCAGTTGTTTGCTTCCCTAATTAAGTTTTCGGACGGCCTCCCCCATATCTCTCAATTTTACACCAATTTGCAACTTTTTGTTAGCAACTGTCACATACATAATATAACATATAATGACCATGGTAATAAACCAAAGATGACCAATACTAGGTAGTTTTGCAAACCAACATCCACCCAGGAAATTCATAATAACTTTTATAGGCGAAACATCTTCCTTTAAAATAAATATTTGTATCACCAACCAAATAGATAAGAAAATCCATAGAGAAGGAAACAATCTTATAAATCGTTTTCTGAGGAAAGTTAATGGTAAAAAGCAGGCACTTCCCTTACCCTCATATTGCAAACCAAATAACAATGCAGATATAGCAAAAAATAAGAAATTACCAACACCTGCAAACCACTGTCCTAACGGTTCCCAGCCAGGAACTCCACCAAACATAAAGAAATGACAGGTAACTATCACCATCATAGCAACACCTCTCACATAATCAATAGCGATGTTATGGCGTAACTGAATTATTCTCATATATACCAATTACTTTATACTCTAGAAGAAAAGCAGCATTTAAGATAACTCCTCATAAATTCTACCTAACTGTTTATTAATAGTTTGTACATTAAATGTCGTAGTCGACAAACGAACAGATTCTTCAGCTAAAGATATTCGCAATTGCTCATTGCAGATTATTTTTTCCATTTGTTTAGCCAAAGTCTCCACATCTCCAGGATTAAAAAGAAGAAGATTCTTTCCATCTTCTGCGATATCAGGAATACCACCAACAGGAGTTGTAATCACCGGCAATCCATACGCCCAAGCATCCAGTACTCCCATAGGAAAACCTTCGGCATAACTAGGAAGACAGAATGCCATTGCTCGTTGGAACGCCTGATCTTTATTCTCTCCAGAAACCCAGCCTAGAAAAACGACCTGATGAACAATCCCTAACTTCACTGCTAAAGCTTTACCTTGTTCTATCTCACCATTACCTGCAAATACTATTTTCCAATCAGGATATTGATAAGCTATACGAGCAAAAGCCTTGATCATATCATCATATCCTTTTCTATGATTCACAGTGCCAGCATATAGAATTTCTTTCTCTTTTATATTTATGCTAGTAGAATTTTCTCTATTTAAAGTAACCTCCGGACACGGATTATACAATACCGTAACCTTATCTGGAGAAATACCCAGTTCTTCAACCAAAGCATTTCGCCAGAATTCCGAAAGAACAATACATCTATCAGCCGTAGAAAAAAGATACTTATATCTATTACGAAACGAACTTTTTATAGTACTATCAACTGAATATGCATGAAAATGAGCAATGATTTTCTTACCCATCATTTTTGCCAAAGGCAACATCAGGCACTTACGTTTTGCAGAAGTCCGTTCACTAAAATGGAAATGAACGATGTCACAAAATGGCAACAATAGCATATATAGGCAAAAAGCAGAAAAGAAGTACCATAATTTCACCAACGCATTGCCATCTCTATGAGTCTGAATCCACACACAATGATATTTTTTCCATTGCTCCCCTTTCTCATACTGTTTGATAACTGCAGTTATGCCACCTCGCGTTTTTCTACTTGTAGCTACAATTAAGACTCTAACCATCCTTTTTATCTCCTTATTCTAAATAATATCAATAAAGCCATTTGGCAATTGTGTTTCATAAGCCAAATAATTATCTGCTGCAGCTTAGGCAACTTAAAAGTTGGATAAGCTGCAATAATCTCTTGAGTAACTTTATCTGTCAACATTTCAGACACGATTTTTTTACGTTCAACAAAACGATATGAAGACATTAAAATATCTCCAACCTGATGACGTACATAACGGATAAACATACGATCAATACGTTCATTAACTTCACAAGGATATTGAAGCAGAGCGGTTCTTCTATATATTTCCAGACGATTAGAGATAAAGAAATGAAAACGGTCAGTACGAACCTTCTTTGAAATGGAAGAAGTATTATTATAATAGAAATAAAAAATTTCCGGCATCTTAACGACAACAGAGGCATGACCTAAAACATCTAAATTCCAAATCAAATCCTCTGTTATAAACTGCCTTTCTGAAACAAATTTTAATTTATTACTTTCTATTAAACTTCGTCTATAAAGTACTATCTTAGCTGACATAGCTATATGACTTTCTACTGGATCTTCAGCACTTGAACTAATCATATCCATAGCAAAGTTTTGAATACGAGCCTTATCTGTCAGCACTTCAAAAGTATCATAACAGTTCATCGTTTTCACAACACCTACATCATCGATAGTCTTGATACCTGTGAAAACCGCATCTGCATTAGCTCGAATAGCTGCATTATACATAAGTTCATAGGTATTAAGTTCAACCCAATCATCAGAATCACAAAAAGCTACATATTCACCTTTTGCAACTTCCAAGCCACTATTACAAGCCATTCCTAACCCTCCATTTTTCTTATGTACAACTTTTATGCGAGAGTCACGAGCTTCATATACATCACACATCGCCGGACAATTATCAGGGCTCTCATCATCTACCAAAATGATTTCGATATCATGTAATGTCTGATTAACTAGAGATTGAACACATCTATCGAGATATCTTTCGACATTATATATTGGGACAATTATTGATACTTTAGGATTCATATATATTTTTTTATTTATCGTGAAACAAGAATACTTTATAAGTTACAGGTTCACGAGGGACGCCATAATTCTTAAATATATTCCAACAGGTTGCCATCCACATGGCAATAATAAAAATATGAGCATATTGTTTATACTTATTACCAAGTTGCCAAAAACAAATTAAAAGCATTGATGCTATAATAAGTTGATAAAACTCTAAGAACATTACAATTCGAATAAATAAATGGCTCGTATTACAAATCAAGAAATATCCACAACCATAAATAAAAGCAAAGAAATACCACAAATTAAAATACTTCACTTCACCTTCATATCTTTCTTTCAGCAATGGACCAAACCAAGTAACAGCTAATGCTATCAAAAAGTAAGACAATTGCATCGGACCAAACGCTTTTGCTTCCTTAGTATAACCGCTTCCAGCTATTGTTGCAATTCTTTGGGTATAGTCATCATAGCCAAAAAAATCTGTTAAATTCTCGATATAAGTTACAAAGCCTTGTAAAAAAGGAGTCATTCCTAAAAACAGACAAGCAAACAGCAAACAAACGCAAATATTACGGTATTTTGTTATTTCTATAATTTTTGGGGGAATATATGCAAAGACAAACAGCGGCATTACCATTAAAGCTGAATGATGAATCAAAGAAGCCAAGAATAAAGACAGGAAATATGGAATAGGCTTTCTTTCTATGATGAATCGACTTGCAAAGGTAAATATACAAGCAGCAGTGACTTGTCGCATACCATTAGTCATATCCCAAAAGAATGAACTACCAAATAATACAATAGGTAAAGCTGCAAGAATATAATAGCTACCTTTCAATGCCCTAACTATAAAATATATCTGTACAAAAGCAACCAATCCCATACCAACTGTATAATGAATACCAGCTCTATGTATTGATTGTACAAACAAAACCCACAAAGACTCTTCCAATCTACTTTCTGCAAAACGACCTGTTTTAAATTGTTGTATATAGCTCAAGCAATCAACTCCCACATTATATCTAATACCACATATAACAGTAAAGAATAACATGAAATACCAAATATAGTACTTGGATCCTAAAGACCCTTCACCATAGTTATTCGCAGTTTTGGCAAACCAACACATTACCCATGCGAACATTACATATATTAAGATATCAAATAGAAACATATTACCTTATTTTTGCATCTATGTATTTTTTCATATTTTGATATGCATGCTGCATTGAATAATTATTATCCAAAGGAACAGATACATGCATAATCTTTTGAATCCAATCTTCAACTGATGCAACAACATCAAAATTCTGCAACCTTTTGTCAGTATGATATGGATTGCGAGTTATGATAAGCGGCTTATGCAAACCTTCTGCATCAGCTATCGTTGATAAACCGACACAATAGTTTAACTTATCCTGCTTGAGAGGACAAACTATAGCCTTGGCATGCGCCATAGCTTGTAACATCTTAGGATATACATTGCCACTATTTTCCGTAATAATAACCTCTATATTAGGGATATTCTTACACTTCTCTTCAAGATCTTCATAGTTTTGTCCTGCATGAGATTTAGCAGTCATAATTTTCAACTTGGCACCCATTTTACGAAAAGCTTGTATTAAAGTATCAAAATCTCGGTTTTCCTTTCCTGTAGAAACAAAATAGCCTTCATCTGATGTATCTACTTTGCTGTAAAAATCCATATCTGCTCCCCATCCAGGAACAGAACATTTCTTCCTACATGTAAAACCACCTTCTATGGTTTCTTCCATACTTTTTTCGGAGAGGAAGAAAAGATGACTAACAGACATAATACAACGCTTATACAAGTATTTCTTCCAACCATTACAGTTCGGAGTATGATGCAGGTAAGCGAAGACAGGTATATTCAAAATATGAAATGACGACAATAGCAATAAGAGAACATGACAGCCAATATTTAAGTTTGGTATGAAAATCGCATCAGGTTTAACCTGCCAAACGAGTTTGAGGTCATTCAGTAAACTCTTTCTTTCCTGTTCCCAGACAACTTGCTTACCATCCTTCTCCATTTCCACAGCTCCATACAACCAATGAGATGGAACTTTTCCTTGCATATAGAGATTGTGAGTCTGAGCTTCACCAATATATAAAATTTTCATTTGCGAATTAAAGACTTTATAAATCGACCAACTTTATTAGAATTAAAGAAATATCCTTTTTTCATTTTCAACTTATCAGACCATGACATCCACGTTGCAGAATAGTGATGAATGGTATAAGTATGATCCGTAAGTTCCATTTTGGAACTCATAAACTCAATTGGACAGAAGTACTCCCAGGGGTAAACAGTAATACTCCCTACCTTTGTTGGCTTATCTACATGAGCAGGCATTCCATGTTTACGAAGTACCTTGGTTACAATAGGAACAATCGGAATTTGCTCCATGTGACCATCAGGAAATATATAATGAGTATTTTCATAATACTCCATAACTTCTTTAACAATAGGATTATGGGGTCCTATGGAAAATCCTAATCCAACATTAACCTGATCTTCCGCATTAGGTGTAGAAGCATGCTTCTCTACTGCCATCCAAGCACCAGAGTTAATAATATCATCCATATTACGAATCACCTCTACATCTGTGTCAAAATATACTCCTCCATTATCATAAATTATCTTTAGGCGTGCATAATCACTCACGTATGCATATTTTTTTACTTCATACGCTTCCTTTGTAAAAGGTATGATATTCACATCAAAGTTGTCTTCATTCCACTCCTTGATTTCATAATCAGGAAGAAACTTTTTCCAACTTTCTATATATCGCTGATATTCTGCAGGCATAGGATTACGTCCAAACCAACAGTAATGTATTATTTTTGGTATCATATTCAATAAAAAATATTTTCGTTCAACCTAAATATCTAATATGCATTTATATTTTTCTTTACGATTACAAATACCTATAATTATGATATCCCTTCTATATTTATTTTAATATACTTCTGTTCTTCTACTGTATTTTGAACCCTCCAAAAATCCTTACGCCAATACTTATCCGTTTGCAACCAAGGAGTTTTTTTGAAGAAGAGAAAATGCAGATAAGGCAGCGATCTCCCTTTATAATCTGTGATACTACCATTCTTCACATCATAAATCCATTGTTCACCATCCTTAGGCTGAGGACTAGTCCAATACTCATGGAGCAATACATTTCTATGCAAAATCGGATTCAAAAGATCCAAAACCTTGAAGTAATGAATGCCCAAGTGGCGACAAACATAATAATGGATTCTACGAATCGTACGAAGATTAGGACATACTAGACTAGACCATTCTCCTTCATCCAAGGACACAGGTTTCTCATCTGTAATTTTTGACTTCCAATCCTTTATCTTAAAACAAAGATTACGATAATAATCATTGTTACGGCAAAAACAGCAATGGCCAGCTATATGATAGTTATGAGTAGTAATTACATCATAACGAGCCATATTCTTGTCATTTATAACCATACCCAAATTACCATAAACCAAATCCAAATCACCCATTCCCCAAAAATCATAGCCCTTAAGTTCTTCATGGTGAATTGCTCCAATGAAAGGTTTCAAGTCGGTAAGCTTATAGGGTTGTGGATAATGATAATCTACCCCTAATCTCTCGCTCACCAACTTGCAATAATCCCCGTATGAGCATTGGTGAAATATCGTATTATTATACCTTTGCTTAGGCAATGAACAATCTGTATAGAAGATAAAATCCACCATCGGATTACGCCCACAGGAATAGAGATATAACTCTATCCACCCAGGCCATTTACCAAAGTAAGGTATGATTTGTGCAACTTTATAATTCATATTTATAAATTTTATATTTCATAAAAGAATCACCACTACTCTATTTCGAGAAATATACAATTTTATTACTTAAATATATCATATAATTTATTTCTGAAAAGTGGGATACAAAAACCAGACAAAATACATACGGCTAGAGATGTTACTATATATACAGAAAGAGATTCTATTCTAACAAACTTCATTAATAGCCAAATTATAGAGAACTGAACCATCATTGGTACAATAGAATTACGACCAAAAAAGCACAATACTCGACAGGAAATCATCTTACAAAGCTCTATCACAACAAAACTACCCGCAATAGCTTCTAGATAAAATGCCAATATATTCTGTTCTATTAAATTAATACTCAAATTTTGCGGAGAATAGAATTTATAAAAAGAAAAAATCCATATAACAAAAGAAACTACTAATACTCTCCTATCACGTTTTTCTCGTTTAAGATAATTTCTTCCATAAAAGCCCAACAAATAGAAAGGTAAGCAAATACATGCCTGCCCTAAATACATTATGCTCATATGCTTAATGGATAGAATTATCCCCCCCATAGTAATTAATAAGAAAAATAAATTTCTCCATCTTAATCGCTTTACCATTCCAACAATTAAAGTAATCCATAACAATACAATAAGAAACCATATTGTTGTTTGTGCCTTAAATGCGAACAAACTCCAGTTACCCCGAATTAGTCCATCCGTTATTACTCCATAAAAATAGAAAAAAGCACAAAATTTAATCAACAAGCATACTCGTTTCAACATTTTTTTGTCATCAACATTTATTGGCTCAAATATACCAGATAGCAAGAAGAACAAAGGAACATAGAATGAATTCAAAATACCATCCCAAGTCTTATATATTACACTCTGTGCAAGAATTTCACTTGGTATTATATGTGATGCAATAATAAGCATCATGCCAATAGCTTTGGCATGATCAATATGAGATAATCTCTTTTTCATCACAAATTAGCTATTATTTCACGGAGTTTATTTTCTAATCTTTCGTAATATCCCCAAATTACATCTTCTACACCTTTAACAAAACGATGCTGACATGCAAAATCCATGTATATCCTTTCATTAGAATTGAGATCAGATACAAGATTAACAACACCCTTATTATCTTTTCCCATATCAAAAAACACAATAGCATCTTGGTTAAAAACATCAGAATCTGGTTGATTGTTACTTCCCCAATAAATTGGGATACAACCACCTTGAATTGCTTCGAGAAGTTTTTCTGTTACATAACAGGAAGCATTGGAGTTTTCTGGAGTAAGATTAAACCGATAATGCTTTAACCATTTTACCTTATCATCTCCATAATCTGCTTTAAGAGAATCATTGTTATGCATCCAACGACCACAACTATCAATCGTGTCAATGGCAGACAACTCATTAAAAATCATCTCACGCCCTTTGTCTCCATGACTACAAAGAAATGAGCAGAACTTTCTATTCTTATAAGACTTGCTTTCAGGAGCATTCCAAATTGTAATTTTCCTCTTTATCGATTCATAAGACTCCATGGGATCAAGAGCCCATGTTATCCAAAAAGGAATATGTAGATAATTGGCATGGTCAGTTATATCATCAAAACCAATTGATAAGTCAATACTTGGCTCATTCAGCATAAAATCATGCCACTCCTTACGAAAAGAAAGATTCTCTCGAGCAAAGAATATCTTTAAGTCACAAGGTTGATATTTGATAGCCCATTCTGGACCACAAATAGTAAAGACCCCAGCCTTCAATCCTGGTTTGTCTTTTAGCAATCCACGTCCCTCAATAAATTTGGGAAGCCACAAATCCTGCTCAAAGAAAGGAGGAAACCAATTATAAAGTTTAGTCTGATATGCTTTAGAAAACTGCAATCCCTTTCTGCGTAGCCTATATAAGTTATTATAATATTTTAATGTACCTATTCCTACCATTTTATGTAAACTTTATCGAATTGGATTGTTCATTATCATATTTTTAAATTTATATAAAGATGTTGCTATATGGTATAGACCATGATACGATAGCCATACCAAGATGCGATTAACCCTAGAAGTCTTTATTGCCAACAAATCCTTATTACATTCTGGATAAATGGAATAATATTCTCTTGACGTATAGATTGGATGCTCAAAAGCACCATATTTCTGTCCTAATTTAAAACTTTTTATCGCTTCATCTTTAACTGCGCTTTCAGGAAGTATCTCCTCCATCTTTTTAACCAACAAATCACCCTTTCTTAATCTTTCCTTAGTGTAACACCCAACAATACTATCATGTCCAATAGCACAATAGTAATGATAAAAAGCTTTATTCAAATATGCAACTTTTACCCATGAGTGAGATAAGATTTGATACCAGAAGAATAAATCCTCACAATAATCAATACCAGAAAAAAATCTAGCGCCAATCTTGTTGTAACAAACTCGTTTTACGAGTTTGTTACAACAGCTGCCATGCAGCTGTTGGAACATATCACGCATAACTTGCTGGGGAACTAAAGAAGAAGGTTGCTGTATAACATAATGCTGCCCATTATTATTATTTGTAAAATAATCACAAATAACAATATCGGCATCTTCTTTTTTAGCTTTTGCATACAATTCTTCTAACATTGTAGAATCAAGCCAATCATCGCTATCTGCATGAATTACATATTCCCCTTTTGCTTGCTCTATTCCTATTTGTCTGGCTGAAGCTACCCCTCCATTTTTTTTATGAATAACCTTAAACCGTGAATCTTCCTTATGATACCCATCTAATATATTACCAGATTCATCTGTACTTCCATCATTGATCATAAGTACTTCAAAATCTGACATGGATTGCTCCTTGATGCTATCAAGCATTCGCCCAATAGTTGCTGCAGCATTATAAACCGGCACTATAATTGATATTGCAGTCATAATTTAATCAAAAAAGGTGATACTTGTATTAATGGCTGCAAATCGATAAATCCTTTTTGATAATCATTTTTTGTGTTTAAAATATCATCTACAGTCATATCACTATGTAATAAAAAAGGTGACTTCCGATCTTTGCCTAAAGAAAGGAAAAAATCGTGAAATTTAAAATGACCACCTAACAACTTACCTGAAATCTCTAACCATAAATTTGGAACTCCATACGCTTCTGCAACAATTAAACCATGTAGCGATGAAGATGCAATATAGTCACAACTCGCTATTTGATCTATAACAGAAGTCCAATCATCATATCCTTCCATCTTAATGAAAAGAACATTAGGATCAGACTTAAGTCTAGATAAAACCGGGTGATTGAAATCATCATAATGAGGTATGATTCCCAGCTTATAGCGTTTCTTTTGCACAGAAGGTGTATATAGTCTAGGCAATAATAAAGCTGGATCTCCATAAACCTCAGGACAGTCTACACCTTGCTTTAAGAGCCATTGGCGCGTTAATGGTCCACGAACTGCTAATATTTTTTTAGGATGACAATACAAAACTCTACTATCATCAATCGTGCCACTTCCCCATACTATAGTATGTTCATTAGTCAACATTCCTAGCGTTGATCCTATAGCAAGATAGTTGTCTTTTTGCGACCTTATAGATAAAGTAGAATAATATAAATATGATAGCTTCCTATTCCAAAGCTTTTCTAACATATATATATTAATATCATCTCCCCAATTACGATGCATCAACCTTCCATAAGAGTAATGTAGACAAGCATTAATACATATCGGATGGCAAAATACATCTATAAACGCCATCACTATTTTGTTAAAAATCACACTTAATCGTGATTGATTATAAGAAATCATACCTTTATTCATTAACATTTTCGACACCCTTTATATGGTAGTTTCTAAACAATTACCTTCCGATGGATTAGCTTATTTATAATGACATCAATTAATATCAGAACCTTTCCCATAAGGGATATTTTTTTTCCCAAAATAGCATAACACTCTTGTGCATAAATATCCCTTTTAAGCACAGCATCAATAAACAATCTTCGTAAATAAGCTTTATAATTTTGCTTATAAAAAGCAACATCAAATACACGGTTAAACTTATCAATATCCCCAACAGCATCAATTTCCAACATTGTGCGAACACATTTGAAACATTTGTTATCGTTTTTAACTGAATTCACACATACATTTAAATATTTCTGAGCAGGTTCCCAATTTACTAATGCCGACATTTTTTCTAAACGACTTTTTTCCGCCCCTCCGGAATACAAATGCATACCATTTATGCTCATCTGGGCCAATGTAAACAAATCATAATGAGCAGAATCATTAATATCCATCAAGCTAAAATCTTTAGCAGAATAACCAGAAGAATATTCATAAATATGGATTCCTTTCTGAATTAAATATATACAAAACAAAGCCATAAACGTATGAGATGCCATATGAGAATAACCTCCATGCTTATGAATTAATAAATGTATATTCGATTCTATAAAAACAAAATTATAATTATACTCTGCAGCAAAAGATTTAGCCAAATCGAGGCGTCCTTTTACCAGTTCTGTACGCAATTCCTTACTACTTTTCATCGCTGCACCAACATTAAAAAAGCACAAAGTATTAAACTTCATGGACTTAGGAATTTCAGAACGAGTATTATCACATATTGTATATAAGGAATCTACGCCACAGGATATACCTGTAGCAACCATTTTGGGGATTCTTTCAACTTTGTCTGGTCTATCTATGACTGGTGCTAAAATTTTAACAGAATGCAATTCTGAATGTATTCCACAAATGGTTGGTATATAGTGAAACTTCAAAACATAATATAGTTCAGAACTAATAGGATTGTCAGAAACGAAATCACAGGAGTTCTTCATTGCAAAAGGAAGGAATCCCAACACTATCGCATCAATTCTGTCTAAAGTTAAATACTGTAATGTAAATTCATTTATATTAATTATCAACTCTTCGTCTTGGTTGCCAATTTGAAGAGGACACGTAATACGACTTCCAACTTGTTGATACTTTCCTATTTTAATTTTCATACTCTATATTTTTAATGTGAGGAGTGAACATTGGGTCACTCAAAATATCTATTTCGTTTAAGAAATTTCTTGTTATTTTTTTTATTCTTCCCCATAAAGTAAGCTGCTCAAAAATTGGGAAACGACTCTCTTTCCAGGGAGTAAGCTTCAAGTACTTTTTATAACTCCACCGATATGGATGCTGACAGTCTTTAAACCAAGGCTTGATTGGAGCAGCAAAATGAATAATACCAGGATGACGTTTGGATACATTTAATTCCGACAAATATTTATCAAAAATTTTGGGAGAACGCAAAAAGTAAAAAGTTGTCATATTCCAACGTATAGGAAGCAAAGCTATTTTATTTTGAAAATAACAAGCTAATACATCCTGCTCATTTACAATTTTTTCTATTATTTTAGATGCATACTCCATAATCGGTAAAACATGTTCCATTTTTCTCCATTTTATCAAATCACAAACCATTACACCAGAATTAATACAAACATCTGTAGTTTTAAGTTCTAAACGTGATTTGAATGCTATACAATCAGGGATATCTTCAGCTGCAGCAATCACTTTATCCTCAAGATTCCAAAAGTATAAAGACCTGATATCATCATTAACTATCATATCCCCATCAAGGAATAGGCATCGATCTTCACTAGAAGGTAATAGTTGAGGAATCAACAATTTAAAATACATAATAGGTTGCCATTGACCGATAGGAAAATCTCCAAGGTTCTCTATACTACAGTTTATGACTTTAAGCAGTGCATGATAGTTGTTACAAACCATCCTTAATTTCGCTTCTGTTGCTACTGATATACCATCCGTCAACAAATAAATGACAAATCGCTTTTCTCTGTTAGTGCAAAACAACGATGTCAACATCACTGCAGAATGTTGTATATATCGTTCATCAGCGACTATAACTATATTATAATGCATTTAAACTACGATTATTAAAACTATTTTTCCCTAAATTTCTTTAAATACTTTCCGACAACTTTACTCAATATCATCGTTTTTGTTTCTTTATTGAGTCCAAAAAGCCAAAGCACAACAATAGTACACATAACAGAAGATGAGCATACAACAAAAAAGCGCAAGAAGCCATCATCCATATGATGCTGAATGAGAAGTGGAATGATTGCGGCAACTACCACCAGCATGAGATTTTTACCTACAACCATGAAAGAATACTTCATTATAGGGAAATAATAATACTTATTGAGAATATACATATTCATAAAAGTAGCTAAAAGCATTGGTAAAATAGAGACCCAATACATATCTACAGGGCTACCTCCTAGTTTTAATACCAAATAACATAGTGGTAAGTGAGAAAGATAAATAGACGTAGACCAAATATTCTGTACCTTTACCCTTCCAATGGCTCCTATGCCATAATCCACCATATTATTGGAATAAGAGACGAAGCAAAGCAAAAGAGTAATTTTTATGAACATTGAGGTATATTGAGGGACTTCTGTCAACCAAAGTTTTAATACAAAATCAATTTCAAGCAAAACAGGAATGAAGAATACAGATAACAAAAAAAGAGTTACTCGGGTAATATTGAAAATGAGATTCACAAATTGTTTTTTTTCGTCATTTGCATAATATTTTATCAATTGAGGTTGTGCTGCCATAATAAATCCACCAACAAATTGTTTTATTGTAAAAGTCACTGTAATTGCCAAACCTCGTGCAGCATTGACAGTTGTTCCAAAAAACATATTAATCAATATATTTACTCCATTTCCATTTAAAACCGCAGCTATATGTCCAACAGCAGTCCATCCTGAGAAGGTAAACATTTGCTTAAAAAGATTTCTGTCTACTTTCATAGAGAATTTACATTCTGAAAAATGACGGACGCAATACCAATGATTAAGTAAACGATTGATTACACTGCTTATCAGCATTAATGATGCATAAACAATAAGCTTATCAGCTGGCACCATAACCAGTAAATAAAGTGAAACCAATTTGAATACAACATCGAAAATGCTTAAATACGCATATATATCAAATTTCTCATGTGAGGTAATAGCTGCACTGTAAGGAGTCTGAGATATGGCAAGCAAACTAGACAATACAGATAATTGGAATACCCAGTTTGCAGCATAAAGTCTCGATGGATCTATGTTCATTTTATAGTTAACGAACCATATACCAAAACTTTCCAAACAGATAAATACGATCAAGACTATTATCAGGTGAATGGCAATAGCCGTAGAAAAAGTTCTTTTTAATACGAGCTGGTCACCTTTTCCTATGCTTAATGCCAAGAATCGGTTTGTGCTAGTCTGCAAAATACTGTTCAAAACTGAGAACATCGACACAAAACCTCCTACTACATTATATAGGCCATAGTCTGATACTCCCAGTTTTTCAAGTACAATTCTTGTAGTAAAGAAGCTGATACACATCATCAGCAACATTCTACCATACAAATACAAAGTATTTTTAAATATTCGCTTATTATTCTCTTCCATTCAAGTCTATAAAACTATACACGTCACTAATAAAGTGCGCGAATTCTAAGAACAAATGACAAACGCTGTTTCTCTATCAGTACAATCCAACAAAGCAAACTTCTTTATTGAATACTGTATATATCGTTCATCATATGCTATAACAACATATAACGTATTTGACTAAATCATTAAAACATAATCATTCTTTAGTCTGAAATACTCCTAATAATTCTACCATTTACTATACTCATACCTTTCGCTACTAGAACTGTAACAAAAAGACCAAGCAAGACAAATAGCAAATCATTTGAAAAACACTCACGACATACTAACAGAGTGGCACCTTGAACTAGATAAACCTCGTGAAATACCCCCAGCCCGTCCGAGAACGGCCGTGGGGATGTATCATAAGGGCAGAACCGCTACCACCTAAGCCCATCGGCAGACGCATAAGGATATATGAAATGATGACTATAAAGGTGATGTTGCATAAAAAATAAGAAGAATACATATACCTCCATTTATTAAAGAAAGGTACAAACTGCTGCACCATATCGAAATTCTTGAAGCACAAAAAAATCAATACCATTATACTCATCAGCACCTTGATTCGTATTCCCCCATGTAGGCTTAGCAAAAGCTTACTCTCCTTTATTTCATAGTATGCCAACAACACACCCATGACAAAGCATGGCAAGCCTAAAATATACCATACAGGACTCTTCATTGCTGCCATAACGCCAATAGCCATGCCGATAGCAAAACATAATACTATAGTAGCATTCCTAACTGAAAGATATTTATAAGCAACATAGAATGCTGCATACAGGACTATAATCTCGGTCACATACCATCCGTAACGCAAATTTATATCTGAAACGAACCAATATATGAACAGATTTCTCCAATCTACTTCTTTACATACAACCCATTCTGCTACAACATATAATAACATCGCTGTTAAAGCAGGTACGATCAACTTCACCATCCGCTTCTTCAACCATTCTGTAGACAGAGATTTATTCTTTTTCAAAAATCCACACAACAATCCATACCCAGACATAAACAAAAAGAAAGACACGCACAAAGCACCTAATGCCGTTTCTCTCATAAATATCTCATCATGAATGTTATAGAAAGATGCCTGATGACCTATTACAACAAGAAGAGAAGCAATAAACTTTAATAGTTGCGACTGTTCACGTTGCTTACATATCATATTTCCCTTTGCAGGCAATAAGCAAATGAGTATTAAAAGTAATATTGGGAAAAAAATCATAATTCGTTAACAAATATATGAACCTCATTTTCAATAAAGTTCTTATTAGTATAGCATCCAGAGCCTCTGCCGGAACCGACACCAGACAGAGAACTGCAGGATATATATTTCAATAGCCTTTTTCAAACTACTCAAAACATTCAGCCTTAAACCTTTTATAATTGCCAGTCATATTCGACAGCTTCATCTTTGCAATACTTACGCAGGCTACGCCCCTTTCGGTTCAGGTTGTAGTCCTGCATCACCTTTTCAAAATATTCTTTGCTTTCCATTTTATATGAATTTTAAAACGGCTGCAAAGATAATATTTTTCATTCAACCCACCTTACGCTGTATTGGTGGTTTACCGTTTTATTAATATAAATCCACTTTGATATCGAACGGACTATCAAAGTCCTTCAGCATTGCATGCTTCGTATCTTTCTCTGAGAGATTGGCATGTTCTGTTGGTATCTTCCAATCAATACCGAGCCTATCGTCAAGGATAGAGATACCACCATCTGCCTCAGGATGATAGAAGTTATCACACTTGTATTGGAAGACGGCTGTTTCTGAAAGGACTGCAAAACCGTGAGCAAAGCCCTTTGGGATGAAGAACTGGACATGATTATCTTCTGTCAGTTCTACTGCCACATGCTTACCATAGGTTGGTGAGCCTTTACGAATATCCACGGCGACATCAAGTACTCTACCCTTTACGCAGCGTACCAGCTTGCTCTGGGTATAAGGTGGGTGCTGGAAGTGCAAGCCACGCATTACGCCATAGCTGCTCATAGACTCGTTGTCTTGGCAGAAGTGAACACTGTGACCCAGGATTGGGGCAACCTTTTCTTCAAACTCTCGCTCGCTGAAGCTCTCGAAGAAGTAGCCTCGAGCATCACGGAAGAGGCGTGGCTTTATAATGAGTACGCCTTCAATATTTGTTTTTACTATATTCATGATTCTAACTTAAGTTCTTACATAAGATTTTCGAAAACCTACCCGTCCTTCCTTACCGTTAAGGAAGGCTCCACCTTTCTCCCCAAGCCTCTCTTCCCTCAGGGACGAGAGGATGTAACCGCCCTCCGGTGCTCAGAACCGCTACGCTATAAGGTTGGCGGACCAATCAAAGGTCTCGTCAGGTTATGCGGGATGGGACCGCATGGATATAAAGACGATTACTAATGTAAACCACCAATACAGCGTCCCTACTATTTATCAGCGGGTTAGCCGTACCAGTATTTTTGAATAAAGTTTTGATTTTCTAAAATTTAACAATCAAGCAACAGCTTGGGATGTCTTCGTTATCTCAGTATTCGTATCACCTTCAAAATGGAGAACATTGTCACATGGCAAGAACGTGATATACTGATAACATCACGTCTTTGAAGATTCTTACTCTTATGCTCCTTGAAAATCTGCGTTCTTAGTTTAATCGTTAATACAAAGGTATTATTTCAGCCAAATCATATCCTTTTGTGGCTATATTGCTTGATAAGACATTCAATTCGTTCTCTTCTGATTCGTCTAGCTGTAAAGATAACTCATACAACTCTCGTTGGTTTGGATGAAATTCCATGTGCTCTATGAGATATTTTTTCATCTCAGATACATTTGAATTAAAACTAATAAAATAAACTGCAAGCCGCAAGATTCTTGGATTTAAACTTTTTCAAGAGTAATTCTACTCTTTTCTTATCTTCTTCTGTAACTTCCATTGATTTATGTAACTATCTATTTGTAAGCATCCAACACCCATGACAATACAACTTCATCCCCAGTGTTTTACTGGGGATACTGAGTATTTTAAGAAATTGGATTTTTCTTATTGAACCACATTCTCAATTAAGTTCTTATATTAATGCATCCTGAGCCTCTATCGGCAACCGTCTTCCGATAGAAAGCTGCAGGATGCGTTGTGGGTGATTATGTAGCGCCCACACTACTAAGCTACTTCTCGTTATATATATTTTTTTGTTATTTCTAATAATATAATTGTTTCGTATCGGAAATGAAGGACATAGAGTCCTTACCAGATAAGAATCGTTTTTAGGGTATTCTTACCTGGATATTGATTGAGTAAAACTTGTCTGAATTTGATTTTATTATACTTTACTTTGTACATCGTCGAGACAAGCATCATTGCGGTTGGCAATGATGGCTTGGCTCTATGACTTATTTGTATTTATTCTGAGAGTGTTGTCAGTCTTTTCATCAACCTACCAAGCTCCGAGAAAGTATAATCCCTACCTTCCTTTTGTACTTCATCCATAGAACGAGAGGCATTTGCAATAGCTTTTTCAAGGCTTCCCCCGTTGCGTTCAAAGTAGGAGTGTAAGCCTTTGGATTTGCTGAAGAAGGAGATGCTTTTCCTGTATTCCACACATTGGTTCAAATCCTTGAGCAATGGTTCTTGCGTATCGTATGGACGGGATGTGTATCGAAAATAGTAGAGAAAGAACAGTTCCGTACAGCGGTGGGTCTCAAAGAACTCAACCTTACAGTATATGCCTTTCTTGGGTTTATTGATGGGCTTGGCATATTTTGTCTTTAATCTTTGATATTGAGAACGCTCTGGTTCTACATCTTTCGTGTCCATATCAATTATGCAGAATATGTGGTTGTATCCCATCGCCACCCCCTCAGATATTTTCAAATCAAGTTCCTTGATACTTGTATGCTTGGGATAGTCGGGCTTGATAGTCAAGCGTTTGAACACATCGCATAAGGATTTGAAATAGAAAAATTCCGTAGGTCCTTCACCCAAGATAAGTGCTGTTTGTCGTAACTTGCCCATATCAATCCTCCAGATTTATAAAGATACTACCTAATTCGGGCTTTGCCCCCAAACGTCCGATGCGATAAGAATTATAAAGAGACAGATTCTTGTGCAACCCGAAAGAATCGCCACGAGAATACTCGGAAGATGCGGTCTCTTTATTTTTCTCCACAAACCACACAACGCCTCTATTTTCATTGATAAGGTCTTGAGAAAGCAGGGTCGTTTCTTGACTGGTGATAATCAATTGCGATTTTTCGGAGTTAAAGATAAAGACATTGAGATAGTAATATAACAGGTCATTATGTAAATCCTCACCTAATTCATCAAGAAAATACACATGAGAAGTTGTTATCATATCATATAATGCCTCCAAAATACGTATATATTTTTGAGTACCCTTTGACTGCCATCTGAGCGGAATGTCAAAATCTCCATTTGTAGAGTGATTGACAAATGCCACGGAATCGGAGGTGGATTGAAGCAGAGCTCCTTTCATTTCTTCTGGAATATTTTCCATGAGGATACGTTGACGGAACTCATTAGGCACAATCCGATCTTCTACGATAGGCTTATATTCCAAGATGTTCAAATCTGCCTTTTGAAGCATGATGTTGTAGAACTTACGCTTTTTAGAATTTGCATAAGCATCCTTTAGGATTTCCACGATCCCCTTTTCGCCGTCACCGTCAACATCGTGATAGTTCTCCATGATCCAGCCATGAAGAATATTGAATGGATCAATATCTTCTTTCAAGGCAGCTTTCCTGCAAACAGACAAAACGCTATGATTATTCAAGGTGTTCTCACGAATGCTCTCTTGCGTTTTTACTAGCAGCTTGAGACTTGGACCAAACTTGATTTCAGCCTGAACGTTATCTCCTACAAATGTGCGTTCATAAAACAACGACTTTGATTTGTTAGGATAATAATAAAGTGCTTCGCTCAATATGTACTTGTCATTGAATGCTACATCATAGTCGTATCGGACACCATTGGCATAAAACGAAACGTGCATTTCGGTTGGATCATCCTTGGAGAGTATGAAAGGAATGCTTCCGTTTATTCTTTGAGTAGCATCTGATTTGGGTAGAACTAACAAACGAAATACTTCATTCAAAGCAATCAGCATATTTGATTTTCCGGAAGCATTTGAGCCATACAGAATTCCTAACTTGTACAAGAAAGTTCCTTCGGCGACCTCTGTAACAAGTTCCGAAGAAGACTCCTTTGCCAAGAAATTCAACTCCTGTTTATCTCGAATAGAAAGATAATTTTTTACCCAGAAATCTCTTATCATAATATCTATATATATTTATATAATTATTGTAATTTGATTGCAAAAATACAAATTGTTTTTTTCATTTGCAAGAATCAACCTATAATTTTCGTAAACATACTACATTTTAACTATAATTTAACATATATAATTCTCTGCGGCACTTCCTAATCCCGTTGGAAGATATCGTGGTGCTGTGATAAAAGCGTAGCAATACTGAGTCCTACGTAACCGGTTCCGGCTACGGCAATTTTTAATTGATTAAAATTACGCATTGTTTTAAGTTCTTGAATAATAAGCATCCTGAGCCTCTTTCGGTGGGTCAGTTTCCGAAAGAGAACTGCAGGATGAGTTGTGGGTGATTATGTAGCGCCCACACTACTAAGCTACTTCTCGTTATATATATTTTTTTGTTATTTCTAATAATATAATTGTTTCGTATCGGAAATGAAGGACATAGAGTCCTTACCAGATAAGAATCGTTTTTAGGGTATTCTTACCTGGATATTGATTGAGTAAAATTAGTCTGAATTTGATTTTTTCTACCTCACCGTAGAGGTCCCACAGATCTCACAGATGAACACAGATTTTCTGAGACCTGTCCGGTCTTTGAATAAAGTCACGCAGATTTCACGGATGAACACAGATTTTTTTGACCTATCGGTCAGATTACGCAGATTTATCCTACTACTATTTCTTATACGCAGATGAGACCTATTCGGTCTAGATTACGCAGATTTATTTTCATAGAGCATACTTCATCTCCACCAAGGCATCCCAACCATCCGCATCGGCTGGTACTGGCTTACCACCTTTAGACACCATTGTCTCGACATATGCCAAAGCTTCTTTGAACTCGGTGGTTTCCGTGAATTTTGGAGTGGATGGCTTGGCAATCGATGCTGCCCCATCATGTATATTACTATTTATCAATACTTTGTTCATAATCCTATCTCCTATCATTAATAATTTACCTGCAAATATAAGGGAAATATCTGAGCTATTTCAGGACGAAAGGAGAGGACGTAATCTGAAGCTTATGCTTTGCCAAACTCCTATACTGCGGTGAAGTCTTTGATATGCATACCTTGCCGGATGGAATCCAATAATGCAAATGATCGCGCCTGATTTTACATTCCTTTTCTTCATCTTCTCACATTTCCGGTTCCTGATAATACTTTCCTACTACTTCCGAAGCCTTGCCTGAGAAGGCAGCCAAGCCTCCCCATTCCGCAATCAACTGATTGTTATTTTCAACATCCAAAGAGGAAATGTCGGTAGAGGTTACTCCACCTCCATCTGATGAGAAAAAATATGTCTTCAACTCCTTTTCCTGCAATCCATTCATTACCTGAACGGCTGTAGATTTCTTATCTATATCGAATAATTCACTAAGAGCCTTTTTAAAACGTTCCGCAGGCAAATTCTTGAGAGTCTCAAATACCCAGGCAAACTCCAACAACGCAGGAGAATGAGTGGATACTATTACCTTATATCCCGCCTGCATCAATTCTATGATTTCCCAAATAACGGTCTGGATGGCACGGGGATGCAATCCCATTTCCGGCTCCTCAATGATTACCCACTTGTAATCTTTCTTATTGATTACTGATGTTGGAGGTCCTGAGAGACAATACATTGCCAGCAGAAGAGGCATGAACTCCTTCTGACCCGCACTCCATGTCATAAATGGAAGACTGACATTGTTAATATTCAGCTTCATCTTTCTTTGACCTGAACTTTGGTCAATAACAACTTTTGCGCCATGAAAAACGGATTCGTCTATAGAATTCTTCACCACACCCTTCAGACGATTACGCATCGGGAATATCACATCAGGATTACCTAAGCCACTCTGTATGAACACACGCAGCGTTTCACTGAAGTTTTTCAAGACAAATGGAGCAGATCCATCAAACTCCATAAAATTCTTCGGGCGACCATCTGATATTCCTAAAATTCGTTGAGTTGGAACATAAAAGACGGATTCTTTGGTATTCTGCTTGCCCTTCGATGGCTTCAATAAATCCGTGATTGCAAATTTCTTATCTGATACTTCTATTTTTGTATCTTCACTGAACAACGTATGCAACCCCTCTCCAAAATAATAATCCAAGAGAGGTTCCACATCTGTCTTTGATAATATATAATTATACTTTCGTAAAGTCTCGATAATATTATTTTTATCCATAACTAACTTGAACAGCTCCAAAAACAAGCTTTTTCCACTTGCTTGAGGACCTATCAATATATTCAAGTCACCTAAACTTACATCAACTGACTTGATGGGACCAAAATTCTCTACCTTCAATTTTGTCATTGCCATTCTGCTATTTTATTCAATTATCCGGCAAAAATACATATTATTTTTGACAAATCAAAAATTTTAAGAGACTTTTACGTTCTTATCTTTCTTATTCCCACAGATTTTTTCTGGGAGCTGGACGGCAGGGAGATGTACCCTATATAACTGTAACTTTGTATAGACAGCACGTACAAAAGATGTAAAGAAAGGATTTACAGATAATTACGTTGCGTTTTTAACACTTGAAAATACTGGTTTTTCTGATATATAGGGTACATTCCACTTACCCTACATTCTTCCAAATCTGTGTTCATCTGTGAGATCTGTGGGACTTCTCCCTGCTAATCTAAAAGGCGGTTCAGAATGAGATTCAACTCTTTCTCTGCCTCTGCCAGCAAAGCAGACTTCTCTGATAGAGAGAAGTTCTTGTACTCCGATCCCGCAAAATAATGAGGAAGATACGACTTCACCCACTTCTTTACCTGCAAGAATGTGTCAACATCCAGATGCACATCGTGATCCTTGTAACTCTTCAGCAGATGTACCGGAATCGCAAAGCGCTCGGTAATCTCCTCCTTGCGCTTGGGCCAATGCTTCTCCTCTTCTGTAAGAGTATTCTCGAACTCATCATCGTGATACTCCTTGGTTACAAACTTGTGGAACTTCTCGATGAAAATACCTACACACTCATGAGGAAGCATTTTTTCCCCTCAGACTTGCCCTGGAAATCCTTGATCCCCTGAACAATCTCATTTACTTTGTCCGTAAAGAACATTTTCCTTGTTTAAAATTTAAAATTTGTAAATATGCGCCATTTTTGACGTACTGAAAAAATATCTTCAAATCTTATATCTACCTTTGCCCCCGTAAACAATAAACAGTCTGGTCTAAAAATCAATCAAACGACTTAGAGACTAAAAGACTCTGAAAGCAAATAAGAAGCAAATAAATTAAATTTCTTAAACATTAAAAGATCATGAACACAAACAATTCAACCAGCGAGGAAGTAGAAGAGGTTCTGCCCTCTCTCTTCTGGACCATCGCTTCGAGCGAAGGTCATCAGCTTATCACTAAGGATGAGCTAGTAAGAATCATCAAGTTCGATGAAATGACCAAGAATCACACCGAACTCTATCGCAAGCAGGTGCCTATCAGCAAGGCTCTCGCCGACAACACCAAGCTCATGATGCCAGGCATCACCGCCTCGGCGCTCATGGACGGACAGGGGAAGCAGGTGGCTAACATCCTGAAGCCTACCTACTGGCTTGCCGTGGATATCGACAAGATTCCCGACGAGAAGATGCAGCAGGTGATCGCAAAGGCCGACAACGACCCATACGTGATGGCGAGATACGTCACGGCTAGCGGTCACGGACTCAGAATCCTCGCCCGCTACAAGCCGTTTGACGACCCGGAGGTTACGGCGGTGGAACTCTTCGACGTGGTGGTACGCAAGGCGATGGATTACTTCTCCATCCTGCTGGGCGTGCCTGCCGATGAGAAGTGCTGCGACATCACCCGCATGTGCGGCCTTGCCCACGACCCTACCGCCTACTTCTGCTGGAACTCGAAGCCTTTCGAACTGGAGTCCAAGGACATCAAGAGACTCTACTTCAAGAAGTCGATGGCTGAGAAGTATGAGCGACGCAGCAGCCGACGCAGAAAACCATCACAGAAGATGGTGAGCCTTGCCAAGCACATCCCTACCATCGACGAAGCTGCCCCAGCGATAGAGAAGCTGCTGGAAACGTGGGGAAAAGCGTTCGAGCCTAGCCGCCACAACGACTATGTGTATAACTTCGGACTCACCTGCCTGAAGTACGACATCGACCAGAAGGAGGCTACCGACTATGCCGACCAGCACTTCAGCGCGCAGTATCCTAAGACGGTGAGTGTGATGAACCAGGCCTACAAGCACCAGGAGCAGCGAGGCACCTGGCAGTTTATGCGCAAGGGCGAATCATACGGCAAGAAGCCATCCATGAAGATGCTGAAGCAGTGGCTCAGCATGCGCTACAAGTTCCACCGCAACGAGGTGACGGGCTACTACGAGGTCTGCAGCCGCGACGTGCTCAAGGGCAAGATTCACCGCTGGACCCGCATGGACGACAACATAGAGAACTCTCTCTGGATAGAGATGGAAGAGGATGGACTGCAGACGCAGCTGCCCCGACTCCACTCCCTCATCAACAGCGACTTCAGCGAGAAGTACAATCCTCTGCTCGATTATCTCACAGATCTCCCGGCATGGGACGGGAAGACTGACTACATTGAGATGCTCGCCGACCGCATTCACATTGCGAATACGGATGGTGCCCACCATACGCAGGAAGAGTTCAGATACTTCTTCAAGAAATGGTTTGTAGCCATGGTGGTGACCTGGGTAACGGATACCGTGGTAGGCCAGACCATCCTTATCTTCGTGGGCAAGGGCGGCCTCTTCAAGACCACCTTCTTCGACAAGCTGCTGCCTAAGGTGCTGCACGATTACTTCATCAATGAATCTACGGCAAGCTATACCGACAAGGACTTCATGGAGGCGATGGCGAGCAAGGCTCTGATGTGTCTCGACGAGTTTGAAACGGCTTTCGGCAAGAACCTGAGTGCCTTCAAGAGCTGCGTAACGAAGCTCTTCTTCTCCATCCGCCGCCCTTACGACAAGTACCGTACGGAGCTGCCCCACCGTGCTGCCATGTGCGGCACGAGCAACAGCGTGCAGATTATCAGCGAGGAAGAAAACCGCCGCTACTCACCCTGGCTCATCGAGTCGATCGACAGTCCGATAGACCATCCCATCGACTACCAGCACGTATATGCCCAGGCTGTGGCCCTGGGTAAGGAGGTGATGGAGCGCCAGCGCAAGCACGAGGATGGCTGGGTATTCTGGCTCACCACCGAGGATATCGAGGTGATGCGCGAGCACAACAAGATGTTCATGATCTCCAACTATATGGAGGACCAGATTCTGCGCTACTACCGTGTGCCTGGCAAGGACGTGGAAGCCAGATTCATCAAGTTCCGCTATTCTTCGGAGATTATGGAGCGCATAGGCGGCTGTCCTGCCCTGAGCCGATATATCTACCAGCAGAACCTGGCAAGTACCCTGCTGCGTCTGGGTTTCGAAAGACACCGCAAGGCGAAAGGCATCGGCTGGTTCGTGATAGAGAAAGAGGTGGGTGAGATGAACACAGATTCCATCGTATCGCCATCTGAATGGGAGGACGACCAGAACTGACCGGCTTACGCCTCATGAGTGACTTACTTTTTGCGGTAAGTATCTTGGTTTTTCCGAAAACCAAGATACTTATCATCTCTAACCCTTCAACTCATCATATAGAATGCAGAACGAACCAGAAATCAGATATTATACCAAGCAGGAGATAGCCCTGCTGTATTTTCCGGACTCATCTCCCGAAGTAGCCAACGCCCATCTGAGAAGATGGATCCAGAAGTGTACCCCACTCTACCGGAAGCTTCTGGAGGCAGGTTACCGGAAATCGGACAAGGGATTCTTTCCCCGTCAGGTGGCCATCATCTTCGACTTCCTGGGCGAGCCCTAGAATCCGGGAAAACGGAAAAAGTGAGAAGACGACAGAATGTGGCAATAAGCATGAGGATACATCAGGAAGTGTGAGTTGCGGCTCCCGAATGTCGTATCTTTGCATCGTGTTTCATACAAATGGTGTTTCATTTAAAATGTTATTGCTTATGCTTTTGTACACTTTGAAAGAGAACAAGAATGAGAAGTTGCCCGATGCCAAGGGCTTGTGGTATGCTTATGCCATCACTACGCAGATGATGGATGTGGATGGTCTTGCCGCTCACATGGCGGGCCACAACACTCCTTTCTCCAAGGGTGCCATCAAGGGTATGATTACCGACATGGCATTCTGCATCAAGGAGCTTTGCCTGCAGGGTATCTCCGTGAAGATCGACGACCTCGCCATCTTCTCCATCGGTATCAAGAACAAGGTGGGTGCCAAGTCTGAAAAGGAATTCAGCATCGCCAAGAACATCGAGGGCTACAAGCTGAGAAGCCGTGGCACCGGAGAGCTGGCTGCCGGCAACCTGGATGTAGAAATGAAGAAGGTTTCCTCTCTGCTTGCCAGCGAGATGCAGGTTCCGGGGGTAGATTCCGAGGATACTGCGGGTGATAACGCCGGTGGTACCGGAGGTTCTGAAGGTACTGGAGGTACCGGTCAGGACAAGAATCCGTCAGGTTCAGGTACTGATGAGAATCAAACCGGTGGCGGCGGAGACTCATCAGAGGGTGGTGACAACGTAAACTTTTAAAGTTCTGAGAGAGGGATGAAGCCAGGATGGCGTCAGGGATATTCCTATAGCTACAAGGGGGCTGCAAGCATCCATGCTGAAGCCCGGAAATATCTAACATACAGCTATGAAAGGATATTCGCGAATTCTGGCTCATCTTTATTACCTATTATTCATATCAATTTTCCAATTCTCATGAAAAAAGAAACCGTCAAGAAGATCATCAATCTCGTCATCACCATTCTCACAGCCATAGCATCAGCCTTCTGTGTTCAGTCCTGCCGAGGTTAGGCGATGGAGATCGGTGCCCACGAAATCGTACATCTTCCATTTCAGGAGCTGGCGGCACCGCTTCTGCACCCGATCGCCATACTGGCCGCGGAGACTGTACAGGTTGCGCTGAAACAGGATGCCCTGCGCCTTGAGTGCCTCGTAATCTTCTTTCTTCATATAGAGGTAACGCTCGGGATGAGCCAGGATTGGGGTATAGCCCTTGTTCCTGATGCGCTCCAGCAGTCCACGGAAATTCATCGGTGGGGCAAAGATGCTGGTTTCCACCAGCAGGTATTTCTCTGCCAGGGGCAGGAGATTGCCAGCCTTGAGACGGCGCTCGAAAAGGGCATCCAGCATGTTCTCGGCTGCCAGATGCAGCTGGAGGGGCTGGGCATCACGCAGAAGGCAATCCTGGAGATACTTCTCCTTGAAATCAGCGAAGACCCGGCGGAGATCTTCGGGCTCATTCGGAACATCCTCCATGATGTGAGGGGTGAACCAGACTTCACGGATTCCGCTTGCTTCGTAGATGCGAAGCTGCTCCAGGCTCTTTTCCGGGTCCTGGAAGCCATCATCCACGCCAGGGAGGATATGGCAATGGTAATCGATGCCATCAGGGAGACTGCATGTGCTCCCTGATGGTTTTTTCTGACTCAATATTTTCTGGAAGAATTTAAACATCTGTTTCTATTATTCTACTGAACATCTGTTTCTATTATTCTATAATCCATTCATTTAAGATTTTGCCTCCAGACTTTTCTTTATTATAGTTATAGCCGTAGCCATAACCATAGCCGTAACCGTAGTGGCTGCCATATCTGCCGCCACGTGCCTTGGTTCCGTTCAGGATCAATGTCATGTTCTTGAACTTCTTCTCCTTGTAGAGGGCATCAATCTCTGGCAACATGCTGCGCTCCATCAGGCCGGAACGGACTACGAAGATGGTGCGGTCGGCAAACTGTTCGTAGATTGGGGTATCGGCTACCACCTCGATAGGAGGACAGTCGATAAAGACGTAATCATACTCCTGGCGCATGGTCTTGATCATCTGCTCCAGCAATGGAGTGAAGAGAAGCTCAGTAGGGTTTGGAGGGATGGTTCCGATAGGGATGACATCGAAATACTTCACCAGTCCGCTCTCCTCTCCCTTGTGGAGGATGTCGTGGATGTCGGCGATTCTGCCGTTGAGGTAATCGCTCAATCCCTCGCCCGGACTGCCTACCAGCATGGAGGCAGATCCGTGGCGGAGGTCACCGTCGATGAGCAGCACCTTCTTCTTCTTGATGGCGAGCGACATCGCCATGTTGGTTGCCAGGTGACTCTTACCGGATCTCGGATTCAAAGAGGTGAAGATGATGACATTCTGCTCGGGATGGGTACCGATGGTGAACTCGAAGTTGGTACGCAATACTCGGAACGCCTCGTTCACGATGTCGCGCTTGCCTGCCTTCACTACTATCTGGCGCACCTCCTTCGGCTTCTTCCAGAACCTGATGCGCTGTTCGAGGGTTGGGCGGTTCTTGCGACTTACATAATATGGTATCTCGCCCAGGAACGGAACAATCATGTTCTTCAGATCCTTTCTGCCACGCACGGTGGTATTCATGTTCTCACGCACGAAGATGACGACTACCGGAATGAGGAATCCCAGCACGAAGGCTACGAGCATGATGTTGCGGCGCACCGGTGCCACCGGGTTGTTGTCGCCCGTAGGAGGGGTGATGACGCGGGTATTGTAGGCGGTGAATGCCTTGGAGAGCTCGTTCTCCTCGCGCTTCTGGAGGAGGAAGAGATAGAGCGACTCCTTGACCTTCTGCTGGCGACCCACGGTCTGCAGGTACTTAGCCTGGTTAGGGTTGCTGGCAATCTGGGTGGTAGTGGCAGCCTCGTTAGCCTGGAGGGTGCCCAGCTGGGTCTTGAGGGTTACCACGAAGTTGTCGAGACTGGCAGTGATGCTCTTGCGCATGGAGGCAAGGCTCTGATCGTAGTCAGCTACCAGTGGGTTCTGCTCACTGGAATTTGATACGATGTTATTGCGCTCCAACTGAGTCTTGTTGTACTCTGCAATCTGCTGCTCTATGCCCGGGCTATCAATACCGGTATTGGATGGAAGAAGCTGGTTCTTGCCTACCTTACCTGTCAAATATTGATGAATGTATTCTGCAATGGAGAGACGGGAATGGAGATCCATAATCTGCTTGCTCACATCGCTACTCTTCTGCATATACTGCTGTGCCGCAGTCTCTACATCCGGCAAGAGATGAGAACTCTTGAAGGACGAAATATTCTTATCTACATCACCCAACTCACGCTCGATGACACCCAAACGCTCGGTGATGAAGTGAGAGGTGGATACAGTCATCTGGTTCTTGTCATCCAACCAGTTCTTGCGGTAAACGGTAATAACGGTGTTGATGACATCCTCTGCTCGCTTAGGGAGCACATCCTTGTAGGTAAGGTTGATGACGGTGGATTTCTCCTCGCTCAGGCTGGCTGCGAGCGAACCCTTGATGCGGTCGGTCATCGCATAGGTGTTGCTGCGGGATACATAGAGAACAGGCGCTTCATCATTCTTGACAAACTGAGAGAAAGATGCAGCCTGATCAACCTTGATCTTACCCAATGGGGTGCGGATGATCTGTCCGATTTTCGCCTTCAACTCGCCATCGGTATCTACAGGGGTACCCTCGTTGGTAACGCCCTTGAAGCAGCTTACCTCATAGGTGCCGTCAGGATGAAGCTGGAGCTGGAAGCTGCCGCTCTGCTCATCGGTGAAGCCGATGAAATCTACGGTTACGGGGAGATCGCCGCCATAGAGAGCCTTCTTGTGGAAGGCACCGTCGATGGCATAATCTACATCGAGCTTGAGACGCTTTCCGGTTTCGAGGAGTACGGCAGGCGACTGGATAGCAATGAGTTCATTGTTTACATTGCTCTTGGCATTGCCCAGTCCCATATCGGTGAACATGGAAGAAACATCGCTGCTGATGCCCTGCGACTTGCTGTCGTCCTTGATCATCAGGGATGCGGTGCGCTGATATACGTTTGGAGTCGTAAGAATATTATAGGTGGCGATGCCGAGTGTTACGGCTAGCGAAAGGATGAACCAGCGCCACTTGGCGAGGCAGAGATAGAAGAGATCCTGGAGGCGGATGAAGTCGTCTGCCTGATTGCGTCTGAACATAGGATTCACCTGTACTGGCTGGTTAGCCTGAGTAGTATTCTGTATCATTTTTCTTTATTAATTTACTTTCAGGAAGGTGAGGATGGTAACGATGAGAGATGAGATGCTCATCCAGAAACCTGTTGACTGCACGGTGTTACCATTCAGGGTAGAACTACGCTTCTTGGTATCGTTAGGTGTAACATATACCACATCGTTCTGCTGGAGATAGTAGGCAGGAGAGCTGAAGATGTCCTTGCCGGAGCAGAGATTGATCTTGTAGATTTTCTGGTGTCCGTTTTCCTGTCGGAGCACCATCACATCGTTTCTTTTACCCTGGATGGTGAGATCTCCCGCCTTGCTGATGGCATCGAGGATGGTCACCTTTTCCTCTTCGATGGCATACTGCCCCGGCTTGGCTACCTCGCCCATCATGGAATAATGTAGGTTGCTGAGACTCACGGTGATGGTAGGGTCCTTGACGAGACTTGCATCCACGAGCGATTTCTTCACCTTCTCGGCAATCTCCTCGCGGGTGAGACCAGCCACCTGTATCTTTCCCACAACCGGGAAATCGATATCTCCCTTGCTATCTACCGTATAGTAATAGGCATCCTGCGACATATTGGTGGCACCGCTGCTGGTTCCGCCCGTAAGATTGAAGAGCTGCGAGATCTGCGGATCCTTGCACTTCACTCCGATATAGATCTTATCGGTAGGCTTTACGGTTATCACTCTGTTCTGCAGGGTAATGACAGTATCAGGATTATTGTTCAAATCCTGAAAATAGGCTACGTTCTTCGGGGTACCGCAAGACGTAGCAGACAGGAGTGCTATACTCAGCACTCCTGACAACACAAGTTTACTAAATTTCATTCTTTATATCTAGATAATGCAGTTTTTAATCATTACTTCTTCTTTTTTTTCTTTCCTTTCTCCTCCTCTTTTTTCTCCTTCTTCCCGGCGAGGCTTACATAATTGCATTCGGTGAGGAAGGCGGCACAGGAAAGGAATCCTTCTATCTTGACCACGAAGCACTTCTCCTCCTTTCCCTTCCCGCTGCGGCATCCCTTCACCTTCTGGTAATATCCTTCGAGTCCGGCAAAGACGCCATCCTCTATCCTCACTTTTGCTTCAGGGCGCAGATTGATTTCCCCCGGAAGGAAGAAGTGCTTTTTGGCATCCTCTACGTTTTCGTAGAGCGCCATGAAATCCTCCATTTCCTTATCGGGGATGGTGATGATTTCAGAATGCCCATCCATGGGACGGGTCTTGAACTGAAGCATGGAATTGTAAATCTGCTTGAGATTCCGCATTCTGCCTGGCGTTGCCTTCACAAAAAGGAGATTGCGGACTACGGGGCGATAGGAAATCACTCGCTTGCGTATGTGCTGCCCCACCATACGCTCGCACCGTTCCAATGGAAGGAACACCTTGATATCTTGCTTGGTCTTGAGATAATCCGCTACCTTCATTTCGCGGTAGGGAGCACTCATGGCATACCAGACAGGGGCTTCAACAGGACTTTCCAAACTCATCTGCTTGCTCTTTTTTATTAACATAGATTTCAGAAAAAGGCATAATTTTAGCTCCCAGCTATATTAGATAACTACCTTATTTTCAAGATGTTACACATTTTACCATTTTTCAGCAACAGGCTTTTAAATTTCGTTCTTATTTACAAACGTTCTTAAAAGAGTATCCCTATCACGGTGCAAAATTACGTTTTTTTTCTGATTTAAACAAATTTTTTGGTCTTTTTTTTTTTTTAACAATTGGTTTTCTGTAGGGGGGCTTTTTTGAGCCCCCCTCATAAAACCAATTGGAGACAGAAACCACCTATAACTGGGGACATGCTGTTTTTTTCGACACCCCTGTTGCCCTCTTCGAAGAGGGGGTCCTTATCCCACTCCCAAGCCCTCGCCCTTACCATAAGGGCGAGGGATGTAGCTGGCGACGCTATAGCTCTGCCAGAGTTTTGGTCAGCCAGCAGAGCCTTTGCCCTAAAGGGCTGGCTGAACACTTTATTATAAATTATTCACGCAAAAAAAATTGGGGAAAAATTTGGTGAGTTCAGTTTTTATAGCTATCTTTGAGAACGATTCTACCTGGAATCTATATTCTAAGAATAAAAGGAGAAAGAAAAATAAATTACATACAACAACTTATGGAGAAATATATATACAAAGGTAATACGCTGGTTTGATTGATAAGTATATGGTTCGCCACTTCTCGAAGCCTGGCATTACCGGTTGGGCACAAGTTACGGGTTTCCGCGGTGAGACGAAGGAGCTTTGGCAGATGGAGGAGCGCATCAAGCGTGATATCTGGTATATCGAGAACTGGTCGTTCTGGCTTGACATCCGTATTATTCTCCTGACAGCCAAGAGTATTATCTGCCCGGATAAAAACGCTTATTAAAAAATCTGTGGGTCACAACATTACTCCTCTAAAGCCTTGATCTGCTTTTTAGGAGTTACTCCCAGATTCTTCAGGCTCTCTACCCTTCTCATTACATTGCCAGCTCCATCATAAAGCTGCTTTTTCGCTTTATCATAGGTTCCGGAAAGGCGGGTAATCAAATCGCCGATTCCGGTGAAGGTATCCTCGAAACCTGCCACCTTGTCGTAAAGGTCGGCTGCCGTCTTCACGATTTTCTCCACATTCTTGTTCTGACGATCATACTGCCAGAGATTATACGCCAGCTGCAACGCCATCAGGAGATTGCTCGGAGATATGATGATGATCTTCTTCTGATAGGCATAGCGACTCAAATCAGGCTGCTGCTTCATTGCAGCGATATAACTCGTCTCGTTAGGTATGAACATCAACACGAAACCGATGGCATCATCCACCAGTTTGGAGTAATCCTTCTCGGAAAGTTCATCGATGTGCTTGCGCACACTCTGGGCATGCGCCTTCATCAACCTCTCCCGCTCCTCATCGGTCTCTGCCGCCAAAGCATCGGTATAGGCGGTGAGCGAAACCTTGCTGTCGATGACAACGCTTCTTCCCTCAGGGAATCTTACAATGACATCGGGACGATAGTTCTTACCGTTCTCATCCTTGGTGTTCTCCTGGATAAAGAACTCCTCGTCCTTTCGCAAACCACTGTTTTCCAGGATGGTTTCCAAAACCATCTCGCCCCAGTCGCCCTGCATCTTACTGTCACCCTTCAATGCCCTGGTAAGATTGGCGGCATCGGAACCGATTTTCGAGGTCTGCTCCTTCAGACTTGTTACAGCCTGCTGCTGTTCCTGCTGGAAGAGCTTCATCGTTGCCTCGAAGGTACTCTGGAGTTCCTTCTTATTCACCTCGTTCTGGGTCTTGCTCTCTTCTACCGTTTTCTTGAAATCAGCAAATTGCTCCTTGATAGGTTTCAGGAGTTCATCCATCTGCAGTCGGTTGTTTTCCTGGAGGGCAGATTGCTTGGCGGCGAGCTGTTCGGCAGCCGCCTTCTGCTGTTCGATGGTCATACGATGCATCTCCTGCTTCAGGCTTTCGAGTTTCTGCGCCCACTGCTGGTCGCTTTCTGCACGTAGCTTTTCGGCAAACAGTCGCTCGTTCTCCATCTGCGCTTTCAAGGACTGGACCTCAGCAGCATGAGATTGTTTCAAGGACTGAACCTCAGCAGCATGATGCAAATTACTCTGCTCGATGTTAGCCGCCAGCACCTGGTTCCTGGCGATGAGCTGCGTTTTCTCCTCTCCCGCCTTCTTTCCTTCCATCAGCTTGCCCACGAAGAATCCGATGGCAAGACCCACTATAATTCCAATTATTATCTCCATGATCTTATTGTATATGATTCTAAAAAATTGTAATAATTATGTTTTGCAAAAATAATATTTTTAAAACGTAATACCAAATGTTTGAGGGGAATGTTGTAGATATTTAACTTTTTGACAGGCTGTGGTATCGCTCTATTAAAAACACATATAAAAAAACGAAAAACAAGGGAAAACAGGTGATTAAATGAAAAATTTGCATTATCTTTGCAAAGGCAATTGAAATAGAAGAAAACAATAGAAACAAAATAAAGATATAGACTATGATCAAAAGATTATTATCCTTTTTAGACGCTTCGCCAGTGAACTTCCTGGCTGTGAAGAATATCTCTGAGGAATTGGAGAAGAAGGGGTTCAGAAGATTGAACCCACAGGAACCGCTGGGCAAGATTGTGGCTGGTGACAAGTTCTTCGTTACCAAGAACGACTCTTCTATCTATGCTTTCCAAATCGGAAAGAAGACGCTGGCTGATGCCGGCTTCCACATGATCTGCGCTCACTGCGACTCTCCTACCTTCCGCATCAAGCCTAACGCTGAGATGACTTGCGAGGGCGGTATCGTGAAACTGAATACCGAGGTTTATGGCGGTCCGATTATGTCAACCTGGTTCGACCGTCCGCTGACCCTTGCCGGCAGAGTGATCGTGAAGGGAGAAAGCGCCATGAATCCTAAGACGCTCCTGCTCCATATCCAGCGACCTCTGCTGCAAATCAGTAATCTAGCTATCCACTTCAACCGTCAGGTGAACGATGGCGTGAAGCTGAGCAAGCAGAAGGATGTGCTCCCTATCCTCGGCATCATCAATGATGAACTGGAGAAGGGTAATCTGCTGATGAACGTGATTACCGGCGAACTGAATATCCAGAAGGAGGATATCCTCGACTTCGACCTCTATCTGGCTGATGCCACTCCTGCCTGCACCTTCGGTGTGCACGATGAGTTTATCTCTTCGGGAAGACTCGATGACCTGTCGATGTGCTGGGCGGGTGTAGAGGCATTGACGGCAGCAGATGCCCAGGACACAACCCAGGTGCTGGCGATTTTCGACAATGAGGAGACGGGGTCACAGACCAAACAGGGTGCGGGAAGTCCTTTCCTCTCTTATATGCTGCAGCGCATCGCTCTTGCACAGAGCGGAACGGAGGAGGCGTATTATCAGGCAGTGGAGCGTGCCTTCATGATTTCTGCGGACAATGCGCATGCCTGGCATCCTAACTACAGTGAGAAGTTTGATCCAACGAATCATCCGATGTTGGGAGGCGGTCCGGTCATCAAGTTCAATGCGGCACAGAAGTATGCGAGTGATGCGGTATCTGCTGCCATCTTCGCGAATATCTGTGAGGCAGCCGGTGTGCCTTGTCAGCGTTTCGTGAACCACAGTGATGTAGCTGGCGGAAGTACTTTGGGCAATATCCTCGCCTCTTCCATCCCATTGAAGGGCGTGGATATGGGTAATGCCATTCTCGCCATGCACAGTTGCCGCGAAACCGGAAGTGTGATAGATCACGAATATTGCGTGAAGGCTTTCACGAAGTTCTATCAATTATAAGGAAGTTAGGGGAGTTAACTCCTTTAACTCCTTTAACTCCCCTAACTTTCATTTCTTTTCATACCCCTTATTCTGCACGAGCTTAGGATTCAGGTCGAGGCATTTCTGAGGAATCGGGAAAAGAATACTGGCATTATTACCCTTGCAGACCTTGGCCTTCTCCTTCATCAACAATACTTCGGGATAACAGAAATGGAAGAGCGGCTTGAGATGCTCCGTTTCAGCCAGATAGGAGCCACCATTCTCACGAAGCAACCTAGCATAAGTGGAACTATTGAATATCTCATTCTCCTCCAAGCTATACCCTTCTGCGGCTAATTTATCACAATAGAAGATACAGGTTTCCCAGGCATTCAATTCCTTGCTGCGATTCTCACCAGCCGTTCCACCATTGAGCAGAGAAGCACCATCGGCAGTCTGAACCACAAAGTGGATTTTCTTACCTTTAGGACGTTTCTTATATCCTTTGGTCCAATCATCAAACGTATAGATTTCAGCATTGAAAGCCAACTTCGCCAACAGGAAGTTGACTACCGGTTGCGTGATTCTTCCCTCATACGCTCCACCATTGGCGCTATGCTCATTCGGAAGGTAAGGCAGCGCCTGCTGCAACTCACTGAAGATAAATCTGAACACCTCGCTCCTTTCGCTTTGCGCACAGAGGTTGACGTCAGTGAGCGAAGCCACGGCAATGCCTGAAGCCGCCTCATAGATGGCCGCCTCGCCAGAAGACAGAATCACGGGAATCCTGCCAAAAAGATCCATCGCCTCGTAATACATCATAGCTCTGATGGCACGCACCTCAGCCTTAAACTGGTCTTTCTGATTCACAGAGAGCAAATCCGACTTATAATCGATGATATCAAGCGACTGATTCGCCTTCCCTATCACCTGATAGAGATGACTCCACACAGCATAGAGCGAGTCTTCCTCCTCACTATGCCCTACAAAGTCTATGTCCTGATAGAGAGAAGAAACGGTATGGCTGTAGATTTCAGACGCAGAACCATACATGGCATTCCCGTCGAGCTGCTCCTTAGGATGCTCATTCGCACAAGAAGAGAATACCATGACAGTCCCCAGTATGAGGATCCAAATGCAAATACGTGAAATCTTCATAACCATATCTACAGTAATTTGGGTAAAACATAATCCAGCTGCAAATATACAAAAAAGAAAGATAGAAGATGTAAAAAAGGAAGAAAACTTACGCAAAATTGCGTATAGGCTGAAAAAAGGAAAAAGGAAGCCAAGACAAATACAAACTTATCCGACTTCCTTTTGTTTCATTTATATAAACGAGAACCACTATACCAAGGTTCCGTGCTTATCTATGTTAATTATTTCTTCACTCTCAATCCATTCTCGATGCTAGAGAGTTCATCGAAAAACTCGGCATCAATCTTCAGTCGCTCCTCTACCTTGGCGCAACTGTGGATAACCGTGCTATGATCGCGATTACCAATGAGTTTGCCCACTCTGGAAGCAGGCATCTTGATGAGTTTCTGAGCCATGAACATCGCCACCTGACGCGCCTCCACGTACTCACGCTTGCGGCTCTTGCTGTTGACTGCAGCCACCGTTACCTTGTAATGATTGCAGACCGCCTCCACGATTTCATCAAGGGTGAGCACCTTGTTGCTCTCCTCAACCTTGACGGCACGCTTGATGACACGCTCAGCCAGTCGGATATCGATGCTACTGTTATATACGATACTGTAAGCCAGCAAACCATTGATGGCACCCTGGAGATCACGCACACTGCCGTTGCAGGTCTGTGCGATAAAGGAAACCACATCCTTCGGAATCTTCAGTCCATCCTTGCGTACCTTGTTGGTCACGATATCCACGCAGAGTTCCACATTCGGCTTCTCCAACTCCGCCACCAGTCCACAAGAGAAACGGGTGATGAGTCGGTCTGGCATATCCTTGAGTTCAACCGGAGGTCGATCACTCGCCAGAATGATACGCTTTCCATTTCGGAAGAGGTGATTGAAGATGTGGAAGAAGGTATTCAAGGTCTTCGCCTTGCCTGCCCAATCCTGCACATCATCCACGATGAGCACATCGATAGACTGGTAGAAATTGATGAAATCATTGCTCGCATTATGCAGCACCGCATCGGTATATTGTGTCTGGAAGAGGCGGGCACTGACATAGAGCACACGCTTCTGCGGATACATCTGCTTGGTTTTCAGACCGATGGCGTTCACCAGGTGAGTCTTTCCGCTACCAGAAGGACCATAGATGAACATCGGGTTGAACTGCGTGGTATTCGGATGCTCAGCGATAGACAATCCCACCGAACGTGGCAGCTTGTTGCTGTCACCCTCCATATAATTATTAAAGGTGAGTTTCGGATCAAGTTGGGTGTCAATGTCTTCAGGCTGCTGTGGTTCTGCCGGGTTAGCCTGTGTCTGTGGCTGCTGTGCCAATCTCTTGCGCTCAGCCTCATCGATATCAGCCGGATCAGCTTCCACATCCTGGGTCAACCTGTGCTCCTTATCCGTTACCACCCGATAAGTGAGACGGATGCCATCGCCGAAATTGCGATGAAGGACCTTGCTCAACAAGCCAACATAATTCTGTTCCAAGTACTCATATACGAATGGACTTGGAACCTGAACCAACAAAGTCTTGGTCGAAGGCTTGTACGACTCAAAGACTATTGGTCGAAACCATGTATTATATTGCTGCTCTGACACATTATCCTTTATAAGCAAAAGACTATTGTCCCAAAGCGCTTTTGGACTTGCTAACATTGACACTATTTACTACTTATTTAATTGATTTTTTACCTTAACACTACATCAGATTGCACCATCTGATGCAAATCGACTGCAAAATTACAAAAAAAAGCCCAAAGTAGCAAATCGGGCTATTTATAATATTTTAAGACTACCTAGATAACTATCTCATAATCAAGCAACTAAGAAAGTTATCCACAATTACGTTTTAGGGGCAGTGAAACAATTTTGAAACACCCCGAAATAGCTAAAAAACAACAAGTTCTGTAGCTATTCCGGGGCGTGAAACATTGTCTTTGCTATTTAGACAAAATTTATTTTGGCTTTTTCCTCAAAGAAGCCTTTAAAATGGTATTTTCGAGGCTCTACTTGTCTTTCTTGCCAAAAATTGAGAAGTGAACATATCGCTTTGGATGCGCCTTGAGATCGATGACCAGAGAGTCGGCATGCGACATTGTTGAGTTCAGATTCTCATAGAGACGGGTATCGTTCATGAGGAGACCGAGGCTACCCTTTCCGCTGTTCAACTGTTCGGTGAACTTCTGTGCACCATCGAGGGTGGCATTCACACGGTCGAGTGTGCCCTGCACATCGAGGCTCGCCAGATTAGAGGTGAGTCGGTTGGTATTGTCGAGAACGCCATTCGCCTTCTTCATCATACCCGGAACCTGCTTGTTCAATCCAGCCATCAGGGTATTCAGCTCACGGGTAGAAACGGTGAGGTTGCTGGTGATGGTCTCCACATTGTGGAGGGAAGCAGCCAGGGCAGGATCAGCCAGGAGTGCATTCACACTGGTGAGGATGGAATCCAGCTTAGGCAGCATCTTCTCAACTACAGGAATCATTTCGGCAGCCTTGCCCATCATACCGTTATTCACGGTGCCAGGGATGATGCCGCCCGGTTCGATACGCTCACGAGGATTGTTGGCAAGCAGGAGACTAACCTGGAGATTGCCCATGAGATCCTTAGCAATCTCTGCGGTACTACCCGCAGGGATTCTCAGATCCTTAACAATATCCACCTTGACCTTGATAGGACCCTTTCCTGAATAGTCGAAATCCAGCTGATCCACGGTACCCACCTTGTAGCCATCGGCATAAATAGGGGTAGAAGCACCCATACCCTGGATGTCATCAAACGTCATATAGTAGGTGTTATTGGTAGAGAACAAGTTGATGCCTTTCAGAAAGTTGATTCCGAAATACATCACCAAGATACCTACAATAGCGACCAACGCTATCCTAATTTCCTTTGTCAGTTTCATATTTATCTATTTTTTGTTCTTTTTATTATAGCTATTTATATAGAGCGAATCACAGGCTTATATAGAGCGCAATCACAGGCTGCTCGAAAGGGAACTAACGGCTGCGGTTCTGCTTGAACTCCCGGATAGCCTGGTTCACGTCATATTTCTGTCCGTTCTTGAAGGCGATGATGAAAGCCTCCGGGAACTTCTCCAGCTTTTCCTTGCGCATGCGATAGATCTCGTTGTAATTGGTGGATGCACCCAGGGTGTATTTCACCAGATTGCCTTCCTGGAAACTATCATAATCAGTTTCGCCCTTGAAATGGGCATCGCCCTTGCGAAGGTTTCTACTACCTACGAAAATCTGAAGCTTGAAGACCGGCGCATCGGCTACCTCAGCCTTCTTCACTTCCTTCTTCACTTCCTTCTTCACATCTTTCTTCTGTTCCGGCTTCTTCACCTCCCGCTTTGGCTCAGGCTTCTTCACTTCCTTCACCTCCCGCCTTGGCTGTTCATGCGTTGCCTCTTCACGCTTCGACTGCTCTCCCCTCGTTACGGCACGAGTCTTAGGCGCAGGTTCCTGATCCGGAACAATCTTCGGGAGATTCACTTCCTCGGAATCTGAGGCACGATAAGGAACGGAAACCGATTTATCGTACTTTTTCTTGTATTTTGCGAAAGCCTCGTAGATGCCACGGGCGATATCATCCACCCTGCTGTCATTGTTGAGCAGGCGCTCTTCATCAGGAGTGGTGATGAATCCCAACTCAATGAGGCAGCCCGGCATGGAAGTCTCTCTCAAGACCAGAAATCCCGCCTGATGCACTCCCTTGTCGGGACGGTTGGCACCATCGCAGACACCTCGCTGAATCATTCGTGCCAGCTCTACGCTGCGCTCCATGTTCTTGCCCTGGATGAACTCGAAGATGATATAGCTCTCAGAAGAGCGGGGATCGAAGCCCTGATATCTCTGCTGATAGTCCTTCTCCATTGAGATGACGGAGTTTTCTCGCATCGCCACATCAAGATTATCCTTGGCACGGTGCATACCGAGGGTATAGGTTTCGAAGCCACGAGCCACCTTTCCTGCCGGCAAGGCATTGGTATGCACGGAGATAAAGAGATCGGCATTGGCACGGTTGGCGATATTCGCACGCTCATTGAGCGGGATGAAGACATCCTTCGTGCGGGTATAGATGACTCTTACCTCCGGGAGATTCTGCTCCACATACCTGCCGAAGCGCAAGGCTACGGCAAGATTGATATTCTTTTCCTTGGATATGGCTCCGAGTGCTCCGGCATCATGACCACCATGACCAGGGTCGATGACCAGCGTGAATCGCTTATTGGCAGCGAACGACGTCATTACCAACATACACATCAAAGCCCATATCAGTGTTACTTTCTTACACATACTTTCTGATGATTTTGCAAAATTACGACTTTATTATCAGAAAACCTAATTCTAACTATAAGTTTTATCATTTATTAATACAACCTCTACCCCTGCGCCGTCGCTATCGGCACCCATCGGTGGATTCACCTTGGTGATAGAGAGTTGGAGTTTCTGGATTTCCTGGAAATCGGAAAAGAGTCTTTGGGCGATTCTTCCAGCCACATGCTCCAGAAGCTTGCTGGGCGTCGCCATTTCTTCTCTTACCTTCTGATAGACCTCGGCATAATTGAGGGTTCCCTGAAGTTCATCGGTCTTCATGGCAGAAGAGAAGTCATAATCCAACACCAGGTTGACGAGATAATCGTTGCCAACGATTCCCTCCTGCGGCAATACGCCATGGAAAGCGTGGAAACGCACATTCCTGAGGTATATCTTACTGCTCATCAATTTCATCTTCAGTCTCCTTATGATCTATTCCGTTTTCCAAGTTATCTGTTCCATTTTCTTCATAGAGGTACTTCTTCAAGGCTCTTTCCACGCCTACCCGCCAGGTGTTGAGGGTTTCGGAGGTGAGCTGCAGCTGATTGACCAGCTTGATGACGTGGGCAATCGGCATACGATAGCGCAGAACGCCGGAGATGAGCTTGGCATAGTTCCAATACTCGGGATTGAACTTCTCGCTCAATCCTTCGACGGTAATCTTGTAGCCACGCTTGTTGACAAACTGGAAATCATATCGCTTCTGTCCTTCCGAGAGCACCGTCTTGATGATCTTACCCTTGGTGACAGACTTGGGGAGCATGATGCCTTCATCCTCATCCTGCAAACCGGTGAATATCTCGTAGGGATGACCATTGAGCAATCCGACCAAAGCCACCCATTTCTCCTTATTGTTCTGGTATCTTACCACATCGCACTCCAGTTCCTTAGGTCGAACCTCTACCACTTCCGGACTAACGAGCGATTTCTGTGTTTCTTCGGAAACGAGTTTCGCCAATGGCAGATGGAGCTTATACCAATCGACATTCTCCGCATCGAAATGCTCGTGTAGGTCAGCCAATCGGGTCTTCAAATCTTTCATCAAGGCGTGGCTCGCCTCTTCGAAAGTCATATTTTCAGTATATTCCATATCAAACGTTTAATAATTAGCTGCAAAATTAAAACAATATTTCTAAAATATGAAACGTTTGGGCAGATATTTCATCAAAAAACGCACGAAAAGCTCATTATGAAGCAAAAAATGTAAAAGAACCGTGTTCTTTTTGGGAAACTTTCACTATCTTTGCAGAAAGATATAAACATAGAGAAATATAAAAAGAAACAAGATATGGAATCAATCAAGAAAAGAACCTCGATTCGCAAATATGCCGACAGAGAGGTAACAGATGAACTTTTGAACCAGTTGCTGGAAGAGGCGATGCGCACTCCTACCATGGGAAACCTGCAGCTCTACAGCGTAGTGGTAACCCGCAGCGAAGAGGGAAAGAAGGCTTTAGCGCCTGCCCACTTCAATCAGCCGATGGTGACAGGCGCTCCTGTGGTACTCACCATCTGTGCCGACTACCGCCGCACCACACTCTGGGCAGAAAACCGCAAGGGAAACCCAGGATACGACAACATTCTCTCGTTTATGAATGCGGCTACCGATGCACTGCTCTTCACACAGACCTTTACCAATCTGGCAGAAGAGGCAGGTCTGGGAACCTGCTTCCTGGGCACCACGGTGTATATGCCAAAGATGATTATCGACACCCTGAAGTTGCCGAAACTCGTGATGCCAGTGGCTACCCTTACTATCGGATGGCCGGATGAGCAGCCTGCCCAGAGCGACCGTCTGCCATTGAGAAGCATCATCCACAACGAGCATTTCGAGGATTATACCCCAGAAAAGATTGATGACTTCTATGCCGAGAAGGAAGCACTGGAAGAGAACCAGGAGTTTGTACGCATCAACAACGTAGAAACATTAGCCCAGGTTTTCACCGATATCCGATATACCAAGAAGGATTGCGAAGCCATGAGTATCGGATTCCTTGATGCCCTCAAGCAGCAGGGATTCCTCAAGTAAATAAAAAAGCGCATCAGCAAGTTAATCTCGCCGATGCGCTTTTTTATGATATTCTGATATTTATGATATTCTGATATCTATCAGAAACTACTTATTAAAACCGGTAATCTCTACGTATGGAGCCTGACCTCTTCCATCCTCATCACGATAAGATACCTTGATCGTCTTGCACTCATTCGGCATCAGACAGAAGTAGTTATCGCTGTAGATAACAGGGAGGATCTGCTCACCATCACCACCCTTCAGGTTCAGGCGAACCAAGAGGGCAGGTACATTGCCGGTATTGCGGATCTCTACCTCGCCAACCCACTCTTCACCCTGCTGGACGAAACGCTTGCCGCTGACAGCAACATCAGCCTTTGACAACTTAGAGAGAGCCTGGAGATTGTCCTCTTCCTTACCCATCACATAGAAGTTGTCGGAAACCACCTGGTTGTTCTGCTCCAGAGTTAACTTGATGTAGTAAACCTCCTCATCCGGTTCACTTACGCTAACGGCATCGAGGGTCTGGTCTTCTGCCACATTCACTTCCTTACTTTCCTCCTTGATCAACTTTCCGTACATATCAAAGATCTGTGCCTTGGCAACCAAGCCATCCTTGGCACCACCGGCGAAGTTAACCACCTCTGCAACCTTCTTCACAGGGTTGTACTGGATATGCAATGGTTCGCAAGCCTTCTTCACACCAAAGTATGCAGCAGTTGGCTCGAAGTAATAATCGTAGGTACACCATACCATGCTTGGCCAGCAGGCATGACTCATCCAGATGAGCAAACCAAGACGGTCCTGCTGAGAAGACTCGTACATCGCACGGTAGCCATCATAGTTGAGCCACTGTGCCCACTTGGTAAACTGCTCAGCACTCTGAGGCTTGCCATAACGCTTCTCCATGATGTTGTTGAAAGACTCACCACCCTGGGCACCCTTCAATGTATAATCATGCTGTCCCCAAGCATCGCTCTGTGGCCACAGATGCTCCGGTTCCATCATTCTGCTCAGAGACTCGAAGGTAGGCACATTCGGCATACCACGCTCTGAATGCAGCTTATGGCTCTGGTTAGCGAAGTAGAAAGATGGTGACTTCATCTGGTAAGGACCATGACCGCTCACACCCAGGTCGGCAGAGCTAGGAATATAACCCAATTGTGGATGAATCGCCTTCACCTGCTCTCTCAGCACCTTGTCGATGGATGCAGGAGGGAAGCCCTCGTTTCTACCGCAATAGATACCGATACAAGCATGGTTGCGGATGCGGGAGATGTAATCGGCAGAGTTATCGAGGAACATCTTGTCGTCATCAGGATCCGGTCCGTCCCATGGGTTAGCCAGCCAGAAGTCCTGCCAGATCATGATACCATACTTATCGCATGCCTCATACAGTTCCTCATCACCAATCTGACCCACCCAGTCGCGAATCATATTGTAGTTCATCTCCTTATGGTAGCGAACGGCAGCATCGTATTCACGTCCACGGTAGTTGAGGTTGGTCTCAGAGAATCCCCAGTTACCACCCAATGGATTCAATCGCTTGCCATTGATGTAAATCTTGGTCTGGGTATCCAGGTCGGCATAACTCATCTGGCGGATACCTGCCTTATAGTTGACCTCAGAGATTACCTCGCCTGAAGCCTTGTCTGAAACCTTGAAACCGGCATCATATAAATAAGGAGAACCATAGCCGTTAGGCCACCAGAGATTCATGCGCTGGTTCTTGAGCTGAGGATAATCAGCTGGGGCGAAAGCCACCTCACGCTTCTCGTTTGGCTGCAGGGTAACTTCCTGCTCGAACTGGATCTTACCGATAAAACCGGAAAGCTTCACGGTCTTAGCCACAGCATCTGCATTCTTCAGGAAGACAGATGGAGTCATGGTTGCCAATGTATCCGGCAGATTCAAAGTAGATGTTACCAGCGGATCGGAAACGCTCACACCATTATCGTGGGTGAGATAGACATCATTCCAGATACCGATTTCACGACCTGGGGTATTGGTAATCCAGTCCCAGCCGATGGATGCGTGGAAGGTTGGATTATCAGCACCCAACTCACCACCGTTGAGGTCGGTATTCTGGAGATTTTTCTGCTTCACTACGCCGAAGTGGGCATTCTTGATGACATGCACCTCGAGCTTGTTGGCACCCGGCTTCAACTTCTTGGTCACGTCGAAGCGAGAGCGGATAAAGGCACCATCGATTCTGCCGAGCTTCTCACCATTGAGGAGGATATCCGCCTTCCAGTTGATACCATCGAAGTTGAGATAGGTATGCTGGTTCTTGTTGGCAGATGGCTGATGGTTGATGGTAGTACGATACCAGAAATCAGAGTTGAAGAACGACTCGGAAATCTGTCGCATATTATCATCGTAGCGGTTATCAGGCACCGCACCGATATTCATATAGCTGGTGAGCACGGTACCAGGAACGGTAGCCTGAATCCAGGCATCACTTCCCTCACGGCGCAGCTGCCACTGGTTGAGCATCTGCTTGCCATTCTTAGAAGGCAATGTGTTGGCTGCCTCGGCACGCAAGCCCCCCTTACCCATCACCTGCATCTCTGACAAGGCATAGCGACCGGAAGCATCCGGCTGGGTAAGCAGCAATCTCACATATCTGCCATGGCCCTTGCAAGCCACCTTCTCGGTCAAGCCCTTCTGCTTCTGCTGACCCAGGGTAGCGATATCATTCCAGTTTCTGGCATCACAGGAAACCTGGATCTTGCCCTGACGAGCCTTGTTGACCCAGAAGAGATTCACCTGATCGAAATCAGCCACAGTACCCAGATCTACATAGAGCCACTGGGCATTCTTTGCCAATTCAGACTTCCATACACTGGAGAAGTGCATGGAAGGACGCCATGAAGTGGTATTATCGATGAGTTTGACGCGCCACCACGCAGCACCCGGCATTGTAAATTCGATGCGAACATGCTCGTAGTTGCCCGGTTTCTTCAAAGGAATGGAAACATTCAGCTTGCGGAGCGGCAGTCGCACCACATCCTGGAACTTGTTAGGGTCGGAACTTACCTGCTGTTTGGTAGCCTCGCCAGGAAGTCCGGTGCCTTTCTCTTCTCCCAGCACCTCCCATTTCTGACCATTGTGTGAACCCATCACACGAATCACATACCCCTGAGTAGCCTTGTCCTGATAGTAAGCCAATTCACCTGTAAACTTCAGGTTTCTGAGGTTTACCTTCATGGCTTCCCAATTGAACTCAGCAAAAGCCTTCTCGCCCTTGATATACTGACTGGTAACCGTGTTGCCATCAATCATCTTCTCCTTGTCACGGTTGGACAACTCGCCTTCATTCGTTCTTACACTCAGGAAGGAAGGAGCCTTGCTGGTGATGATACCATCTGTTACCAGATGACCTGTAAGATTGAAATCGGCATTCGAGGAAGTATATACCATACGGTTCAAGGCGATATTCCTATAGGTATCATCCTTCACCATTTGAGGAGCCGTAAACTGAGATGGGCGTCCCGGGTACAGTCCGATACCCCTTGTCCCGGTCTGATTGTCGGCATAAGTCAAGCCCAGAGCCTGACTGAGTAAAGCTATAACCACAACTGCTTTCTTCATTAATTTTTTAAGTTTAAGTAAATACTAAGTTTTGTGCAAAGTTACAAAAAAAAACTATACTCACAAATATTTTAAACCAATTTATTTATTCTTGCGTATTTTAGGAGCAAAAAACACCCTATGCACTATAAAAAAAAGAAAAGCGCAACAGGCAAATAGTCTGCTGCGCTTCTATCATTATTTTCAATTGAACTACTCTACGACGATAGGCTTGTACTTAGGCACCAATGCCTTCATGATACACCATCCTACGAGGTAAGCCACACTACAGATGCAGAATACAATCATATAAGCACCTGGCTTGCCATCGAAGCCCATAAAGGTGAAGGCAGAACCCTGACCCTCTGCGTAGGTGAAGAGCATACCGGAACCCTTGTTGATGAGGAAAGAACCGATACCACCCGCCATGGCACCAATACCAGTGATGGTAGCCACAGTTGACTTAGGGAACATATCACCGATGGTAGAATAGAGGTTGGCAGACCAAGCCTGATGACCCGCACCGAGCAAACCGATGATGACAGCTGGCCACCATGCACTGTACTCACCCATAGGCTGAGCTATCAGACCGAGCAATGGGAAGCAGGCGAAGATCAACATCGCACGCATTCTGCCGATATATGGATTCATACCCTTCTTATCTACAAAATAGGTTGGCAAGTAACCGCCACCGATACTCAATACCGTAACAATCGCATAGAGAGTGAAGATGAGGGCGATACCCATACCAGAGTCAGAAGAGTAACCATACTGATCAGAGAAGTAAGCAGGAGCCCAGAAGAGGAAGAACCACCATACACCATCGGTCATCAACTTACCCACGATGAACGACCAGGTCTGGCGATAGCTGAAGCACTTCAGGAAGCCGATCGTCTTCTCCTCTTCAGCAGCCTCAGCATTCTCAGCCTCAGCACCTACCTTCTCCATATCTTCATCCTGCTCAATGTAAGTAAGCTCAGCCTTGTTTACATGCTTGCTCTGAGATGGCTTCTCATAAAGCCACACCCAAAGACCCATCCATACATAACCGAGCACACCGATGATGATGAAAGCCCACTCCCAGCCCATGCTGCGAGCAAGCAATGGAATGGTAGCAGGAGCTGCCAAGGCACCTACAGAAGCACCACTGTTGAAGATGGCAGTAGAGAAAGCACGGTCTTTCTTTGGGAAATACTCTGCTGTTACCTTGATGGCAGCAGGGAAGTTACCAGCCTCACCCACAGCAAGAATCAAGCGGCAAGAGAGGAACAACCATACACTAATGGTGGCGATAGCTACAGCTGCATCACTGCCAGCCTGTACCATGCGGAGTGTCTCGATAGAATCGTAACCCTCGATCTGCATAGCTACCCAACCGCAACCTGCGTGCATCACAGCACCGGTTGACCATACGAAGATGGCGATGAGATAACCCTTCTTGGTACCCATCCAATCCACGAACTTACCAGCGAAGAGGTTGGCGATGGCATAGAAGATAGAGAAAAGACCGGTAATCGTACCGTAGTCGTCATCAGTCCAGTGGAATTCTGGAGCGATGAAGTCTTTCCATGTTAATGACAGAACCTGGCGGTCCATGTAATTGACTGTGGTGGCAATGAAAAGCAACGCACAGATTACCCAACGGAAGTTGGACATTTTACTTGTTGTAATAGGACTCATTTGTCTCAGTTTTTAAGCGTTTTTTTATTTATTCCAATGTTGGGATCTTCACCACCTGCATATCGTTATAGATAAGGTTTTCTCCTGCCATACCCCAGATAAAGGTATAGTTGCTGGTACCTGCAGCGCAGTGAATAGACCATTCAGGAGCAATGACAGCCTGCTCATTGTTCAACCAGACAGGACGTGTCTCCTGTGGTTCACCCATGACATGGAGAATCTTCTGACCCTCTGGAACATTATAATAAAGGTAAGTCTCCATACGACGGAGGTGAGTATGAGCCGGCATGGTGTTCCATACAGAGCCCTCCTTCAATTCGGTAACACCCATCTGCAGTTGGCAGGTACGGACACCAGCTACGCCATCGATGATCAACTGGTGGATTACACGGTCGTTACTCTCCTTCAGGCTACCCGCCTTGATGTTGTTGGCATCCTTCAGGGTTACCTTCTTGGTAGGATAGGTCTGATGAGCGCAGGCACTGTTCATATAGAACTTAGCAGGCTTGGCAGCATCCTTGCTACTTACCTCGATGCTCTTGGCACCACGACCTACATAGAGAGCCTCCTGGAAAGCAAGTGTATATTTCTTGCCATCTACGGTAACAGTCCCCTCGCCACCGATATTGATGATACCCAACTCACGGTTGTCGAGCAGATTCTTCTGATCGTTAGGCTTATCGGTATAAAGCGGAGCGATAGAAGTGAGCTTCAAAGGAGCGGTTGTTGGCTCTGCACCACCGATGAGGAAACGGTCGAACATAGTGTAGGTCCAGTTTACCTCACCTGGAGCGAACACCTTCTCGATTGCGAACTCACTGCGGAGACGCTCGGTTGTATAATGCTTGGCATCCATAGGATTGCTCGCATAACGAACGTTATAGTTAGTGTAGGCATTTTCAGCCTTCACTTCGTATCCACACTTACCACACTGGCCAAAAGCCTGACTTGCTGTTAATACCATTGCTGCTAATATTAATGTTAATTTCTTCATAATCGTTTACATTGAATTTTGAACTTTGAACTTTATGATTACTTGAATTCTTCGTTCTTCACTTTCTTGTTTTATTTCTTGGCTGCTGCCTTTTCTTCCTTCACGATGCGCTGGCGGTTGAGAACCAGCAGGGCGATGGTGAGGATGGTGAGCACACCCATACCAACGTATGAAAGCTTGACGCCACGATAGATGACCCATCCGAAGAGAGAGGAAGCGAAATCGAGCGCACCACCTGCGAATCCGTCAGGAATATGAGCGGCATTATCGCCTGTGGCTGCATATACCTGGTTGGCAGCCATCGTAAAGTCAGGTGCCATATCGGTTACGAAATAGAGACCGATGATGAGGGCAATCAGACCGATGATAAGGGTCTTCACTACATTACCCTTGGTAAATGGCAGAATCAATGGGAAGAGGTAGAACATACCTGCCAATGATGCCAAAGGCAAGAACTGGTTGCCAGGCAGGAAGACTGCGATTGCCAGGATAACCGGAATCAAGATGACTGATACTACCAAGGTAGTAGGATGACCGATAACCAAGGCAGGACTCATACCGATGTGTACCTTCTTGCCGTTGAACTTGGTCTTGACCAACTCCTGTGTTTTCTCTGAAATTGGCTTCAGACCATCGATAAAGAGAGAGGTGATACGAGGAATCAGCTCCATAACAGCTCCCATGGTTACACCCAGAAAGAGAATCTTCTTGATATCCAACTGAGCTGCCCAACCAATCAGGGCACCTACGATGACTCCGAGAACCAATGGTTCGCCAAGCACGCCAAACTTCTTCTTCAATCCCTCGGCATCTACATCGAGCTTAGAGAAACCAGGAATCATATCCAGGAGCTTGTTGAAGACGATGGCGAATGGCATGAAACTCTGGCAGAATGGCTGCGGAATAGAGATTCCATCCAAATCGTAGTACTTCTGGAACTTATCGGCGGTCAGGTCTGCACATACCAATGTAATCATATAGCAGACGATGGCTGCGAAGTATCCCCAAAGCAAGCTCTCGCCCATCACGAAGTAAGCTACGGCACCGATGAATGCGAAATGCCAGTAGTTCCAGAGGTCGATGTTTACCGTACGGGTGGTCTTGGTAATCAACATCAGAAAGTTGACACCCAAGCAGATTGGGATAATCAAGGCACCCACCGCAGTATTATAAGCTACGGCAGCAGCTGCAGGCCATCCCATATCAAACACATTCAACTGCAGGTGATAGATGTCGGAGATAGCCTTCAACGGATCATTGAAGTTGGTAGTCAGCAAAGCTGTCACCACACCCAGTCCCACGAAACCCACACCTACGAAGAGTCCCGACTTCAAAGCCTTTCCGAATTTCATGCCAATACACAGTCCGATGACCGTGAAGATGATAGGCATCATCACGCTCGCACCCAGACTAATGATATAGCTAAATACTTGTTCCATTATTACTTTTGAATTGTTAAATAGTTAAAGAAATACACATAAAAGTGCACCCTTGCTTGTTTTTAGATGATTTGTTGGTTGCAAAGATACACTTTTTTATTCATATTCAATACGTTTTAATGGAAAAATTTACGTAAAAAAGAATCCCATCCGAGCTTTTCGGATGGGATTTATCGTTTTTTATACGTTTTTGCACGATTTATTGTCGCCAGCAACGCTTCTTTTCACGCTTAATCCTGGTAATAAACCCTCTTCACTCGGTTGCTGATGGTGGTCAGCACTTCGTAAGGAATTGTCTCCAGAATATCACTCAACACCTGAACAGGAAGATGCTCGCCGAAGATTTCCACGCTATCACCTTCCTTGCAGTTGATGCCGGTGACATCAATCATCGCCACATCCATACAGATGTTGCCTACATAATCTGCCTTCTGACCGTTAACCAGACAGTAGGCATGGCGATTGCCGAGACGGCGGTTCAAGCCATCAGCATATCCGATAGGAATGGCAGCAATGACACTGTCCTTATCGAGGATGGTCTTGCGACTATAGCCTACACTATCGCCCGCCTTCACGTTGTGCATCTGGAGGATGGTAGTCTTCAGGGTGCTCACGCAGTTGATGGTCTTATTATTGCGGGAGTTGATGCCATAGAGTCCGAGACCCAGGCGGCACATATCCAACTGGCACTCCGGGAAGTGCTCGATACCTGCCGAATTGCAGATATGGCGCAGGATCTTATGGTCGAAGGCAGCCTGCAACTGTCGGCTTCCCTTATCGAAGAGTTCAAACTGATGGGCTGAGAAATCATCGAAACTATCGTCATCGCTTCCCACGAAGTGAGAGAATACGGAACGAGGGATGATGGCATTCTGGTGCTTCAGCTTACCGATAAGCTCCTCCATATCGTTTTCTGGATTGAAGCCCATGCGATGCATACCGGTATCGAGCTTGATGTGAACAGGGAATCCGGTGACACCCTCCTTCTCGGCAGCCTTGATGAGTGCATCGAGCAATCGGAAAGAATACACCTCAGGCTCCAGGTCGTAATCGAACATGGTCTTGAAGGCTGTCATCTCCGGGTTCATGATCATGATGTTGCTGGTGATACCGTTCTTGCGAAGGGTGACACCCTCATCGGCTACAGCTACAGCCAGATAATCTACACGATGATCCTGCAGGGTCTTGGCAATCTCTACCGCTCCGGCACCATAGCCATCCGCCTTGATCATGCAGACCAGTTTTGTTTCCGGTTTCATAAAGGCACGGTAGTAGTTGAGGTTGGCAACCACCGCATTCAGGTTGACCTCTAGGGTGGTTTCATGCACCTTCTGCACCAGCAGTTCGGTAAGCTGATCGAAACCAAACTGGCGGGCACCCTTCAGGAGGATAACCTCATCGCGGAGGGAGGCAAAGACCTCGCTATTGATAAACTCCTCCACATTCGGGAAGAAGAACTTTTCTGAAATCTGAATCGTATCATGCTGCTTGCAGAGTTCCGGACCAATACCGATGAACTTTACTACGCCACGCTTGCGGGCGAGATCGCTCACCTCTTTATATAGAGCCTCGGGAGTCTGACCACTCTGATAGATATCGCTCAAGATCAAAGTATGGCGACGACCACGATGATCAGGACGGCGATTCATGAAGTCGAGAGCGATGTCGAGTGAGTTGATATCGCTGTTGTAACTGTCGTTGATGAGAGTACAGCCGTGCTGACCCACCTTTACCTCCAGTCGCATCGCAACCGGTTCGAGCTGTGCCATACGCTTGTCGATGTCCTCGGCAGAGAGTCCGAGCTTGGAAGCGACAGTAGCACAGATGATGGAGTTCTGGATGGAAGCATCATCGATGAAAGGAATGGAGAAGCTATCCTCTACACCTTTATATATATAGTTGATGACGCTCACGCTCTGCTGCTTCTCTATCTTCTTGACATAGAAAGGAGCCTCAGGGTTCTTAAGCGACCAGAAGAGTTTCTCGCCTTTATAATCAGGATATTCAGCCACCACCTTGGTAATCACCTCATCATCGCCATCATAAACCACGGTTTCAGCATCATGGAAGAGGATGAGCTTCTCACGGCACTTCTCCTCCAGGGAAGAGAAGTTCTCCTGATGGGCAGAACCCACATTGGTAAGAACGGCGATGGCAGGCTGGATGATGTCACGAAGGGCAAGCATCTCGCCAGGCTGACTGATACCCGCCTCGAAGACACCTACCTGGGTCTGCTCGTTCATCAGCCAGACAGACAATGGCACACCTATCTGAGAATTGTAACTGCGAGGGCTGCGGGTAACGAACATGCTTGGCGAGAGCAGCTGATAGAGCCACTCCTTGACCATCGTCTTGCCATTGGAACCCGTAATACCCACGATAGGGATATTGAATTCATCACGATGGCGCTCAGCCAGACGCTGAAGAGCCTCCAGCGTATTGACCACCTTCAGGAAGTTAGCCTCCGGATAATCAGAAGCATAGCCTTTAGGGACATCAGTTACCACAAAGTTTTTCACACCTCTGCGATACAGTTCAGGGATGTAGTTATGACCATCATTGCGCTCAGACTTGAGTGCAAAAAACAGAGTTTCCTCTGGGAAACAAAGTGAACGACTATCGGTCAGGATAAAACCGATGTTGGTATCATTGTCTCCATAGCGACGCGCACCTATCAGTGTGGTTACCTTTTCAATAGTATATGTCATTGTCTTAATACTTTAAATGTTCTATATTATGCTTTTGGGCTTTCAGCCCTTCACTAACCCATACTTTTTCTCGAACAATCTTTTCCTTTCTTCCGTTCTGGCGATGAACTTCTGATGTTCCTCGCTATCGGGGTTGAAGGGCTTGTGTCCGAGGGCTTCCCGGATGGGACGCCAGTCTTCCAGAAACAGCTCGGCAGCCTTGCCGAAATAGGTTTCCCGGAATTTCTCCCAGATATATTCTACCGCCTGATTGCTCGGGTGCAGCATATCTTCCTTGTAGAAACGGTAATCACGAAGTTCATCGTTCATGATTTCGTAAGCAGGAAAATAGCTCACCACACCAGGGTTCGCCTTCACCAAGCGGTCTGCAGCCAACAGAAGCGTAGCTTTCGAAAGCTGACTTCCATGATAGCCGTATTTGGCATAACGGATGGGGCTTACGGTGATGATTACCTTTTCAGCTTTCAGTAAATCAATCGCCTTTTGCAGATACCCGGCACATTCCTCTTCACTCAGTTCCTTTTCCTCGAAAAGGCGCTGGGGTCGCTTCTGGCAGTTATCCACAATCTCGCCCGTTTCCTTCAGAATATACACGTGGTTCGTACCTAGCGTAAAGACTGCCACACGAGGATGCACCCCGGTACATTTCTCTACCGTATGGAGAATGCTTGCCGGATTATACATCACACCGAAGGGATTCACCGTGGCACGGAAGCGATTCTCCACAAATCGGCGCCCCAGATTGTCGGCAAAGCAACTGCCCACGAAGAGCATCTGCTCTGCCGGCTGTATCTCGAAGTCGGCCTTCGGAATATCAATTTCTGTTCGAAACATCATCTGTCTTCTTGCGCTTTTTGATTTCCACCCCTATACCTATTATAATAAGGAGTACCAGAACACCATAGCCGATATAAGCTACCATCTCTGTATTCTTGAGCGACTGAGGATGGAAGTCGAGTACCACCTTGTGGTTGCCCGGTTTCACGTTGATGGCACGGAGGATATAATCCACACGTCCCAGTTCTACAGGCTGACCATCTACGGTAGCAGTCCATCCAGGATAGTAAATCTCAGAGAAGACGATGACGCCGCCCTTGCTCGACTTCACCTCGTAGGTGAGGTTGTTTGGCTTATACTGGATCATCTTCACCACCGAAGTATCATCCTGCTTCACGCTCTGAGCCAACTGCTCCTTGAACTTGGCATCAGCCACCGCCACATGACGGAGGTTGACCTTTCCCACACCATCAATCTCCTCGTTGGCATTGTTGACATACTGCACCTCATCCACAAACCAGGCATTGCCGTAGGCATATGGGTTCTGTACAGGAACCGTCTGACCGCCCTGCAAAGGCAGGATGAAGTATTTGGTATTGAGCATGTTCAAAACCGGGAAGATGCTGTCTCCATTCACCTTAGTCATATCACCACCAGCCTCAGCCACTGCCTTCATCGTCTTCTGCATCTCAGGAGCAATATGTGCATCGATCATCTCCTGATAGCGACGGAGCTTAGCTGGATGATAACCGCCGATGCTCTTGTGGTAATAAGAGGTCTCATTCTCATTGAAGGTATTGGAAGCAAGATTGAGCACACGGTAATCGAGCGCCTTGTCGCGGCAGATAATCTTATCGGTCTCCGTCATCTGCTGAGGAGTATCGCGCACGTTCTTATCTACGAACATATCATCGTAGAGATAACGCTTGTTCACCATCCACATATCAACCAGACAGAGCACGGCGATGCCGGCAATCATATACTCAGCACCCAACTTCTTCATCTTGTAAAGCAGCAGGAAGGCTGAGCCGATGACGATGACCCAGAACGAGCGCCAGCAATCAGAAGTAAAGATACTCTTGCGAATCTCGATGAGATTGCTCATGATCGGTCCCTGGTATTCTGCCGGCAACTGCTGCAACGCCTGAGTTTCCTGAACGGAAATGAAATCAGGGAAGAAAACACCCGGCATCAGGGCAAAGAGCAGACAGAAGCCTGCCGTCAGACCAAAGCTGGCATATACCAGTTTGATCTTACTGGTGAGTATCTCCGGCTCATCGATGATTTTTTTCAAAGCCATCATGGCAAGCAACGGAATGGTGAACTCGGCTATCACGAGGATAGAAGCCACCGTTCGGAACTTGGCATACATCGGAATGTAATCAAGGAAGAAATCGGTGAACGGCATGAAGTTTCTACCCCAGGAGAGCAGGACGCTCAGGATGGTGGCAGCCAGCAATGCCCACTTCATCGGACCCTTGACAATAAACAAGCCGAGAACGAAGAGCATGCATACGAATGCTCCTACATATACAGGACCGCTCGTACCAGGCTGGTTGCCCCAGTACTGTCCGAGCTGCTGATAAATCTGCACGAAGTTAGGATCCGCCTTCTCCATCGCCTGCGTATTCTGGGCGAGAGGTACGGAAGCACCACCCTTGGCATCAGGAATCAGAAGCGTCCAGGTTTCATCAATACCATAGCTCCACTGGGTGATATAGTCTCTATCCAAACCACTGCTGGTCTGGTTAGCAGCATTCTTCTTCACCAGTTCGCTCTTTCCACGCATGGTTTCCTGACCATACTGCCAGGTATGATACAGGTTGGAGAGGTTGAGCGAGATACCGATGAGAGCACCCACGGCACATACCGCCGTTGCCTTGCCAAAACGGGCGAGTTCACCCTTCTTGATGGCATCTACCAGGAAGGCAATCACCATGAAGAGGATGATGAAGAGATAATAATAGGTCATCTGCACGTGGTTGGCATTCACCTCGAAAGCCGAGAAGATGGCGGTGAGGAGCAGACCTTTCAGATACTTACCCCGATAAGCCAGTACCACACCTGCAATCATAGGAGGCAGATAGGCCAAAGCCCATACCTTCCAGATATGACCTGCTGCAATGATAATAAAGAAGTAGGATGAGAATGCCCAGATGATGGAACCCAGCGCCGCCAGCGATTGTCGGAAATCGAAGGCACGGAGCATGATATAAAAGCCCAGGAGATAGACAAACACATACCATACATAATCAGGCAACCAAAGATGATAAGCCTTCGTTACCTGATTGAGCACCTGGGTACTGCCGTACGAAGGCGACATCTGATAGGTTGGCATACCACCAAACACAGAGTTGGTCCAACGGGTTGTCTCGCCAGTCTGCTGTTGGAAAAGCTCTTTCTCATGTCCCAATCCCTTGCTCGCCGCCGAGTCGTGTCGGAACAGAATTCGTCCGTCCATGTCGGCAGGCATGAAGTACACGAAAGAGATCACTGCAAAAACAATCACTACCAGAATATCCAGTAGATACTTCTTGAATAATTTCATCTTTTTCTATAAACGTTTATAATTTGGTGCAAAGATAATGAGAAATGAAGACACTACAAAATAATAGAAGAAACTTTTTACTTTTTTTATCGAAGAAAAGACGCAATAGGGTTTTCCCCCCATCATTATAGGGATTCTCACGCTGCAAGATGACCGAAAATTCATACCTTTGCACCAGATAATAATTAAAATCACATCAATATGAAAAGAATCGCATTTATCATGATGGCAATACTCCTGGCAGTGATTCCATCAACGGCTCAGAACTATAAGAATAGTAGATATTACAACAAGAAGACAGGACATCTCGACTACAGATACGACCACAGTTATGGTGCTCCATACTTCGGTTTCCGAATCGGTCCGGCATTCACCTACGTGAATTCGGATGATTCCCGTCTGGATGGCGGCGACTGGCAGACGGGCCTCAACGTAGGCGTAGTTGCCGGCATTCCGCTCACGGATACTGCGCCTCTGTATCTGGAGACGGGTCTCTCCTATATAGAAAAAGGTGGCAAGAAAGATCTGGTTTCCGGCAAAAAGATGACCTACGACCTCAACTACCTGCAGATTCCTGCGGTGTTGAAATACAAGTATGATGTAGATGACCACTTCTCCATCCAGCCACAATTCGGCGGTTACTTCGCAGTGGGTGTAGGTGGCAAGATCAAGAACTTTGCCGAGCGAGAGGCCCAGAGTTCCTTCCGCAGCGACAATTTCCGCCGTCTGGATGGTGGTCTGCGCATCGGTTGCGGCATCGGCTACGATATGTTCTATGCCGATCTCAGCTACGACATCGGTCTTGCCAACATCTGCCACGACAGTTTTGACAAATCGCATAATGGAGCTCTCTTGCTCAATTTCGGAGTGAACTTCTAATAGAACCATACATTTTTCGTAGTTTGCAATATAATAATGTAACATTCAGAACTTGCGAAACTTGGATAACATTTCTCTGCCTATTATAAAATATAGGTGGGGAAATGTTTTTTTATGGGATTTATTTTGTAACTTTGCACCCAAAATAGAAATAAATCAATATGAAAATAGGAATTATCGTTGCGATGGACAAGGAGTTCACGCAACTCAAGACATTATTGACAGAATCGCAGACTGAGCGAAAGAATCATAAGGACTTCGTCATCGGAAAGATCGGCGAGAATGAAGTAGTGATGCAGCAGTGCGGCATCGGAAAGGTGAACAGCGCCATCGGAGCTGTGGAAATGATTGACAATTACCACCCAGACCTCGTCATCTCTTCGGGTGTGGCTGGAGGCGCCGATATCAACCTCAATGTTACCGAAGTGGTGGTAGCTACCGACTGTGTATATCACGATGCTTACTGCGGCGACGAGTGCGAGTACGGTCAGATCCTCGGCATGCCAGCCACCTTCAACACCCCAAAGGAGTATGTTGAGAAGGCACTTGCCATCAATGAACTGCCAGACAACCAGCATCCAAAGATTCATGCCGGACAGATTGTAAGCGGAGAATGGTTCGTAGATAGCAAGGAGAAGATGCGCTCTATCCTGGAGCACTTCCCTCATGCCATGGCTGTGGATATGGAAAGCTGCTCCATCGCACAGACCTGCCACATCTACAAGACTCCTTTCATCTCCTTCCGCATCATCAGCGATGTGCCTCTGAAGGATACCAAGGCACAGCAGTACTTCGACTTCTGGGCTAAAATGGCAGAAGGATCATTCAATGTCACCAAGGCTTTCCTCGAAAGTCTGTAACATTCAAAGTAAAAAGTTCAATATTCAAAGTTCAAAGTAAAATGAATAAGATTCCAAGTTTTACCATCAATCATAACAAGTTACTCCGCGGCATCTACGTAAGCCGCAAGGACGAAGTAGGCGGAGAAGTCGTCACAACCTTCGATATCCGCATGAAGGTGCCTAATCAGGAGCCTTGCCTCCACAACGGTGCCATCCATACCATCGAACATCTGGCAGCCACCTACCTGCGCAACGATGAGGAATGGAAAGACCGCATCATCTACTGGGGGCCAATGGGATGCCTCACCGGCAACTACCTCCTCATCAAGGGCGACCTGGAGAGCAAGGACATCGTAGAACTGATGAAGCGCACCTTCCAGTTTGTAGCCGACTTCGAAGGAGAAATTCCTGGACAGGCAGCCAAGGATTGCGGTAACTATCTGCTCCACGACCTGCCTATGGCAAAGTATGAATCGAAAAAATATTTGGAAGAGGTGCTCAACTGCATCACCAAAGAGAATTTGATTTATCCTACACAAGACTAACCCTATACAAACGCCCGCAAAGCAAAATTGCGGGCGTTTATATTTAATTAACCAGAAAAGTTTTGTTACTATTTATAAAACTCCTATCTTTACAGATAAATCATTAGTAACTATCACCAATAGCATCAATAACTATTATATACATCTATTATTATGGTAAGATTAAAGTGTATCGATTTAAATACAACAACCATGAACATCAAAAAAGTTTTTATAGGGGTGTCCTTCGTCATGACTGCCATGGCTGGCCACTCCCAGAGTGTTTTCCAAGTAAAGCAGCAGTCATTGCCTAATCCAGACAACGAGCCTACGGCTGTATTCCCTGTTCCAAGCGATCGCCAGATGAAATGGCAGGAGACTGAATTCTATGCCTTCTTCCATTATGGCATGAATACCTATACCAACAGAGAATGGGGACTCGGAAGTGAAGACGTAACCCTTTTTGCTCCTACCAAGAAGCCTAACCCTACTCAATGGCTCAAGGCCGTAAAGGCTGCAGGCATGAAGGGCGGTATCGCAGTAGTCAAGCATCATGACGGTTTCTGCCTCTGGCCTACATCTACAACTGACCATTCCATCGTCAATGCCGGCAATGAGAACGGTAAGACCACCAACATTCCTCGCGACTTTGCCAAGGCTGCACGCAATCTGGGTATGAAGTACGGCTTCTATGTTTCTCCATGGGATAGAAACAGCAAATACTACGGCACTGAGAAGTATGTAAACGATGTTTTCCTGCGCCAGTGCGCAGAGTTGGCACAGTATGGCAAAGACCAGTTTGAAATGTGGTTCGACGGTGCCAACGGTGGTGACGGATACTACGGCGGACGCAACACGACCGTGAACGTAGATCGTTCTACCTATTATGATATTCCTAACCTCAGAGACTCCATCCACAAGGTTTGCCCTGACATCATCCTCTGGGGTGTAGGTGCTGAGTCAAGATGGATTGGCAACGAGGCAGGATGGGCAGGCGAAACCAACTGGCTCACCGACGAAAGAGGTTATGCACCTGAAAGCAACGGTATGTATGGTACCGAAGACGGATGGCAGTGGGACCCGGGAGAGAGCGATGCCAAGCTCACCGACAAGGGATGGTTCTGGCACGAGGGCGAGAAGCCTCTCTCTGTAGAGCGCCTCTTCCAGATGTATCTGGAGACTGTAGGTAGAAATGCTACTCTGATCTTAAACTGCCCTCCAGACAAGAGCGGTTTGCTACCTGATATCGATGTTCGCGTCCTCAAGGATATGGGCAACATGATTCGTACCCGTCTGGGCAAAGACCTGGCACAGAAGGCAAAGGTTACCGTAAGCAATACCCGTCAGGCTGGTGCCAACCGCAACTATGCAGCCAAGAACCTGACTGATAACAACAAGAATACCTATTGGGCTACTGATGATGGCGTGAAGCAGGCTACCATCACCTTCAACTGGGACAAGCCACAGACCGTTCGCTATGTGGATATGATGGAGTACATCCGCAAAGGTCAGCGAGTAAGAAAGTTCCATATCGAAATCTCTGAAGACGGAAAGACATGGAAACCTATCGCAGAGAAGTGCACAACTACCACCATCGGATACAAGCGCATCATCCCGTTGAACGGCAGCACATCAGACAGTTACGGCAAAGGCTATCAGGTAAAAGGTCTGAAGGTTGTCATCGACGACAGCAAGGCTTGTCCTTTGTTACATTCCATTAAAGTATTTTAAACTTTGACTCTACACTACGAATATGAAGAAATTACTCATAGCATTGTGTTTGTTACCATTGGCTGCAATGGGACAAGAAATTAAGTTCGACACCCAGGATTACAAATCTGTGGGAGTTTACGATAGATGGGAGCATTCCCCATTCCGCACAGGAGAACTGGCAGGCAACTGCGAGGTCGTGGATAATCCTGACCTCACCAACAATCCCAACAAGAAGGTGCTCGGCTTCCAGCGTTCACGACTGGCTTCCAACATCTTCGGTGCAAGAATTGATCTGAAGAAACCAATCGCACTGGGTCCTTCAGGAAAAGTGGTTCACGTATTGATCAACCGTCCGATGGAAGGAAGAGTGATGCTGGTAGGTCTCGGAAAGAGAAGAGACAGAGCCGGACAGTCTAACGAAGTGGAGCAGTTCTGGATCAAGTCAACCACTCCTGTTCCTGCCGGCCAGTGGGCTGACGCCGTATTCCCAATCAAGAGTGCAGAAGGTGTAGATATCTATAGCCTGGTAGTGGTTCCTCATGCTGAGTCACCTCACGAGATGAAGCAGGATGAAGTAGTATATATTGACGATATCAATATCCACCTGACCAACGCTCCTCGCATCACCTTGCTGAAGACCGAAGGTGATGCAAAGAAGAAGGCTCACAGCGAGTTTGTTTCTGTAACCGAGGCTAACCGCAACGGTATGGTGACCGCAGCAGATGGAACTACCCTCAACAACTACAAGGTGGCATACGGCAAGCCATTCAAGGTTAAGATGGTTCCAGCTCCAGGATTCACCTATGGTGACTTCACCATTACCCATGGTGATCAGATAGAATCGCTCAAGAAGACAGATATTGCCAAGGATGGCACCTATACCATTCCAGCCAAATGGATGGATGGCAACGTAACCATCGAGTGCATCTTTATTTCTACAAGCAAATAAAATCCTCTATATAAAAATAGGGTGTGTCATCAATTGATGCCACACCCTATTTTTATTGCTACCACTTCAGTTTTCCGTATTTCTCCTTATACCACAGCTGCCAGCCATTCACCAGGTTCTGCCAAACCACATAGGCACCCGGAGCTACGGCGGCAAGAGGATTCAGGAAAGTAAGAGTGAGCCAGATGCCCACAATGGTATTCTTCTGTCCCAAAGCCTGACCGGCACTGATGCTCGCATCATAATGTCTGCCCACCGCCTTACCAATGGCAAACTGGATGAGACAGACAAAGAGCGGAACAATGAGCAGCAAGGCAAGAATCCATCCCGAAACCTCGGCATGGAGGATATTGCGAACCGTCTCACCCATCAGGATAGTAAGGTTGAAGCACCACATATAGAAGCCCAAATCCTTCACGCTCTTCACCTTATCCACCCACTTAGGCAGAAACTTGCGGCTCAGCAAAGCCAGAAGCAAAGGAACCACCAGTACCGTGGTTACGTTTCGGAACACCATCGCACTCATAAAAAGAAAGGAAACATCTGCCCCCTTCTCCACCATCGGGAAAAGACAAGGAATGATAACCATCGTAAAGACATTGGCTATCACCGTATAAGTTGTCAACGAACCGATGCTGCCACCCAGTTTCTCAGTGACCACAGCCACGGCAGCCGCCGTAGGACAGATAAAACAGATGAAAGCTCCTTCGAGCACCAGTTTGGTTTCATAATTATCTCCGAATTCGAAGATAAGCACCACCATCATCAGTGCCAGACTGGTTCGGATGAGCTGCAGGATGAAATGCCAAGCCTTCGGTTTCATCTCCTTGATTTCAATCTTACAGAAGGTAACATAGAGCAAGGCAAAGAGCACCCACGGCATCATATCCACCAGCTTCGGTCCCACCGCATCGCCCAAAGGTTCCAAGAAAGGTACATTGGCGAAGATCAGATAGCCCACGGCTCCCAATACCAGGGAACAGGGCAACGAGAATTTCCTAAAGAATTTCCACAACCACATACGCATACATTCCAAATTAAAAATAAAGAATCATCTTTAAATAAAAAAAGAATCCCCTGCAAGCAGACTGCCTAGGCAATCGGCTAGAGGGGAATTCTCACGGATCCATTTATATATAAGCTATAGCTTAATCTTTATTACTACGCTTGCGCTCCAAGTGATCGAGAATCACCTTGCGCATACGCATACTCTTAGGAGTTACCTCTACGTATTCATCCTCGCGGATGTACTCCAGGCACTCCTCAAGGCTCATCACGGTCTTAGGAATCACGCGAGCCTTTTCGTCAGAACCAGAGGCACGGACGTTGGTCAACTGCTTTGCCTTGGTTACATTAACCACCAGGTCGTTGTCGTGAACATGCTCACCAACCACCTCGCCACCGTAAACCTCCTCACCTGGGTCGATGAAGAACTTACCGCGATCCTGCAACTTATCGATGGCATAAGCATAGGCTGTACCAGTTTCCAGCGCAATCATGCTACCGTTGGAACGGCGGCTGATCTCGCCCTTGTATGGCTGATACTCCTTGAAACGGTGGGCCATGATAGCCTCACCCTGAGAAGCGGTGAGCACATTGGTACGAAGACCGATGATACCACGTGAAGGAATATCAAATTCGATATCCACACGCTCACCCATATTCAGCATAGAGGTCATATCACCCTTACGACGGGTAACCATATCAATCATCTTAGAAGCGAACTCCTCTGGAACGTTGATGGTCAACTCCTCGATAGGCTCACACTTCACACCATCAATCTCCTTGTAGATAACCTGAGGCTGACCTACCTGAAGCTCATAGCCCTCACGACGCATGGTCTCAACGAGCACAGAGAGATGGAGCACACCACGACCAGAAACAATCCACTTATCAGTAGTATCCTCGTAAGGCTGAACACGAAGAGCCAGGTTCTTCTCCAACTCCTTGTTCAAACGTTCCTGGATATGACGTGAAGTACAGAACTTACCCTCCTTACCGAAGAAAGGTGAATCGTTGATGGTGAAGAGCATACTCATGGTAGGCTCATCTACAGCGATTGGAGGAAGTGGCTCTGGGTTCTCGAAGTCGCAGATGGTATCACCAATCTCGAACTTCTCCAAACCGATAACGGCACAGATGTCACCAGAATCCACATGGTCTGTCTTCTTATGACCCATACCCTCGAAGGTATGGAGTTCCTTGATCTTAGTCTTCTCCTGAGTACCATCGCGATGGCAGATTGTGATGTTCATGCCATCCTTCAAAGTACCACGGTGTACACGACCTACGGCGATACGACCGGTGTAAGAGCTATAGTCAAGAGATGTGATCAAGAGCTGAGGAGTACCCTCCAACTGCTTAGGAGCAGGGATAATCTCCACAATCTTGTCGAGCAAATAATCAATGTTGTCTGTTGGCTTGTTGTAGTCCTCGCTCATCCAGCCATTCTTAGCTGAACCGTAAACTACAGTAAAGTCAAGCTGATCCTCAGTAGCATCGAGGTCGCACATCAGGTCGAACACCATTTCGTACACCTCTTCAGGGCGACAGTTAGGCTTATCTACCTTGTTAACGACAACGATAGGTTTCAGTCCGAGCTGCAACGCCTTCTGCAGCACGAAACGAGTCTGAGGCATAGGACCCTCGAAAGCATCGACGAGGAGGAGGCAACCATCTGCCATGTTGAGCACGCGCTCAACCTCACCACCGAAGTCAGAGTGTCCAGGAGTATCGAGAATATTAATCTTAGTACCTTTCCAATTGATAGACACATTCTTTGAAAGAATGGTTATACCACGCTCGCGCTCCAAGTCGTTGGAATCGAGCACTTCGCCGCTGTTATCCTGGCCGTCACGGAACAGTTTACCAGCGAGCATCATCTTATCCACCAAGGTAGTTTTACCATGGTCAACGTGTGCAATAACTGCAATGTTTCTAATGTCTTGCATTTCCTTTACCTTAAATACTTAATGAATTTGGGTGCAAAATTACAAAAAAATCCCGAAAAATTTGCATAATTCACTGAAAAGTTGTACCTTTGCACCGCATTTTAACGGAAACCACCGTGAGGAAGGTCCAAAGGTGCATAACATTTATTCATAATAATTAAATTTTAAGTATCACAGCTATGTATTTAGACAAAGCAAAAAAAGAAGAGATCTTTAGCAAGTACGGAAAGTCTAACTCTGATACTGGTTCAGCTGAGAGCCAGATAGCATTGTTCTCATACCGTATTGCTCATTTGACGGAGCACGTTAAGAAGAACCGTAAAGATTATACTACAACACGTGCGTTGACACAGCTTGTAGGAAAGCGTCGTGCATTGCTCGATTACTTGTATGATCGCGACATCAATCGCTATCGTGCTATCATCAAGGCCCTCGGTCTTCGTAAGTAATCAGCGAAAGCAGACACATTGCTTAACAGAATTAAAAATCCCATCGCTCGCAAGAACGATGGGATTTTTCTTTTTATATCAACTTATTAAGATTGCTACTTACTGCGCTGAGATAGGCAGATTGCGGAACTCTACATACTGAGAGGTCTCGCCATTAGACTTGTACTTGAATGGGATCTTGACAACGCTAAACTCGGTGGCACTGGTGCTGACATTCTTGATGACAAACGTAGCCTTCATCGGGATACCAGCGAGCAAGGTATACCAATTATACCCTAACCAACGATTCTTGCCCAAGAGGGTTGTTTCCTGATCACACTCATAAGCATCGCCACCATCATCATATACAGTAGGATTATCGCCATAAGCTGAAATCTCATACTCCTTGTTGCCGATATTCTTGAATGTAGCAGTGATTACCACATTCCTGCCCTGACGAACACACTTCAAGAAATTGAACTGCAACTCAGGCAATGAGCAGGTAACCAAATCGGAATTGGTATTCTTGACATCTGCCACTACCTGGGTAGGCAACTTAACAGCAAACTCCACATCATTAGCCTTACCCTTGACAAGAGTAGAATTAATCTGCTTAATGGTGCGATCTACATCCTCTATCACCATAATACCCTTGACAGGTACATTAGGAGGAAGCATCTTATCAGAATAGTGACCTAACTTATCGCCACCCAAATAGAAGTGCATTGTATGCTTTACATTCTTGCTATCAAAAGCACAAGAACCGTCATCAAATGCATTGAAGTACATTTTGAGTTCACTGGAAGTGGTGTTGGTAATCACAAAGTTGATGTGTACGTCGTTGCCATTAGCTACGCAACTGGTATACTTTACAGTACACCCAGGGATAGAGCCAGCCGCCTTGCTGGTAGTCTTCTGGTCATTAGTAAGCACGGTTTCTGCCACCTTTCCCAATTTCTTGAGCCACTTCTGTGCATGGATTTGCTGTACGCTCAACAGAGAGAGCAGCAATGCGAAAATGATGGATTTCTTCATAATTGTATCGGTTTATGTTATTAATTAAATAATTGTCAGTTCGTTCCTAGAAAGAGCCTTTATCCTTAGAAAAAGAGAAAGACGCCTTTACTAATTCTTGCTTGCAAAGATAGGAAATTAAGCAATAACTTCCAAGCTTTTACCCAAGAAAAGTAAAGGTGCCATTGCATAAATAGGCAATTTTATATCATTTGACGCTGATTTTTACGGAATGACACTCCCCACCATCTGTCTTTATCCTTAAGAAGTAGCAACCTTTTAATTTCAGCGATAGCAGACACATTGCTTAACAGAACCAAAAATCCCATCGCTCGCAAGAACGATGGGATTTTTTTCTCTAAAGTTATATCTTATATCCGGTATAGCACCTTTTTATGTGAAATCATCTACAATATTTCCTTCAGCGGAGTCATCACGAAATCGCGCTCTTCCATCAGAGGATGAGGAACCTTGAAATCGGGCTCATTAATCACCAGATCATCTATCATCAGAATGTCGATGTCGATGATGCGGTCGTGATATTCTCCATTTACAGACTTCAGGGTTCTGCCCATCTCCTGCTCTATCCGCTGGGTAGCCTCCAACACCTGACGAGGAGCCATGGCGGTGAGAACCATCACACAGGAATTGATGAAGTCATTGGGAGATGAATAGCCCCAAGGCTTGGTTTCGTAAAGAGCAGACTGGCGCTCTACCACGCCAATCTGCTCTCCTATTTTATCGATAGCCTCACAAATATTACGCTTCCGGTTGCCCAGATTCGTGCCAAGGCTTAAATATACTTTATACATACTTATTCACACTTTTATAAAAACTGTGGATAACTCAGTTTATCTACTGAATATCAATCACTTCTATATGTACAAAAACTGTTTATTCCACCGTTTAGTCTGGAAGTATCAACAGTGAGTCACCGTAGCAACCAAACATATAGCCATTCTTCACAGCCTTCTTGTATGCCTCATATACCAGGTCGTAACCACCAAAGGCAGCAGTACACATCATCAAGGTTGACTCTGGATGATAGAAGTTGGCAACAGCACAGTCAGCCAATCCGAAATCGTATGGAGGGAAGATGAACTTATTGGTCCATCCATCAAACTCCTTCATCATTCCGTCTGTACCTACAGCAGTTTCAGTAGCCTTCATCACGCTGGTACCGATGGCGCATACGCGATGACCTTCCTGCTTGGTCTTATTCACCAGTTCGCAAGCTTCCTTAGAGATAATCATCTGCTCAGAATCCATCTTGTGCTTGGTAAGGTCCTCTACCTCAATCTCGTGGAAGTTGCCCAATCCGCAATGCAGGGTGATGTAAGCCTCGTTGATACCGTTGATTTCCAGGCGCTTCATCAACTCACGAGAGAAATGAAGACCAGTAGCAGGAGCAGTTACGGCACCCTCCTTCTCAGCGAAAACACACTGGAAGTCGTCCATATCATCCTCTGTAGCATGGTGATCCTCACGGGCATCGATGATATAGCGAGGAAGCGGAGCCTCACCCAATGCAAAGAGCGAACGCTTGAAGACATCGTGATTGCCATCCTCATCATAGAGGAAACGGAGGGTACGGCCACGGCTTGTGGTATTATCGATAACCTCGGCTACCATCTCGTTGACATCATCGAAGAAGAGCTTGTTGCCGATACGGATCTTGCGCGCAGGCTCTACCAGCACATCCCAAAGACGCATCTCGGCATTCAGCTCACGGAGCAGGAACACCTCAATCTTGGCATCGGTCTTCTCCTTGGTACCATAAAGGCGCGCTGGGAATACCTTCGTATCATTGAAGATGAAGGTATCACCCTCTTCGAAGTAGTTGACGATATCCTTGAACTGCAGGAATACTGGATTGCCATCAGCATCCACCATATCCTTGCCATTCTCGTCCTTCTTATACATATCGATGGTTTCAGACTTCTTGTGGAGCACCATGAGTCGAGACTCGTCACGACGGGTAATCTCGAATGTACGTTCACCACTGGCAGTCTTGACCACACGCTTAGTCTTATGTGGATAAAGTGCCACCTGAGCAGCTGGCAACTTAAAGTTGAATTGTGATAGTTTCATGTGATATTATATCTCCTTTCTTAAGATGATTTACTATTAATGTCATATCTCGAAGTTCGAGCCTAGTTATTGGCAAGGCTGTCTTCTATCTCCTGTGCATCGAGCCATTCCTGGAAATAGTCAAAGTCGATACAGTTCTCTACCGAGAAGCTTCCAGCCTTGGTACGGCGGAGGGCTGTCAGGAAGGCACCGCTATCCAGGGCACGACCGATGTCGCGCGCCAGGGAACGGATGTAAGTACCCTTACCGCAAACCACACGGATGCTTGCCGTCTTCTCCTCATCGTTGTAATCGGTGAGTTCAATCTCATCCACACGCACGGTCTTAGGTTTCAGCTGCACCTCCTCGCCTGCTCTACGCAGGGCATAAGAACGGTCGCCATTCACCTTTACGGCACTATAGGTAGGTGGAACCTGCTGAATCTCACCAACAAACTTCTTCAGCACCTCCTCTACCAGCTCACGGGTGATGTGCTTGGTAGGGAAAGTATGGTTTACACTGTGCTCCTTATCGTAGCTTGCCGTGGTAGCCCCCAACTGAAGGGTTGCCGTATATTCCTTGGTATGTGTCTGCAACTGCTCAATCTGCTTGGTACATTTACCCGTGCAGAGCACCAACACACCCGTAGCAAGGGGATCGAGCGTACCGGCATGTCCTATCTTCACCTTGAAGCCGAGTTTCTTGCTGAGCAGATAGCGGACGTGCGCCAATGCTCCAAAGCTCGACATGCGATAAGGCTTGTCGATGGCTATAATTTCTCCTTTTCTGAAATCCATATATTAAATGATTGAACAGATGATGGTAACGGCACCTGCAATAGCACAATAGATACCGAAATATACCAGCTTACCCTTCTTCACGATATTGATCATCCACTTACAAGCCAGACAACCTGATACGAATGCTGCCACGAAGCCCACAATCATAGGGAATGCATCGATGCCGCCAAGAGCCTCTTCTCCCTTCAGACCCTTCAGGAGGTCGAGCAATGCCTCACCCAAGATAGGAGGAATCACCATGAGGAATGAGAACTGAGCCATCTTCTCCTTCTTGTCACCCAGCAAAAGACCGGTAGCAATGGTAGTACCAGAGCGTGAAAGACCTGGCAATACTGAAAGTGCCTGACCGAGACCGATGATGAATGCATGCAGAGGAGAAATGTTCTCCTTCTGGCGTGGCTTGGCGAAGTAAGAGAAGGTAAGAAGACATGCTGTTACGAGAAGCATGATGCCCACGATGAGCAAGCCTGAACCGAACACTTCCCCTACCTTGTCCTTGAAGAACAGACCTACAACTCCTACAGGAATCATAGAGATAACGATATTGAGGGCATACTTTGTTTCCTCATTCATCTGGAACTTGAAGAGACCCTTCAGAATCCAGTCGATTTCCTTCCAAAGAATTACCAATGTACTCAGCACGGTAGCTACATGTACCATGATGGTAAAAGTCAAGTTATCCTCACCATTGATGCCAAAAAGATGGGCACCGATAGCCAAGTGACCACTACTACTTACAGGCAAATACTCTGTGAGACCCTGGATGAGTCCCAACACTAAAGCTTCAAACCAATTCATTGATTACTGATTATTTTTTATACCTTATTATATATAGGGAATTGCAAAGCCTACTCCCTTGTTTATTTACTTGATTGTCTTACCCTATTCGTCCTTAGGCTTGCGTATAACCGCATAGATAATCGAGAGGAAACCAAACAGGGTAACGGTTGGTGCCACTACAATACGGCGAGTACTGAAAATATCAGCATCGAAAGAGTGCTCGTTAGAGCCAGCGCCGCTCATCAGGAGGAAACCGATGATGACAATTGCCATACCAATTGCCAGCAAGATGAAGTTCATCTTGTCAAATGCTAAATTCTTCTTATCCATTATATATAATGTTTAATGTGTAATGTTTAATATGTAATGTGTCATGTGCAAAGTGCAATGTGCAAAGTTTAAATCTTATACAAATCTCCCGCCTTCATCTTGAGGAACTTGTTCACCGATATACTGGCACAGAGAGCTGTAATGATGATACCGAAGAGGAATACCGAACCACCTGTGATGGCAAGTTCCTGCCAGCCGAGCACATTGACCAGCTCCGGCTCGTGAACCGACCAGGCATAGAGGCATCCACCGAGGAAACCATCAGCAAGCAAAGCCGCTATCACACCCACCAATACAGCCCTCTTGATGAATGGCTTACGGATGAAGCCCCAGGATGCACCCACCAGCTTCATGGTATGGATGGAGAATCGGCGGGCATAGATGCCCAGTCTCACCGTATTGTTGATAAGCGAGAACGAGATAAAGGTAAGCAGTGCGGCTACGATAAGAAGTCCGATGCTTATCTTGGTGAGCGAATTGTTCACCTGTTCTATCAGGTCGTGCTGATAACTTACTTCCGTCACGCGCGAGTAGCTTTTCAGTTCCTTGGCTATCCACTTCAGGGAATCATTGTTGGCATAATCCGCCTGTGTCGTGATTTCGATAGATGGCTGGAAAGGATTCACACCGGCAAATTCGCTAGGATTGGTACCCAGATCGCGGGTAGCCTCCTTCAAAGCCTGTTCCTTGGTGATATAGGTCAGACCTTTCACGTAAGGACGAGCCTTCAAGCGCTTACACATCTGCAAGCCCTCAGGATTGGTAACATCCTGTTCGAGCATCACCTGTACCACCAGGTTCTCCTTGACATAGGAAGAGAGGTTTTTTCCCATCAATACGGAAAAGATGACCAATCCCAACAAAACAAGCACCATAGCGGTGCTGATACATAAAGTAACGACCTGCAATCCACGATGATTGCGAGGCTTATATTGTTTCTTTCTCATTTCTAAATCTATTAATTTTCAGACCGGAAGGGCGTAATTACCCAAATTGTTTGCAAAGATACACATAAACGAAGAGATAACAAAATAAAATTGCATTTATTTGCATTTATTACTACCATTAATAGAATTTGTTGCTACCATTAATAGAATTTGTTGCTAAGCTTAAATGATTTTTTCGTTCAACGACGTTGAATGTGCGTTCAGCGACGTTGAATGTACGTTCAGCAACGTTGAATGTGCGTTCAGCGACGCTGAACGGAGATTTCTATCAGGGATAGTATCCTTTTCCATATCACCGTGTATCACCGATACTATCACCCATACAATCAAACATAAAAAGGGCTAACCTCACGGCCAGCCCTTTCAAAATACTGAGTAAAATTCAAATAGGTATGACTTGAATTTTAATCAAAATAGAAACTAAAGGATCTAAATCCTTCAAAGCAAATTTTACATTTTAGTGATGACACCCTTCTCTGAACTCTCCAGGAACTGGATGATGTTCTGAATCTCCGGTCCATCTGGCACCTGATCCTTGATCTGGTTAATGGCATCGAAGAGGGATGTCTGACCATGGAATACCAGTCGGTAGGCATTCGCAATGTGCTTGCGAACCTTCTCGGTAACCTCGGCTGCTTCCATGATGATGGTGTTAGGACCTGCATACTTCACAGGCTTTCCACCGGCAATGATATAAGGAGGAATATCCTTAGAGAAGGTAGTACCTGCCTGAATCATCGCAAGGTCGCCTACTCGGGTCTTGGCGTTCTCTACTACAGATGTTGAGTAGATGACACCGTTACCAATCACGCAGTCGCCTGCAATCTTGGTACCATAACCGAACACGCAACCGTTGCCGATGACGGTATCGTGAGAGATATGGGCACCTTCCATCAGGAAGTTGTTGTTGCCCAGAACGGTCTTGCCACCAGCATGAGTACCACGGTTGATAACCACGCTCTCACGGATGGTATTGTTATCGCCAATCACTACCTCACTCTCCTCACCGGTAAAGTTGAAATCCTGTGGGAGGGCAGCGATAACGGCTGACTGGAACACCTTATTATTATTACCCATGCGAGTACCATTCATGATGCTCGCGAATGGATAGATGATACAGTTATCGCCGATGACCACATCGTCCTCGATATAGGCGAATGGGTAGATTTTGCAGTTATCTCCAATCTTAGCCTTTGGAGAAACCTCTGCCTTTGGACTTATTATACTAGCCATAATAATTTAACATTTAACATTTAACACTAAACATTACTTAGCTCCTCCACCCAATGCATAGTAGAGATTCACTACTGCCTGCATTTTGTAGAAGTCATCAGCTACCTTAGAAAGCTGTACGTTGAGCAGAGATGACTGTGCCTGGATTACCTCCAGGTAAGAACCGCCAGCCTCTGACATCAACTTACGGGTATCCTTTACGTTCTGCTCAAGTACGGCGATGCGCTTAGCCTCCACCTTACCCTTCTCGTCAGAATAGTTGTAGAGCACGAGGGCATTGCTCACCTCGCTACCTGCCTTCAGTACGGCGTTCTGCCAAGTATTGTAAGCCTGCTCGTACTGCATCTTAGCCACCTTAAGGCCAGCAATGATTCTACCATTCTGGAAGATTGGCTGAACCAATGAACCAACAGCAGAAAGCAACCACTTACCTGGATTCACGATGCCCATACCACCAGAGTTGGTGAAGGCACCTGTACCAGAGATAGTGATAGATGGATAGAACTTGCTGCGGGCAGTCTCTACGCCATAGAAGCACTGAGCCAGATTCATCTCGGCTGCATGAACATCAGCACGGTTGTTGAGCAACTGGATGCCTACACCGGTAGAGAAGGTAGCAGGAAGACTCTGATTCTCCAGCTTGCCACGGGCTATAGAATGAGCCTGGTCGCCGATGAGAAGACTCAGGGAGTTCTCTGTCTCACGAATCTGACGCATCAGGTCGGTCTTCTGAGTCAACACAGCATAGTAGTTGCTCTCGGCAGCCTGAACAGAAGTTCCGCGATAACCAATCTTGGTATCTTTCAGCACCTTCATGGTCTCCCAGGTTTCCTTGGTCAATCCTTCCATATTGTTAACCAGCTCCACCTGCTTGTCGAGCATCAACAAAGTATAATACATGTTGGCGATGTTGGCGATGAGGTTGGTCTTGACAGACACCTGATAGTCCTGCAACTGGAGCAGCGCCATCTGGGCACTGCGCTTCTGAGAGAGCAGGTTGCCGAAAAGGTCAACCATCCAACTGGCAGTTACAGGCAAGCTGTAAGTCTTGGTAGCAGCATTGCCATCCCAGGAAGCGATGGTTCCCTGAGGAGTGAAAGACAAAGAAGGCACAAACGCCAACTTGGCACACTTCAACTGCTCTTCAGCCATCTTCACGTTCAAAGCCGCATTGAGCAGGTTGACATTGTTGTTCAATCCCTTCTCAATGATTGACTGGAGCTGAGGGTCGGTGAAGACGCTGCGCCAAGGGATGTTAGCGAAGGTAGTAGTATCCTTTACAGCCAAAGTATCTGTATCAGAAGCTACATCGCGAACGATACCGCTGGTCTTCACATCCGGACGCTCATACTTTCCGTAGAGAGTCTTGCAGCTGCTCAAGGAGAGCGCTGCGAGACCCAATATGATGATATTTAAATTCTTTTTCATTATTTCCTTTGAAGTTACATTGCGTTATTACTTCTTCTCGATACCTTTCTTGTGGTGAGCTGCATTAGCATACTGCACCAACTCGGCAGCAGCCTCCTCGTTCAACTCATCCTCGAACTTCAATGGAGTCAACTTCTCCTGCAACCATTGGAAGACTGCAAAGAGAGCAGGAACCACGAAGATCTGACAGATAGTACCAATCAACATACCACCCACTGCGGCAGCACCCAGAGTCTGGTTACCATTCTTACCTACACCTGATGCGAACATCAGAGGCAACAGACCGATAACCATCGCCAGAGAGGTCATCAGGATAGGACGGAGACGGGCACCGGCACCCAGGATAGCTGAGTACTTGATAGCCATACCCGTACGACGACGCTCAAGGGCGAACTGTACAATCAGGATGGCGTTCTTAGCCAACAGACCGATCAACATAATCAACGAAATCTGCATGTAGATATCGTTAGAGTGACCGAAGATATTGGTGAAGATGAACGAACCAGCCAGACCGAATGGGATAGACAATACTACAGACAATGGCAAGATGTAACTCTCGTACTGTGCACTCAAGATGAGGTAAACGAATACGATACAGAGTGCGAAGATCAAACCTGTTGAGTTGCTTGATTCAGCCTCAGAACGGGTCAAACCAGAGTACTCATAACCATAGCCTTCTGGCAATGTCTCCTTGGCAACCTCAGCAATCGCCTTCATACCATCACCGGTAGAGTAACCGCTGTTAGGAGTTACAGATACATCCATAGAGGTAAACAGGTTGAAACGTGTGATGTTAGATGGACCATAAACCTTCTTCAAGTTCACGAACTCGCTTACTGGAGACATGGTGCCATCAGCACAACGTACATAAATCTTGCTCAGATCGTCTGGACGCATACGACTCTCAGGACCAGCCTGAATCATCACACGGTAGAGCTTACCGTAAGCATTGAAGTTAGATGCGTAGAGACCACCGAGATACCCCTGCATGACAGACAATACTGTTGATGGAGAGATACCAGCCTGCTTGGTCTTTGCAACATCCACATCTACCATATACTGAGGATAGTTAGGGTTGTACTGAGTCTGAGCGGTCTGGATTTCAGGGCGCTTGTTCAGCTCAGCCAGGAACTTCTTCACATTGCCATAGAACTTGTTCAAGTCACCACCGGTCTTATCCTGCATAGTCATGGTGATACCATTCTGTACAGAGAAACCGGAAATCATAGGTGGAGCGAAGGCAAGAACCTGTGCATCCTTGATGGCAGCAGTCTGCTTGTAGATCATACCCAACACAGAAGTAGATTCCATAGGGTTGACAAAGAGAGCCTCAATACCGCCACCCGTACAAGCCTCCTTGATACGGTGGAAGAATCCACCCGGACGCTCCTCGAATGGCTTCAGCTTCACGATGATGGTACCCTGGTTAGAACCGGCACCACCGATAAAGCTATAACCCATGATGGCGTTACGGGTTGCGATGGCAGGGTTGCTAGCCAGCATCTTATCTACCTGCTTAACCACCTCAGCAGTACGTTCCTGAGAGGTACCAGGAGCAGTAGAGATACAAGCGAAGATAGTACCGGTATCCTCATCAGGCACCAGACCCGTCTTGGTAGTACCCATCAGGGCTACCAGACCTACGATGCTGACAGCCACCAGGCTACCAGCGATGATGCCGTGGTTGATAACCCACTTGACACCACCCTTATACTTATTGGTAATCTTCTCAAACTGATAGTTGAATCCTGCGTGGAATCGATCGATAAAAGACATCTTCTTCTCGTGACCCTCCTCGTGTGGCTTCAGCAACATGGCACAAAGTGCAGGAGACAAGGTCAACGCATTGATAGCCGAAATAACGATAGATACAGCCATGGTTACACCGAACTCACGGTAGAAGTAACCGGAAGTACCACCGATGAATGATACAGGAACGAACACGGCAGACATCACCAATGTAATAGAGATGATGGCGCTGGAGATTTCGTTCATCGCATCGATAGATGCTGTAAGAGCACTCTTGTAACCCTGGTCGAGCTTGGCGTGAACCGCCTCGACCACCACGATGGCATCATCGACCACAATCGCAATCGCCAGCAGCAGGGCGGACAGCGTAAGCAGGTTGATGGAGAATCCGAAAATCCAGAGGAAGAGGAACGTACCAATCAAAGCCACAGGTACAGCAATCATAGGAATCAGCGTAGAACGGAAGTCCTGCAAGAAGATATACACTACGATGAACACCAGTACCAGGGTGATGATCAAGGTGAAGATAACCTCCTCGATAGATGCGAACAGGAACTCGGTAACATCCATCAGGATGACATTCTTCAACCCTGGAGGATAACTCTTCTCCAGTTCATCCAACGTCTTCTTCACGTCGCTTGCAATCTGGGTAGCATTGGATCCGGCAATCTGCTGAACCATACCCATCACGGCAGGCTGACCATCGTTGAGCAGGTTTACATTATACTGCAAACCACCCAACTCAATCTTGGCAACTTCGCCCAGACGGAGCGTCTGACCGGAAGTATTGCTCTTGATGAGGATGTTCTCATACTCCATTGGAGTCTTCAAACGACCCTTGTAACGCAAGGTATATTCATACTGCATATCAGAGCTCTCACCAAAGCTACCAGGGGCAGCCTCGATATTCTGCTCTGCCAAAGCCTGGGAAATATCAGAAGGAACCAGTCCGAACTCCTTCATCTTCTCCGGCTTCAACCAGATACGCATAGAGTAGTTACGGGTAGAAGGGCTCTGCACATCACCCACACCATTGATACGCTTCAACTGAGGAATGACGTTGATCAAGGCGTAGTTGGTAACAAACTGGTCGTCGTAACGGCCATCGTCTGTAGTCAGAGCGAACATGATTACGTTGGAACTCTGACGCTTGGTTACGGTGACACCCACTCTGGTAACCTCGGCAGGCAACAGAGACTGCGCCTGAGACACACGGTTCTGTACATTGACCGCAGCCATATCAGGGTCGGAACCCTGCTTGAAGTAAACGGTAATCTGAGCGAAACCAGAGTTAGACGCAGAAGAGGTCATATAGGTCATGTTCTCCACACCGTTGATACTCTCCTCCAGCGGAGCAACGACAGAGTTCAACACCGTCTGGGCATCTGCACCCGTATAGGTAGCAGTTACCGTGATGGTAGGCGGCGCGATATTCGGATACTGCTCAATAGGCAGCGATACCAAGCCGATGATACCCAGCAAGACGAAGAAGATGGAAACCACCGTCGAAAGTACCGGGCGCTTTATAAAGTTTGTAAATGACATAATTTACTATTTTTCTTTATACCTTATTATATATTACTTCTTGCCGCTCATAGTAGTAGCGAAGGCATGAGCGTTATCCTGAGACTCAGCCAACTTGGCAGCCTCAGCAATCTTCTGATTGTAACGCTCCAAAGTGATAGGCTTAATCTGCTGGCCATCGGTCAACTTGGTGATACCCTTCAATACGATACGATCACCAACATTCAGACCAGAAGTTACGATATAGTTCTTTCCATCATCCTGTGGATTTACCTTGATCTCAGAATACTTCACCTTGTTATCCTTGGTTACTACGTAAACGAAAATCTTATCCTGCACCTGAGAGCAAGCCTCCTGAGGGATGACGATAGCACTGTTATGATCGTTAGGCACAACGATAGAACCTGCACCACCACTCTTCAACAACTTCTCTGGGTTAGGGAAGTGAGCGATGAGAGAGATAGAACCAGAAGTAGCATCGATGACACCACTCATCTTAACCACCTTACCTGGATGATTATAGATAGAACCATCTGCCAACTGCAACTTAACAGCTGGGAACGCAGCAATGGCAGCCTGAACACTACCATTGGTCTTAGACATGCTCAAAATCTGAGACTCAGAGAGTGAGAAGAACACCTCCATGGTGCTGATGTTGGAAACGGTAGTCAAAGCCTGACCAGAAGCGCTAACCAAAGCACCCACCTTGAAAGGAAGGCTACCTACTACACCAGCTGAAGGGCTGGTAACGGTGCACCAAGCCAACTGCTCACGGGCTGAAGCCAAAGCAGCCTCTGCCTGAGCTACCTGAGCCTGAGCTGTAGCCAAACCGTTAGCTGCAGTAGAAAGCTCGTATTCACCGATAATCTTGCTATCATACAACTTCTTATTGTTCTGGTAAGTCAACTTTGCAGTGTTAGCCTGAGCCTTGGCTGTATTGACAGCGGCAGCAGCTGAACGGACAGCAGCCTGATAAGTCTCGCTATCGATAGAGAACAAAGCCTGACCTGCTGAAACAGTCTGACCCTCATGTACAAAAACCTTTGTAATGAAGCCAGAAACCTTAGGACGTACCTCAACATCCTGAATACCCTTGATAGTAGCAGGATAGGTTGTCTGCAATGCGGCGCTGGAAGTGCCGATAGTAGCCACGGCAAACTCATCATCGCCAAAGTCAGGCAGACCGCCCTTCTTACTTCCACCACATGATGTCAAAGTTGCAAGAACACAAATTGCTGCAACGAACAAAACGTTTTTTATTTTCATACCTATTTTATATTATATTTATATTATAATTTATTATTTTTTGTCATACCTTATTATATATACCGCCCTCTGGCGGAAACTGAAACAATGCTTTTAGTTTTAAAAGCGGTGCAAAATTACTAATAATAAACGAATAACGGCTCGCAAGGAGCCGTTATTTAACAAAAATTATTCTCTGTTTAAGTTTTCTGCCATATTCAGCCCCATATCCTGGGCTTTCTTCATCAGAAGTTCCATCAGCGGCTCGCGCTCGTTAGCCACCTTGTTGTCCAGCACGGCATCCTTGAGATACTGCTTCAGTACGCCTACTTCGCGGCATGGCTTGAGCTGGAACATCTCCATGATTTCGTTGCCGTCGATACATGGCTGGAGCAGTCGCTTGTAGTCACGCTCCTGAAGATCAACCAGTTTCTCGCGCACCATCTTGAAGTTATCCAGGAATCGCTGCTTGCGCACCTGGTTCTTGCTGGTGATATCAGCCTCGCAAAGCGTCATCAGGTCGTTGATGTCATCACCGGCATCATTCAGCAGTCGGCGCACGGCGCTATCGGTCACCTCCTCATCCGCTATCACGATCGGACGCATGTGAAGCTCCACCAGTTTCTGCACATACTTCATCTTGGCATCCATCGGCAGTTTCATGCGGCGGAAGATGCCTGGAATCATCTTGGCACCGATAATGTTATGGCTGTAGAAAGTCCATCCGATGTTGTTGTCCCATCGCTTGCTCTTCGGCTTACCGATGTCGTGGAAGAGTGCCGCCCAGCGGAGCCAGAGGTTATCACTGTGCTTGCACACATTCTCCAAAACCTCCATCGTATGGTCGTAATTGTTCTTGTGGGCTTTTCCGTTGCGGGTCTCCACCTTATCCATCGCCACCAGTTCCGGCAGGATGAGATCGAGCAGTCCGGTATCCTTCAGATAATAGAAGCCGCTGCTGGGATGCTTGGAGAGCATAATCTTGTTCATCTCGTCGCAGATACGCTCGCCACTGATAATCTTCAGTCGTTCGGCATTGCGCGAGAGAGCGGCATAAGTCTCATCTTCTATCTGGAAATTGAGCTGGGTAGCAAAACGTACACATCTCATCATACGGAGCGGGTCATCAGAAAAGGTGATATCCGGATCGAGCGGAGTGGCGATGATGCCATCTTCCAGATCATAGACACCGTCAAACGGATCGACAAGTTCGCCAAAACGGTCCTTGTTCAGGCAGACCGCCATTGCATTGATGGTGAAGTCGCGACGGTTCTGGTCATCCTCCAGGGTTCCATCCTCTACAATCGGCTTGCGCGAATCACGGTTGTAACTCTCCTTTCGTGCTCCCACAAACTCTACTTCTGTATCCTTATACTTAACCTGTGCGGTTCCGAAATTTCGGAACACCGAGAGATGTGCCTTCTTGCCCAGCTTCTTCTTGAGGGCAGAAGCCACCTCTATTCCGCTACCCACCACTACGACATCGATGTCATTGGAAGGGCGCTCCAGAAAGAGATCGCGCACATATCCACCTACAACATAGCATTCCACAGACAGGGCGTCCGCCGCCTCTGAAATCTCGTGAAAAATATCCTTATCTAGTATTTGCGCCAGTTCGGCATTGGTCAAATTTCTCATACTCATTTTATTTCGGGGTGCAAAGTTACTGTAAAATAAGCGAAAAACAAAATAATTATTTGGCTATTTCACAATAAATGCGTATATTTGCACCGAATTTCGAAATTATTATGGCAGATTTATTGAAAACAGAACAGCAGTTTAAAGTTGTTATGGGAGAATGCAGGGCATTATTTGAGAAGAAGCTTCACGATTATGGAGCCTCTTGGAGAATCTTGCGTCCATCTTCCTTAACCGACCAACTCTATATCAAGGCGAAGCGCATCCGCTCGCTTGAAATCAAGAAAGAATCACTCGTAGGCGAAGGTATCCGTCCAGAGTTTATCGCTCTTATTAATTATGGTATTATAGGACTCATCCAGCTGGAAAAGCCTTTCGTGGATGAAGTGGATATGACACCGGAAGAGGCGATGAAGCTCTACGACAAGCATGCCCAGGAAGCCCTGGAACTGATGCTCAAGAAGAATCACGACTACGACGAGGCATGGCGCTCGATGCGAGTGAGCAGCTATACCGACTTTATTCTCACCAAGATACAACGAGTGAAGGAAATCGAGGATATCGAAGGAGCCACACTCGTATCAGAAGGCATCGATGCCAACTATATGGACATCATCAACTATGCGGTTTTCGGTGCCATAAAAATGGGAGAAAAGTAAGAAGGCTCATTCGAGAAGGCTCATTCGAGAAGGCTCATTCTATGAAGTAAAAGGGTAATTTATGACGGCAAAGCAGATTATAACAAAAACAGCGGTGAATATCGGGCGACTGCTCGTGGCTGTAACCTTCATCTTCTCAGGATTCGTGAAGGGAATGGATCCACTGGGCACACAATACAAGATAACCGACTATCTGGAAGCGCTGCATATCGACTGGATGTTTCCCGACTGGAGCACCCTGGTGATGTCGGTATTGCTTGCCACTGCTGAGTTTGCCATCGGTATCTTCCTCCTCTTCGCCATCCGACGGAGACTGGTGAGCAAAATCACCCTTGCCGTGATGAGCGTGATGACGCTGATTACACTCTGGATCGTCATCGCAGACCCAGTAAAGGATTGCGGATGCTTCGGTGACGCCGTAGTGCTCACCAATATGGAGACATTCATCAAGAACATCATCCTCCTGATTTTCGCCGTCCTGCTTTGGAGAAAGCCGCTGGAGATGCCGAGGCTCATCTCGAAACAGACACAGTGGGTAGTGATCAACTACACCTTCCTCTTCTCCATCGTGATGAGCATCTGGAGCCTGTGGTATCTGCCGCAGTTCGACTTCCGCCCTTATCACATCGGTGCCAACATCGCCAAGGGTATGGAGATTCCGAAGGGAGCCAAGCAGCCGAAGTTTGATACCACCTTCATTCTGGAGAAGAACGGCGAGCGGAAGGAGTTTACGATAGACAATTATCCAGACTCTACCTGGACCTTCATCGACAGCAAGACGGTGCAGACAGAAGAAGGCTACGTGCCCCCTATCCACGACTTCAGCATAGAGGATGCGAAGACGGGCGAAGATATCACCCAGGAAGTGATTCACCGCAAGGGCTACACCTTCCTGCTCATCTCGCCACATCTCGACTTTGCCGATGACAGCAACTTCGGAAGCATCGACGAGATACACGAATACGCCAACGACCATGGATATCCCTTCCTCTGCCTCACGGCAAGTACGGAGAAAGCCATCAGGCACTGGCAAGACATCACGGGAGCAGAATATCCCTTCTATATCACAGACGAGACAACGCTGAAGACCGTGATACGCAGCAATCCGGGACTGCTGCTGCTGAAAGACGGCACCATTATCCAGAAATGGAGCCACAACGACCTGCCTAAGATGGCAGACCTGGCAGGCAAGCCGCTGGAGAAGACTGAAATCGGCAAGATGCCGGAAGTAAGTGCCGCCAAGAAGATAGCCGGCATCATCTCCTGGTTTGTCATCCCGCTGGTATTCCTTACCATCGCCGACCGGCTTTGGGCATGGGGCGCCTGGATCAGAAAGAAAGAGAATTCAAACAGAATATTATCAACTTTTAAAAAGAAAAGAAAAATGAGAAAGAAAATTGTAGCAGGCAACTGGAAAATGAACATGAACCTGCAGGACGGTGTTGCTCTCGCTAAGGAGATCAACGAGGCATTGGTAGCAGACAAGCCAAACTGTGACGTAGTTATCTGTACTCCATTCATCCACTTGGCTTCTGTAGCTCAGGTTTTGGATTCAGAGGTAGTAGGTCTCGGTGCTGAGAACTGCGCAGACAAGGCTAAGGGTGCTTTCACAGGTGAGGTTTCAGCTGAGATGGTTAAGAGCACAGGTGCTCAGTACGTTATCCTCGGTCACTCAGAGCGTCGTGAGTACTACGGTGAGACTGCAGAGATCTTGAAGGAGAAGGTAGAGTTGGCTTTGGCTAACGGTTTGAAGATCATCTTCTGCTGCGGTGAGACTCTCGAGGAGCGCGAGGCAGAGAAGCAGAACGAGGTTGTTAAGGCTGAGTTGGAAGGTTCAGTATTCCACTTGGACGCAGAGGCTTGGAAGAACATCATCCTCGCTTACGAGCCAATCTGGGCTATCGGTACAGGTAAGACCGCTACATCTGATCAGGCAGAGGAGATGTTGGCATACATCCGCTCAATCGTAGCAGAGAAGTATGGCAACGAGGCTGCTGAGGAGACATCTATCCTCTACGGTGGTAGCTGCAAGGCTAGCAACGCTCCTGAGCTCTTCGCTAAGCCAAACATCGACGGTGGTTTGATCGGTGGTGCTTCTTTGAAGGCTGCTGATTTCAAGGGTATCATCGACGCTTGGAAGAAGTAATCTCACAAGGATATTTACCAAAGGGGATGCCTTCTTTCATGGGGGCATCCCTTTCCCTATCTTTATAGGATAGCAGAAACAGATTGCTGACACATTATATATTAATAAAAGGTATATATATATTAAATAAGGTATAGTCATGAAACAATTCGTCACATTATTGATTTTCATCCTCTGCTCATCTATCCAGATGAATGCGCAGACTTACTTGGACCATCTCAAGCAGAAGAATCCAGGACAGGGTGTCGTGACCGTACACCAAAGCAAGGCTATCGACGAATTGGTGAACGGAAAACAGGTTCCAACCAATACAAATCAGGTGAATCCACAGGACGATAAGACTAAGACTAACCCACAACCACAGAAGAAACCAACAGATACTCAGCATAAAGAAGTAACTCCAGCTACCCAACACAAGCAGTCACCAGACTCGCTCAAGAAGAACGAGCCACAGCACGAAACTGCCAAGGAGAAACAGCACGAAAACAATGCACAGAAGGCTGAGACACATCAGGAAGAAACCGAGATGCCTGTAGTGGATATGCGCAAGAAGGTAATGCGCAGAAGCTATAAGGTTACAGGATATAGAGTGCAGATCTTTGCCGGAGGAAACTCACGCAACGACCGACTGAAGGCTGAACAGACGGGCAACAACATCAAGATGAAGTTCCCAGACCAGCCTGTATATGTGCACTTCTACTCGCCAAGATGGATTTGCCGTATGGGCAACTTCCGCAATCTGGGCGAAGCACAGAAGGTGCTTGCCAAGGTAAAAGCCCTGGGATACAGACAGGCATGCCTGGTAAAAGGCCAGATTACCGTGCAGTATTAAAGTAAAGAGTGAAAAGTGAAGAGTGAAGAGTGAAAAGTGAAGATTTCAACAGTCTTACTATTCATAAAGTTCAAAATTCAAAGTTCAAAGTAAATAAGATATGAATCCAGAAACAGAATTTCGCGAGGGATTGGATGAACTCGCAGGACACTATAAGGAAGTTTTGAAGCTCCTGGGTGAAGACACAGAGCGTGAAGGACTTGTAAAGACTCCTATGCGCGTAGCCAAGGCGATGCAGGTATTGACCCGCGGCTACTATCAGGATGCCCACAAGGTATTGACCGATGCCCTCTTTGAGGAGAAATACGACCAGATGGTCATCGTGAAGGACATTGATTTCTTCTCTCTCTGCGAGCATCACATGCTGCCTTTCTATGGCAAGGTACACGTGGCTTACATCCCTAACGGCAAGATTACCGGACTGAGCAAGATTGCCCGTGTAGTAGATATCTTCAGCCACCGCCTTCAGGTGCAGGAGCGCCTTACCCAGCAGATCAAGGACTGCATCCAGGAGACATTGAATCCTCAGGGCGTAATGGTCGTAGTAGAAGCTAAGCACATGTGTATGCAGATGCGTGGTGTGGAGAAGCAGAACTCCATCACTACTACCAGCGATTACAGCGGTGTATTCAATTCACTGAACACCCGCCAGGAGTTCATGAGCCTACTGAGAGGTGAGAGCAAGAGAATCTAAAGAAGTGATTCCAAAGAAGTGATTCTCAAGTAAAAACATCCAGCAACTCATCAAAAAGTTCAAAGTTCAAAGTTTAAAGTTCAATGTTCAAAATTCAAAGTTCAAAGTAATATGAAGTTTATATCCTGGAACGTGAATGGCCTGCGTGCTTGCGTGGGCAAGGACTTCGAGAGCCAGTTTAAGGCACTCGATGCCGACTTCTTCTGTCTGCAGGAAACCAAGATGCAGGAAGGTCAGCTCGACCTGAAGTTCGAGGGCTACGAAAGCTACTGGAACTATGCCGAGAAGAAGGGATATTCGGGCACAGCCATCTATACCCGCCACCAACCACTGTGCGTGAGCTACGGTATGGGCGTGGAGGAGCACGACCACGAAGGAAGAGTCATCACCCTGGAGTATGACAACTTCTATCTCGTAACCTGCTATACTCCGAACTCCCAGACAGAACTCAAGCGCCTGGATTATCGCATGACTTGGGAAGATGACTTCCGAAAGTTCCTGAAAAATCTGGATGCCAAGAAACCAGTAGTTATCTGCGGCGACCTGAACGTGGCACATCAGGAGATAGATATCAAGAATCCGAAGACCAACCGTCGCAATGCCGGTTTTACCGATGAGGAGCGAGAGAAGATGACGCTGCTTCTGAACGATGGCTTTACAGATACCTTCCGCTATCTGCATCCCGAAGAGGTTACCTATTCGTGGTGGTCATACCGATTCAAGGCACGCGAGAAGAATGCCGGCTGGCGCATCGACTACTTCCTGGTATCTGATAGCATCAAGGATAAGATTACAGAGGCAAAGATACATACCGACATCATGGGCAGCGACCACTGCCCGGTAGAGGTTGATCTGGCACTCTAGACATAGCAAAAAAAAGGGGATGTACCTTCCTCCCGGAAGCCATCCCCATATTGGTCATATCAACATAAAATTTTAATTTATATAAGAGAGATTTTCTATTTAATTTAAGAGAGATTTTCTATTTTAAAGATCTTCTATCTTAGAGAGATCCTCTACAGCAAGCTCTGAATCTCAGAGAGATTCTTCTTCTCTGTGGTACCATCCTTGTATGTTACCATAAAGTAATTGTGAATAGACTTACCATTCTTGAACTGAACAATAGCCACGCCACCTTCACGGAGCTGGAGAGTGAAGTATCCCTCACGCTTGCCGTTAACATACTTTCCGTGCCACTTCTCCTTACCATTCTTGTAGTAAGTAGTAACCTCACCATTGAAGATAGTATTGCGATCGTTACCGAGATCGATGAAGCTGTAGCCACCCTCGGCACGAAGATTACCATTCATATAGAAGTCCTGGAACACATCCTTCTTATTGATGCCAGCGCCGGTAGTCATCAGCAATCTGTAATAACTAGCCTGATCTGCACTAGCTACGTTACTCATATTTTCTGCATAGAAAATAGTGTCTGCTACTACTGTTGCATTCTCTACGTGCTTGCGACCGAAAGTAGCTACGGTCATGAGAGCCATCAATGAGAATAATATAACTCGTTTCATATTTTTAATTTTTAGATTGTTACTAATTGTTTATTGTTTTATTTTTCTAATGCAAAGGTACTACAAATTCCGGTAAGTTGTATCATTCCTTAACGCTATTTTATGTTATTTTTGGGGTCAGTTTTACTTTTTGAAAGAAAACGCACACAAAATTACAATTTGACATTTTAGGGGGGCGATTTTTACACTTTGAAATAGTCATATCTCCATATACCCCATTATTACCCCCATCTCGTTTACATATTGACAGTAAGAGGTAGAAATAGAGCACGGTTGCCGATGCTTTTTTTGAGATATTTCGAAAACTTTTCGCCAGAAAACTAGCGTATATACTTTTTATTTTGTACTTTTGCACTAAAATATATATAATATAAGGTACGCGTATGATAAAATATACCATCAAGGCACCAAGCCAACTGAACGCAAGTATCAACTTGCCAGCATCTAAGAGTATTAGCAACCGAGCTCTCGTAATCAGTGCGATGGCAGGAAGCCATATCCACCCCAACAACTTGAGCGACTGCGATGATACGAAAGTGATCGTTGCCGCCCTTCAGAATATGCCCGAGGTCATCAACATCAAGGCAGCAGGCACAGCCATGCGTTTCATGACTGCCTATCTCTCTGCCACCACAGGCGAACATACCATCACCGGCACCGAGCGCATGCAGAACCGCCCTATCGGCATCCTCGTAGATGCCCTGCGCTATCTGGGTGCCGACATCACCTACGAGAAGAAGGAAGGCTATCCCCCACTCCATATCCGAGGCAAGGCGCTGGAAGGCGGCCACCTGGAGGTAGTGGGCAATATCAGTTCGCAATATATCTCGGCGCTTCTGATGATCGGTCCGATTCTGAAGAACGGACTGGAACTGAAGTTGACTGGAGAGATAGCATCCCGCCCTTACATCGACCTTACTCTCTGGACGATGAAGGAATTCGGTGCTGATGCCGACTGGACGGATATGAATACCATCACCGTGAAGCCACAGCCTTACAAGGAGACATCCTATATGATAGAGAACGACTGGAGTGCTTCTTCCTACTGGTATGAGATGATGGCTCTGAATGGCAACATCGACTCCAGAATCCAGCTCGAAGGCTTGATGGACTGCTCGAAGCAGGGAGATTCCGTGGTGAAATACATTTTCAGTCTGCTGGGAGTGAAAAGTGAATTTGAGAACCATGATCATCTTTCGAATGTCATGCTGAAGGCGAACCGCTGTCTTCTGCCGAAATTCGATTATGATTTCTCAGGTTCTCCTGATCTAGCTCAGACCATTGTGGTAGCCTGCTGTGCCTTGGATGTAAAGTTCAAGTTCACGGGTCTTGCCAGCTTGAAGATCAAGGAGACCGACCGCATCGAGGCACTGAAGACAGAGTTGAAGAAGGTGGGCTATGTCATCCACGATGAAAACGACAACACCCTGTATTGGGATGGCGAAACCTGCGAGCCTTCATTTGCTCCAATCGATACCTACGAGGATCATCGTATGGCGATGGCATTCGCCCCTCTCGCCTTCAAGTTCCCTCAGATTGATATCAACAATCCCGAGGTAGTGAGCAAATCCTATCCTCATTATTGGGAAGACCTGAAGAAAGTAGGGTTTGAAATTATTGAGAGTGAAAAGTGAAGAATACAACAGCTTTGCTAATCATAAAGTTCAAAGTTCAAAGTAAATGCTATATTTAGTTTTAGCCCTGGTGGCATTAGGCCTGATAAGCGCCATTTTCGGAATCGTATCTCACCGCAGGGGGGAAGACGAGGAACCTTTGCAGGAAGGCGTATCGTGCAACACCTGTAACGGTGAGAACTCGAAGTGCGAGCAGGAGTGCATGATGGAAGCCGCCACCAAAGAAATAGAATATTACGATGATGAGGATCTCGACCGCTTTGCCGGTCGGGATGCTGATGCCTATACCGATGAGGAGGTTGAGGAATTCTCGGAAGTGCTCTATACCATGCAGCCGGAAGAAGTGGCAGGATGGAACAGAAGCCTGATACTGAGAGGCATCAACCTGCCCAACCAGCTGAAGGATGAAGTCATCGGCTTTTTAAGCTAGAATTTTGCAGTTCTAAGTTCAGCAGCATTGCTAATCATAAAGTTCAAAGCTCAAAGTAAAAGTTCAAAGTAAAAGAATGGATATACTACAATATACATTTTTCCAAAATGCACTGATAGGCGCCTTTCTGGCAAGCATCCTGTGCGGCTTTATCGGAACCTACATCGTTACCCGCCGATTGGTATTCATCAGCGGCGGCATCACCCATGCCTCTTTCGGAGGCATCGGCATCGGCGTGTTTACAGGAATCAATCCGATACTCTCCGCCATGGGTTTCGCCGTACTCAGCGCCTTCGGAGTGCAATGGATATCGCGCAAGAAAGATGTGCGAAAGGATTCCGCCATCGCCATGTTCTGGACCCTGGGAATGAGCGTGGGCATCATCTGCTGTTTCCTGACTCCAGGATTCATGCCCGACCTGCCCTCCTTCCTCTTCGGAAGCATCCTTGCCATCGACAGCGCAGACCTGTGGCTGTTGGGCGGACTCGCCCTTATCGTAGCCCTCCTCTTCACCTTCCTCCTGCGCCCTATCCAGAACATCGCATTCGACAGTACCTTCGCCCGTTCGCAGCATCTGCCGGTTACCGCTATCGAATACCTGATGATGACGCTTATCGCCATGACCATTGTGGCTACACTGAAAATGGTGGGCATCGTACTCGCCATCAGTCTGCTCACCATTCCGCAGATGACCGCCAACCTCTTCACCTATAATTACAAGCAGATGATATGGGCAAGCATCATCCTGGGATGGATAGACTGCATCGCCGGTCTCTACATCAGTTATCTGCTCAACGTGCCATCAGGTGCCACCATCATCTTCATCAGCATCGTGGTATTCGCACTCGCCAAAATCATCCTGGGCATCAGGAGAAAGAGGAAGACAGATCTTTCATAATAACAATAGATGCATTCTGAAAAAATAGAAAACAATGAAAGGCAAAAGCCCCATCAAGCACCTTTTTCTGATAGGACTCGCTGTGATTGCAGTGAACCTGACGGGATGCTCTACGCAGAAGAATACGGCGCAGAGCAGGTGGTGGCATGCCTTTAATGCCCGATACAATACCTATTATAATGGTACCGTGGCTTATATCGATGGAGCGCTGGAGAAGGAAGAAGGCAACCGGGACAACTTTACGGAGCAGATTCCACTCTATACCGTAGGCAACAAGAACAGCCGCGATCTGGGCAAAGCCAACTTCGACCGAGCCATCGAAAAATGCGAGAAAGCCATCCACCAGCACAGCATCAAGCGCCGCCCTGTATGGGAACCCGGCAAGAGAAAGACGGCGAAAGATATCGAATGGCTCAGTCGCAGAGAATACAATCCGTTTTTATGGAAAGCGTGGATGCTGATGGGCCGCTCGCAATTCCAGAAGGGGGATTTCGAGGGGGCTGCTGCCACCTTCTCCTATATGAGCCGCCTTTACTCCACCCAGCCTGCCATCTACGGCAAGGCGCGCGCCTGGCTTGCCAAATGCTATATCGAGCAGGGCTGGACCTACGATGCAGAAGATGTGATCCGAAACATCCAGCGCGATTCCATTCACTGGCGTGCCCAGAAGGAATGGGATTATGCCTTCGCCGATTACTATATACACACGGGGGATGCCCGGAAGGCGATTCCCTATCTCAGGAAGGTGATAAGCCATGAGATGCGACACAAGCAGAAAGCCCGCCAGTGGTATCTGATGGGACAGTTACAGGCTTCCATCGGCAACCAGCAGGAGGCTTATCAGGCTTTCCGCCACGTCATCCGGCTCAATCCGCCCTACGAACTGGAGTTTAATGCCCGCATCGCCATCACCGAGGTCTTGGCTTCGGGTAACAGCAGGAAGATGATCAGCCGACTCAAGCGTATGGCGGCATCGGATAAGAACAAGGATTATCTGGACCAGGTATATTATGCCATCGGCAACATCCACCTAGCCCAGAAAGATACCCTGCATGCCATCTATGCCTACGAAAAAGGCAACCGGAAGGCTACCCGAAACGGTATAGAGAAGGGTGTACTCCTGCAGCGTCTGGGCAATTTGTATTGGGAAACCGAACGATATGCCGATGCCAAGCGCTGCTATGGCGAAGCAATCGGTTTGCTCGATCAGGACAGAAAGGATTATCCGCAGCTGGCTCATCGCTCCAAGGTGCTGGACGAACTGGTTCCCTATACCGATGCCATTGCCCTCCAGGATTCCCTTCAGTCTATTGCCAAAATGGACGAGAGAGACAGAAACGCAGCCATCGACCGAGTGATAGCTGCCCTGAAAAGAAAGGAGAAAGAGGAAGAAAGAAGGAGATGGGACGACGGAGCAGAAATGAATTCGGAATTTGATGGAGGAAATGACGGGAATGGTTCCGGGAAAGATTCCAGAAACGGATTCGGGAACGGATTCGGGAATGCATCCGGAAACGAATTCGGAAATAACAATACCTGGTATTTCTATTCTCCCGTTGCCGTGAGCCAAGGTAAGGCGCTCTTCGAGAAACTCTGGGGCAAGCGAAAGAACCTCGACAACTGGCAGCGAATCAACAAAACAGTTGTGGCTTGGGCACAAGAAACAGATATCGCTCAAGGAACAGATTCCGAGCAAGGAACGACTTCGGCTCAGGGAACAGATAGAGATCCACTTCCCCAATCTTCACCCCAGAAAGAATCCGGCAGACCATCTGCTGATAGCGCCAGCCTCGACCCTCATCAGCGGGCTTATTATCTGGCTCAGATTCCGTTCACCCAAGAGCAGATGTCAGCGAGCAACCAGCTCCTGGCAGATGGCTTATACCATGCCGGTATCATCTTCAAAGACCGGCTCGACAACCTGACACAGAGCGAGAAGATGCTGCTCCGACTGGTGGATAACTACCCTGATTTCGCCCATCTCGACGATGCCTATTACCATCTGTATCTGCTTTATTCCCGAAAGAAGCAAACTCAGATGGCGAACAGCTATGTCGAGAAACTGAAGAAGGATTACCCCGAAAGTCAGTTCACCGCACTCCTCTCCGACCCTTACTATCTGGAGAATGCGAGGATGGGAGTACACATCGAAGATTCCATCTACACCCTCACCTACCAGGCATTCAAAGAGGGCAAGTACGAGGTGGTGATGCGCAACTCGGAAATATCAGACAAGCGGTTCCCTACTGGCGCCAACCGCGACAAGTTCCTCTTCATCAGCGGTATGACCCAGCTCAACGAGGGCAAGGTTTCCGAATGCCTGGAAAAGATGAACCAGGTGATAGCACAATATCCCAACAGCCGGTTGAGCGAGATGGCGGGAATGATCGTAAACGGCGTGAATGCCGGAAGACGACTCTACGGCGGAAAGTTCGACCTGAATAATATCTGGGCGAAGCGCAGCGATGTGCTCAATTCCCAGGACTCCACCCGGCAGAAAGGATTCTCTGCCGACCGCAACGACCGTTTTGTCTTCCTGCTCGCCTACAGTCCAGATTCCGTAAACGAGAACCAGCTGCTCTTCGAAGTAGCCAAGTATAACTTCACCACCTATATGGCACGCAATTTCGACATCAGCATCGAAGACCTCCAGGGGTTGCATCGCCTGCAGGTAAGCGGTTTCCAGAACTACGACGAGGCGCGCCAGTATGCCAACGAGCTGCATCAGCAAGCCGGCATTCTCCGTCTGATTTCTAAGGCGAGAAGCTATGTGATCAGCGAGCCGAACCTCGAACTTCTGGGCAGAAATCTCTCGTATGATGATTACGACAAGTTCTATACCCGCCACTTCGCACCGCTGAAAATCAGCAAGATGCACCTGCTGATGGAGCCAGCGGAAATTGTAGTGGATAAGGATTCCCAGAAGGAAGAAGGCACTCTGGAAGAAGAAAATTCCCAGAAGGAAGATGCTGAAGATAATGGCATCTATATTGAGAGTCAGCCTGCTGAAGATACCGATACCGGCATCTACTTCGATGACTCGAATGCGCCTGATTCTGAAGCCGATGATGAATACATCGAGCTGGATGGATTCTAATCACGCAAGAAAGCTCTAGCGGCAAGAAAGCCGTTAGAGCGAACAGAAGAAGGTAACCAGGAATGGTACGGAGAAATCTACGCAGAAGCCGTGGAAAATGGAAACGATGATGAAGCTCTCGCCCGAATAGCGGGTGATGATAGGCAACGTGGTATCCATCGTGGTGGCTCCACCTACGCTGATAGGCGCCAGCTTGCCGAAATACTTCGCCAGCAGGGGCGCACAGAGCAGGGTGAGAATCTCACGGCAGATGTTGGCTAGCAGGGCGATGGTTCCCAGCTCGGCACCCCGATACTGCGTGATGAAGATGCTCGACAGCGAGTAGTATCCGAAGCCCGAACCGACGGCGAGACAGTCGGAGAGCTGACGGTGACCCAGTATCAGGGAGGCTGCGGCGCACCCAGCCAGGGTTCCCAGGATGGTCATCACCGGCAGCATCATCAGCCGGGGATTCACCTTTCTGAAACTCTTCAGGATAGAGGTATCGCAGCCGATGCTGATACCCACGCAGAACATCAGGCAGCAGAGGGCATAATAGCTCACGTCGCTCGCCAGAAAACTGACAGGAATCACATCCCATACTCCCACGATGATGCCCAACACGAAGAAGCCTACGATAATCAGACTACCTTTCATTTTCCAGCCTCCTTTCTGCAGACATATCTCCACAATGCCCACGCAAAGATTGCACTACCCAGACTTCCGGCTATCGTAAGCACGATGGCTTCGAGTCCCAGGGTCTGAAGACCATTGATAATACGAGGGTTCGCTCCCACCTCGATGCCGAGCAGGAAGAGAAGCACCCAGATAAGCGCCGTGATGATACGACCGATGAAACTCATTTTCTTGTTGCGGAGCAGGTACCCCGTACCTATTCCGCATAGCATGATCATTACAATCTTGAGCATTGTTTCTTCTTTTTCTTTCTTTTTATTATTATTGATTGATTACTTTTAACTTCGATAATAATAACGGATTCCCGACCTTAATATTATAAAAAAGACCGAGAATCCTGATGATATTTGTAAGTAATCTATAGCGGTTGTCAGAACCGAACTTGGATGAACCGTCCTCACGGAAAGTAAACTGGAAGATCGGAATAGCACCAAACTTTCTCGAATTTTACATTTCATTAACACAATAAACAACAGCACCACCGAGTCTAGCGATGCAGCGTTTCGCTGCGTCGCTAGACCTAACATGCAGTCTTACTGTCAAATCCTTTCTTCTATATCCGAGCACATCACACAAATCCTTCGCACAGAGTCAAGGCATCACAGCTATCACAATAACAGTTATCACAGTTTTTACGGAGGAGGGCTATCGGAAGGGAAGAAAATGTTAAATAGAATTTAACTATATATATTATATATAAATATATAATATATATAGTTAGTTCTAGAATGAGAAAAAGAAAAGTGTTTCGAGAAACTGTGATAACTGTTATTGTGATAGCTCTTTTGATGGAAAGCTATGGTTTGTAATCTGCAAAACTATGGTTTGTGATCTGGAAAACTATGGTTTCTCTTTTTCAAAACTATGAGTTAGAATTATTAACGGGATTCGTATTCTGGGGCTGCTGAAGATTAGGGCTTATCACACCCTGATTTGTGGCGGTATCGGATATTTGCAGTACCTTTGCATCGTCAAAAAATAAATTATTAACCCTTTAAGAAACTGATTGACTATGGGACAAGGAACTAGTAAGTATCGTAAGATTATGCGTACCCCTCAGACGGGTGAGAACGCTGGTAAGAAGCTCTGGTATGCTACTGCCGTGAGCGACCGTGAGATGAGTTTCGAGGACTTCGTGACTCATATCTCTGAGCACAACTCTCCATACAGCCGAGGCACCATCCACGGTGTGCTGATGGATACCCTCGACTGCCTGAAGCATCTGATTCTGGACGGCAAGAGCGTGCGTTTCTCCGACCTCGGATTGTTCTCCATCGGTATGACTTCGCGTGGCGAGGTGAGCAAGGAGAAGGTGACGGCGGCGACAACGTAAATATGTAAATCACTAAAAAAAACTGCTTATGAAGAAAGAAACTTGGAAAACCGTATTTCAGATAGTACTATCTATCTTGACCGCTATCGCCGCCTCTCTAGGCGTGACGAGCTGCATGCCATAGAGCTGCACAAGGAATCTTAAATTGACAAATCACCCAAAAATTACCACAAAAAGGAGGGAACGTCGCCGTTCCCTCCTTTTTTTATGCTATCTAAAAAAAATACTTCCGTATATTTCAAAAATACTTTTTTATGCTATCAATAATAACATTTCCCATTACACTTCGTTCCAATCAACCAATCCCTTTCCCATATCATCCAGTTCTATGGCAAGGGCTATTACCTTGCGCTTATCAGCCTTGAAAGGTTCGGCATACTGCTTGGCTTTCATCTGCTCTTCGGTAGCATCTACGCCGCCGTTGTTGCTCAGCTTCAGCTCCAGCACATAGATGAAGTTGGTGGTTTCTACCACCATATCTATTCTGCCCGTAGCAATCATCTTTTCTACTTCCACCCTGCAACCGATGGCATTGAAGATGGTGCTCAGAATCAGACGGTAGCGCTCCTCCATATCCATACTGGCAAGCTTCTTGTTGCTGTAGGGCACGTCCGCAATGAGCGCCTTCAGGCATTTCATGGCTTCGGGAAGATTGCCAAGCTGAAGGGCTAGAAACAGACCAGATTGGGTAGATTGGATATCACCATTACTTCGCAGCGTAAGTGCCGGCAACACCGTCTCGTAAAGTGCTTGCCTTACCTCAGAATTAGGAAATCCTAAAATATAAACTCCCATCTGGTAATCCTTGATGGTAAGATAACCAGACTGATAGAGAAACAGTTCTGCTCCACCACCTGTCACATCAGATGTCTCTATGGTTTGGCGAAGAATGGTGCACGGATCAAAATTACCCAATTTGAGTTCCATGTCATCCACAAACTTAGGAAGCAACGAGGTTGCGCCCGATGATGCCCAGTAGTTTTTCAAGTCTGAATCAGCCAAGGCATTGATGAGACTGAACGGATTGAATACATCCACCATATTGCGGCGACTGAAATGATAGCCGTCATAATATGCCGTCAGCTTCGCTACAGCTTCATCGAATGTCCAGTCTTCGTATTCTGCCAATTTGTTGATTTCAGGCTTAAAATCGCACAGCACTTCTTCTTTCGTAATACCACAGATAGCTGCATATTCCGGCTCAAAGCTGATGTTGCTCAGATTGTTGAGCACAGAGAAGAGAGAGATTTGCGTAAACTTGGTAATACCGGTGATGAAGACAAACTTCTCGTATTTATCATCTGCCTTGAGAATGGCAAAAACCTCTCTATAAATAGAGGTACATGCTTCGTGGTGAGGAGTTTTCCAGGAATGCTGCAATGGAGAATCGTATTCGTCGATGAGAATGGCAACCTGTTGGCCAGTTTGCTCATACGAACCAACAATTATTGCATTGAAGCGGTCGGCAAGCTGGGCTGTAGGTTTAGGTGTAATGCCATATTCCTTCTCTAATCTGTCGAAAGTGATGTCGAGATAAGAGCGCAAAGTTTCCGGTTCTGCGCCCGCACGACTCATATCCAGTCTGATGACTGGGCGCTTCACCCATTCCTTCTCCAGCTGCATAATCTTCAAGCCCTCGAAGAGTTCCTTCTTACCCATGAAGTAGGATTCGAGCGTATCGACCAGCACTGATTTACCGAAGCGGCGTGGGCGGCTCAGGTAATTATACGTTTTATTTCTGTTGGCAAGTTGCCAGATGATATCTGTCTTGTCAACATATAGGTATCCTTCCTTTCTGATTTTCTCAAAAGACTGGATGCCTACTGGTAATCGTCTATCGTTTGTCTCTACCATAATTCCTAATCTGTCTTTATATGAACTTTTCCGAAAAATTATACTTCCTTCCAATCAACCAGTCCCTTTCCCATATCATCCAGTTCTATGGCAAGGGCAATCACTTTGCGCTTATCAGCCTTGAAAGGTTCGGCATACTGCTTGGCTTTCATCTGCTCTTCGGTAGCATCTACGCCGCCGTTGTTGCTCAGCTTCAGCTCCAGCACATAGATGAAGTTGGTGGTTTCTACCACCATATCTATTCTGCCCGTAGCAATCATCTTTTCTACTTCCACCCTGCAACCGATGGCATTGAAGATGGTGCTCAGAATCAGACGGTAGCGCTCCTCCATATCCATACTGGCAAGCTTCTTGTTGCTGTAGGGCACGTCCGCAATGAGTGCCTTCAGGCATTTCATGGCTTCGGGAAGATTGCCAAGCTTCAGGGAGTAAAGCAACATATTCTGGGTAGTTATTACTTGGGCATTCGATTGCAATGTCAAGGCTGGCAAAACAATCCTGTATAGAGCCTTTCGAACTTCATAGTTTGGAATGCCTAGCAAATAAATCTCATCCATATATCCCTTGATCGTAAGATAACCCGACTGATAGAGAAACAGTTCCGCTCCACCACCTGTTACGTCAGAAGTCTCTAGGGTATCGCTGTCTATCGGACAATTTTCAAAATTCTTCAGTCTCATTTCTATATTATCCACAAACTTAGGAAGTAGCGAGGTTGCACCCGATGAAGCCCAGTAGTTCTTCAGTTTGGAATCATCCAAGGCATTGATGAGACTGAACGGATTGAAGATATCCACCATATTTTCATGACAGAAATGATAGCCATCATAATAAGCTGTCAATTGTGCTACAGCTTCATCGAAAGTCCATCCGTTCTTTAATGCCAATTTGTTGATTTCCGGCTTAAAATCGCACAGCACTTCTTCTTTCGTAATACCACAGATAGCTGCATATTCCGGCTCAAAGCTGATGTTGCTCAGATTGTTGAGCACAGAGAAGAGAGAGATTTGCGTAAACTTGGTAATACCGGTGATGAAGACAAACTTCTCGTATTTATCATCTGCCTTGAGAATGGCAAAAACCTCTCTATAAATAGAGGTACATGCTTCGTGGTGAGGAGTTTTCCAGGAATGCTGCAATGGAGAATCGTATTCGTCGATGAGAATGGCAACCTGTTGGCCAGTCTGTTTGTATGCGGTCTGGATGATAGCGTCAAAGCGGTCGGCAAGCTGGGCTGTAGGTTTAGGAGTAATGCCATATTCTTCCTCTAATCTGTCGAAAGTTATATCGAGATAAGAGCGCAATGTTGCCGGCTCTGCACCCGCACGACTCATATCGAGTCTGATGACAGGGCGCTTCACCCATTCCGTCTCCAGCTGCATAATCTTCAAGCCCTCGAAGAGTTCCTTCTTTCCCATGAAGTAGGATTCGAGCGTATCGACCAGCACAGATTTACCAAAGCGGCGTGGGCGGCTCAGGTAATTATACTTTTTCCCCCAGTTGGCAAGTTGCCAGATGATATCTGTCTTGTCAACATACAGGCATCCTTGCTTTCTGATTTCCTCAAAGGACTGGATGCCTACTGGCAATCGTCTATCGTTAATCTCTACCATAATTCCTAATCTGTCTTTATATGAACTTTTCCGCAAAGTTACGGTTTTATTTTCATGTAAGTAAAGCTTATCGGCACTTTTTTTTTCAATTAAGTTTCTTTAACCACAACTCTCTTCCGTCATTCAATAATTCTTTGTACTTTAGCACCTCGAAAATAAAAATATATCCTAAAAGGATACAGCAAAAAAGATACTCTAAAAGGATACAGCAATATGAGCAACGGATTATTACTATGGATCGATGATGAAATTGAGCTTCTCAAGGCGCATATCATCTTCCTGGAGAAGAAAGGATACGAGGTTGCCACGGTGAGCAATGGCTCGGATGCCATCGAGCTATGCCGACAGCAATCCTTCGACCTCATCCTCCTCGATGAAATGATGCCTGGACTGAGCGGTCTGGAGACCCTGCAGCAAATCAAGGACATCCAGCCCGCTACACCCGTTGTGATGTGTACCAAGAGCGAAGAGGAGAACATCATGGACCAGGCCATCGGGTCGAAAATCGCCGACTATCTCATCAAGCCCGTCAATCCGAGCCAGATTCTGCTCTCGCTGAAAAAGAACATCCACCGAAAGGATATCGTGACCGAGGTAACGCAGAGCGGATACCAGCAGGACTACCAGCAGATTGCCCTGAAGATGATGGACTGCCGTTCCTGCCACGACTGGATGGAGATATACAGAAGACTCGTGAAATGGGAGCTGGAACTGAGCGATACAGACAGTCAGATGACCGAGATGCTCGCCATGCAGAAGGAGGAGGCAAACATCGGATTTGCCAAATTCATCACCAGGAACTATCTGGACTGGATAGACCAGAAGAGGGATGGGAATGCATCTTCTTCCGACGACCGCCCGATGATGAGCCCGGATGTCTTCAGAAACAGGATCTTCCCGATTCTGGACAAGGGGGAGAAGGTGTTCCTCATCGTGATAGACAACTTCAGATACGACCAGTGGAAGATGCTGGCGGCTGACATCGGCGAGCTGTTCGACATTGACGAGGATATGTATATGAGCATCCTGCCTACCGCCACGCAATACGCCCGGAACGCCATCTTCAGCGGTCTGATGCCCAACAGGATTGCCGAGATGTTTCCGGAACTCTGGGTGGATGAAGACGAGGAGGAGGGCAAGAACCTGAACGAGGAGCCGCTGATACAGACGATGCTCGACAGATACCGCAAGCGATACAACTTCAGCTATCACAAGGTGAACGATTCGCAGGGCGCCGACCGGTTTATGGAGCACTACAACGAATGCAGGGAGAAGGACCTGAACGTGCTGGTGATCAACTTCATCGACATGCTCTCGCATGCCCGAACGGAATCGAAGATGGTACGCGAGCTTGCCAATACGGAGAGTGCCTACCGCAGCATCACGCAGAGCTGGCTGCGCCACTCGGTGCTCTCGGAACTGTTCAGAAGACTGTCGCAGGATGACTGCAAGGTGGTGATCACCACCGACCACGGAAGCATCCGCGCCTCGAAGCCCATCAAGATCATCGGCGACCGCAACACGAATACCAACCTGCGCTACAAGCTGGGCAAGAACCTAGCCTGCAATGCCAAGGAGGTTTTCACCATCAAGGATCCGAAAAGGGCACAGTTGCCTGCTCCCAACCTGAGTACATCGTATGTTTTTGCCTACGGAGACGCCTTCTTCGCCTATCCGAACAACTACAATTACTACGTTTCGTACTATAAGGATACCTTCCAGCACGGTGGCATCTCGATGGAGGAAATGCTTATTCCGCTCATCACCCTGACACCGAGAAAGAGAAACCTGTGATGGTTGATAATTTATAGTTTATAATTTAAAGTTTATAGTAATCATAAAGTTCAAAATTCAAAGTTCAAAGTAAAAAAGTTCAAAGTAAAAAAAATCAAAGTTCAAAGTAGAATATATGAAGATTAAGATTGATTCATTAGACAACATCCATACTGCAGCCAAGGAATTCCTGCAGAACATGGGCGACGGCAAGGTCTTCGCCTTCTATGGCAAGATGGGTGCCGGAAAGACAACTTTCGTAAAAGCTATCTGCGAGGAACTGGGCGTAGAGGATGTGATCACCTCGCCTACCTTCGCTCTCGTCAACGAATACACTGCCGGAAACGGTGATCCTATCTACCATTTCGATTTCTACCGCATCAAGAAGATTGATGAGGTGTATGATATGGGATACGAGGATTATTTCTACGGCGGAAACCTCTGCTTTCTGGAGTGGCCGGAACTCATCGAGGACCTGCTGCCGGAGGATTGCACCAAGGTTACCATCACCGTGGAGGAAGATGGTAGCAGAAGCGTAGAATTCGCCGGGGCGAAAAGTTAGGAAAAGAAATACAAAAAAGAGAAATGAAAAATGGAAACCAGTCCATTCTTCATTTCTCTTTTTTCTTATTTTATCAAAAGAGACACATGTCTTACAGCAGCGCCTCAAACTTCTCCTTGAGAGTTGACTTGTTAGCAGCGCCAACAAACTTGTCAACCAACTGACCGCCCTTGAAGAAAAGGATGGTAGGGATGTTGCGAACGCCAAACTCCATAGCGATGTCGTCGTTCTCCTCTACATCACACTTACCAACTACCAACTTACCATCAAACTCCTCAGCCAATTCTGACACGATAGGAGCAATCTGGCGACAAGGACCACACCATGTAGCCCACAAATCTACTACCAATGGCAACTCGCCATTCTTGTAACTCTCGAAATTCTCGGTTGTAATTGTTACTTCCATTTTCTTATACTTTTTTTTTATATAATTAATATTAATTGATCTGATAACTCATCTTCGGATGGTCGTTCACAAACTGTATCAGTTCCCTGCTCACTCCCACCGTGCGGTCCTGCGCACGCAGCAGCACATTGGTCTTGGTCTCGGCATCGTGAATCTGAAGGAAGAGCTGTGCCTTGCCCTCATCATTCTCCACCAGCGTCTTGATATCATTCACCAGCGTTTCATCTATCACCGTACTGTCCACGATGATGGTAAACTTCTCCAGGCGGTTCTCCTTCACGGTCTGGAGATACTCCACAGTACTGATTTTGAAGTCGAGATAGTTGCTGTTGCCGTAACGGGACACACACTTCGCCGTAACGAAGATGGTGCTGCCCTCTACCATGATGCCTCGCCAGTTGCCCCAGTCCTCACCGAAGAGCGCCAGCTCGCCCGATCCTTCGAAATCCTCGATGGTGACGAAGCCGCACGGCTTTCCGGTCTTGGTGAACTTGGATTTCACCCCGGTGATGATACCGCCGAACACCACATCCTCCTTCTTGGCAAGCTCCACCTTGTCGCCCAGTTCAGAGCAGTGGGTATTGCAGAGGTTGCGGAGGATGATTTCGTAATCGTCGAGCGGATGAGCCGAGAGATAGATGCCCACGAGCTCACGCTCCCTGTTGAGCCTTTCGATGGTGCTCCAGGATTCAGCTTCCGGTATAGGAGGGGTGGCTATCTCCACCGCCTCTACGCCTCCGAAGAGCGAGGTGGCTGCCTCGCGCTGTTCCTGCTGGTAGAGCTGACCGTATCTTACGAGCGTATCCAGGAAGGTATCGCCCTTGCTGTTCTTGCCGAAGTACTGCTCGCGGCGGATGCCGAAGCTGTCGAAACCGCCACTCAGAGCCAGACTTTCGAATGCCTTGCGGTTGACATTGGAGAAATCCACGCGCTCGGCAAAATCGAAGATGTTCTTATAAGGGCCGTTCTTCAGGCGCTCTGCCACGATGGCATCGGCGGCAGGAGTTCCCATTCCCTTGATGGCGGAGAGTCCGAAGCGTATCTCGCCATGCTCGTTCACACCGAAGGCACGGTAACTCTCGTTTACATCCGGTCCCAGGGTCTTGATGTCCATCGACTGGCACTCCTCCATCAGCTTGGTAATCTCGGTGATCTGCGCAAAGCGGCGGGTCATCAGCGCTGCCATGTATTCGGCTGGATAGTGCGCCTTGAGATAGGCAGTCTGATAGGCTACCCACGAATAGCAGGTGGCGTGCGACTTGTTGAAGGCGTAGGATGCAAACTTCTCCCAGTCGCCCCAGATTTTCTCAAGCACAGCCGGATCGTGGCCGTTCTCCTGTCCCTGCTTGATGAACTTCGGCTTCATCGCATCTACGATAGCCTTCTTCTTCTTACCCATCGCCTTACGGAGGGCATCCGACTCGCCTCGGGTGAAGCTTGCCAGCTGGCGGGAAAGGAGCATCACCTGCTCCTGATACACCGTGATGCCGTAGGTATCCTTGAGGTATTTCTCCATGCAGGGGATATCATAGGTGATGGCCTGCTGACCGTTCTTACGGGCGATGAAGTCAGGAATGTAATCCATAGGTCCCGGACGGTAGAGAGCGTTCATGGCGATGAGGTCCTCGAAAACCGTAGGCTTCAGCTCGCGGAGATACTTCTGCATACCCGGCGACTCAAACTGGAAGGTTCCGATGGTCTGGCCGCGCTGGTAGAGCTGATAGGTAAGCTCATCATCGATAGGGATGGTATCGAGGTCAACGATATCGCCCGTGGTCTGCTTGATAACCTTGCATGCCTCCTTCATCTCGGAGAGGGTCTTCAGACCCAGGAAGTCCATCTTGATGAGTCCGGTAGTCTCGATCACGTGACCGTCGTACTGGGTTACTGCCGTCTTCAGTCCCGGGAAATCAGGGTCATCGGCGGTAGATACAGGCACCCAGTTGCTGATAGGGTCGCGGCAGATGATGAATCCGCAGGCATGGATACCCGTGCCGCGGATGGTACCCTCGAGCATGCGGGCATACTTGATGGTATTGCTCTCGCGGGGGTCGCTGGAGTATTCTGCCTCCTTCAGCTCCGGGGTATATTTGATGGCATTGGTAAGATTCATCTTCGCACCATCGGGCAGACGGTCGGGAATCGCCTTGCAGAGTGCATTCGCCTTGTCCAAAGGCAGCTTCTCTACGCGCGCCACATCCTTGATAGAGTTCTTGGTGGCCATCGAACCGTATGTAATAATGTGGGCACAGTTCTCGTGACCGTACTTATCCATTACCCAGCGCAATACCTTGCCTCGACCGTCGTCATCGAAGTCGGTATCGATATCAGGCAGGTTCACACGGTCTGGGTTCAGGAAACGCTCAAACAGCAAGTCGTACTTCAAAGGGTCTATCTTGGTGATTCCCAAGCAATATGCCACTACGGAACCTGCCGCTGATCCACGGCCCGGACCCACCATTACGCCCAGCTCTTCGCGTGCCGCCTTGATGAAGTCGGACACAATGAGGAAGTAGCCTGGGAAACCCATGGTCTTCATCACGTGAAGCTCGAAGTTCACGTGCTCATCCACATTCTCGGGCAGCGGATCGCCATATAGCTTCCTGGCTCCCTCGTAGGCGAGGTGACGCAGGTATTCTGCCTCAAACTTGATGCGGTATATCTTGTCGTAGCCGCCCAGACGGTCGATTACCTTCTGACCTTCCTCGGGCGGCAGCTGGTTTTCTCCGTTCTCATCAGAAGTAAACTCCTTGTAGAGGTCTGCTTCCGACACCTTCTGGCGCAGCTGCTCCTCGGTACCGAAACTCTCCGGAATGGGGAAGAACGGCATGATAGGACCATGGTCGATGCTGTAGATCTCTACCTTATCCAACACCTCAATGGTATTCGAGAGCGCCTCGGGCACATCAGCGAACACTTCGTTCATCTCCTCGCGGGTCTTGAACCACTCCTGCTTGGAGTAGCGCATACGGTTGGGATCGTCCAGATCCTTGCCGGTGGCGATGCAGAGCAGATGGTCGTGCGCCTCGGCTGTCTCCTTGTCCTCGAAGTGGCAGTCGTTGGTGCACACGAGCTTGATGCCGTATTCCTTGGCAAACTCGATGAGCACCTTATTCGCCTTCTGCTGCAGTTCGTATGCCTCGCGGTTGGCGAGCAGACTCGGATCATCGGGCACCTTGTGGCGCTGCAGCTCCAGGTAATAGTCATCGCCGAAGAGGTTGTGATACCACTCGCATGCCTCACGGGCTCCGGCGATATCGCCCTTCAGAATCTTGGCTGGCACCTCGCCGGCGATACATGCCGAGCAGACGATGAGGTCTTCGTGATACTTCTCCAGGTCGGCACGGTCGGTTCGAGGGCGCATGTAGTATCCATCCACCCACGAATTACTCACCAGCCTGATGAGGTTCTTGTATCCGTTATAGTTCTTGGCGAGCACGATGAGGTGGTAACCACTCATATCACCCTTGTCCTTCTCGCGGTCGCCCTTGGTGCGTCGTGCCACATACATCTCGCAACCGATGATGGGCTTGAAGGGTTCGAGCCCCTCCTTCTTCCTGTCTTTGTTGACCTTTCCACAATAGTCAACCAGCTCCTTGATGCCGAACATCACACCATGATCGGTTACTGCCATACCCTTCATGCCATCCTTGATAGCCTTGTCCACCAGACGTGGAATCTTGGACTGGCCATCGAGGATGGAATACTGTGTATGGACATGTAAATGAACAAAATCTTCCATTTTTTGCGTTAAAATTCGTAATTTGAGAACAAAGTTACTGCTAAAAGTTGATATTGCCAAAAAAATGGGAGAAAAATTTGCAAAAACCATAAAAATGCCGTACCTTTGCACCAGAAACAAAAACGTAAACCTTTCTCATGGGACAAAAAATAAAGAAACTAAAAAAGATAAGAATTCACCGTGAAGGCACCGACCAGCTGGTGTTCGGCGGTATAGCACTGGTGGCTGTCGCAGCAGTACTGTGGATGGCCTTTGACAACAAGATACCTTTCTGGGCATTCCTTGTGGTCTTCGGTGTGGTATATGGTATCGTGCTCAACTTCTACCGATGCCCGATCAGATTCCTGAACGTGGAAGATACCGAGAAACTCGTGGTAGCTCCTGCCGACGGCAAGATCGTGGTGATAGAGGAAGTGGATAATGCACCTTACTTTAACGATAAGCGACTGATGATTTCCATCTTCATGAGTCTTTGGAACGTACATGCCAACTGGTTCCCGGTAGATGGCAAGGTGAAGTTCGTAAAGCACGAGGACGGAAAGTTCATGAAGGCATGGCTGCCTAAGGCGAGCGAGGAGAACGAGCATGCCGACACGATGATCACTACCCCAGAGGGTGTGGATGTATTGTGCCGACAGATTGCCGGTGCCGTGGCCCGCCGCATCGTAACCTATGCCAAGGAGGGAGAAGAGTGCTACATCGATGAGCATCTCGGATTCATCAAACTGGGTTCACGAGTGGATGTGTATCTGCCTCTCGGCACGGAAGTATGCGTGAAGATGGGACAGTCAACCACAGGTGATCAGACAATCATTGCAAAACTGAAATAAGAAAATGAGTATTAAGAAGCATATTCCAAACACGATTACCTGCTGCAACCTTATCTCAGGCTGCATCGCTACATCGTTTGCCTTCGGAGGAAATTCCGAAATGGCACTGTTGTGGATTATCATTGGAGCTGTTTTTGACTTTTTCGATGGCATGAGCGCCCGTTTGCTGCATGTTTCATCGCCTATTGGCAAGGAGCTGGACTCGCTTGCCGACGATGTGACCTTTGGTGTGGCACCCGCCACCATCGTATTCTCACAACTCTATGTAATGGAGTATCCGGAGTTTCTGGAGCCTTTGCGCCCCTGGTTGCCATACGTAGCCTTCATCATCGCAGCTTTCTCTGCCCTGAGACTGGCGAAGTTCAACCTGGATGAGCGCCAGACCACCTCTTTCATAGGCGTACCTACCCCAGCCAATGCGCTGTTCTGGGGATCGCTGGTAGTAAGCAGTCCTGACTGGATTACCAACCAGAGCTGGTCGGTATATCTCGTGCTGGCGCTGATTTTCATCACCAGCTTCCTGCTGGTATGCGAGTTGCCGTTGTTCGCCCTGAAGTTCAAGCAATGGTCGTTCAAGGGTAATGAGGTGAAGTATTGCTTTGCCGGTTTTGCCATCGCCGTTCTTGCGGTATCTGTGGCTGCCGAAGGAGCAAGAGGATTCCTGGAGGGATGGTGGCCTATCATCCTGATGTACGTCCTTCTCTCCTGGATGATGTTTCTGAAGAAAAAATAAAAATATAGGTTTTGTCATTTCCTTTTCAAGGAAAGGCGTTAATTGTTACCTCAGTTCGGGATAACGAACTCTATCTAAAGGCTTTATAATGTTTTTATATA